>Ga0207138_1145_pt1 | contig 12010 bp, 12 predicted proteins | sample Alteio_BWMinHeat_6_FD_153589 | JGI IMG/M metagenome (GOLD analysis project Ga0207138, IMG submission 153589) | Enriched cells from forest soil in Barre Woods Harvard Forest LTER site, Petersham, Massachusetts, United States -... | ecosystem: Environmental > Terrestrial > Soil > Temperate forest >...
GGTGGATAAACCGGCCCCTGCATCAATACCCACGGCGTGCGGTAGGCGTAGGCCGCGAAGCACAGAAGCAAGATGGCCGCGATATGTGCCGCACCCGTCATTTTGCGGACGTAGAGCGAGCGCAAACCATAAGCCGCCGACACGACGATTGCGCCTGCTAGGTACGCTGGAAACATCAGGCCGAGAAACGCGCTCTTGTTGCCGGGCAACGTAACGACCGCATAGGCGATCAGCGCGAGGATTACGACGATCCACGCCTGCCAGGCCAACGCATGGCGGCGGACGCTCAGAATGATGGGAACTGCGAGCGGGAGCGCGCTGATATAGACCCATCTGCCGAGTGAGGGCCGGCCGCCGGGCCCGGTTAGATAGTAGAGCGCTTTGTCCGTCCTGCTGATTTGCGGCGTCCATATAGCGGCGCCCGGTCCGAAGATGGCGTCTCGATAGTACACGATCAGATTTTTCAGGTCGAGAACGTAGTGTGGGCCAGCGATTAGGATCGCGAGGCCACCGACGATCAGGCAGGCAGACGTCGCTCTCAGCAACGCTGTGCGGCCGGCCAAATGAGGAGCGAGCCGAAGGGTTAGGGCGGCACCGAACAGGATCACGACGAGCGGCGAGAGTGTTGGTTTCATGAGAAGCGCGGCGGCAAGGGCTATGCCCGCCGCGACAGCAGTCCTACGATCGCGCGGGTCGCGCAGTGCTATGAGAAGCGTGCCCACAACCGTGATCCCCGCGCCCCACATGTCCGGCCGGAACGCAACAATGGCGAGACCGAATATCGGAATGCCCAAGCTCGCGATCACAGCAGGAAGTGCGACGCCGAGCGGAAGGTCAGAATACAGCCGGAGCAGGATCAGCACGAACACGAACAAGGGCAGAGCGTTCGCGGCGTCGGCGGCCCACGGTTTGATGTCGAACAGGAAAAAGCCGATCGCAGCTAGGAGCGTTGAACCGGGCGCATGAGGCGGCGTCGCGATGTATTCGCGCAAGACGGCACCGATGCTGCCTTGCCAAAATGTTCGCACGTGGCGGGCGGCGTCGACGTAATAGACGATATCGTCATAGGTTGCCGGAAACCTCAGAGTCCCAGCGTTGAGCGAGGCTTGAAGTTGAAATGCCACAAATACGGCCGTAAGGACAGCCGCGATCGCAATGTCGCGTCCACGGAGGCTCAACGGCACGGGCCCAACTCGGAGGGTAGCAGCGGGTGCACCGCGGCGAGGCACATGAAGTTAATAATAGGCAGAAAAGCCAATGAGATGGTGCCCACGACTAATATGCGCTCAACCGACGACAACACGCAGATGACCTCCCAGCCGAACCAAAGGCAGGCTCTCGCCACACCGCCCCCGATTTGCCAACCGGAAGTGCAAACACTCCGACAGGCTCCGGGAAGGTTCGCGTGACGTGTACTTAGTAAGTATGCCGTGCAGGGGGCTTGTTACCGAGGTGGGGCATCTTCAAACCGCCTCTCCTCAGGTCTGAGACCTGCAATTCTTCGAATTGCACTGAACGTTGACTCCCCAGCAAACAATGCATGCGGCCCGTGAAATTTGTACCGTCATAGCCCTCAAGTCAATGACCGGCCGTATCGCGGAGGTCCGCCTCCGCGGTTAGCCACCTCATGTTCAGGCCTTAGCGGCCGCACACAGACAACTACCCCCAAATGGAATCGATCGTCCAGCACGAAGTCGCTTCACCTCCGCCGTGAGCAAGCAATTCATCAGACGCGCCGCCGCACCCGAGGGGATGTGTTCCGCCGCATCGCGCTCGTGGGATGTGCCGCGATGCAGGCGGAACCAGGTCGGCAATGTGCGCAGAAGGAAGATGAGCGGAGGGAGCGGCGCAAACATGTAAGACGCGAACTCGATTCGAAATCCGGCAGCAAGAAGTACACGAGTAAGACTGGAGATCGTGTAGCGGCGAAAATGCCCCGCCGAGCTGTCGTCGATGGAAAAGAGGAATTGGTAAGCCGGGACGGTCAGAAATAGCCACCCGCCGGGAAGGAGCAGAGCGTTGACCTGTCGTAGCGCTGAGGCTTCGTCTTCTATGTGTTCGAGCACGTCGAACATGCCTGCGGCGGCAATGCTCGCGGGCGCCAGATCGGTGTCTTCAAGGCGCGCGCAGATCACCGGGTCGATGCCGCGGGCATGGGCGGCCAAAGCGCCGTCGAGCCCGGGCTCGATCAGTGCGCAAGCGACCCCCGCCTCGGCCAGGCCCTTGGCTACGTAGCCATTGCCGCCACCGATGTCGAGAAATCCGCCACCGGGAGAAAAGCGGCGGACCATGCTCACAATGCAACGATTCCTGTGACGGAACCAGAACGACTGATCCTCGACCGTAAGGCAGGCAGCGTTGCCATCCGGCGGGTAGGACACCGCCGCCTGGTTGCGGGCAAACCAGAGGCCCGGATCTCGCTGTACCAAGCCGGGTGCCAGGGTCGCCAGATCCGGGAAGGCAACGTCTTCGGTCTGCAGATCGGCGGGATTGCTCATAGGGCTCCCTTGTTTCGATAGAAATCGAGCACAGTCCCCACGACCTCCGCCAACTGCTGATCTGTGAGGTCGAAGTACATCGGTAGCCGGACCAATCGGCTGCTCGTGTCGTCCGTTACCGGCAGACTCGTCTGCGGCAATCCCAGGCATTGGGCAAACGGAGAGGAATGGAGGGGCACGTAATGGAAGGCAGCAAGTATGCCGGCCTGGCGCAAATGCGCGATAAGCGCCGTGCGCTCTTCGATGTCGGCCGCCAGGAGGTAGAACATGTGATGGTTAGTGGCACAGTGCTGGGGAACGCTGGGGGTCCGGATTAGACCCCGCTCCACCAACGGGGCGAGCATAGCGACGTAGCGGCTGTAGATCTCGCTCCGCCGCGCCGTGATCTTCTCCATGTTCTCGAGTTGCCCAAGCAAGAACGCGGCCAGCATATCAGAGAGCACGTAGGAAGACCCGATATCCGTCCAGGTGTACTTATCGACCTCCCCGCGCAGATATTGGCTGCGGTTCGTGCCTTTCTCGCGCAGAATCTCAGCGCGCTTCTCCAAACGGGGGTCATTGATGACCAGCGCGCCGCCCTCTCCGCAGCTGAAGTTCTTGGTTTCGTGGAAGCTGTAGCAGCCAAGATGGCCGATAGTGCCCAGCCATTGGTCTTTGTACTTCGCGAATACGCCCTGCGCCGCGTCCTCAACGACAAGCAGGTCGTAGCGCGCGGCGATCGCCATGATCTCGTCCATCTCGCAGGCGACGCCGGCGTAGTGAATCGGAAAGATCGCCCGTGTGCGTGGGGTGATCGCTGCCTCTATCTTGCGCTCGTCGATGTTGAACGTATCATTCCGGATATCCACGAATACAGGCGTGGCGCCCCGCAGGGCGGCGGCGTTGGCGGTCGACACGAAGGTGTAGGAGGGCATGATGACCTCGTCTCCTTCGCGAAGATTGCACAGCAGCGCCGCTATCTCGAGTGCGGCCGTGCAGGAGGTGGTCAGCAATACGCGACGTGCACCGAAGCGGTCCTCCATCAACTTCTGAGCGCGGCGGGTAAACGGGCCGTCACCGCTGGCATGGCCGTTGGCGACCGCCTGGCCAACATAGATCAACTCGGATCCGACGATGCATGGTTTGTTGAAGGGAATGTGGAACTTCATGGCGCTGGCCTTGCAAGGAGCAACGGGGTGCTGACACTGACGGGACGGCCGACTCTGTCACAGCCATACGGCTTTGGGCGATCTCGGGTGCGATACTCGCTCGGTCCACAAGCCCAGAGGGCCCTATGGTCAATTGCATCACGCATCGTGTGCTGGCGCCCTGAGTTGCGGCCGCGATAGCGGACAGTGAAGTACGGTGTCGACAAGCCCACCAGTGCAGTTACGCACCATCAGAACGGCATGAGCAATTGGGCCATGGCAGAGCAGCAGACGGATCATGGTGCCGGCGACTTCACAGGCCCGAACGGACACCAGTGCAATGTAATGGTCGGGGCCGGAAACCTGAAGCCCAACGATACGTACAAGTTGTGGGCCGCGGCGTTGTGGGAAGAAATGCTGGTGCAAACTTCCTCGACCCCCTCGCGGTGGTGAAAAGCAAGCATCGCGTGCCAGACGCGTTTTCCAAGCCCCTTTCCAGCCTGGCCGGGAGCGAGCCCAACAAGGGACCAGAAGCGACTGCTGTGAGTTGGTTGTTCCACTACGAAGAAGGCAATGATACGACCGCCCATGAGGCACTTCAGGACGTATTGCCTGGGGTTATGGAAGGCATTGGCCGCCCAAGCGGCATATCGGCGGTTACCGATCTCCGGGCCCACCTGCGGGTCGACGTGAAAGCGGCCGGTCTCAAAAATCTGCGCGGCGAACCCAGAAATCTCGGCTTCGTCCGATGCGACCGCCGGGCAGATCGAGATCTCCGTGTCACCAAAGAACCCTTCGAGCCCGACCAGAGTAGGTCGGTAGTTCAGTTCGATGAACCGGAAGCCTTGTGCTTCCAGGAACGAGCATTCGGCAAGTTGCACATGGTCCAGCCGGCAACTCACCAGGACAACCTCGTTGCATGCGCACCAGTCACGGAACGCCTTGAAGGCTCGGGCGGCGGCGGCCTCCACTCGCACGAGTATCGAGGAGATAGCAGCGGTGTTGCCTCGGAAGATCGGTTTGTCCCAGGGCGCCAAGTAGTAGGTCAGATCAAGCGCAGAGTTCCGAAGTTGCTCTTCGCGATAGCTAAACAATGTTCTCTGTCCCAGTTGTGTGCGGAACGGATCGCTCGGCGGCTCCATCCGGATTGGGGAACATGGCCGTCTCTCCGATCACATAGGTAGGGCGATCCATGCTGCGGAAATACATGCGGGCCAGGTATTCGCCAAAGATGCCAAGGGCGAACAGTTGCGCGCCGGAGAAGATTGCAACCATGCAGGCCAGGGAGGCGAAACCTGGCACCGCGCTGCCGCGGATCAGGTAATTGATGACCACCAGAACTAGGATCGATCCGCCGAATACGACAAAGGCAAAGCCAACGACGCTGGCGATCTGCAGCGGCAGCGTGCTGAAGCCAGTCATCAGATTGACCGCGTGCCGGATGAGCTTGCCCACGGTATAGCCCGATACGCCCTTGGTGCGAAGTTCATGGTGCACCTTGATAGCAGTGAAGCGCGTGGTACTCCAGGTCAGCAGCACGTCGATTGACACGAATGGGCTGCGATAAGCCTCGAAGCCCTCACGTAGACGCGTTCGGAACACCCGGAAGGCGCTCACGCTGCGCGCCGTTTCGGCGCCCATGGCACTGGCTAGAGCGATCTTGGTTAAGCGCGATGCGACATTGCGTAGCAAGCCGTGCCGTTCGGTGCGCGGTAAGCCATAGACCACATCATATTCCGGCTTGAGCGCCGCCAGCATGGGTGCGATCTCGCTGACCGGATGCTGGAGATCGTCGTCCATGGTGAGAATTATGTCATATCGAGCCTCTCGGATACCGCAAAGGAGTGCGTTATGCTGGCCAAAGTTGCGACTCATTCGGATACCGCGGACGCGGCGATCCGCGCGGGACAAGTCATAGACGATCGACCACGATCCATCACCACCCCCGTCTTCGACGAAGATGATCTCGAAAACCGGAGTGATTGCCGCCATCGTGGCCGACAGCTGGCGGTACAGCTCCGGCAGAATCTGTTCCGAACGATAGACAGGGATGATAACGGACACTGTCAGCATTACCGCGTGGCTCGTATGGGGACAATCATGTGCAGTTGTGGACCTGAGATGGGAAGAGCTTCCATTACCTTTGCGAGTCAGATTGACACGTCAGCTAAAGATTGTAGCGTTCGAGCTTTGCTTGCGCTACCGGAATGGCCTGAATCGCCGGCCATCGCAGCCGAAGGTCATATGATCCCCGATATCCACATCTACCACGTCGCCAAGCTGCTCGTCGACCAGCATGGTGAGGGCGTCTGACCATGCGCCCGGGCGAGCGGCCGAGTTGCATGAGGGCGATGACGCGGAGGGCGCCCTAGCCGGGCGCGCGATCGGCCGTGCAGTTGTGGATCTGGTACGCGGGCGACGCGAGGGAGACGGCCTGAATCAAGACACCCGCTTCGGCCTCGCCGCCGGCCGCGAGCTCGCCCAGCGCCTGGCCAAGATCGAGCGGACACCCCGCCCTTCGCCGCGGTCCCGCACGTACCAGCGCGGCGCCCGCTGGCTCGAGCCGCGCCGGGTGGCCCAGGTGGCCTTCACTACCTGGGCCGCCGACAACCGCCCGCGCCACCCGAGCTTCGGGGGCCTGCGCGAGGACGAGCCGGCGAAGGACCTCAAGCTGGAGCGCGCGAAGGGGAAGGCTTACTTGGTCCTGTCCGCCCCGGATGCGGCAGTGGCTTGAGATGCGCCAGCACGATGGCGGGGTCGCGCATGTCGAGCAGGCCGCCGCAGGCCGAGCATCGCATGAAGTTTTCCGCCTCCGCGGCGTCGATTGGCTTGCCGGTCACCGGATTCTCCAGCCCGCCAAGGATCTTGTCCCTGGGTAAATCCACCATGGGCCAATGCTACGCCCAGCTCCCCTGGCGTGATCAACTTACAATTTCGTCACCGAACTTGACCCGTGGTCCAGGGGCGCAGGATGCAGAGCTGCTGCGAAGCAGCGAGACGTGACCTCAGTTGAGCGGGGTCCAAGTCGTCGTGCCGTTGTCGCATTGCCAGCAATTTGATTGTTTCCGGCGGTGTCTCAGTTTGAGTATCTGCAAACAAAAATTCCCGCGGCGTGAGCCACGGGCGCATGCCGCTTGCCCTACACCTCGGTTGAATAGCCGAAATAGACGAGATCGTCTCGAAAGAACTCAGTCAGCTTGGTCTGAGAGGCCGGGCGTAGCTTCCGTCGGAAGTCTCCTGGTGTGACCTGTCGCTTGTGGCTGTAAACGTCTTCTGAGACAGGAGCTTGGTTCTGTGCATCCAGGCTCTCAATCTTGCCGTCATCGACCTGAATAGGGAGTTGCTGCACCAAGCCCCTGAGCCATCCGGAAAAATCCGTGACCATGACCTCATAGCGCGAGATGACGGTCTTGGGACCCGCTTCGGCGGCCGAGCGCAGCAATTTGAACGATCTATTGCCGTTCGTCAGGATCTGCAAACAGAAATCGTCCACGCTTCGCTGCCTGTAGAACTCCCTCTGTTTCTCGAACCACTCGCGCTCAGGTCCTGGGCCAGGGAGCACATGGCTATAGCAAATCGAATAATAGTAGGAAACGAGTGCATCCCGCGGATCGCGGATGTGAATGATCGGCGTCAGCGACGGCAAGTTGGGCACAAGGCTGACGGGCTCATCTCGCAACGGTCCGAAAAACGTCTTCTTCTCATGAAACGCTGCGGCCTTCTGTTTCAGAAACTCGTACCCGTTCAGCCCAGCGTCAAACGCCTGAGTTGCGAAGTCACGCGAAACCCATCCATTGGCCACGAACAGGTCACGGACAATCTCGGTGGCAAACGTGCTACCCGCCTTGTGCAACGTGAGAAATACGAACGATTGTTCTTCCAACCTGCGCCCACAAGCTGCAATTTGACCCCATCCCGCCAGCAGGATACTCAAGCCGACACCCACCGGATGACCAGCTTCCCTAAGCTGATATTGCCGCCAAGCGCGGCCATCGGCAAGTTCGAACCATGGTCAGGGGGGACTACCGGAGACCAAAGTCGGTGACGACGGTGCGTTTGGCCCCCGGAATGTCGATTTCGCCTTCATCCGGACGCACCTCTCCTATGGTTTTCGCTCCAAGGCATGATGAACGAGCCGTTCAAGCCGGTGCCGATTCAGGTGGCGGGCGCAGCTCCACGATCACCAGGGTCGGGATATTTGCGTAGCGCCTTCGGAATAACCTGAAAGTCCTCCTGATGTAGCGGCAATCCGTGCCAGTTGAGAAACATATGGCCCGCCGCGAACATAGTTCCGTCGTACCCGTGGCAGATTTCGGTGCAGAGGATGTCCTCGTGCATGGCATCGATGGTATTATCGGCAATCGCTAATCTCGGAAAATCAGCGGCGAGCACAAACATTGCGTTCGTTAAAGAGCACGCGGCAAGTTCGTACCCCTTCGATTTGGCGAGGTCAACCATAGCCAAGAGCGAGGCACCCTGATTCAGCGATGCATCCGCATCTTGCACGAAATAGAGTTGGTTCGATGCGGTTGGATTGAACTCGCCGACCACGATACGCGGTCGATATTGGGTTAGTGCATTCCACACATGCCAATCGTTGCCGTCTATGTCGATGGATAGTAGGTCGAAATCGGTCGGGATCGGCGCATGGCTGAGGATGGCGTCCAAGCTGCTCTCGCCTTCCCAACTCACATAAGCGTTTTCGACAAAAACTCTTGACGAGCTATCGCGATGAGTTTCGGCAAGGCGCGTGGCGCGCTCTCGATCTCCTTCCGCAAGGACAGCCGACCAGCCCTTGTTATTGATCAGGTCCCACGTATTCGACAGATACTTACCGTCCCATGCGCCGAACTCGACGCACCAGCGGTTCTTGACGCCTATTAAATCGAATATCTTGGCGATCATGCCATCTTCGCCGAACTGGGAAGTGACGTTCGATGCGAAGCTCCGAATGTAAGTGCTTTCCGGCTTCGTCCGGTTCACGCGTCTCAATTCAATCTTCATTGCCACTCATGCCCCTCTGTCACCTACCCACACCACCCTATCTTGCCACCGCCCGCTCTCGCTTGCCAAGAAGCCCTAAAGGTGCTCTCCGGCCCGAAGATCGCCGCGGTTGCTGCATAACTATTGGATGGCCCCGAGTAAGGCGCGCTGGCAGCAACCTGATGACTTATTCCCTGGCGGGGACATCGACAATCGCATTAAGCAACAATCTCAACCAGTGACCATCGCATAGTCGCGATCTCTGGACCGCAGACGCTGTGTATTTCTCTCTCGTATGGTGCTAATTCCCCGATAGACCGCTGCGGTTAGAGTCACCGCTGCCACGATACTGATGAGCACCCCTATAGCGGGATAGAGCGACGTCCCCGGCAACGATGGGACGAAGTTCCGCAGCATCGCGAGCACCAGAAAGTGGACAATATAGATCCCATAGGACAACTCACCTATGTCTCGATCAAGCCTGGACAATGACGAGACAACCATCATGGGCGGCAGCGAGACGAAGACCTGGAGCAGGAACAGCGTTTCCAGAAGGTCGGATGACAGGGGGATGAACGAATAAAGCACGGTCGAGGCGACGGCACCGGTAGCAACAATGCGGGCACCGATGATCCCAGTGGGACGGAACAAGCGTTCTCGGAAGTGCTCATAGAGCCGATAGGAGATCATGCCGGCGACGAATAGCGCCAACTCGCTCGGGAAAAATCGGTACGTCCAGGGGTCGTCTGCCCATCTCAACTGGTGATAGACGTAGGCCCGCACGGCGAGCGACGCCAGCATGACAGCGAACAGATAGCGTGTCCGCAAGAGGATCAGGGCCGGCGCGAGCAGGTAGAAATCGAGCTCGAGGCCGAGTGACCATGCCTGCGGCACCAGGAGAGTCGTCCAGAGTTGAGGCTTGCTCTCGCCGAATGAATGCGTGAAGGCAAGATGTCCGTCCGATATGCCCAGGAACATCATGAGGTCCTGCCCAAATATAAAGACCTGCGAGGCTGCGGACGCGATCACGGCACCAAGGGGTACACCGGCCACAGTTAGTGGATTGTTGTAATTTCCCATCGTCGCAGCAAGCGGATGATCCGGCAGAATAGCGAATATGCCATAGTAGAGCGCACTTATGAGCAGTACGACCCAATATAGCGGGAAGATCTTCAGGATACGGTTTGCGTAGAATACGCGGATCGCGCCTGGCCCGGTGTATTTCGTCGACAGCACCAGCGCCATGTAGAACCCGGAGATCATGAAAAAGGTCTGCACGGACGCAACGCCGCCCGTCATCCGAATGCCATAGATAGGACCAGCATGAGTCAGCACGACCGCTAGGGCAAGCAATAGACGCAATAAGCCCATGAGTTGCGCTCTCTAACCTGGATACCTCGACAGGTAGTGATAGCGGGCAAGAGTCGGCTTGTCGAGCGGCGCGGAAACAAGAGTGATCATCGCCCGGCGCCCATCGCTTGACCATCAAACGATGGCCACGCCTTCTGGCGGACTTTTCATGTCTTATAATTAAGACCCTTCTCGATGCCTTTCGAAATGCCGAAGCTAGACCAGATCGAAAGCGTCAATCTCGAACCACAAGCTGGCGAGGAGCCTTTTTCCGCCTGCTTCAGGATGATGCTCTTGTGACCGGCTAACCGTTAACACTGATAGGTCTTTGAACGCCACGGATTCTTGTGAATGCCTGGTGATCGTCTCAGCGGAATTGCACACACAGACCACATTTGCGAACCTCGCTCCGACTTGATTGGCCGAGGCAAGGGAATTCGACGCTTAATGCGTACGACAGCCGACCCCCAACCGACGGCTAAACCTGCGGCCATGCAGCTAGAGCGCGGTTTGCGGCGTATTGGTGCGTTTGACAACTACGTGTTTTGCGTATAGACTAAACCGATGGGCTGGACGACGTCCACGCAAGTGGATCATGCCCTGAAGCCCGCGTGATGCTTGAGCATGGCAACACCAGAACCTGGAGCGATTCCGCCTCGGCGGACATCGCTCCGTCGCGATATCGGCTGAGCCTATTGGTTCAGCCTGACTTCAACCCGGAAAAGGACACCGAATGACTGTAGATTCCCTGCAGAAACAGATAACGGGCCCGGATGGGCACCTCTTTCAGAAGGGCCGCTCGGGCAATCCCGCGGGTCGCCCGCCAGGCTCGCGCAACCGGACGACGCAGGCGGCGGAGCTCCTGCTGGAGGGCGAGGCCGAGGTCCTGACCCGGCGGGCGATCGAGCTCGCGCTGGAAGGCGACGCGACCGCGCTCAAGCTCTGTCTCGAACGCATCGTCCCGCGGCGGAAGTCCCGGCCCCTCGACTTCGACCTGCCGCCCATCGACCGGGTCGAGGATCTGGCCGCGGCGATCGGGTCGGTTCTTCAGGAGGCATCCCGTGGCCGGCTGCTCCTCGACGAAGCGGCGGCGCTGGTCGGCATGATGGAATCCAAGCGCAAGGCCATGGAGACGAAGGCCATGCAACCCACCAATCTGGAGAACCACCTGCAAGCCTTGGAGGCGGTGGCCCGAGCGCTGAGGGAGTGGTCGGAGGAACCCCAGCCGGAATAAGCGTCGGACAGACGTCGCTTCGCAGGCAGGGCCAGCCTGCGAAGCGGCGTTGCGGATCGTCAGTGGGTGGCGATGGTGGTCATTGTGCCGTCGGTGTTGTTGCCGTTCAGCTGAAAGTGGCCCTCGGTCCCGTATGATGTCGAGCCCGCGCAGATAGACGACATCACGCCGTCGCCGGCTCCGGCCACGGCCGCTGCTTCTCCCGCAGCTCCTCGAATTTCCGCGCGAGCTGCAGCACGCCCAGGTCGTCGAAGCGCTTGCCGATGATCTGCAGCCCGATGGGAAGCCCGCTCCTGGTATAGCCGGCGTTGATCGATGCCGCGGGCTGCTCCGACATGTTGAAAGCGACCGTGAAGGCGATGTGCTCGAAGGGCTTGGCCGGGTCGTTGGTGGGGCAAGGCAGCTCGGCGGCGAAGGCCGGCAGCGGCGCCGTCGGCGCCAGCACATAGTCGTAGGGCCGGCAGGCGGCATTGGTGGCCGCGCGCATCACCATGACCTGGTTGAAGCCTTGATAGACATCCATGCCGGAAGCACCCTGCGCCCCTTCCGCCCATGCATTGATGAAGGGCAGCACCTTGGCCCGTCGCTCCGGCAGCCATTTTCCCATATCCGCCAGGGCCCGGGTGCGCCAGAAGCGGTCGAGGCCCTCGAGCATCTCGCGGGTGAGGAAGGGCTTCATCGGCTCGATATGCGCGCCGGCTTCCTTGAAGCGCCGCGCCGCTTCCTCGATCGCGGCCCTGACCTCCGGTTCGACCGGCAGCCCCAGCCCGACATCGAGCAACAGCCCGAGCTTGAGCCCCCTCACTTCGCGGTCGAGG
>Ga0207138_1123_pt1 | contig 11974 bp, 8 predicted proteins | sample Alteio_BWMinHeat_6_FD_153589 | JGI IMG/M metagenome (GOLD analysis project Ga0207138, IMG submission 153589) | Enriched cells from forest soil in Barre Woods Harvard Forest LTER site, Petersham, Massachusetts, United States -... | ecosystem: Environmental > Terrestrial > Soil > Temperate forest >...
TGTGCTGCTGGGGACGGGAACCCCACAACCCAATCCTGATCGTTCAGGACCCGCCATCGCGATAATTGTCAATGACACTCCCTACTTGGTTGACCTCGGCCCTGGCGTTGTACGTCGGGCAGCGGCCGCCCGGCAGAAGGGGATAGCGGCACTTTCACCCGAGAAACTCACTCGTGTTTTTGTAACCCACCTGCACTCAGATCACACCGTCGGATACCCTGATCTCATACTGACTTCCTGGGTCGCAGGCAGAAAAGAATCACTCGAAGTCTATGGTCCCCCTGGCCTAGCAGAAATGACAAAGCACATTCTGGAAGCCTACCGTCAAGACATCGAAATGCGGATTCATGGCCTGGAAGCGGAGGACCCACATGGTATTCAAGTAAATGCTCATGAGATTCAGCCTGGCCTGGTCTACAAGGACTCGAATGTCAGCGTCAGGGCATTCTTGGTCAAACACGGCTCTTGGGAACATGCGTTTGGATATCGATTTGACACTGCGGATCGAAGCATCGTAATTTCCGGCGATACTGCCAAAACCGAAGCCATAGTGGAAAACTGCGGCGGTTGTGACGTGCTGATTCATGAAGTCTATTCGGCCAAACGTCTTCGGGAGCGACCACTCAAGTGGCAAACCTATCACTCCACCTTTCACACCTCCGGAGTGGAACTGGCCGAGCTTGCAAGCCGAGCCAAACCAGGTCTGTTAATACTTTGTCATCAACTTCTGGGCTGGGCGTCCGAGAAAGACATTTTGACCGAGGTCCGGACGGGGTACAGAGGCAAAGTTGTTTCGGGTCATGACCTGGATGTTTATTGATTGCCAGCACATCTGTTACTGCGCCGGCATCAATGCGCAGGAACAATAGCGCCGGCAGGAGGCGCGCCATTAAGCGGAACGCCGTTCTCCGCTGCCGCAATAACTCTGTGGATCGCTTCCAGGACAACTTCAGGCTTGTCTGAATTTATGCCGTGACCAGCCCCGATAACGATCCACCGCACGCTGTTCTCGGAAAGTTCATCGGCTAACTCAGCCTGCATCTGCTCCCAAATGGGGGCAGCCGGGTCTTGTAGGCTCGCAGCACTATTAGGATCTCGCGACAGAACCAAAAGAGGCTTCTTGCCAAGAGGATGTTTGTCCAGCACGTTCGCTTCTGAAAAACTCTCTGGCAGGCGAGTGAATTCGTCGAATAAAACCCTGTAGAATTGCGCGCAGTCTGCCACCGGTGCATCCTCATCCAAACATTCGTGCAGAAGACGAGTGAGACCGAACGGGGCTCCGAGTTTGTACCACTCAAGCGTTTTTGAATACTCCGCGCTCTGCTGTTCGCGGTGCAGCCGTACCCTCTGCTGGGGATGCACAGAATCCACTAAGACGAGGCCAGCGGTTTCGGCCGGGAAACGGAATGCGTATAATTGCACCTCCAGCCCGCCTAACGAGTGCCCGACCAGGACAAAGGGACCCTGCTCTCCAGCTTTTCTCAACACGGTGTGGAGCTCAGCGACCACATGATCCGCATCTCGGGGAGGCAAGGTGCGCGGCACCTCGCTCCAACCTAGTCCGGTGCGATCATAGGTGCACGCACGGGAGAACTCTGCGACTTGCAAATGGATCTTTGACCAGGCTCGAGATGTGTCTCCCAAACCACTTTCAAATACCACAGTGACCGGCCCGCGTCCGACGCAGTTGAGATGCATTCGCCAACCACCTACATCGTAGAGCTTGCCCGGAGGAGGGTACTGCGACGTTATACGGATTGCCGAAACTCGTTCGAATACCATTCCCAGGATCGCGAGTACTGCCAATATTGTGACGATTAGCCCCAAACTACCCAGGAGTATTCTTCTCTTATTAATGGTCATATAGAAGAAACCTGACCTCTCGACATTCCCTCGAGATCTTTCAGCCGAGATGGGAATCTATTACAGGATGCTTCCGATTCATATTCCAAAATATTGCTCCCAGCACTAACCCGGCCAAAGCCAGAGCGGCGCCCGTTTCGTCAATAAAATACTTGGTCTTGTTGTTATCGACCGTAAGCGGCGTAAATATCCTGGAGATGAAAAGGTTGTGGCTCGAATGAAGCAGGACAGCCGTCCACAGGCTCCCGGAGCGTAGTCTCAGCCATGCCAGAGCAAAACTCATTCCAATAACCATCGTCGTGAAACAAGCCAGGGAATAGACAAGCTCCGCACTGAGTCTCCCACTAATGAGCAAGGGATAATGCCAGACAGACCACAACACACCGCTAATTAACGAGGTCTTGGTGAACGACATGTGCCGTGATAGCTCCGGAACCAGGAAGCCGCGCCAACCAATTTCCTCTCCTAATGCGAGGCCCATATAGTTGATCATGCCGATGGTCCCGAACAGTATCACGAATAATATAAGCACAGTCGCCACCGGAAGCCCTCCGAAACCAAACCTCCGAGTGATTTGATCTACAAATGCCCGGTCATAAAATCCACCCAATCCCGCCAGCCAGATAAAAAGATACGCGGCAAACGCGTAACCAATCGGAATCAAGTAGCTTTTTAACCAAAGCCCAAAGTCGGGCCATCTCCACCCAAATGTCGAGATATCTCTCTTGACAAGTTTCGCCGTGAGTAACGCTGCCATCGCAGGACACCAGACCATACCCTGTCCATAAACAAGCGCGTCGCGGGTTCGGGCTAGGTAGTAAAACGGTGTGCTAAAGGTGAGCGTGAATAGCACGAAAAGATATATTGGCGTTCTTTGGTTTGATAAAAACATCGGCCACTCCTTTATGTGCGTGCTGGAAACATGCTCGCCCGAAGCCGCGGTCCGGCCCCGTATTTTACTTCGCACGAAAACGCACTCAGCGCGACTTGAGCGTCATTCGTAGTCAACGGTCGGTATTGTATACAATGACGATATCAATGTATACACTTAATACCATAGTTGACTTCTTCGGGGCGGAGGACCTTCGGCTGTGAGGGATGGCATATCTCTTGCAATTCTGGCGATTGTGTTGGGGCAGACTTCATTCTTGTCGGGTGACGACTCGAACGCTCATCTCCCGTTATCTCCTGAAGCGCTTCAAGGCGAGTGGCTCAGCGATGGCTATGGTGAAGTATTCAGATTCGACCGGGAATTCCTGCACATATTCCAACTTACGACTCACAGTTGCATTGCTGCGGAAACGGCGATACGCAATCGCAACTCGTCAAATTCGGCTGAGGCCGTCTTCGTAAGCGGCTCAGATGTAATGCGGCTGAGAGCGGGCACCTCACCGGAAACCCGATGGTTTCACTTCGATGGCAGTGTTTCGAACATTTTGATCCAGCGCGCGTCATCCGCCCCGGAACCATGCCAACGATCGCTGGCCGATACAGCCGTGACCAACTATCAAGCGTTTTGGGACACTTTTGCAGAACAGTATCCATTTTTTGAGCTGCACAACGTCGATTGGATCGCTGTAGACAAGAAGTTTCGTCCACAAGTAACAAACACGACCACACTGGAAAATCTGTTCAAAATATTTCGCGACATGCTCCAACCGCTTCATGATGCACACACCGGGATCGACGCCGAAAGCATTCATCAAGAGTTTCATGGTTACCGGCCGGCGATGGACAGAATGCAAAGGAAAAACGCCGGCCGCATCGCCCAGATCATTGAGAGCAGGTATGTGAAGGGGGGCCTGCGTGACTTCTGCCACAGGAAATTGCAATACGGCCTTCTAATGGATTCGGTTGGCTACTTGCGCATCAACTCTTTTGAGGGCTTCTCTGCTGACGAAGCCTTTGCCAGTCAAGCGGATGAGCTCGAAACCGCTCTCGACGAAATCTTTAAGAATTCCACGAAACTGACAGGACTTATCATCGACGTACGTATCAACCCCGGCGGATCAGACGCTTTCGGAATTTCCATCGCGTCCCGCCTAGCCGGGTCGGAGTACCTTGCCTATTCTAAAGTGGCCCGCAACGACATTCATGATCCGAAACATCACACCGCTCCTCAACCTGTGGTGGTTCATGTAAGCCTGCAACCTGGATTCTGGGGCCCCGTGGTATTGCTTACCAGCTCGGACAGCGTGAGTGCGGCTGAGACTTTTTCCATGGCATTGCTGGGCAGGCAGCCACACGTGACCAGTGTGGGACAAAACACGCAAGGCGTGTTCTCTGATGTACTCGACCGTAAGTTGCCGAATGGTTGGATTGTCAGTTTGCCAAACGAAGTCTATATCAGTAAAAATGGTCAGACCTTTGATGGTACGGGGGTACCGCCGGATGTCGAAGTACCTGTGTTTTCGTCGGAGGATCTTGCTAACAATCGAGACACGGCGATTGAGAAAGCATTGGAGCTTCTGAAGCATTCGCACGCAGATTGAATGCCACCTCCACAGATGAACTTATATACTCCCGCATAATATATGCGATGCCTTTCCGTATTTGAGCATTTCCTCGGACATCGAAATCCTGAATATGACGCGATTTTGTCCCAGGAGCCTGAGATTAGCGAATATCGCCTGGATTGCAGGCTTGTTCGCTGCGGCCCTGCCCGCACCGAATACGATCGAGCAAAATCACGGCCTGATCGATGGCATTAATGACATTTCTGAGTTGGACCTCGGCCGATTGGAGATCGTTTCGATCAAAACTTTCGCGAACCCCAGGCATCGATTCGGCGCTGTATCCGTTATCCATTCCAGGGGCGAACATCAATTGCCGATACCATGGCCGACCGGGTAACCCAGATGGATCCAGAAAGCTTTGCTCTACCTGCACAAGCATATGATTAACGAGCGCAAAGGAAGCAGATGGACGGTATCGATCTAAACACGATTGAATCTGCCTCTGGGCCCCCAGCGCAGCCTTCCGCATCCTGGCCGTACTGAGCAATGCCGAATTCCACTCCAAGCGCATCGTGGCTCCGTCCCTCGTAGACAAGGTCACAAGGATCGAACTAATCGCATCGGCGTAATCCACATAGTTAAGCGGGAGAATGTCTGCCTCAGCAAGCCGGAGAATTTCAACTCCATAGTACCGCGCGGCCGCGATATGATAGAGAAATTTCGGATCACCGAACCGCGTCATCCATTCGTGATTATCGAAGATTGAGTGATATTGCCCGTAGTCGCCCCTGAAGGCGAAGTCCGTTGCGGGTATACCCAGGTGATTATAGAACGCGACGTAGTCTGTACCCCCGCCGAGGTCATCGACGGGAAAGTTCTCCGAGACCTCTTTTATGCCAACCGGTACTGGCGTCTCCGTTTCTGATATTTTATTTCGTTCGCGATGGTAGTGGGCTTGTGCCTGATCGAGAATTGAACCGCCCTGGGGATCGGGAACATCCATCGCTATCTCTCGCATGAACCGCTTTAGAGACAGCGTGGAGGAAGCGGTAAACACCTTTCCCGAGGTTGCAGCATCCAGATTCAAGTAGGCGGCGGCACCGTCGCGGAGTTCCTGCTCATGTCTGGAAGCCCATTGCGTTGACCCAAGCTCATCTTGCTCTTCCGCATCCCAACTGCACAACAGGATCGAGCGACGCGGATGCCATCCCGAACGCAATAGTGCACCCAGGCTACGCCCAACTTCCAGCAATGCCACCGTTCCGCTATTCGGATCGACCCCTCCATAGGCCCAGGCATCCCGGTGATTACCCGCAATCACCAGTTCTTTGGGACTCTCTGTACCGGGAATCCTGGCCACCACATTCCAGACCGGACGAACATTCTCTTCCATCCGAACGTGCATCAGAACCTTAGCTGCACCAGGGCCAAGGTGATAGGTGAAGGGCAAGCCGCCCTGCCACTGCTTCGGCGCCGCCGGCCCATTCATCGCTGCCAGGATATGTTCGGCGTCAGAATAAGAAAGAGGCATCACGGGAATGCGAGGTTGGTTTTGATGGTCGGTAGTTGTGCCCGGATAAATGAAGTCGTAGAGAACTGACCCGCGTTCAACCCCGGAGGGAGGCCGCCAGGGACCGACGGGATACACATCGCCGGCATGATAGCCGTCATCATCCGGATCGGAGTAGAGAATTAGCGCCGCAGCCTTGTTTTCTTCCGCAACCCGCGCTTTCACACCGCGATAACACATACCGTACCGTGCGATGACGATCTTCCCCTCGACCTTGATGCCGTTATCCCTGAGCATGACATAGTCGACAGGCAGGCCATAGTTGGCATACACAACGCTGGATTGAACGTCTCCTGTCGCAGAATACGCATTGAATCCAATTGGGTTTTTAGGATTGGAAGAGACCGGATCACTTTCGACGTTCTCACGCGACGGGCCAACCCACTTCCCTGGCTCGAGCAATTCGATGCTGAGTTCCCGAGGCTCCGAGAGCGTCACGTCAACGGATTCGACTTCGGCGTCAAGACCATAGCTTCGCAACTGCTCCAAAACGTATTCGGCTGTGCGGTGATCGGCTTCACTTCCAGCTATATGTGGTTCAGCCGTCAATTTCGCGTGCTCCACATTCGCGAGAGTGGGATCTGGAAGAGACATCAGAGTTCGCTCCAAAACCCTCTCTTGTTCGCTGTGTTCCGCGGTAAAGCCGGTTAGGATTGGTTCGCTCGACACCCCCGGCGCCGCTATCGACAAAATGAGAATTGCCGGCGCAATCACCCGGCCAGGGCCAGATAAGACAGACGACATCTACACCACCTCCGTACCGACAATTCGGGCGTAGTTCTCCGGATCCGTCGCCCCTTCCGTGTTAATAACCAATATTCGCGATGAAGCCGAGAAATCACAGGCTTCACGCACGGTACGAAATTCGTCGTTGTGCAAAAGCGCCAGGAGAGACGCCAACCCACAAGCTCCCGATTCACCTGCGATCACTACGGGATCTCCATCACAAGGGCGGAACAATGTGCGCATCCCCGCTGCCGCGTTTACGTCCTCGATAGCAACGCATGCATCTACTGCTTGACTCAGGAGTGGCCACGCTTGGAGTGAAACCGTTCCACAGCTCAGTCCCGCCATCATCGTCTCCAGAGAGCCTTCGAGCGATACTAACCTTCCGGTTCGCATCGATTCCAATAGGCAAGCCGCCGCGCGGGGCTCACACGCCAGGAAGGAAGGAATATTGACATTGCCATTGTGGCCATACCAACTAACTACTGCACCCAGTAAGCTTCCTACTCCCACTTGTACCAGCAGGATCGTCGGAGGCAGGCCGGAAGGCCATTGTTGCGCCGCTTCCTCCATCAGCATGGCATAACCTGCCGCGATGAAACGAGGAACAAGTTCGTAACCCACCCACGAAGTGTCAGCTAGCAACGTCCAGCCATGCCGCCCTGCAGCCCTTACCGCTTCTGCCAGGGCCTGCTCATAATTGCCGGCTACGGTCACCACCTCCGCGCCTTCCCCTCTGATACTCTCGATGCGAGCCATAACGGTCTTTTCATGAACATACACATAGGACTTCAGACCATGCATCCGTGCAACGCGAGCTACGGCTCGACCATGGTTGCCGTCCGTTGCACAAACGAGCGTCGAACCAGGAGGGATCAATCCTTGGCGGACCATTCTGGAAACTGCGTACATCACTCCGAGCATCTTAAAAGAGTTTGTGCCAAAGCGACGGGATTCATCTTTGACGTAAATGTCTGCTATCCCGAGCCGCCTAGCTAAGCCTGTGAGTCGGTGAAGGGGGGTGACTTCGTATCCGGGACAGCCCCGAAAAAAACTGGACACATCACGGAGGTCATCGCGAGAAAACAAGCTCGAGATCGTCCGCTTTCTATCGGCACGCTGGACAAAGAAGTTCTCGGCAATAGCGTCGGCTTTATTCATAATCCAAATTGTTGCGGGTTACCTGTTCAGCCGTTACCGCAAGAGAGAAATGATCTTTAATACGATGATCACATTACTCATATGTTCGCGCTGCGTGCGGGGCACGATGGCAAAGGTCGATGTTCCGGCAGAGGTCGTGATTTGCAACGATGAAACCGGCCCGCCATACGATCACATGCGGGCCTGAATACGCAAGCCATAGCGGGAGAATGCCTCACAATTCACGACTCCTCTCCCATCATCTTCAAAAGCACTTGCATTCCAAAACTCCAATTCGGTTCCAACAAGCTGATGGCCGACTCAATGTCGCGGTGCTTGAGTGCCGCAATGATCTTGTCATGCTGAGCAGCCGATAAAGCGATAAGTCGATTGTCCGACATGTAAAACAACTCATATCGGCGGACTGCCGCTCGGAGAGAAGCTATCGTGGACTGGAGACGTCGATTTCTCGACTGGCTGGTAAGCATTTCATGCCATTGAGCGTCCAGACTGATGGCCCGCTCCGGCTGGAGAGCTCGGCTTAGTTGCTGGTTGATACGAATCAGGTCGGGTACCAACAGATGGGCAACAACGGTGCTCGAACGTAAGGCAAGACCTTCGAGCGTCCACAACATGGGGTAGATCTCACGAATATCCCGAGCTGATAATCCTTCGATTGTAAAACCGCGACGTAAGTCGGATCGAGCAAATCCATCCCGCTCTAATTGGAGCAGTGCTTCGCGCAGCGGAGTCCGACTCACCTTGAGCCGCCGGGCCAATTGCGATTCATTGACTGCGCCGGGTTTCAGGGTCCCAGAAACAATCTCTTCAAACAGGACTTGCCGCAGATTCTGGCGCAAGCGATTAGGGGTCGTCTCCAGGGGCGCCGCCTTTACAGGCCGAGGTCGATCCCGTTCTCGCCGGCGCTTACCCACTATGGACTTCCGGAGAGGTTTCGCCCGTCGTGTGCGCTTCATAACGAAATAATATTGTACACAGAACAGACAAAGTTGTGTACGAATGTTCCGCCGGCCGCCCTCCCCCCCAAATACATTTTGTATACAAATATTAATTATACGTATACAATTCCGTGCTAATGTTTGAAGTGGTAATCTCAGGAAGTTGCGGGCCTCAGGCGAAAAAACGCCTGGATCCAATTGCGAGTCACAGGGGGGTTCATTCATGAATACTTGTCTGCGTTCTGTTAGGAGAACTTTCACAGCGCTTGGAATGTTGCTTCTTCTGGCCTGCGCACTAGCGTCCGGCCAAGTCAGTAAAGGTTCGGTTTCTGGAACTGTTGTGGACCCCAAGGGGGACGTCGTTCCGAATGCTGCAATCCGTTTCACGAATCAGCGGACAAATGAAGAGTTCCGGGCCGATAGCGACAACGACGGGTCGTTTAGATTAAATCTGCTGCCAGTCGGACTCTATCGTTTAGAGGTTGTGAAAGAGGGCTTTCGCAAAGCCGTGGCTGACAACATCGAAGTTCACTCGGGGGCCGATCAGGGAGTCGGGCAAATTCATCTGGAAGTGGGAAACATTGAGGTAACGGTTGAAGTGACCTCCAAAACCCCGCTCTTGGAAACTACCCAAGCACAAGTTACCAATACTCTGGACGCGACGACGTTGCAATCCAATCCGAGCATTCTGAGCAACGAAGGTTTGGACAATCTTGCCCTACTGGTTCCGGGCGTCGCACCTACCCGCGACTTGAGTGTTGCAAACACAAATGGGACCGGATTTGCAGTCAATGGAATTCGCGGGCGTCATAACGATGAACAGATTGACGGCCAGAACAACAATGGCAGTTTGGTTGGCGGGCCGCAAATCAATATCGGCGACGGAGAATTTGTTGAGGAGTATCAATTCGCGACCAGCAACTTTGCCCCTGAATACGGCCGCAATTCCGGGTCGGTCGTTAACATCATCACAAAATCGGGCACGAACCACTACCACGGCTCAGCCTACATTACGGACACGAACTCCGCATTCAGCAGTCTCGGAAATGTGGAGAAACGGTTCGAGGGGCTGACCGCCCCGCCCTACTTCAACGACCAGTTCTCAGGTGCCACCGTGGGCGGCCCGCTCGTTAAGAATCGCCTGTTCTTTTTCGGAGGCTTCAATGAGGAGATCATTTCTCAAACTACGATTTCCACCACCGGACCCGCGGTCCAGGACATTGCTCCATGGACCCCAACACCAAATGGTCTGGCTACTTTGGCCGCCTGTTTGCCGGGCAGCACAACCATTCAGGCTTTGGCCGCTTTCGGGCCTTACGGAATCAAAGGTGGCCAACTCAGCCAGATTGGCGCTCCGGTGTTAGAGAATGTCGGCTCATGCCCCCCAGTGGAATTCAGCGGGGTACAAAGGGTTTTCCCTTCTCCTATACATACCTACAATTGGATCACCCGGCTGGATCTTCAGACCGGCAAGAATCATTTCAGTGGCCGCTATTTATACAGCCGGAACAACCAGCAAGATACAGACGGCGCGGGAACTGGAGTGTCGGGTTATCCGGTTAGCGTGTTTTTTCTCGGCCAAGACTACGGCTTCAGCTGGACACGGTTGATTTCTCCTCGAATGTCCAATGAATTCCGCGCGAATTATGGCCGGACCAATTCGCAAATTGGAGGCAACACTTTTGGCTCGTTGCCAACAGCTAGTCAAATTGACACCTCGCCGGCGTCTATCAACTTCAATCTCGCAACCCCTCATTACTTGGGGTTTGGCGCGCCCAATGTCCTGAGCTCAGTCATTGAGAACACATATCAGTTCCAGGACAATTGGAGCTACGTCCGAGGCCGCCATGCGCTCAAGGCTGGAGTCAATTTTTCTTACCTGAAGGCACCCTACATCTTCCTCCCTTCTCTGGACGGAATTTACGCTTTCGGTAGTTTTGATAACTTTGCGCTTAATCGGCCAGGACGGATTCGGATCGCGGCGGGGGACCCCCATCACGATTTTCGTGAAAAAGATACGTCTGCGTACTTCGGCGACGACCTTAAATTGACGAATAATCTGACTCTGAACTTAGGGTTGACTTGGTCCTACTACGGCCAGCCGGCCAACATTTACAACGACCTGACCGCGCAGCGCGAAGCGAATCCTGCCACGGCCTTTTGGCTTCCCTCTCTTCCTGCCGATGTTCGGGTCTCTCCGCGTTATCCTTCGCAGAAAAACAACTGGGCGCCAGGCATCGGTTTTGCCTACACTCCCATGGCGGGAATATTCAGCGACGGCAAAACAGTCTTCCGGGGGGGGGGTACCGTGTTGCGTACGATCCGCCGTTCTACAACCTCTACCTTGATTTGGCAACTTCCGCTCCAGTGTCCTTTTTGCAGACAATCCCAAGACCTAAGTCGTTCGGTTTTCCGCTTCCCGCCGATATTCATGGCCAAAATATACGAGCTGGACTAGCTCCTGCTCTGGGGCTGGGCACGCTCGATCCCAGAACTTTTGCCCAAACCAGAATGGCTCCGAATCTCAGCCCGCAGCGTGTACAACAATGGTCGTTCGGGGTACAGCGAGAGATTGTCCAAAATACCGTTTTCGAGGCGCGGTATATCGGAAATCACGCGACCCATCTTTTTCAAGCCATTAATGGCAATCCCCGGGTCGACGGTTTAGCAGCTGCGTTCCCCAATCTGGTCCCTGCCGGAATCACTCCCTGTCCGGCTTCCCAGGCATTCGATCCGGTTGCGGTTGGCCGCCTCGACTGCAATGCCGGTTTGTTTCGTGAGTGGACCAACAACGGCTATTCCGATTACAACGGGGTGCAACTCGAATTACGCGCTTCCCAGCTATGGCACCAACTCATGCTCCGAACCGGATATACCTTCAGCAAGAACACCGACAATACCAGCGATTTGTTTCCTACTCTTGCGGGCGGCGAGACCAATGCATACTCGCAAAACTCACTTGACTATAAAGGGGCTGAACACGGGATCTCAGGTCTGGATTTCCCCCACAACTGGACGCTAAACTTTGTCGAGGAACTCCCCGTTTTCCGTTCGCAGAAAGGAGTGGCTGGACACCTGCTCGGGGGATGGTCTTTCTCCGGCGAGTACCATATTATCTCGGGACAAGCCTACACGCCGTCTCAGGCCTTTCTGAACTCCGCCTCTTCGGGATGTGACCCAACCCAGTGTCCCTACGATATCAATTTTAATAACACTTTCGTCGGCCAAAACCCTGACGGTGCGTTGCGGCCGTACTTGGG
>Ga0207138_1147_pt1 | contig 11847 bp, 7 predicted proteins | sample Alteio_BWMinHeat_6_FD_153589 | JGI IMG/M metagenome (GOLD analysis project Ga0207138, IMG submission 153589) | Enriched cells from forest soil in Barre Woods Harvard Forest LTER site, Petersham, Massachusetts, United States -... | ecosystem: Environmental > Terrestrial > Soil > Temperate forest >...
TACCGACTGCGGGGGCCGACCCATTGAACCCGTCGGGGCCATAGGTGGTCGGAATGGCAGTCAGCGGAACCTGGGGCGCGGCCGTCTGTTGTCCCACACTGGCCGGATCGATCGGCTGCAAGTTGGGAGCTACGCCACCGGAATTAATTGCCATGGCTAAATGCCCGTATCCTCATAAGTCGATTATATCCGTTGGCTGTCATAAAGTTGCTAATGCTTCTCCAAAGTCATGGATGAGATTAGAATGCTAATAGTAAGCGCAGCAATGACCGAAAGGGGAAGGCACTTGTTCACTGAATTTAGTCTCATGGTCGTGGCTACTGTGATCGGTTCGCTGGCAGCGGGCGCGCGGCCCATCGACGACGTGCGCGCCGAGGAGCATTACAATCGCGGCGTCAATTTCCTGAAGGCCAACCGTGCTGAATTGGCCATTGCCGAATTCACGATGTCCATAGAGTTACGCCCCAAGGAAGTCGATACCCATTTGAATTTGGGCAATGCCTACGCCGCCAACCGGCAAATCCCCGAAGCGATCAAGGCCTGGGAAACCTGTGTGCAAATGGATCCCAACTACCCGAGAGCCCATTTCAATTTGGCGACCATCTTCAAAACGCGCCAGCAGTATCGCCAGGCGCTCGATTACTACAAATCCTATGTCAGCCTGATTGGCATGGATTCCCAGGAAGTGAAGAAAATCAATGCCATTATGAGCGACCTGCGGGAAAAGCTGCGGCAGGTTCCCTGACGCGCGGTCAAATCATTTGACCTTGCTGTTCGCCGCTACCACCACTTTGACGGCATCGATTTGTGCCTGGTAATCTCGTTCGTAACGCCGCTGGAGGTCCTCGGTGAGGCCCATGCGCCCGGCCGCCTGCTCGCGCCGGTAAACCTGGGCGGCGTCGATGGCCCAATCCTGCAGGCTATGAGCGTCTTTGGGGGATAGGCGGCGCGCCAATTCCCCATATTTGCTGGCCGGCAGCTCCGTGCTGAAGAGCATCGGCAGCGCCTGGGGAGAATCTCGCTGGACAAACTGGAAGGCTGAGAAAATGCGGGGTGCTTCGGTCGCGATCTTGCTGCTCGCGGCCAGGTGATGGACATAGTGGGCCAACTCCCCGAGATTCTTCTTGCGGCTGCCCTCGCCGCAGGCCGATGCCAGCATTTGATCGATCAATTTGTGGGTCGCCCGTTTGCCGCCTCCGGCCACCAGCGCCTCAAACAGGCCCTTGCGCTGATCGAGCGGCAAAAACGCCACGCCGCGAATGGCCGGATCCAGCTGAGCGGCCAGGGCTTGTGCCTTTTCCTTGAGGATGAGTTTATTTTGCTCGCCGAGATGCGGATCGGCGTCGATGCCTGTCAGTAGATGGTGGAGCGCCATCTGGCTGCGCACCAGCGGTTTGTAATAAGCTGCCAATTCACTGCCCGACATTCCCGATACACTCTTCAAGGTGACACCCGCGGCCAGGCTCTTGAGTTGCTTGAGGTATCTGGCCCGCTGCGGATCGACGCGTTGACGCCCCACCTCCTCAATGCCCTCACGAATGGCCATGATCTTGCCCCCATCGGCCGGATTGGTCATCAGCAACAACGATCGGCGCCTGGTATCGTCCAGGCGAGCCGTCAGGCGGCCCAGGTCTTCGTCGGCGATCCGTCCCAGCATGTTACTGAGCCGATCGCCGCCGCGGGTATGCAACCGCTCCAGGATTCCAAAAACCAGCGCCGGATCGGTATCCTCGTTGCCTTTAGTAATCAGGACGTTAGCCAGCTCCGCCAGCTCCGGTACGCTATCTCCGGCGGCGGCTATCAACCCCTGGATCGCCTTGTTGCGTGCTTCCGGGACGTGGAAAGGCGCGTCCGCAAAGCGGCCAGCGATTTTGGCCAGGGATGACCCGGCGCTGAGGTTACCCAATTTCCCCAAGGTGCCGCCCGCGCCGGCCAGTTCTTTCATGAGCGTCCGCCGCTGTTCCGGGCTGCCGGCGATGGCGGGCAAGCGGCCGGACAGCTGCCCGAGTTGGCCGTCAATCTTGAGCAGAAGTTCCGATTGCTCTGCCTTCATCAAAAGCGTATCGCCCTGGACGGCTGTTTTCATTTCTTCGAGGTCTAATTGCTTCTGGACCAGTGAGCGGTAATCCGCCCAGGGTTCGATGGGCGTCTTGGACACGAATTCCTTGACGGCCAGGTCATCCAGCTTGCCGGTATAGACATTGGTCCGTACGGTTACCTGGACCAGCTTGCCGTCCAGCAAGCGATCCAACGCGGCCAGCCGGCCCAGTTCCCCCTCGCCCACGATCGAGGTCGAACCTTCCAGAAACTCCGTAATGCGCCGTCCCTGCAGCGACAGCAGCTCCTGGTCCCTGGTAGATTGTTTCTTGGCCAGGCCCTCAGGGGTCAGCCTCACTGCAGCCGTTTTCCCGCAGACCGTAACGCTCTCCGGCGCTGTCTCGATAGCCTTGAGGTCCTTGATCAACTGCAACAAGTGTTCAGGGTCGACGCCCACGGCCTGCGCCGTAAACTGGATCTTGAAGTTATCGCGGGTCGGATCCAGGTCGCGCAGGGCGCGAATCCCGTCCAGTGTCAGTTTTGCCCCCATCGTCACCGAGGTGCTGCGGAAGTCATCCCCCCGCGGCAGCGCCAACAGATTCGGCGGCTTGCGATTGAACAATTGATTGGCCGTTGTGAGGCGGCCCTGCAGCCCCTCCCGGCTGGTTTTGCTGTCGTTGATTTTATAGCTGAGCGTGGCGCCGTCGTAGCTACGCGCCATGGTCCGCGTCGATTCATCCAGCCTGTAAGTGTACCCCTGGACATGGCGCAAAACATTCTCCCGGGCGCCCTTGAACCAGACATCGACGCGGGCTGACAAGGTCTTCCCACGGTGCACCGTGACAGCATCCTCGGTTACTTCGACGCTTTTATCCTTGGTGCGGGAGGTACTGGCGGTCACCACCGTGGCGCCGGCCGTGGCTGTCAGCGTAGTGGCCTTATTGCTGCCGAAACGCAACAGCTTCACGCCCCGGTCGCCATTGAGCCCGTCAAAGACCTTGAACGCCTCCGCGCCGAAGCGGGCGCCCTTTTTCAGATATTCCTTGGGATCGGGAATGTCCGGCATGTCGCCGGTCTTGAGGTAGTGCTTGACCGCCTCTTCCGTCATCTCGAATTCGTAGTACACAGCCGCACTCTTACTGCCGCCTACGCCCACGGAGAATGGCCCCAGCCCGGCGGAAACACTGCCCTGGAACTTGTTGTTATCCGGCTCGATCCGCACCTTGAAGCGAGCAGTCCCCGGCGGGTCATCTTCCAGACGTTTGAACGATTGAATCATTTCCGCCTGGTAGGATGCCGAGGCGCTAATGCGCAAGCCGGAGTGCGGATCCGCCACGCCGGCGCTGGCGCTGAAGCCGAAACTGCCGCGCTGCACCAGGGAGGCGCCGGCTTTGGTCAGGTAGCGGGTCGGATTGGTAGCCAGGTCCTGCAAGCTGGGGGGCTTCGGATTGCGGCGCAGTAATTCTTCTTTGGTATCGGTGGCCTCCAGAGATCGTGTCCAGGTCACTTCCCGGGCCACGCTGGCCCCGACGCCCAAGGAAACCGGGGCTCCCACCAGGGTGCCGGAGGCGTCGGCCGAGAGGGCGAGCCCGACCTGGGCCGTATGGCGCGTGAACGGTTTCCCTTCGATATCTTTGCTGCCCTTCTCCCACTTGATTTCCCCGCCCAGGTTGACGCCCCAATCCGATCCGCCGATATCGCTGATACTGGTCCGCGCTGAGACATCGCCGGCATCCCGCCCGATTTGGAAGTCTACGGTGCTGTCGCCCTCGTCGATTTCACCGGAAACCTTGCCCGCGTGCGGATCGTAGTTGAAGGTAGATGTCGTGCCGTCCGCGCCCTTGAATGTGGTTGTGATGGCATCCGCACCCACAGCCAGCGTCTCTGTCCCGCCGTCGGCGGTTGGTCGGGTAAATTCAATTTGTTTGGTGTCGGAGTTAAACACGATGCCTTTTTCCGCCACCAGCTCCTTGAGCTGAGCCGCCAATCCCGGCGTTTTGCTGCTGTCTGCATCCCCTTTAGGGAAAAGGGATTCCTTGAGCTTAGCAGCCACGTCCTTGAGCTTGCCGAGCACATCCCCTTCGAGGTCGCCAAAGCCGGGAAGGCCTTCCAGGGCTTCTTTCAACTCGTTAAGGGCATCACCGATATTTTCCGGTTGCTCCTCTTCCAGTTTTACCTGTTCCTCTTCCTCGACATGTTTATCCGGGATGACGGGCACATCGGTAACAGGCACATCAGCTTGTTTATCTGCCTTTGTTGCTGTTGGTTGAACCGGCCGCGGCCCGGCAATGTCCTCCAGCACAGCCCGCCGCTTCGCCAATCGTTCCTGGAGTTGGGCAAACTCAGCCAGGGATTTCTCCATCCAGGGGCTGATGGTGAAGGTCTTGCCGTTGCGGGCCACGAAGGCCGCCGCCAGTTCGCGACTCAAAGTGGTTTGCCTGGTCCGCAGGCCCCCAGTCAGCTCAGGCAGGCGTGCGGCAGTGCGTTTGACGATCGCCCGTTCGGTGCGCTGTAACTGGGCCCCTGTCAGTTCAATTTGCTGCGCGCACTCATGCTTCAAATCGAGCAGCAATTTGTCATTGGGTGCCGCCTTGAGCTGGAGCTCTATTTTTGCGAGGCCAGTGCGGTAGTGATCCAGAGCCCCTTTTAGCGTTTCCCTGGTATCGATCAGCGCACTGGTGTTCTTGTTCCACTTGATCAAGCCGCAGAGCAGGCTGTTCTTGGTGATATTCTTGACCTCTTTGCTGTCTTGAAGTCCTGTCGTCGGGGATTTCCGGGCACTTACCGCGGCATCAGCGCGCGCAAGCGCGACCTCGGACGACCGTTCCATCTTGCTGACTGACTGGCCCAACAAATCGCCAACCGGCGGTTCTGCTTTCTGCCCCTTCAGCCCCGCCTTGACGCTGCCGATGATCCGCTTGAGCGCTGCCAGTTCCTCTGCCGGCGGCACGTAAGTGGAGAGCTCCGCCCGTTCCAGCAGATCATTGACCAATTTCAAGTCTTTGGGATCGACCAGGCCCGTTCGCTTTGCTACCAGCGCGTCCTTCAGCAATTCGCCTACTTCAGGCTGCCGTTCAGCAATTACTGGCGTGGGATTGTCCGCAACGGGGGGACTGATAACACTCTTGTCGACGGGTACAGGTAGTGGCCCGCGGGGTGATCCGGAGATGTTGCCCACGCTCACCAATAAGTAGTTCGTGCACCTGACCAGGACTTTAAACACGCGCTTTCTCCCCTGCCGGCAAACAACCACAGGCTCGTTGCCTCGCCTTTCCTGGATTATACAGCGTGGGGACGATGAGCTGTTTGGCTTTTGCTCCTCGATGCGTTAGGATCGTTAATTGTTGGGACACGCTAGAAACCAGGGGGGCGGATCATGAAACTCAAGAAGAAAATCCTGATGGTGATTGCACATCGCCAATTTCGCGATGAAGAATACGACATTCCCAAAACACAATTTGTGCAGAAACATTTTGATGTGCGCGTGGCCTCGACCAACGTGGAAATTCCGGCAAAGGGCATGCTCGGGGGCGAAGCAACGGCCGATTTGCTGCTGGAACATGTGCGGGTCGATGAATACGACGCGGTGGTATTCGTCGGCGGCGAGGGAGCCAAGAGCTTGTGGGAAAATAAAGGCGCGCTAAAGGTGTGCGTCGACGCCGTCAAGGAAAAAAAGATCCTGGCAGCCATTTGCCTGGCGCCCGTCATCCTGGCCAATGCCGGCGTGCTGGAGGGTAAAAGGGCCACTGTCTTCCCCTCGGAACAGGCCCGCATCCTGATGAGACGGGGTATCTATACCGGGAAGACGATGGAGCAGGATGGCAAAATCATTACCGCCAATGGCCCCAGCTGCTCGGAGGTGTTTGCCAGGAAGATACTCAGCGAATTGGAGCTGATTGAAGCAGCTCCCGAAGAAGGGGCCTACACGCTTTAGCCATGAAAGAACCGAACACCGAACTTTTCAAAGACGATGTCATGACGGACAAGGACGCTCCCGACGGGGCAGGCCAGGATTTCATCCGCAAGATCATCGCCAAGGACATGGAAACCAACAAATACAAAGGCCGCGTGGCCACGCGCTTTCCCCCCGAACCCAATGGTTACCTGCACATCGGCCACGCCAAATCCATTTGCTTGAACTTCGGCATCGCCCTGGAACATAAAGACCAGGGTGGCGTCTGCCACATGCGCTTCGATGACACCAATCCCACCAAAGAGGAGGTGGAATACGTCGAATCGATCCTGGCCGATGTCAAATGGCTGGGTTTCGACTGGGGCGAGCACCTCTATTACGCTTCCGATTACTTTGAAAAACTCTACGATTATGCGGTTCAGCTGATCAAAGAGGGCAAAGCTTACGTGGACAGCCTTTCGGCTGAAGAAATCCGGGAGCACCGTGGCACCCTGACCAAAGCCGGCACGGAGAGCCCCCATCGCAATCGCTCGGTGGAGGAGAACCTGGACCTGTTCGCACGGATGCGGGCGGGCGAATACGCCGACGGCGCCCATGTGCTGCGGGCCAAAATCGACATGGCGTCCCCGAATATCAACATGCGGGATCCAACGCTGTATCGCATTCGGCGGGCGCACCACCATCGAACGGGCGACAAATGGGTAATCTATCCCATGTACGACTACACTCACTGTATCTCCGATGCCTTAGAACGTATCACGCACTCGATCTGTACGCTGGAATTCGAGGATCACCGGCCACTTTACGACTGGGTACTGGATGAGTTGCGCACGGAGTGCCACCCGCAGCAGATCGAATTTGCCCGCGGCAACCTCAACTACACGGTCATGAGCAAACGCAAGCTGCTGGCCCTGGTGAAAGGCAAATACGTGAACGGTTGGGACGATCCGCGCATGCCCACCATCTCCGGCCTCAGGCGGCGCGGTTACACGCCGGAGTCGATCCGCAATTTCTGGGGCGCGATCGGGGTGGCCAAAAGCAATAGCACCGTGGATATCTCCCAGTTGGAGCACTTCATCCGTGACGATTTGAATATGAAAGCGCCGCGCGTCATGGCCGTGTTGCGCCCTTTGCGCCTGGTCATCGAGAACTACCCGGAGGGCCAGGTAGAAGAACTCGATGCGGACAACAATCCGGAAAATCCGGACATGGGCAAGCGCAAAGTGCCGTTTTCCCGAGAGCTCTTCATCGAGCAGGATGATTTCAGTGAAAACCCGCCCCCCAAGTTCTTCCGCCTGGCTCCCGGCAAAGAGATTCGGCTGAAGCACGCCTATTACATCAAGTGCACGGACGTGATCAAGGATGAGAGCGGCGCCGTGGTCGAAGTACGCTGTACCTACGATCCCGAAACCCGCGGCGGCTGGTCGCAAGACGGGCGCAAGGTCAAGGGGACCTCGCATTGGGTGTCGGCCGCGCACTCGCTGCCGGCGGAAGTGCGCCTTTACGACCATCTCTTCAACAAACCCAACCCGGAAGAAGGGGATGATTTCACGGTCCACCTGAATCCCCACTCGTTGGATAGATTGACAGCCTGCCGGGTGGAACGCAGCCTGGCCGGCGCTCCCGCCGGCAGCCGCTACCAGTTCCTGCGCCAGGGCTATTTCTGCGTTGATCCCGATTCTACAGAAGGTTTCCTGGTATTCAACCGGACAGTGGGCTTGAAGGATTCATGGGCGAAAATGGCGCCGGGTAAGGCGTAGGGCAATTCCCCGCTGTTGCCTTTTGGTTGCCTGACTGGGTGTTTGATATACAGGTATGTGGCACACAATATGTGAATTGCGTCAAATAAAGTGTCGCAATCCCAGGCTTTTGCGACAATTAAAATGACGCTATACTGCGTATTACGACAAATAAACCTGCCCTATGCCTAAAACTATCACTGCAAAAGAACTTGACCTGCTGACCGAGCTGATCACCCGGTACCCTGAAGGTGTGACGAGCGACGTGCTCTTACCCCAAATTTCCCCGCCGATAAAGATGCGCAGCCTTCAGCGCCGGTTGGAGATGCTCGCAAAAGACGGCAAGATTCTCCAGGAGGGGCAGACCAGAGCGCGCAAATATCGCGCCCTGGAAACGCGTAAGGAAAAACCATCGTCCTTGCACGGCGTTAGCCTCCCGCCCGAGGACGAGGCCCATATTCACCTCGCTCCAGAGAGTCGAGAGCTCCGAGACCTTGTTCATCAACCCTTGCACCAACGCCGGCCGGTTAGTTATAAGCTCGAATTCATCGAGGCCTACTATCCCAACCAGACCTTCTACCTGCCAACTTTGTTGCGGGAACAATTGCACACTCTAGGCAAAACACCGGTTGCAGACCGTCCCGCCGGCACCTTTGCCCGAGACATCCTCAATCGCTTGCTGATCGACCTCTCCTGGGCTTCTTCGCGGCTGGAAGGCAATACATACAGCCGACTCGATACCGAGCGTCTAATTGAATTTAGCCAAGCGGCCGAGGGGAAGGACGTCATGGAAACTCAAATGATCCTCAACCATAAGGCGGCTATCGAGTACTTGGTAAGAGGGGCCGAACAGATTGACTTCACGCGCCGGACTATTCTTGAGTTGCACGCGTTGTTATCCGACGGCCTCATGTCCGATCCACAGGCATGTGGCCGGTTGCGACGCCGATCCGTAGGTATTGGCGGCAGCGTCTATTTGCCCCTGGATGTGCCGCAAAGTGTTGATGAGTTATTTGGGATTATCCTCGATACGGCGGCAGAAATTGAAGATCCCTTCGAGCAGTCCTTCTTCGTCATGGTCCACCTGCCGTATCTGCAGCCCTTCGAAGACGTCAATAAGCGGGTTTCACGCCTGGCTGCCAACATCCCGTTCATCAAGCATAATCTCAGCCCTTTGTCGTTTATCGGAATGCCGGAACGCGCATACATCGATGGAATCCTGGGTGTGTATGAGCTCAATCGCGTCGAGTTATTGCGAGATGTGTTTGTCGGAGCCTACGCTCGCTCTTGCAGTCAATACGTTGCCGTACAACAACGCCTTACCCCACCGGATCCATTCAAACTGCGCTACCGCGAGGCTCTCGGAGAGGTCATACGCAGCATAATCCAGGGCGGCCGAAAGGCCAACAAGCCAACGATCAGGAAACTCATGCCGAAAGCGGTCGCTCCTGCCGATCACGACCGCTTCGTGGCCCTGGTCCTGGGCGAATTCGCCGGCCTGCACGCCGACAATGCCGTCCGTTTCCGCCTGCGCCCGCTGGAATTCGAGGCTTGGAAGGAGGGGCAAGACAAGGCATGATTGAGCAATCACCCATGGCTATGAACACAACCACTACCGCCGGACAAAAGTAACATCAGTTTTGCCAATGCCCCCAACGTTGCACTTTGACACCATGCAGCAGGAGCTGCACGACCTGAGCCGGCAGTTCGTGCTGGTGGGCGTGACCGGCACCAAGGGCAAGACGACGACCAGCAGCCTGATTGCCCATCTACTGAATACGGCCGGCATCCCCGCGGCCTGCACGACCACGATCGAGACGTTGATCCCGGGAGAACAGCCATGGCCGACGTGCAAGACACAACGGATGCTGCTGGCGCTGCTCAAGCGCTTGCAGGAGCTCAATATCCACCATGTAGTGGTAGAAGCTCCGTCTTATTCATTGGCTAACGGCCTGGCCGAAGTATGCGTTTTCACGGGGGCTGTGTTCACCAACCTGGGGCAAGAACATCTCAATATCCATCGCGATCGGGAACATTACCTGCAGGCCAAACAGCGCCTGTTCACTTCCCTGGGACGTTATCCAACGCCGCGCTCGCGGATTTGGGCGGCGCTTAATGCTGATGATCCCGGGTCCTCCGTTACCAGCGGCGTGGTGGGTCCCAATGTTGACGTTCTGCATTTTGCCCTGGCGCGCCAGGGATATCGTCCCCGCGGGTTGGCCTTCTATGCCGCCCGGCGGCGCTTTACCAAAACGTGGTCCCGCTATACAGTCACTTCTCCGGAACGAGCGCAGGTTGCAATTCACACACCGCTTTTGGGCGAATTCAACGTTTATAACGCCCTGGGGGCCATCACAGCGGGCTATTGCCTGGGATTATCGCCCCTGGATATACAAAAGGGAATGGCTACGTTCATGCCGCCGCCGGGACGCTTCGAATTAATTGGCGGTGAGGGCAAGCGCCCGCTGGTGATTATCGATTATGCACATACGCCCGAGAGCCTGGAACAGGTGTTGATGGCTGCCCGGCAACTGGGGCGCAAGGGCCGGCTCTGGACCGTCTTCGGGTGCGGTGGCGAGACGGATCCGGCCAAACGGCCCCTCATGGGCGCCGCGGCGGCCTCATTGAGTGACCGCATTGTATTAACCAACGACAACCCGCGCCGCGAGGACCCGGCCGCCATCGTGGCCCAGATCATGGCCGGCTGCTCCACAAATCCTGGCATCGTGGAGATCATGCTCGACAGAGCAAAGGCCATTTCTCACGCGTTCAACCAGGCAGCCGCCCATGATACGATCGTCATCGCCGGCCGGGGCCACGAGACGGAGCAGATCTTCGCCGATGGGGCAAAATCATTCTCCGATCGCGAGTTCGTCTACGATTTGTTTCGCTATGATGATGAAGGTGAGAGGAGGAGCCCATGGAAGAAATCCTAGCCGGGATGTTGCTGGGCTCCCTGTTGTCAGGGCTCATGCCCTCTCTGGGCAAAGGCATTCGCCGCCTATTGCGGCTGCCGGCCAGGGTCCTGGTCAAGACAACATTCAACGTGGTAGATGGCTCGGCCAGAATATCGCGGCAGCTGCGATCCGGTTTCAGTGTCAAACGTAATGGGCATCGAGTCGCGGGAGGGGCATTCTTGCGCCGGTTGGGCCCTCCGGCCGGCACATTTTCGCTGGCGCGACTGTGGAGCAGTGATCCTCAGGTATTGACGCTTAAGCGAGAACCATCGCTGACCGAGCAGATTATGGCTTTGCGGCGGCGCAAGACCACGGAACCGCAAGTATTGGACGTGAACCGACTGTTGAGAGAGTTGAAAAAACCATTGCGCGACGTGTTCGGCAAGGACATCGTGCTGACCATCAACCCTAGCCCGCATTTGCACCGCGTACAATCCGATCCGGGACAAATCGAGCAAATCCTGGTAGCGTTGGCGACCAATGCGCGTGACGCCATGCCCGACGGCGGCGAGGTCATCATCGATACGGAGAACGTGCCGCTGGAAGAGGAGGGCGTGGCCCCCGGCCTTTACGTCATGGTAGCCATGAGCGACACCGGCCGCGGCATTCCCCGCAAGGTATTGCCCCATATATTCGATCCTTTTTACACCACGAAGAAACCAGACCGTAAAAAGGGTCTTGGCCTTTCAGCCGTCTATGGGATAGTCAAACAGAACCAGGGCCACATCGCCATCTACAGCAAACCCGGGCAGGGTACAACCGTCGAGATCTATTTCCCGGCCCACGGTGTCGACCGGAAAGGCGCAAGGGAGACGAAGTAATTGCCGCCACCCACGCGGGTGCAGCGCCACGGACTTTTGATTCGCGGCCGTGCGCTCAGAATACCCGGCTTCCGGACCTTACATCCCCTGACGATCTACGTGCCGCCCGATTACCAATTTAGCGATCGTCATTACCCCGTGGCCTACATGTTCGATGGCCAGAACCTGTTCTCTGACTACGGCTCCTTTTCGGGTGGCTGGCATATGCACCAGACTCTGGACGCGCGGGCCGCACGCGGCAAAGTCGTGCCGATCGTGGTCGGCATTCATCATGGCGGCAACACCCGGTTGGATGAACTGTCACCCTGGCGGATATGGGGACAGGGCAAGGGCCGCGGGGATGCATTCCTGGATTGGATTGTGAACACGCTCATGCATCT
>Ga0207138_1148_pt1 | contig 11807 bp, 8 predicted proteins | sample Alteio_BWMinHeat_6_FD_153589 | JGI IMG/M metagenome (GOLD analysis project Ga0207138, IMG submission 153589) | Enriched cells from forest soil in Barre Woods Harvard Forest LTER site, Petersham, Massachusetts, United States -... | ecosystem: Environmental > Terrestrial > Soil > Temperate forest >...
ATACGCTGGCGCATCATTTGATGAATGACGGGCATACGGTAGTAGCCGTTGATGGGCTAAAAATAGAACCGGTAGCGGAACGGATGTCCGGCGTGACGGCGTTGGGCGAGCGTGTGCCATTCGAGCCGGTTAAAGATATTGCGACATTATACGAATCTCTCGATGAGCGCACGCTGGCCGGTTTCGGCGGCGTGGCCGAATATGGCATCACTGTGCGCTGGGACAAGAATTACCTCAAAATCATCCGGCTGCTGCTGGAGCGGCGGGCGCAGTTTGCCATGTTCGGCGGTGTGCGTTTTGGGTCGAGTGTGACCTATGACAACGCCTTCGCCATGGGCTTCGACCATATTGCGCTGTGCATGGGCGCGGGCAGGCCGACGCTGATCGATATGCCCAATGGCTTGGCGCGCGGCGTGCGCACGGCGTCGGATTTCCTGATGGCGCTGCAACTAACCGGCGCGGCGAAAAAAGATTCAATCGCCAATCTGCAACTGCGTCTGCCGGTAGTGGTCATCGGCGGCGGGCTGACGGCGATTGACACCGCGACCGAATCGTTGGCCTATTACCCGGTGCAGGTCGAGAAGTTTTTAAGCCGCTATGAAGCGCTTGTGAAGGAGCGCGGCGAAGTGGAGGTGCGGGCGGCGTGGAGCGAGGAAGACGCGATCATTGCCGAGGAATTCTTAAGCCATGCGAAGGCGATCCGCGAGGAAAAGAAAAAACCGCATCCCGATGTCTGGTCGCTGCTCGATAGCTGGGGCGGCGTCAAGCTGGTCTATCGCAAGCGGCTGATCGACGCGCCGAGCTACCGGCTCAATCACGAGGAAGTGGAAAAAGCCTTCGAGGAAGGCATCTTTTTCGCCGAGTTGTTCGAGCCGGCGGGCGTGGAGGTCGATCGCTTCGGCCATGCGCAGGCCATCACGCTGAAAAAAGCCGGGATGGAAAATCAGAGCATCACCATTCCGGCGCGCGCCATTCTTATCGCTGCCGGAACGAATCCCAATACCGTTTTGCAGCGCGAAGATCCGCAGCATTTCCAGCTCGACGGCAAATATTTTACCGCCGTGGATGAAAATGGCAACCGGGTGAAACCCCAGCGCATCGCCAAGCCGGATGTGCCGCAGGTGCTGATGTCCATTGACGAGCAGGGCAGGGCCGTGAGTTTCTTTGGCGACCTGCACCCGTCCTTCGCCGGAAACGTCGTCAAGGCCATGGGCAGCGCCAAGCAGGGCTATCCGGTAGTGACGGCGGCGCTGAAGCGCCGCAGTTGCCAGTTGCCAGTTGCCAGTTGCCAGTTTATTGCGGAAATAAATCAGCAGTTGCGCGCAGCGGTGCATGAAGTGAACCGCCTGACGCCGACTATCGTAGAAGTTATTATTAAAGCGCCGCTGGCGGCGCAGCGCTTCGAGCCGGGGCAGTTTTACCGGCTGCAAAACTTCGAAGCTTTCGCCCCTAAACTACTGGCAACTGGCAACTGGCAACTGGCAACTACCTTAGCCATGGAAGGTCTCGCCATGACCGGCGCGTGGGTCGATAAGGCGCGTGGGTTGATTTCGGTGATTGCGCTGGAGATGGGCGGGTCGTCCGATCTGTGCGCGTATCTCAAGCCGGGCGAGCCGGTAGTGCTGATGGGGCCGGCGGGGACGCCGACGCATATCCCGGCGGGTGAAAACGTCATGCTGGTCGGCGGCGGCTTAGGTAATGCCGTACTGTTCTCCATCGGCAAGGCCATGCGGGCGCGCGGCTCGAAGGTGCTGTATTTCGCTGGGTATAAAAAGGCCATCGACCGCTATAAAATCGAGGAAATCGAACAGGCGGCGGATGTTATCGTCTGGTGTTGCGACGAAGCGCTGCTTTCCGCCAACCGCCCGCAGGATTTGTCGTTCCATGGGAATATCGTTGAGGCGATTCGGGCCTATGGCGAAGGACGTGTTCCGTGTTCTGTGTTCCGTGTTCAGGACAATACTTCACAGAACACGGAACACGGAACACCAATCCCCCTTCCTTCCATCCACCGCATCATCGCCATCGGCTCCGACCGCATGATGGCCGCCGTGGCGGCGGCGCGCTATGGCGTACTGAAGCCGCTGCTTAACCCGAAGCATATCGCCATCGGCAGCATCAATTCGCCGATGCAGTGCATGATGAAGGAAATCTGCGCCCAATGCCTGCAAAAACATATCGATCCGGTGACCGGCGAGGAAACCTACGTCTATTCATGCTTCAATCAGGATCAGTTGCTCGATGAGTTGTCGTGGCAGCACCTGTCCGATCGGCTGAAGCAGAACTCCGTGCAGGAAAAACTGACGGCGCTGTGGGTGGACGCCTGCCTGAAGCAGTTGGGATGGCGCAAGGACAAGACGCTTGCGGCAGGCTGACGGGCGTGGTATTGTGGTGTATACAGGAGGTGTATATGGATACGCAGATGGAACGGACGCAGGTGTATTTGCCTAAGGCGTTAAAGAAGGAATTAAATCAGATTGCTGAATATGAAGGCAGTAACCTGAGCGCCCTGTTGCGGGACGCCGGGCAAAAACTGGTTAAGGAAAAATTGAAAAAACACCGTAACCGTGATAAGGAATTCACTCGCCTGCTGAATGATATAGCCGGTATCTGGGCAGGCCGGGATCCAAAAGAATTTGAAGAAAACAGGCGCAGCATGGATCGGAAATTTCCCGGATGGAACGATTAATCGTCGATACGGATGTGCTTATCGATGCGACGCGCAATAATCCACAGGCGCTCGCTTTCTTTGAGCAGCATAAATACGCCATCGCGTTCAGTGTCGTTACGCTGACGGAATTGCATTCCGGTTTCCGGGATAAAAATGAGGAAGCCCGGGTAACGGCTTTTTGCCATTTCTTTGACAGATATGCGGTCGATGAGGAAATAGCTGTTCTGGCTGGCCGTTTTCGCAAGCAATATGCCAAGGTTGACGCCACGGGAGTAGCGGATTGCCTGATCGCCGCCACCGCCGTTCTAAATAACGCTACGCTTGTCACCTTAAACAAAAAACATTATCCCATGCTCAATAACGTCCATATCCCTTATAAAAAATCATGACTTCTCCCCTTCGCATTGGCATCGTCGGCCTTGGCACCGTCGGCGGCGGGACGCTTAACATTTTAAGCCAACATGCCGAATTGCTGGCGGCGCGGTGCGGGCGGCCGGTCGTGGTGTCTGCCATTTCCGCCCGCAGCCGGGGCAGGGATCGCGGCGTTGACATCAGCCGGATACGCTGGCTGGACGATCCGCTGGGCATGGCCTCCGATCCTGATATTGATGTGGTGGTGGAATTAATGGGTGGAGCCGAAGGCGTGGCGCGGCAACTGGTGGAGCAGGCGCTTTTGAATGGAAAATCGGTGGTGACGGCCAACAAGGCGCTGATCGCCCATCATGGCATCGCGCTGGCACAGATGGCGGAAAAAACCGGCGCGGTGCTGGCCTTCGAGGCGGCGGTGGGTGGGGGCATTCCCATCATTAAAGCATTGCGCGACGGGCTGGCTGCCAATCGCTTCCTGCGCATCGCCGGGATTCTCAATGGCACCTGTAATTACATCCTGACCACGATGTGGGAGCATAAGCGCGGCTTCGATGAGGTGCTAAAAGAGGCGCAGGCGCTGGGCTATGCCGAGGCCGAGCCGAGCTTTGATGTCGATGGCGTCGATACCGCGCATAAACTCGCCATCCTGACCAGCCTGGCCTATGGCTGCGCTCCGGCTATCGATCACATGCATGTCGAGGGCATCCGCCGCATTTCCCTGCGCGATATGGAGTTCGCCGCCGAACTGGGCTATGTGATCAAGCTGCTGGGCATCACCTCGCACACCGAGGGCGGCATTCTTCAGCGCGTGCATCCCTGCATGGTGGCGGCGGATTCGCCACTGGCGTCGGTGCATGGCGTGTATAACGCGGTGCTGGCCGAGGGCGACGCGGTGGGGACGGTGCTGTTCGAGGGGCGCGGCGCGGGTGCGGGGCCGACGGCATCTTCGGTGGTCGCTGATATTATGGACATCGCGCGCGGCGTGCGCTATAAGCCGTTTACGCTGCCGGTGGCGCAACTCGCCTGCCTGCCGTTTTCCGGCATGGATAATTTACGCTGCTCGTATTATCTGCGGCTTTCCGTTACGGACAAGCCGGGCGTGCTGGCGGAAGTGACCGGCATTTTCAAGGACGAGCGGATTTCGCTGCGCTCCTTCCTCCAGCATTCGCACCAGCCGGGCGAAACCGTGCAACTGGTACTGACGACGCACGACACGCAGGAATCGGCGATGCTGCGGGCGATGGCGGCTATTGCGGCATTGGGGAGTGTGAAAGAAGAGCCGCATATGATACGGATTGAGAACATATAACGCTTGTAATATTAAAAAATTCATTTTATACAAGCAGGATAATTTTTGTAATCTTTATAAACTTATGGACTCCATTCGTAATCCCTTCTTCCCGGGGGCCGGAACGCAACCACCGGTTCTGGAAGGGCGTGAAGAAATCCTTGAGAAGGCAAGGATTACACTGGGGCGGATTCATCGTGGCAAACCCGCTAAAAGCTTTATGCTTATTGGCCTTCGCGGCGTGGGAAAAACCGTTTTGCTAAATAGGATTAAAGCCATCGCCGATGAGAATAATTATAAGTCGATCATGATCGAAGTACATGAGAATAAAACCTTGCCTGAGCTACTGGTGCCGGGATTGCGGCAGATATTACTGTCACTGGACAAGGTGGAGAGCATAACCGCTCAAGTGAAGCGGGGATTGAAAATACTGAAAAGTTTTGCCTCCGGAGTGAATGTATCGATTAACGATATGAACATAGAGTTCATCTCGTCGGAAACCGGCGTTGCCGATAGCGGCGACCTGGAAATCGATCTGCCGGAACTGTTTCTTGCCGTGGCGCAGGCCGCGTCTTCAAAAAAAACCGCCGTCGCTATTGTCATTGACGAACTTCAATATCTCAATGAAATTGAATTAAGCGCTATCATTATGGCGGTGCATAAAGTTAACCAGCATCAGCTTCCCTTGGTACTGGTAGGGGCAGGGCTGCCGCAGTTGGTGGGCTTATGCGGGCGGTCGAAGTCTTATGCCGAGCGCCTGTTCGATTTTCCGGAAGTAGGGCCGTTGAATGTGGAAGATGCCAGAAACGCTTTGCAGGATCCGGTGCGGGCGGAAGGCGTTGAATTCGAGGACAAAGCGCTGAACCGCATTGTTCATTTGACGCAAGGCTATCCGTATTTTATTCAGGAATGGGGATATTACGCTTGGGAAGTGGCCCAAAGTTCGCCCATCCGCAATGAAGTCATGGATGAAGCGACCCGGCAAGCGTTAAAAAATCTGGATCAGAGCTTTTTTCGTGTGCGCTTTGACCGGCTTACGAAGCGAGAGAAAAAATATTTGCGGGCCATGGCTGAATTAGGTCCGAAACCGCAACGATCAGGCGATGTCGCCGCCATCATGGGCGTCAATGTCAAATCGATTGCGCCTATACGCAGTTCGCTTATTAAAAAAGGTATGATATATAGTCCGCAATATGGGGATACCGCTTTTACAGTGCCGCTATTTGACCAATATATGAAACGCACCATGCCGGATTTTAAATCCGCTTGCCATTAACTTGTAAGGAGTAACGATTATGGCCACCACCGCTAAAAAAGATAACCCATCGTCACAAAAATCCTTCTGGCAGGATCGCAATTTCGCACTGGAGGCCGTGCGGGTGACCGAGGCGGCGGCGCTGGCTTGCGCGCGCTGGATGGGGCGTGGCGATGAGAAGGCGGCTGATCAGGCGGCGGTCAACGCCATGCGCGAGGCGCTCAACGGGCTGTCGATCGATGGCACCGTGGTCATCGGCGAGGGCGAGCGCGATAAAGCGCCGATGCTCTATATCGGCGAGAAGGTCGGCAATGCCTCGGGCACCGGGCCGCAGATTGACATCGCGCTCGACCCGCTGGAAGGCACCACCATCTGCGCTCACGGTGGCGTCAATGCGCTGGCGGTGATAGCCATGGCCGAAAAGGGTGGATTCCTTCATGCGCCGGACGTGTATATGAATAAAATCGCCGTCGGCGGCGGCTTGCCCGAAGGGGTGGTCGAGTTGGCCAATGCGCCGGAGAAAAACCTGAAGAATCTGGCGAAGGCAAAAAAATGCGCCATCTCCGACCTGTTGGTGGTGATACTGGAGCGCGACCGGCATAAAGAGATGATCGCCAAGGTGCGCGAAGCCGGGGCGCGCATCCAGCTGATTGCCGATGGCGATGTGGCGGGCGTCATCGCCACGTCCCGCGCCGGCACCGGCGTCGATATGTATATGGGCATCGGCGGCGCGCCGGAAGGTGTGCTGGCGGCGGCGGCGCTGCGCTCGATTGGCGGGCAGATGCAGGGCCAGCTGATTTTCAGCGCCGAGGACGAAAAGCGCCGCGCCAAGCGCATGGGCATCGACGACCTAACCCGCACCTATAACCTAGAGGATCTGGCCAAAGGCGACGTCATGTTCGCCGCCACCGGCGTCACCGATGGCTCGATGCTGGCGGGCGTGCGCCGTTTCCCCGGCGGCGCGACCACCCATTCCATCGTCATGCGCTCTAAAACCGGCACGGTGCGCCTCGTGCAGGCCGAGCACAACTTCACCCGCAAAACCTGGGGTGATCCGGCGTAATATGTCATTGCGAGCCGCAGGCGAAGCAATCCAGTCTGGTGGCACAGTAAGAGCAAGTCTATGGGCTGGATTACCGCGCTTCGCTCGCAATGACGAAGGTATATTGTTGAGGCTAGCCCTTGCTTTCTTCTGCTAACATGGCATATTCCGCCTTAAAAAATAAACGCTTGCAGGAAGCAGTGAAAATGAATCAGGGAACCGCGCCCGTCGCGCGTAAAAAAAAGCCGCTCTATAAAGACCTGTTCGTTCAGGTGATTACCGCCATTTTGCTGGGCATCATTTTCGGCTATGCCGCGCCATCGCAGGCAATGGCGATGAAGCCGCTGGGCGACGGGTTCATCAGCCTGATCAAAATGATGATCGCGCCGATTATTTTCTGCACCATGGTCAGCGGCATCGCCGGGATGGGTGACATGAAGCAGGTCGGGCGCGTCGGGGCGAAGGCCGTTCTGCTGTTCGAGGTCATCACCACGCTGGCGCTGGTAATCGGCATGGTGCTGGTGCATATCTTCAGGCCGGGCAGCGGGATGCACATTGATATCTCGCAGGTCGATACCAGCGCGGTGCATCAGAATGTCGCCCATGCGGCCAGCCATTCGGCGGTCGATTTCTTCCTCGGCATCATCCCGTCCACCATGGTCAGCGCGTTTGCTAACGGTGAAATATTGCAGGTGTTGCTCATCGCCATCCTGTTCGCCTCGGCGCTGGCCAAGCTGGGGCCTAAGGGCAAGGAAGCGCTGGCGGTGATCGACTCGTTTTCGCATGTCCTGTTTAAAATGGTCGATATCATCACGCTGGCCGCGCCGCTGGGAGCCTTCGGTGCGATGGCCTATACGGTGGGGAAATTTGGCGTCGGGTCGCTCAAAGATCTGGGTGAATTGATCTTTATTTTTTATCTGACCGGCGCGATTTTTATTTTTGCCATACTGGCCCCGGTGATGCGGTTTTACTGCAAGCTCAGCACGCTGCAATTTCTGAAATATATCCGCGAGGAACTGCTGATTGTGCTGGGTACGTCATCGTCGGAAACCGTACTGCCGCGCATGATGGAAAAGCTGGTGGCGCTGGGCTGCGCCAAGCCGATTGTCGGGCTGGTGATTCCGGCGGGCTATTCGTTTAACCTCGTCGGCTCTTCGATTTATTTCACCATGGGGGCGCTATTCATCACCTATGCCACGAACACGCCCATCACCATCTGGCAGGAGCTGACGCTGCTGGGCGTATTGCTGATTACCTCCAAGGGCGCGGCGGGCGTGACCGGTAGCGCCTTTCTGGTGCTGGCGGCGACGCTGAGTTCGATGAACCTGATCCCGCAGGACACGCTGGAAATCGGCCTCGCGCTGATTTTCGCCGTGGATCGCTTTATGTCTACGGGCCGTGCCATCGTCAATCTCATCGGCAACGGCATGGCCACTGTCATGATCGCCAAATGGGAAAACGCGCTGGATTACGGGCTGGCGCAGGATGTGCTGGCGGGGCGGAAGCAGCCTGATTTAGAAGCTATAGAGAAATAAGCGCTTCGCTCGCAATGACCAACTTTAAAGCCGTCATGCTTTAGCGCGTCCGGCATTCTGAAGTGGGAGTTTCGGCATCTATCTGCTTGATGTAGGATTTGTCCGATTTTACTTTCGCCAGTTCACGTTTCAGCTTTATGTTTTCGATCTTGAGTTCACGTTCGGCAATATCTCGTTTTCCTTCCGAATAACCAACACTAAGCCCAACGCCTGCCAGTACGCTTCCGTAGTCCACCGCTTTATTAATCGCCTCTTTATTCTTCATGCCGAATAGTTTGCCTAAAAGTCCTCCTGCTATTGCGCCTAGCGCTCCTATCGTAACGCTGTATAATAGAGATTGCTTTACCGGACTTATTGGTTCCGGCGGCAGTTCTAGCTTTTCTTCTTTTTCGTCGGTCATAGGAATTCAATAAATAACCTTATTTTCTCATCCTATAGCATATGCTATAAAAAGGCATCCGGAAAAAAATATAAAGATATGATGACAATGGTAATTCACTGAATTTATTAGTATTATAGGCGCTGTATGACTCCCATCCTCCGCCTCTTCGCTGCTGAGCGCCCGCGTTTTATCCTGTGGTCGCCGGTGGGGGTGATGCTGGGCATCGCGGCGTATTTCATGCCGGAGAATGAGCCGCCGGTGTGGCTTGGCGTGGCGATGCCCGCCGGAGGCATCGTGTTACTGGCACTGCTGTGGCGCTGGCGTTGGCGTTGGCGTTGGATGATCCTGCCGTTTCTTCTTTTTTCGATAGGATTCGCGGCGGCGCAGGGGAGGGCGCATCTCGTGGCGACGCCGCTGCTGACCGGGGAACTGGATGACCGCGCGGTGGAAGGCACCATTGATGAAATCGAACCGGTCGAGGAGCGGCTCAAGCTAGTGCTGTCGCATCCGGCGATCCAGGGTATCGTGCCGGAAAAAACGCCGCTGCGGATTCGCGTCAGCTTCCGCAATGATGGCGGTGACTGGCGCGTCGGCGACCGGGTGCGGCTGGTGGCGACGTTGTATCCGCTGCCGCAGCAGTCTATGCCGGGGAGCTATGATTTCGCCCGGCATTTTTATTTTCGCAGCATCGGCGGCAACGGCTATGCCATGCACCCGCCGGAGGTGATCGAAAGCGGCGCGCGATCGGGCTTTACCGACTGGCTGAATAACCTGCGCCATGCCATCGGCGAGGATATGCGCTCGCACATGCCCGGCGCAACCGGCGCGGTGGCGGCAGCGATGACGGTGGGTGAAACCGGGCCAATCCCGGCTGCCGACAAGATGCTCCTGCGCGATGCGGGACTGGCGCACATGCTGGCAATTGCCGGGCTGCATCTGGGCATCGTCGCCGGAATTATCTTTTTCAACGTGCGGCTGCTGCTGACCTTATGGCCGGCGCTGGCGCTGCGTATGCCGGTCAAGAAAATCGCCGCCGCTCTGGCGCTCATGAGTGCGCTGATTTACCTGCTGCTCGCTGGCAGGCCCATCCCGGCGCAGCGGGCCTTTATCATGGTGGCGTTCCTGTTTACCGCTGTGCTGCTTGACCGCCGGGGCGTTACGCTACGTACGCTGGCCATCGCGGCGATGTTCCTGCTGCTGGCCTTCCCCGAAGCCATGTTCGGGGCGAGCTTCCAGATGTCGTTCGCGGCGACGCTGGCGATTGTCAGCTTGTTTGAGACCTTTGGGCGGCGGATGCATATCGGCGCAAGCTGGTGGCGGCGCATCGCGTCCCATGCGGTTGGCATCATCACCACCTCGCTGGCGGCGACATTGGCGACCGCACCTTTCGTGCTGTATAATTTCAATCGCTTCGCCATTTTCGGGCTGGTAGCCAACATGGCGGTGATTCCGCTGGCGACATTCGTAATCATGCCCGGCGTGGTGCTGTCGCTGCTGCTGATGCCGCTGGGGCTGCAACAGATCGGTTATATTCCGCTGCGTTATGGCACGCAGTGGATGCTGGACATGGCGGCATGGGTGACGGCGCTGCCCCATTCGGCGCTGCACCTGCCCGCGCCCAGCGATGCCGGGCTGGCGGCAGCGAGTTTCGGGCTGCTGTGGCTGTGCCTGATGAGCCAGCGCTGGCGGCTGCTGGGCGTTCCGGTGATGGCGCTGGGGCTGGCGACGCTTACGCTGCATGTGCCGCCCGATGTGCTGATCAGCGGCGATGCGCGGCAGGTGATGGTGCATACGGGCGGCGGGCATTATGCCATGCTCAAAGGATCCGGGCGGTCGTTTACCGTGCAAAGCTGGCTGCGCGCCGAAGGCGAGGAGGAACTCGCGCCGCTGGACGACGCCGATGCCGATTGCGATGACAACGGATGCAGCTACCGCCGCAACGGCCACCGCCTGCTGCTGGCCGGGAAAAAGCTGGACGGCGAGGCGCTGGATGCGCTGTGCCGCAAGCGCGCCGACGTGCTGGTGGCCTGGCGTTACCTGCGCTATACGAAATGCACCGGCCCGAAGCAGTTGGTGGGCCGCCGCCAGCTGGAGATGTACGGCGCTCATGCCCTGTGGTTCGATGCCGATGGCATGCGCGTGGACTATGGCAGGCCGCTGGGCCATGATAAGCGCCCGTGGCAGGCGCCGCCGGGCGATGATTTGTGATATGGCCTCTTTGGTAAGAGTGGTATAGTCTGGCGCTATGGCCCGAACCGCTAAGTCCCTTTCTTCCGATTCTCTGCCTTTAGCCGGGCAGTTGGAGGCATTGCGCCTGCATACCAAAGGGCGCGTCACTCCCAAACTGAAAGAGGAGGTGCTGTCCATCGCGCGCGCCTGGCTGGCGCAGCAGCGGGAGCGGATCAAGGCGGCGTTCTTGGCGTCAAATGATGCGGGGGTGATGCTGGCGGCGCATACGAAGGCTATCGATACACTGCTGGCGGCGCTGTATGATCTGTGCCTGCATAAGCAACGCCTGCCGGTGGCGCTGGTTGCGGTCGGGGGCTATGGCCGGGCGGAGTTATTTCCCTATTCCGATATCGATCTGCTGTTCCTTTACGATGCCGATGGGGAGCAGGAGGCGGCAAGGGTGGCGGAATTCGTGCTGTATATCCTGTGGGATCTGGGGCTGAAGGTCGGGCAGTCGCACCGCACGATCGAGGATAGCATCGCCCAGGCCAGCAGCGACATGACCACCCGCACCAGCCTGCTCGATGCGCGGCTGATTGCGGGCGAAGCGGTGATTTTCGAGCAGTTCCGCTCGCGGTTCGAGCAGGAGATCGTGGCGGAAACGGCGCTGGAATTCGTCGAGGCCAAGCTGGCCGAGCGCGATGCACGCCATGGGCGTTTTGGCGATTCGCGCTACATGCTCGAGCCGAACGTCAAGGAAGGGAAGGGGGGATTGCGCGATCTGCATACGCTGTGGTGGCTGGCGCGCTATATTTATCCCATTACGCGTATCCGGGATCTGGTGGCGATGAAGCGGCTGACGGCGGAGGAATACCGGGCGTTCGACAAGTCGCGGCAGTTTCTGTGGCAGGTGCGCATCCACCTGCATTACCTGGCCGATCGCCCCGAGGAGCGCCTGACCCTCGACCGGCAACATGCGCTGGCGGTGGCGATGGGATTTGAGCATCCCTCGATCAACCGCGCGATCGAGCGCTTCATGCGGCGCTATTTCGTGGCGGTGCGCACGGTGGGCAGTATCACGCGCATTTTCTGCGCC
>Ga0207138_1151_pt1 | contig 11697 bp, 13 predicted proteins | sample Alteio_BWMinHeat_6_FD_153589 | JGI IMG/M metagenome (GOLD analysis project Ga0207138, IMG submission 153589) | Enriched cells from forest soil in Barre Woods Harvard Forest LTER site, Petersham, Massachusetts, United States -... | ecosystem: Environmental > Terrestrial > Soil > Temperate forest >...
CGAACTGAAAGAAGGCGATCAGGTGCTGGTGAAAGTGCTCGCGGTTGAGGGCAATCGCATCCGGCTGTCGCGCAAGGCCATCCTCAAAGAACAGCGCGCCAAGATGGGCGGAGTTGAGGGCGGAGGCGATAACGGCGGTGGCGAAAGCGAGAGTGCCGGGGCGCCGGCGTTGACCATCGAAGGCGGCGGGGATTTCCCGGACGATGAGCCAAACTTCAATCGTGATGCGGTTGCCGGGGTGGCTCCCAGCGGCGATCGGCCTGCGGGCGATCGTCCGGACCGGGGTGGTGATCGCGGGCGCAGCGGACGTCCCGGCGGTGGCGGCGGAAGAGGCCGCGGGCGCGGTGGACGGCCTGGTGGCGGTGGTGGTGGCGGCGGACGAGGCGGTCACGGCGGTGGCCACCGGCGGTGAGAATTAAGAATATAGAGGCCGGGCGTCTCCGCCCGGCCTCAGCAACCCAGCGGCTACTTCTGTAGCGACCCGTTCACGATGCTATTGGCATCGGTTTCGACGGCCAGCACCTGCAATCCTCCGGCTACTACCACAAGATTAAAGTTCACAGCCGTCTGCCCCTTTGGGTTTACTGTTGCAGAACCAGTGCAGTTGGAATTGACTGTGTAGGTTCCGACGAGCGGCACCCCGGTGAAGATGGTGCCGTTCACGCTACCCGACTCGTTTCCGACAATGTTGCCAGCACCATCCAACTTGAATTGCCCGATAAACGCTGTCGGCCCTCCACCAACGAAGGATCCTTTGGAACGGAAACCAAAGGTTCCCTTGACTCCGGCATTCGTACAGGTCGCTTTGCCCTGTGCCTCAACAAAACCCGATTCAGTGTGGCCGGCATCGGTCTGCATCAGTTCCGCAGCGGCGCCGCCTGAAACCAGCACTATGTTGTAATGCCGTAATTTGCCGCCCTGGGCAAGCCAAGTTCCTGAGCCGGTGCAGTCCGCTTTGATGGCATACGTGCCCGTAATCGGCACATTGCTGTTGATGACTCCCCCCTTGCTTTCCGACTCCAGGCCAGCGAATTTCCCATTTCCACCCGCAGTGATTTGGGCCACGGCAACCCTGAGTCTGCTATGGGAGTCAATGCCGTCGAATGTGACTCCGTAAGTGCCAGAAAAGGTAGCGTTGGAACAGGCAGCAGGAGGCCGAGTAGGCTGTCCCCACGAGCCGATGGCGAGTGCCAAAACAGTGGAAAGAACTAATATCGGATGACGAACAATCTTAGAAATCATTTTGGTATTCTCCTTTGTGTGTGTCGGTGAAACTCATGAGCGCCGGCATGCAGATTACAGTTCTGAAGCTATTTGCGTCGGACCATGCAAGATATTGCACATTAGCAGGGGAGGAGCTACAAGACCTCAAGCAATATGCCCGCGAATAAAGCACGAGTCAAGTGGAAAGTGACGAAGGGACGAGGCTGTAAATTCGTTTGGTACTCCTCGCACATTTGTGATTCTTGGTAATAGTCCGTATCCAACCGGTGTTGCCAGGAGGCCATCCAAGCAGTGTATTCTAAGGTGTATCCATGCTGATCGGTTGCCCAAAGTGCGGCTACGAGAATTTTCCCCAGCACCGGTATTGTGGAATGTGCGGGGGCGCATTGCCGATTCCCACGCTCCGACCAAATCCTCCGGAACCTGGAATTCCAGCAACTTCGGCGACAAAACCGCTCGCCTCGCCGCAGCCTACAGTTACGCAGCCAGAACCGGCAAAGACCAGGAATTTGAACTATCTCTTAGAAGACGAGCCCGAACACACCTCTCACAAGGGTCGGTATGTGGCAATGGTCATTCTCTTGGGAGGGCTGGCTTGGGGAGGCTGGCGCTATCGGAACATCCTAAGTAATGTGGCTGAAAAGCCATCCGCGACCATCGCTGCGCCTGATGATTCCTCGCTTTCAGGTACAACTGGAGCAGCGTCGGCAGCAGGGCAGGATGCGCCTGCTCATCCAGATCCATCTGCTGTGGTTTCCAACACACCGTCGCAGCCTTCCACTGTGTCGGCGCCTGCGAGCAATGAGACTTCAACCCCACCCTCGCAGGAGGTCCCAACCGAGCAAACATCTTCGCCCTCAGCCACGGACACTGATCCGGCAGAGCCGGTCGCACAGCCCGAGCCACCGCCCAAAAAGGTGAAAGCACACACGCGCACTCCCGCCCCTACGCCGGACGCAGAGGAAACCATGGGCGAAAACTATCTCTACGGAAACGGTGTGCCTCAGAACTGCACCCGCGCACGGCAGATTTTGCTGGCTGCGGCCCAGCGTTCCAATTCCAAGGCACAAAATGTTCTTGGCACCATGTACGCGACCGGACACTGCGCCACGCGCGACCTTCCCACCGCCTATCGCTGGTTCGCGCGTTCGCTCCATAAGGATCCAGGAAACATTCGCATCGAGCAAGACTTGAAAGTGCTATGGAACCAGATGACACCAGACGAGAGGAACCACGCCCTTCAGAGCGAGTGATCTGGAGCTTCGGACTTCCGCGCCCAGTGGTTTCAGCGCACCATAGGGAGCACGCCTCGCAGCCAGCGGCTAGTGCAAGATCTGGAAGACCATACCGGCACCGTTAATGCCTCCTGCTTGGGTGGTACCGTAGATATTGCCTACCGTGTCTAGGATCAGGTCGCCGGTGGGTCGGTGGCCGTCAGAATTTTTCCCGAAGGTATGGATCAGACTATAGGTCCAACCGCCGCCAGAAGATGGGGCCAGCTTAAACAGATTGCCACATCCGCCTCCGCAGGCTGTGCGAGTAGCCCCCAGCATGGTCGTGCCGAAAAGGCTACCAGTCGGATCCATCACCAGTCCGGCAACCGGACTGGCCGCAGGCGCGTTGTAAAAGACATGGAGTAACCGCTCTCTCCACCCCTTGGACGTAAGCGAGAGTTGGAACACTACGCCGTATCCGGGCGCAACGCCTCCTTGGTAAGCCGTACCGTAGAGATTGCCGGAAGCGCCCAAGATCAGATCGCCGTACGGCGTCTTGCCATCGTAGCCGCCGCTGAAGGTGTGAAGCACGCTTTGTTTCCAGGTGCCACCGGAACCGGGAGTTAATTTGTAGATGACGCCGCTGCCTGAGCCGCCCGCCGAGGCCGTACCATAAAGGTTGTACGCAGTATCAAAGGTCAGCGCTGCGGTGGGCATGGCCCCGTCGGCAGCTCCGGCGAAGGCGTAGAGCACGCTCTGCTTCCAGGTCTTACCGGAGGAAGGTTTCAGCTCGAACACCGTGCCGCAGCCGGTAGTGCAAACCGTTCCTATATTGCCGCCCAGTAGAGTGGTGCCGTAAAGATTTCCGGCAGCGTCAAACTGCAGCCGGGAGTAGGGCTCGCGTCCGTCTGCACCGCCGGTAAAGGTGTACAGAACGCTCTCGGACCATCCTCCGGATGCAGGCGTCAACTTGAAAACGGTTCCGCAACCCTGAGTGCAGTTTGAGCTCCCGCCAAAACTGGTGGTGCCGTAAAGATTGCCGGCGGCGTCGAAAATCAGGCTGCCATTAGGCTGCCCACCGTCCGTGTCGCCCGTGAAGTTGTAGAGAACGCTTTCAGTCCACGTTCCGTCGGAGCTCGGGACCACCTCGAAGACTGTGCCTTGGTTATAGGTACCGCCCAATTCAGTGGTGCCATAGATGTTCCCGGCGGCATCGAAGACCAGCCCGGCGTAGGGTAACTTGGGGTCCCCGCCACTCCCCGTGAAACTATACAGCGCGTTTTCCGTGCCCGCACCGCCGACGGGAATGGTGGCTGTACCCAAGTTCGAATATTTGCTCTCGGTTCCGTCCTGGGCTACAGAAGTAGCCGCGTAATAATAAGTGTGACCACCCTGGGCGGTCGTATCCGAGTAGTTGGTGGGAACGTTCGGTGCAGAATTGAGCTTCTTATAAGGTGGGTTGGGCGAGTTGCCGCGATAGATATTGTACCCGATGATTTGAGAAGCACTGGCATCCCACGTCAAGTTGACAGTGTGTTGGGCATTCGCAGGGGCGGTGAGCAGGATAAAATTAAGGAAAACGTGTCCAAAACCAACTAATTTCGACCAAGGTCTGGCGAAGATCACGAGATCGCCTCTCTAGCTCCGCGCTCACGCACGGCGGGGGATTTGCAGAGCAGCTGCGGCGAAGCCAATGCCGCCAAAGCTTTCTGGCGATCAGGGCGGCGCAAAGTGCAGCAACCGGATTGTCCCCTGCTGGCAGGAATCGCAACAAGTCACGGAAGTTCATCGGACAACTGATGAGCAGCAATTCTAATTGTGGCTAGAAGGACAGGAAGGGGGTTCGGCATGGCACGCGGAGAACTGTCGGATCGCATCGTCGGGGGAAAGTGCCCGGCCCTCCATTAACGGGCCTGAATACGGTTCTGCCAATGAGACCACACAAACCAGAGCACGGCCCCAGCCAGGATGACCCCGATGACCGCATCGAATTGGTGAAAATACTTTCCCAGACCGCGCCAGTTTTCGCCTAGCTTCATGCCCAGATTGGCCAGCATAAAGCACCAGGGCCAGGAACCGAGGAACGTATAAAGATGGAAGCGTCCGCGGGGCATGCGGGCGATTCCGGCTGGAAGTGCGATAAAAGTGCGGATTACGGGGAGCAGTCGTCCGACAAATACCGCCACATATCCCCAGCGCCCGAAGAAGCGGTCGGCCCAGTCCAGTTCGCGGCGACCCATCAGGATCCAGCGGCCGTACTTTTCGACCAGCGGTCGTCCGCCGTAGCATCCGATCTCATACGCGACCAGGGAACCAAGATTGCAACCCAGCGCGCCGGCGGTCGCCACCCAAAACAATTTCATAGTGCCCTGGAAAACTAGGTAACCAGCGAAGGGCATGATCAACTCGGAGGGCAGGGGAATGCAGGCCGACTCAATCGCCATGAGGATGGCGAGACCTCCGTAGCCGGTGGCGGCAATGACGGACTTGATGAAAATAAAAAGAACAGCCAGGATTTTTTCAGTCATGCCGGGAAAGTCGCCCAATCTTGTAGGACGTAGCTTGCTAAGTTTTCTGACCAACGGGGAGACGTTGCCAGCAACGTCTCTACAGGCTCTTTAGAACGAGCCTTCCTGAGTAAAGGTGAATCCAGGCAGGGACGCGCCTTGAGCACCTTTGGTTACTTTGACCCGAACCGTGGGAACGTCCGGAGCGGTGACTTCGGCAGGGCGCAATACGGCATACTGTGCGAATACTTCGCTATACACCTTGGTTACGAGGTAATCCTTTCCGTCATCATCTTTGCGCCAGACTTGCCCGAGTTGAACGGACTTGACCGCCACGCCGGTTCCTCAACTTTCAGGGATCTCACCCAGACTACCTAGCGTCTGCGTGCCCGTCAATCACGCGGTGAGGATTTGGGATTACGAAAGGAGGGTCGGGCTGCCGGTTTACGTTCGCACTCACAGCAGAGACGAGGATCGCTTCTGCTAACATCTATTTTCGGTTTTGTGAACAAAAGGAGATATTATGGCACGCGGTATTGCTCCCCGCCGTCCAGCTAAGACTGGACGGCATGAAAGAGCGAAGATCTCAAGCCTGGGGAAACCTTCTAAGACCACTGGCCCCACCGGTCCATCGCAGGCAGGAGGGCTGCGCCCGTCCGCGGCTCGCAAGGGTTACAATCCGCTGGCGTCCGAACGGGTCAGAGAAATTCTGGCGCGTCTTGACCAACTCTACCCGGAAGCAACCTGCGCCCTGACTCACCGGAGCGCGTGGGAACTGCTGGTGGCAACTATTTTGTCGGCGCAGTCCACTGATGCCAACGTGAACCGCATGACGCCGGATCTTTTTCGCAAATATCCAACTGTTGCAGACTTTGCCGCGCTCACGCCCGAGCAACTAGAGCCAGATGTGCGCTCGACCGGATTCTTCCGCAATAAGTCGAAATCGGTGGTAGGAGCGGCGAAAATGATCGTCAGCGAATACTGCGGTCAAGTGCCGGATGATATGGGCCGGCTACTGACTCTGCCGGGAGTGGCCCGCAAGACCGCGAACGTCGTTCTGGGGACGTGGTTCCGGAAAGCAAATGGAGTGGTGGTGGACACACACGTTACTCGAATCTCGCGTCGGCTGGAGCTTACGAAAAATACCGACGCCCCGAAGATTGAACAGGATTTGATCAAAGTAATTCCGCAGGACAAGTGGATTTTATTCGCGCACCAGATCATCTGGCATGGACGGAAACTATGTATCGCACGCCGGCCAAAGTGTGTGGATTGCCCGCTGGAGAATATCTGCCACGCTGCGGATAAGACTTGGAGCACAGTGGAGATTCATAAGGGCGCTAAAGCGTGAGCGGGGATTGGTGGGGCCGGGACCTAGCTTGCGGGCGGGACGCCCCAGCCTACATTTTGTTGTCAGAGGCCTGCTTCGATACGCGAGCGTGGGTCGAGATAGTCTCGCAAGGCGTCGCCCATGAAGTTGAACGACAACACGGCCAGCATGACAGTCAAAGCTGGGAAGATGACCAGGTGAGGTGCGTCGAATAAGTGGGCGCGGCCATCGTTGAGCATGGCCCCCCAACTTGCAGTCGGCGGCGGAACTCCTAAACCCAGAAAACTCATGGTGGCCTCGGCAAGGATTGCCCCTGCCATGCCGATGGCGGCTTGCACAATCACGGGCTGAATGATGTTGGGCAGGATGTGGCATACGATTACGCGCTGATCGCTGGACCCCAGGGCGCGCGCCGCTTCCACAAATTCGCGCTCGCGGGTGGCGAGTACCTGGGCCCGGACCAGGCGCGCATATCCAACCCAACCTCCGAGTGCGAGCGCCAGCACCAAATTGAAAATCCCCGGTCCGCGAAAGGCTACGAAAGCAATCGCCAACAGGATTCCCGGGAACGAGAGAAATGCGTTCATCACGACCACATTGACGAAGCGGTCAATGCGTCCGCCATAGTAACCCGCGACTGATCCCACGACAAGACCCAAGGCCAGAGAGACTGCCACCACACAACTTCCCACCAGCATGGAAATTCGGGAGCCGTAAATCAGCCGCGAAAGGATGTCACGGCCAAGTTCGTCTGTCCCGCACCAATGGGCTGGGGATGGTGGGGACAGACGTGAGGGAAGGTCAATGTGGGCAGGATCTTGCGGCGCGACCCAGGGAGCGAACAAGGCGAACAGGACGAAGATCGCGACCAACACCGCGCCCGTCGTTGCCAGCAGATTATTTCGGGCAACACGCCGGAACGAGATGGCAGCGGTGGACATGGGGCGTAATCGAATCCTATAACTTTTCGCCCGTGGCTGCCTGACCAGCAAGAAGAAAATGTTTGCGATACTTTTACAATGAATCGCGCTCAGCACATTGGCCAAGATCAAGCTGCTACTGCGTCACGCGGGCTAGGCCAGTGGCTTGGACATCTGGATCAGATGACAGGGCTGGTTCGCTTGTTGATCGGAAGGGAAGGGCAGGGTGCCGCTTTCCATGTAGCCGAGGTGACGATACAAACCGGGCAGATCTTTTCGCAGATTAACAATGGTCAGTTCCATGACGCGACAACCGGCGGCACGGCAATCCTCTTCGGCAGCAGCCACCAACTGTTTTCCCAGGCCGGAACGCTGCCGCTCGGGACCCACGGCCAGCAGACCGAAATACCCGCGATCTCCGCGAAGCTCCACATAAACGCATCCCACCAGCGTTCCCGCTTCCTCGGCGAGCAGGAATTTTCCTTTCTGTAGCAAGTCAAGCACTTTTTCTGGGCTGGTTCGATCGGCGTCAATAAAGAAACGCTCCGGGCGAAAAGCGGCATTCACCAGGCGGGCAACATTTGCGGCGTCTTCAGACTTCGCTGTACGCGTCTTCATGGGAGCTACGCGGGCACGAGCCTGCCCCCGAACTGGTCGAGGTGCGCCAGCGCCACACCATAAAGTTTAATTCACCTGCGGCATCTTCGGCTTGACGGGTGCGATGTACCCATAGGGTGTCCCTTTTTCGATGAACGGTAAGTCATCCGGGACCCGCACTTCAACACGACCATCCGGCATGAGTTTATAAGTATGACCGAGAGGGTCCACCGGTACTCCAGTCATTAAATTCGCGGCTTCCATATCAGAAAAACTCTGGGGCAGGTGCCCAGTCTTTTCTTTGTACCGTCCGACCAAGTTTTCGAGGACGGTGACAGTCTGATCTACGTCCAGCGCGTTCAAGTGGGCCACGGCATTCGATTTTACGTTCGGATCTAAAGTTTGCTGCAGCGTCGAAAGCCACATCAGCCGGGCGGTCTCAATGTCTCCAGCGTTGGTGGCCATCTTGGCCGCCATAATCCGCATGATCTGATGCGCGTTGGGCATCTTCGCGCCGTCCTCGAATGCCTGCGTAGCGTGAGGGTAATCTTTCAATTCCATGTAGTAAATAAATCCGAGATCGTAATAAAGGTGCCACTGGCCTGGATTATTACGGATGCCAAACTCCGTCAACGCGATCGCGCGATGCGGCTGACCCGCGCCCAACGGCGGTTTGGGAGCGAGAAAATTTGATCCATATTCGTAGGCCACCATCATGCGGGGATCGAGTGTGGTCGTGATTTCAAGCAATGGCCCCAGCAGGTCGTAGTGCTGGGATCCCTTAGTAAGCCGCTCGCCGAAATATTGCACCGCGCGAGTCCAGTACACGTCGGCAAGGAATCCGTCGTATCCCAGGCTCAAGCGCTTCAAAACTTTGGGCGAAGAAATGTAGAGCACTTCCTTGAGTGTGGCGGCGGGCCGTGCTTCATCCACACGGAGGAGCATTAGAACCGAGCTTGTCAACAAACACACCAGCAGCATGGACGTGACAACTGTGATCTGACGTGAGGGCCTCATTTCAAGTTCCGGTGCTCGAAGATCAGCACCGCCCCACATAACGCCATACTGGCATAAACCAGAGCATACGCCGTGTTCGCGACAATGAGCTGCGTTGTCACCGGCTGCTCATGCGCCACTGAACTAATTACGTTGAGGGCCGAAAAATTCGGCACCAGATACGCTGCTCCGGTCGCCAGCCATCGAGTGATTCCTTTGGTCATGGCTGCAAAACCACGCAGGTCCTCGGCAAAGGTTCCAATGACGAATAATGCAAAGGCGAATACCGCCGCCAGCAGCGGCGATGAGAATGACGAAAACAGGAGCGACAGCGCAGTGATAATCAAGAACTGCAGGATGATGAAATAAAGCGCCACCAGCACCCATCCGTCGCTGCCTTGAAAATGGTGAGAGACATAATACAGGGCTGCGAAAACGCCTAGCGCCATGAAAAAAGTATTCACCACCAGCGTGCCCGCTAGTCCAAAGAATTTGCCGACGATGATCTCCCAACGCCGCACGGGACGCGAAAGCAGGGTGTACAGCGTTCGCTTGTCGATTTCTTTCGACACCAAGCCGATGCCGATGAAGATAGCGATTACGACTCCAAATAACGAAACGGCTGTCAACCCGAGATTGATGACGACCAGGCGCTCAATGCCGATGGAAATCTGACCTACCAGAATGGCAGCGCCTGACATCATCAGCGCGAAGGCAATCAGGTTATAGAGAACGCGATCGCGCACCGCTTCGCGAAATGTGTTGGCGGCAATAAATCCAATTCGCTTCATCGCGTCACCCCCGCAGCTAAGCTGGTAGGCTGCAAATTACGCACGAAGTATTCTTCTAGTGAAGTCCGCACCGGAATTAATGACACCAGATGCAGCCGTTCCCGTCGCAACACTTCCATAGCTGCATCCTGATTTTTCTCCGAAATGAGCGCTCGAACGGTGTCACCCGTCACGTGCGCTTCTGCACCGAGCGCAGTCAGCGACGCGGGAACATAATTCCCGTGCCAGATCAATTCAACTTTGCCTTCGACGCTCGACGTCAGTTCCGCCACCGCACCCACGCTACGCAATTCGCCTTTGTGAATGATGGCCACGCGATCGCACAGCGCTTCGGCATCGGACAAAATGTGGGTGGAGAAAAATACTGTCTTGCCTTCCTCTTTCAATCGCGCCATGAGGTCGCGAACTTCACGCCGCCCCATCGGATCGAGGCCGGACATCGGCTCATCAAAAAAATACGATCCGCGGATTATGCAAAATTGCTTGCGCAATCCCGGCGCGCTGCAGCATGCCTTTGGAAAACTTGCGTAACTGCACCTGGAGCACATCCGGCAGTCCGACGAGTTGTAAGACTTCGTTAATCCGTTGCGAGCGCTCATTCGCTGGGACTCCGGAGAGTTGTCCGTAATAATTCAGCAGTTCGCCGGCGGTCAGGTAGTCATAGAAATAAGGCTGCTCGGGCAGGAAGCCGATTTGCGCTTTCATCCGCGGATCGTCAAGTTCCATCCCAAGAATTCGCGCGGACCCCCCTGTGGGATAAACCAGGCCCATGAGCATTTTCAGAGTGGTAGTTTTCCCTGCTCCGTTGGGGCCGAGGAATCCAAAAATTTCTCCTTCTTCGACTTTCAAATTGAGCGGGAATAAGGCACGCCGGGGTTTCTTCCGCCATAACCCGACGCTATAGGTCTTTTCCAGGCCAAGAATTTCAATGGCAGACATGGCAGTACGTACAACCTCCTCTCTCGTTGGATAAGAAAATTATATGCAAAATTGTCTGGCAGGCTAGAGGCAGGCTGGTTCGGGTCGGTTACGAAAGTAAAGAAGCACTCAGCAGTCAGCATTCAGCATTTGTTTTGAAAGGGTGCGGCTTCAGCCGCACCGCCAGCGGAAGAACCGTGATTTACGGGGTTTCCTTTGTGAAGGATCGATCTTGAGTGCGCGGCTGAAGCCGCACCCCTTCAAATCTGACATTCCCAGATTATGGTGCGGATAGAACCGTACCCCTTTCCAATCTGCGTTCCAATATTTGGAGTGCTCGTTTCCCTCTGCCCAAAAAGTAAAGGGAGCAACGGATTGCTCCGTTGCTCCCCGGCTGGTACCCTCCCCCAGGTACTTCGCCACTTTCAAGGTTTACAGCTGTGTCAAGGCAGCGCAGACTCCAACGCCGGTTTGCGGGGCGCCATTCAGCGAAGGGTTGAAGTGGATCACGCCATCTTCGCTGGAGCAGAAGCCACGCACGCCGCTCTGGTTGAAGGCAGCAGGCGCGCCGCCAACGGTGTAGCCTTGGTTGATACCAGCACCAGCCACTGCGGCCATACCGAAGTAGTAGCCGCTTTTCGCAGTGGCTATGGCCGTGGCGCTAGCCAGAACAAAATCAATCAAGCAAGCGTTCGCAGCCACGGGGCCGGTTGCAGGGCAACCAGTGATCGCTGGCGGTCCAAGAGCAGCCATGGTGGCGGAATAGCCGATGTTCGGGTAGGTCGAGTAATAGCTGACTTGACCGGTGTTGGAAGTACGCACCGAAGCAGCCGCAGACGATTCATTGGCCGAAATACGTGCGCGCAGCAAGTTCGGAATAGCGATAGCAGCGATGATCAAAATGATCGCTACCACGATCAGCAACTCAATCAGTGAAAAACCCTTCTGTTTCCGCATGTCGTTTTCCCTCTTCTCCGTAATCGAATTTGGTCTCAGCAGACCCAATTGCTGACTATGTTCGCATTTTAGCGGCCAGAACCAGAAGTTACTATGGGGTAGGCTGGGATTCATGGGCGCAGTTTGTTTTCAACAAGCCGACAATCTTACGTAACCAGCGCGACTGATAGAAGAACGCCTGGGATGCGTAGAACTTGTCAGATTTTGTTGTTGATACGACAAATTGTGTCATTTTGGTACGGT
>Ga0207138_1152_pt1 | contig 11677 bp, 11 predicted proteins | sample Alteio_BWMinHeat_6_FD_153589 | JGI IMG/M metagenome (GOLD analysis project Ga0207138, IMG submission 153589) | Enriched cells from forest soil in Barre Woods Harvard Forest LTER site, Petersham, Massachusetts, United States -... | ecosystem: Environmental > Terrestrial > Soil > Temperate forest >...
GGAACTTACTCATCCATGTCATAAGCAGGGCTTAGTCTGTCGAACGGAACCTGCCCACCATCCTTCTGTCCGATGGTGCCTTTTACCTGGGATTCGATCACGTTAACTGCTTCTCCGAGTACTGCTACTTCTGGCTTTGTGTAGTTCATTGTGTTGCTCCTTTGTTGGAATATTCCGTCCCAGATCGTGCTAGGCACGGAAGATCGTTGCTAGTTTTCGCTACGCAATTGCCTGCAGTTCATGTTGTCTCGCCCTTGATAAGAAGGCCGCGGGAGCGTCGAGCAGTCCGCGTCCCGCCAAGTGACGTAGCCAATATTCCAGCGATATCGTCCATAGAATTCGCACCAGCGGGACTGCTTTCCCCGCGCGGGCGTCAGAAATCACTTTCAGAAATCGATCCTCATGCACATACCCAAGGCTTGAGCTGAGAGAGTTCTGGTAAATGTTCCGCAGCTCATCCCAATGCTTTTCGAGGATCAGGACCGGGGTGCGCGCACCAACCTGCTTGGTGCGACGCGACAGGATCTCCTGAGGCACGATGCCAGCCAGCGAGCGCCGCATGAGCGAACGTCTTTCACCCGGCCTCAACAGTTGACTGGCAGGTATGGAAAGAATGAACTCAATCAGATTTTGATCGAGAAAGGGATAGCGCGTCTCTTCGAGTGCCAGCACTGGCGGCGTGTATTTGGCCAACTTGCTGGCCATCATCAATACCCCACTAATGCAGGAGCGGCGAGTGGGTAACCAGAGTCCGAAGTGCTCATCCACACCTATTTGCCGGATCGCCAGTCTGGTGCGCTTGGCAAAATTTTCTTGGATCCAAGGTTCGACTTTAGCTTCCTTGACAAAATATTGGCCTAGGGAAGCAGGTAGCACATCGATTGCAGACTGCCACAGAAGTTGGACCCACGGTCTCCGTTTGACCAAGCTCCAAGCCATCAGTTGTTGGGCAAGGGTGACGAACTTAAACTGTACGATGAGGTCCGCGAGTTGCGAGCGAGGGTCCGGAACTCCTCCTGTAAACTCGTCGCCACCGATGCCTGACAAGACCACCCGGTAGCCGCCGCTGCGCACGATGTCCGTGCGTTCGTCTCCGGTCTTCTGGCCAGTGCCGAGCTGGCCTGGCAGAGGGGAAAACTCGCGGTATTCTAGCGATGCAACAGAATTTCCAGCCTTACTGCTATCAATGTGGGCGCCGACTCTTCCCCGTTTCAGCTCGACCTTCTGAAAATAAACAGAGTCGTCTCCGCTGGGCTCGGTGTTGTCGTAGTAAGAAATCGTGTCGAGGCGAGGAAGATGCTTTCCTTCGTGGGCAAGGATGTGGTCGCCCATACAAACGATTGAGGAGGAGTCGAGGCCCCCGCTCAGTTCCGCGAGGACCGGTGAATTTGAACGCAACCGGCGCTGCACGGATTGCCGGAAGACATAACGGAAGTGCTCTTCGTATTCCGCATCGGTTTTGTAGCGAATGCGCGATTTGGAGTTGAATCGCCAATAACGCTCAACCGAGGCAGCACCGTTATGAATGCGCGCGAAATGTCCTGCCGGGACTTCGCGAATTTCTTGATACGGTGTCAGATAGGAATCTGGATCGTGCGCGAAATATCCTGCGATGTATTCATCGTCAATGTGGAACTTGTCGTTCGAATGCAGCACCAGTGGGGTGAGGTCCGTTGCCCACCAGACTTGGTCATTCTTGAGGTAGTAAAAGATGTGCCGGATGGACATGTAGTCGGCCGCGAGTAAAAGTTCGCGCTGTTCCCGTTTCCAGACAGTGACAGCCCAATCGCCAACGACGCGGCGAAAACAATCGCTGTCCCAGCGGTCGAAGGCAGCAGCGACGATAGCGACGTCGGTTAGATTGATACCAAGATCACTGCGGAGTTCTGCAATAAGAACTTCACGATTATCGAGTCGGCCATCCCAAGTGAGGATGTTGCCTCGGCGGGAAATATAAGGCTGTTTCTCACAGCGCGATTCAGGTGTCGTATGGAAAGGGCGATACAGCAATGCGATCTGCCCGCCGACGTACCATGACTCCCCGTCAGGGCCTTGTTGCTTCAGAGAATCTCTAAAAGCCCTGAGCAGTTCCGGATCCACCGGACGCCCATCGAAATTCCAGATGCCAGCTTGCACACTCATGCCAATCTCCTTAACAGCGGTCCCACACGGCGTACGTTGCCTGGACGTTCGATCGCTCGTTGATGGCCCGCCCTTCGACCTCGACCCAAGCGTGGGCTTTGAAAGGAAGTTTTTGTGCGCCCAGAACCATCTGCGCAGCGATGCCATGTTTCCTGAGCAAGTAAGTCGTGACGACGGAACACTGCAGACAGAGGACCTGTTTTGGGTACCAGATACGAGCGTAGTTGACAGCGCGACAAACACGATCGACCGTCTTTTTGTCCGCCGGTCTTGAGGCGACGGTCCAGCGCTTGACTCTGGCGTAGATCGTCTCGAAAGCAAAAAACTTACTTAAAACATCGTAGGCGAACAGGGCGGACAAAGCTCGCAGGAATAGCGTCATAATGACCTCCTGGATTCGACTTGAACCCCGAGTTCGTGACACAAAAACGCCAAACGGTCGGTGACAGACTCGATCTTGATTGATAGAGGTTGAACGGGGGTGTGACCCCAGTCAGGTTTGTAGTCAAGCAGAATGGGATGTTCTGAATGATTTGCGGCCTGTAAGCGGGCAGCCATTTTCCGCGCATGCATCGGGTTACATCGGTCATCGGCATCACCGGAGATGAGCAGAACGGCAGGGTAGTCCGCGCCGTCTTGCACACGATGGTAGGGCGAGTAGCTGAGCAGGCAGTGGAAGTCCTGCTCATCTTCGGGTGATCCAAATTCCTCTGCCCATCCTGCCGCGAAATCGAAGAGGTGATACCTCGCCATATCGAGCAGGGGCCCCAGGCAGAGGGCAGCGCGGAAAAGGTCGGGACGTTGGGTGATCGCGGCTCCTACCAATAAGCCGGCATTAGAGCCGCCACCGATTGCGATACGGCTTTTCGCTGATCGGCCGTGCGCTTGGAGCCACTCAGCGGCAGCAATAAAGTCATCGAACGAATTTTGCCGGTTCTCGCGTTTCCCCGCTTGGTGCCATTGTTCGCCGAGCTCGGAACCTCCGCGGAGAGCAGGGACCGCAAACAACAGTCCCTGCTCGATCAGAAAAGTTGCAAAGGCAGTAAACCGAGGTGTGACACAGCTCCCAAATCCTCCATAACCAGTCACGAAGGTGGGCAGCGGCCCAGAATGTAAGAGATCTTTTCTGGCCGCGAGAAGAATCGGCACTATGGTACCGTCCTTCGATGCATAGGTAACTTCTTCGACAGCGATGACGGAAGCATCAAATGGGACGCTCGCCTCCGCCCACAGGCAAGACTTTTCTTTCCCCAGGCTATAGCAATAAATGGCGGGTGGTTGAGCGATCGAGGTATAGCTGTAGAACAAGTTATTAGTTCGACTCGTGGGGTTCAAGAGATCAATAGTCCCCTGCGAAGAAAACGGAGCAATCTTTTTTTCGCCGTCCTTCAGGCTGAACGCTTCGATTTCTGTCGAGAAATGATCAATACGGGTGAGGAAAATTTGGTCACCGGCAACCGTGAACTGCTGGAGACGCGAGCCAGACTCAGTAACGATGTCGCGCCAATGCGCTGGCTCGGGTTGATCGAGATCAATGGCAACAATCCTAAAGTTTGGAGCGCGGAAATCAGTGTAGGCAAAGAGTTGGCCCTGCGCAAAGAAGGGCGAAAAACAGCCTTCGATATCGCGTAATAAAATTCTCGGAGCCGCACCCGGTTCCAGCTCGTGCAAAACGATAGAGGTGGCCGGGCGCTTGCCGGCAGAAAGTACCACGTAAGCAAGCAGATTCGCTTCGGGGGAATCGACAATTCCAAGAAAGAGATTTGGCCCTTCCCCCGCGAAAAAGACTTCAACGTCCTGTGATCGGCCGCTGCCGAGGCTATGCCAGTACGCAGCTTTGTAGTGGGGCCGTGGATCGTGCAGTTCACGATGAGAGTAGTAGAACCCTTTGCTGTCCCGCGAAAAAACAAACCCTGTGCAGAATCCTTCCGGCAGACCATCCGGCAGAACTATATTTTTCTTGATGTCCAGAATTTCTAAGCTAGAGTGGTCGGTCCCACCTTTCCGGACAGAATAGGCCAAGAGGTCACCGTCCAGAGAGATCGCGGCAATCGAAACAGCAGTCGAAGTCCCGCCTCCGCGTAATGCTGGGTCAACTAGGACTGTTTCCTCTCCGAACAACCCATTCCGCATCACGATAACGGGCTGTTCGCCGCCTTCTTTTCGCTTGACGAAAAAGTAGCGGTCTCCGACATTCCAGGGACCGCCAACCGAAGGAATGGATAGAAGCTCTCTAACGCGATCACGAACAACTTCGCGTCCGGGGAGGGAGGCAAAGTAGTTGCGCGAATAATCCGTTTGTTCCTTTATCCAGCGGCGTGTCGAGGGCGAATTCTGGTCTTCCAGCCAGCGATAGGGATCAATGACCTCGACACCATGCAGCACATCGGTTATCGGTTCGATAAGCGTGTGTGGAGGTGCGTCCAGTATGTGGGGCATATCCGATCTCCGGCGAGATACGACGAAAAAAGTGACTGATAATTTGGGACCTGTTTCCTAGCCGTTAAAGCATGTGAGCACCATCGCACATTTAAGTGGCCGCCAAAACAAATCTGTTTCGAGTCGGAACTCCGACAGGCCGCGGTTTGTATCCAGCGAAGCTTAACGCAGGGCGGGTCATTCAACCGTAGAGCAGAAGTCCGTCGGCTAGAATTACTTCGGAAGAAGGCAAGCGTCGATCCAACAACAATTACGGGGAACCTGTTCATGTAATAACGTTGAACGGTGCTAACGAGAGACGGAGAGCGCGTCGGAATTCCGTTATCCTGAGTTTGAGATCATAGGTTGGAACTGACCTTAGTGCAGATGGCGGTTGGGAACATCCGGTATACCCCCAGGTTTATCCCGATCCGTTGCCGTCCACGCGGACTCGATTTCGACGATCCCAATTTCCCGCAGAGCGGCCCACTATACAACAGAACCAACATCAGTGCGATTACGCCCATCATGTAATCTCCGCCGGAGGATTTTTCAGTGTTGAGCTGGCGGACGAGTAATTCGCGGCCTATTACGTAGTAGTGTAGCCGCAGCCGGCTCACCCCCGCGCCGATTTTACATCCGTCCGCGAGAAGTCTTGCCCTTTGAACAAAAGCGTCTCTCTTTTGGATTTCGCCAGCGCATAAGAGAAGCAATCTCCAAAATTCAGTTTGGCGGGGTGGCCGCTGGTTTTGCCAAAGTCGCGATAGGCTTGGCGCGCTACGCGAGCCTGCGCTTCGGTGACTGGCTCAATCGCGATTTGCGCTGCTTCGATCAATTCATCAAGACGGCGGCTGGCAACCGGATCTTTGCTGCCATCAATCACCGCTCCCGCTTCCACGTAGCTTACGGCCGAAATGCGAGACTGCGCGGCGCGCTCAATGATTCCGGCGAACTCGGGCGCTTCCGCTTCCAAGCGGAGAATGGCGATCAGGGCCGAAGTGTCGAGAATCATTTCGGCAGCCCTTTCTCGTCATAGAGAAGGTCGCCATGATCCCCCGAGCGAAACGGTTCCTTCAGGCGCGTGGCGCAGTCCCGGCCGATTTCGAGCAGTTGATCGGAGAGCCTGGCAGCATGTTTGTCTTTGTTCTGCACCCTCTTAAGGCGTTCGCGGACAGCTTCGGTGACCGCTTCGGTCATGCTTTCTCCGGTAATCCGGGCCAACTGCCGGGCGAGTTTGTGGGCGTCTTTGTTCTTGATGTTCAGACTCATATTGGTAGACATTCTACCTTATGTGATACCATTTCTACCACCAAATAGCGGCGACCGGGACGTGTTCGAGGTCAAGGAGTAGGGATCGGTGATTACGCGTCCACCCAAGATTCGCATTCTACTCGACTGAATCTCAGTCCAGATCTTCGCCGCCAATGATCGCATGAACCAATTTCTTCTCGAACCTCGACCCTACCGCCTGGAGATCGGAGTGGGGGCCGCGTACCTTCGCCTATGTTAGAGCGTTCCTGTCCCGCCTTAGCAGTAGTTTTGCCCACCATCCCTGCTTGGCGGGCACACGGACTCCATGATGGATCAAGTGCTTCACTTCTAGTTGTCTAACGAAGTCACAAATATCGGCGACTAGTTCAGGACGCGGCGCTTGAAACTCATGCTCTAGAGCGTCGGCCATCTGGTCGAGGGAGAATTGTTGTCCCAGCATTTTCCAGATCCTCAATCCCACCGGATTGAGACCGAAACATACTCCTTGTTCAATATCCAGCAGGACAGCTCCATCTTCACTTGCAGTTTCCCGCACACCGGGTGCGATGATGATGTCTCGGAAGTTGATTGCTTTCTCCATCTGTGCACCTCGTCACGAATGACCGGGCTTTTAAGGCTGTCTGTCTGCAAAATTAAGCGCTTGTGAAGCAAGGTAGGAACAGGGAATCTTTAGGTCGGTCTCCCGACACGATGTCCGGCGTTCACGAGCGTGGCTATCGGACTACCGCCTTACTGTTCAGAGTGGAAACTCATTGAATTCGTTCCGAGAAACCCCAGACTGCAACCTAAAGCCTCGTGGTAATCGGGTGACATCGCGGTGCGTAGAGCAAGGCCAGCAGAGAGTGATTGGTCGAGATTCCGACGTATCAATAAATCTTTCGACATGGGTGGAGGCAGTGATAATTAGTCAGATATGCATTGGAAGAAGCTGGTCTTATCTCCGGAGCACCGCTGGCTAGGTCGTCAAGTGAGACCCTTTCTTCCTCTGCTGATCGCCAATCTCATTTGTATCGTGGCTGCCAGTGCGCTGACCCTTGCTGACCCGTTAATTGTGAAGTGGTTAATTGATGTCGCCATTCCCAAACGAAACCCGCGGCTGGTACTCATGGGCACTGCGGCATTTTGCATTGTTTATCTCGCTAGCCTGGGCATGAGTTATCTTGCCGCCTTCATTAGCTCTATCGTCACCCAAAAGATGGCGTTCCGTGTGCGTATGTCACTATTACGCTGCATCCATATACTCCCGACAAAGTATCACGGCGATGCCCAAGTTGGGGAAATGCTGTATCGCGTCGGGCAGGATGTGGATCGAGTCGTCGAGATCAGTGGTGACCTGTTTCCCTCGACTATGCATATTGTGATCGTGGGAGTTATGGTCGCGGTCACGATGGGAGTGTTAAATTGGCCCCTCACCTCGATCGTTCTGCCATTGCTCCCGATCTTTTACTGGATACAGCAGAAGTTTGCGGGAAGGTTGAAGATTGCGGCCGACAGAGTTCAAACACAAGCAGGAACGATTAATGCGTTTCTACAGGAACACCTGGCAGGAATGATGCAGTTGCAATTGCTCAATCGCACTGGCACTCAAGGCAGAAGATTTGCACGGTTGGTGGCAGAGGGGGCGAAGTTCCAGGTCCAACAACGCGTTACCGAAATCGCCTTTGGCGGGGCATCGGTATCAGTGGTTGTTTTGGGCATGAGCCTCATCCTTGGTTTTGGAGGCTATGAAGTTACCCGAGGCACTCTGACCATAGGCGGCCTGGTTGCTTTTTACGGTTATATTGTGCGTTTGTTCGAGCCCGTAAACATTGGCATCGATCTCCAATCGCGATTTCAGCGGGTTGGGGCCAGTATTCGGCGCATTCTCGAAATCACGGACAAACAACAGTCGTCAACTACCCAACCATCCGCCACTCCGATCGGGCCCCATGTCGTTCCCGACTTGGAATTTCAATCGGTCTGGTTTTCGTATACGGAAGACAGGCCGGCTCTACGCAACATGAGTTTTCACGTCGAAGCAGGAGAGACGGTTGCACTGGTGGGTCTCAATGGTTCCGGTAAGAGTACGATCGGCTTGTTGGCCACCCGATTGTATGTGCCGGATGCAGGCTGCATCTTCGTAGGAGGCCAGGACATTAAGGATGTCAGCCGGTGGAATCTTCGCACTGTTATCACCCTGGTCCCCCAAGATCCCGTTCTATTTAATGACACCATTCGAGAGAATCTGCTTTACGGCAATCCGTCCGCTACCCGCGGAGACTTGGAAAGGGTAGCGGCGGTCACGCAGTTGGAGGAAGTTCTTCGCAAACTCCCACGGGGTTTTGACGAACCGTTAGGTCCACTTGGTGGGAGGCTGTCCGGTGGAGAGAAAAAGCGATTGGCCCTAGCGCGTACTCTTTTGCAACAGCCAGGGATTCTCATCGTGGATGAAATCACAAGCGCATTGGATGGGCCCACTGCGGCAGGATTGCTCCAAGAACTGAAACTTTTTCGAGAGGCTAGGACATTGGTCGTGATTTCCCATCGCCCGGCCACAATTCTCTGGGCAGACCGGATTCTTGTTGTGGACCAAGGCCGGATCGTGGATTCCGGACGGCACGCCGATCTTATACTTAGTTGTCAGGTTTACCGGACAATCTGGCAATCCCAAGACAGAATGCCCGAAGCGGCTTCGCTGAACTCCCAATCAGGCAGGTCGGCAATAGGCATGGTAAGGATCTGATTCGCGCGGACGTACTTCGGCTCGTTTGCAGAGGGCTCTTCTCGTGGATGCAAAGCCTTGGTGGCAAGCAATCCTTCGCCCAAAAGCGTGGGGATTCCTCTGTTTTGATGTTTTTCGGACTGCAACCGCGACTGCTGGGCGATAATTATTATGCGGCGTGGTCTGCCCACCTGTTGGATAATTGCGTCATCGAGTCTCGGCTGGTATTCTCTCACGGTATTATAGGCAGAGCCCCGCGGTCGCTCGAACAACACTGATGGTCTTACCTTTGAAAGCTCCCGAAACCCGGTCTGTTTGTAAGACGTATTTGGCGGGTATTGATATTTATGGATTCTGGGAACTGGATAAGAAAGCTGCGCGAGGAACGGTTCTTAAAAGCCAGAGAAATTGAGCGCTTGAGCCGTTCGATTGCGGATGTCACCGGGAATCCGGATTATTACGTCTCCCATGCGAGCTTGGCTGATATCGAGGCTGGCACTGTTCCGAGCATTTTTAAACTGTTTAGCCTGGCCTGCTTCCTGGGAGTTTCCTACAATGAGCTCCTGCGCGTCTTTGGGATGAACCTGCGTGAAATGGAGCGGTTTGCGAACTCACCCGACCCGAGCAGGACAGCATTGGTTCCCGCCGACTTGGGGGAGGCCACGTTACCTTTCCGCTTAAGGTTTTCCTCACTTTCGATTCATCAAGAAACCGGGTTGTTGCCACCCAATCCGGAAGACTGGCAGTTGCCCTTTGGGATGTTTAAGGTTGACCCACAACGCTATCGTTTCGCGCTGGTTGGGTCAAAGGACAACACCATGGGAGAACTGATTCCGCCAGGATCATTAGTGGAAGTTGACACGCAGCAGAATACTGCACAAACATTCGCATGGAAAGCGATCCGAGAACGTCCGATTTATCTGGTATGGCACGCGAATGGGTACACGTGTTGTTGGTGCCAACAAGATCGCGGGGAATTGGTAATGTTGCCGCATCCATCTTCCAATCAACCAGTACGACACGTCAAGACCCCTCGGGATGCAACAATCGTGGGTCGTGTCGTCGCCGCCTGGACGTTCTTTGCGCAACTCGAACCTAGCATAGGGTAAAAATTCCTGCCGACTCGGGCGGGATCATTGTGTGGGGGTCCGTGAGAGGAAGACTTGGAGTAATCCCTAATCACAGGCTTGGTCGGAAACCCGGCGCAAGCTGTAGAGTTTGGTCGGTATTCCGACTATTTCCTTATCATCCCAGGGTCTTGTATGAGGTGTTTGGCCTTGTCGCGAGGGGCTTCCTCTTCGCCCGGTTTTTGTTGTGGCCACGGCCACATTTTGAGAACGTTCTCGAGAGACTGATCTATACTTACCTCGCGCCTGAGAGGTTGATCTTGCCATGACAAGCTCAGTCGTTGCGGTGGTTGTAATAATTGTACTTCTTCTGGTCGCACTTAGATTGCTTTGGTCCGACAGCGGCCATGTCCACCTAGACGATTCTTCCAATGTTCCCAAGCCTCCCGCCAGGTTGGTGTCTGGCTTCCGGGAAATTTGTCGCACCGTTCTGGATCCGAACGTTCTTGCATTTCTCCCAGAGAATGTCCCGGCAGACATCAGCCGTTCCTTCCTTGTCCGGCAAGGTGAGCTAGCACTATTCTCGCTCCAAGTCGCAAGCGGTACGCTATTTCAGCGAGTCATCGGCAGGAAGAATAAGCGTTCTACATTTTCGTTTCGGCATACCCCCGAAAGTCTGATTTCCCAGATTGAGAGCGGTGTCCTTTTAGTCGTTTGCGGTCTTGGGCGCGCAAGTCTTTGGCTTTTGCAAAGCCTACGCTATGGAATTCCCAAGAGGGTCCATCTCTGGGTGCAAGCGCATGTATTGTCATCCGTGGCCGGGCTGATGAGCTATTTTGCCGCTGATGCCGACTCAAGAGTAACGGCGTTAGCAGGCGAAGGCAATGTCCTTGCGCAGAATTCGGTGCCGGATGGGAAGGAACGGGAAGATTTTATAGTAGCCGACGTTTGGACGGCCATGGCAACCACTTTGCCCAATGACCTGTCTCGGATGATTTGCCTTGCAACCCTGCGCGACAACAATACGGGAGGCTATTACCACCCCGAGTTAACTCGCCGGTTCAGCATCGAAGCCTCCGATCACGCCATGTTGGTTTGCCATCAGAAACTATTCGACCGTTTAGTGTCCCTTGCACTTGAGGACTTGACCGATCAGCTCGATGTCTATTTTGTCTTTTCATATGCGTCCAAGGCTCGATCGATTGAGAACTGGAAAAAACTTCGAGCTTACCGAGCGACTATTCCGATCGATGCTGATCCGATTTCGGCAGAGATACTGTTTATGAAAGTCGAGGTCGCCCTGGCGATTTTGGAAGCAAGGATTTCCACGAGAATTTAGCGAACTGAAGTTGCCTTATGTCTGCTGCGCAAAAATTATTTGTTAATCTGCCGGTATCGCGGAAGCTGGTGGTGGTTCTCTGGCTATTTGTGATCATTGTGGTCGCCCTCTTAGTTCTCAGCCATCAGGTCATTGGGAGTTTATCGGCCCTGAGGGCCTACGTAGGGGGAGAGGGTCTGTGGTCAAAAGCGCAGAAACAAGCGGTGCACGACTTAACACGGTACGCTTCCTCGCATTCCGAACAAGACTATCAACGCTATGAACAAGATCTTCAGACACCACTTGGAGACAAAAAAGCTCGCCTCGAACTGGAAAAACCCTCACCTGACGAGAGGGTGGTTTATGAAGGTTTCGTCCAAGGCCGAAACAGTCCTCAAGATGTGAGAGGAATGGCAGACCTCTTCCGCAGATTTCGTCATGTCAAATACATGGCCAACGCCGTAGCAATCTGGGCTGAGGCTGACGGTCTCATCGCGCAGCTGCAACGGTTAGGTGACCAATTGCACGCAGAGATTATGTCGGGCTCGCCGGATCCGATCAAGGTGGCGGAGATCACTCGCCAAATTGACTTGGTGGGCGATCGTTTGACTCCGCTGGAAGACAGGTTCTCGTACTCACTGGGAAGTGGGGCACGCTGGGCGGCAGCCCTTTTCTCACTCGCGACCCTTGCGGCCACGGCGATATCACTGGCGCTGGGTGTGTTCTTCACGCTCCTGATGCTGAGACACATGAACCAGA
>Ga0207138_1153_pt1 | contig 11623 bp, 11 predicted proteins | sample Alteio_BWMinHeat_6_FD_153589 | JGI IMG/M metagenome (GOLD analysis project Ga0207138, IMG submission 153589) | Enriched cells from forest soil in Barre Woods Harvard Forest LTER site, Petersham, Massachusetts, United States -... | ecosystem: Environmental > Terrestrial > Soil > Temperate forest >...
TCAGTGGTTTGAAATCCGTTAGCTTCGTGCCTCCTTCGCCGGTGGTCATGTGGCTGGCGGCTTCGAATACCCCGCGCCCGAGATTATCTTCCTGGGCCATATGGTCAATCCAGCCGACCATGTAATCGGCCCGGTCGCGGTAATGCTCGAAGGATTTTACCATTTCATCCGTGGAATTGACGCGGTAGGATGTGGTGCGCAGGGAAGCCGAAGCGATGGGCTTGAGGCGCAGCGTGACCTGATCGATAATGCCGGTCATGCCCATGCCGCCTGCCGTCGCGCGGAACAGATCGCTATGCTCGGATGGCGAGCATTCCACCATTTCGCCGCTGGCCAGCATCAGGCGGATGGACAGCACATGCTCAGTGAAATCGCCGTCGCGCCAGTGGTTTTTGCCATGGACGTTACCGGCGAATGCACCGCCCAGCGTTACATAACGCGTGCCGGGAATCACCGGCGGAAACCAGCCGCGTGGGATCGCCACTTCCATCAGATCGGCCAGCGTGACGCCCGCCTGCGCGCGCACGATGCCCTGCGCCGTATCGAATTCCATGAAGTGATCGAGGCGGGACATGACGACGGTGCCGCCCGGTTGCAGCGCCGCATCGCCGTAAGAACGCCCCATGCCCCGCGCCAGCAACGGCCCGGCATGGCCCTGCGCGATGGAGCGCAGGTCGCGGTTTTTCTCCGGCCTGTACGATAGGCATTCCGCCAGTGGAGTATTCCCCCAGCCGGACAGGATTTCGTTTTTAGTCGCGGGCATCGGTTGATTCACTGTTTGATCCCATTGCGCAGTGTGACAGGATTATCATCATCGTATTTTTGTCTACTGCAATAAAAAAACCCTCCGTTGTTTGTCAACGGAGGGTTTTTATGGCTAACATGGACCCCTGCCTGCGCGGGGAAACAATATTAAGCCGCTTTCTTCTTGGCGCCGGCGGCATGGGAAGAGGAGGCGGCGCTGAGTTCTTCCAGGCTTTCGGCCATGCGCTTGTTGAGCACGTCGAAGGCCTCGAAGCCGGATTTGGTCGCGGTTTCGGTGATTTCACGCAAGTTGGACAACGTGTCCTCGAACATGGTCTTAGCCAGGGCCGCCTGTTTGGTCAGGTTGCCTTCCGGGGTGCCGCTGGTCAGGATGTCTTTCGACGCCTTGAGCACCCCTTCGACGTTGGAACGCACCACTTCGGCCTGACGGCGCGAAATCGCCTGAACGCCTTCGACCACCGCCTGGTTGGCGGCGGACAGCGCTTCGATATTGCGGCGCTGGGTCGAAAACAACTGATTGAAATCGAAGGTATTTTTGAACATATCGCTAAACGGGTTATTGTAAGTCATAATCATCTCCATCGTTAAAAATATTTATTCCGCTGCCCTATCTACAACAGTAGAATTACGGCAGCATCATGCCAAAAGCCGTATCAGTAGTCAAGCATTTTGTTGCATTGCACAAAAGTAGAGTTCGGAGTTCAGAAAAAGAATTTTACCGAACTCTGAACTCCGAACTCTACTTAGCCAGCTCCCGCGCGCGCTTCGCCGCCGCCAGCACGGCTTCTTTTACAAGCGTTTCAAATGCATTGCCCTGCATCAGCACCTTCAGCGCCGCCTCAGTGGAACCGCCGGGGCTGGCGACATTTTGGCGCAACTGCTCAAACGGTGCAATACTACCATCCGCCAACATACAACTGCCTTTAACCGTTTCAATAACAATCTGGCGTAGATCGCCTTCCAGCCTCATGGCTTGCGCAGCTGCGTGCAGGGCATCGAGAAAAAGGAATACATAAGCTGGGCCGCACCCGGATATGGCGGTGACAGCATCCATCTGGCTTTCGTCCTGTATCCAGATGGTTTTACCGACGTCATTCATAAGCTGAGTGGCTTTGTGGCGGGATTCTTCCGGTAAGTTTGCTGCGCAAAGCGCGGTCATGCCGTAGCCTATCATGGCGGGGGTATTAGGCATGGCGCGCACGATATGCGCCTGTTCTCCCAGATGTTGACGGTAAAATGCCAGTGTTTTACCTGCAGCGATGGATATATAAAGCGGCTGGGTGCCGAATCGTGCGCGGTATGCAGGTAATATACTGGCCAGTTGATTTGGTTTTACCGCAAAGACGATTATATCCGGCGCATACTCTGCCGGAAATGCGTCGAGAGAGGGATAGCAGTCGGCCATTTCGCCTTTTATTTCGGGATCGATGGCAAAAAACCGGTCTATTTTCAGGCCAGTACTTTTCTTCCAGCGTAGCAGCAATGCACTGCCCATATTGCCGTAGCCGACGAGGAGGAGGTTCATAAGTAAGTAAGGTTAGCAGGATGCAGGTTACAGGAAGCAGAGTATATTATTATCTGTTACCTGTCACCTGTCACCTGAAATCTATGCTTCCGCAATCGTCTCGAACAGCGCAATCTCCAGCGCTTCGGCGGGGGTTTTGCCGCCCCAGACGACGGACTGGAAGGCCGGGTAGAAACGCTCGGATTCGCTGACCGCGATGTCGAGCAGCTCGCGTAGATGCTCCGCCGTGGTGCCCGCGCCGTCGCGCAGCAGCAGCGAATGGCGGAACGTCACCGTGCCGTCAGCGGCGGTGAGATCAAAATGCCCCAGCCATAATTTTTCATTGACCAGTGCCAGCAGCGAATGCACACGCGGTTGCGTCTGCCTGGTGACTTTGCTGTCGAGCGCGCAGCACAGCGTCAGCCCGCCGGAATCTTCCTGCCAGTTGAACCAGATTTTATAGTTGCACCATGCACCGCTGACCTCGGCGATCAACTCACCGTCCGCCGGACGGTCGAACACCCAGTCGCGATCCATAATCACCAGCTCGGCGAGGTCGAGCGGATTATACGCCTTGTCGGTTTTGATCATCATCGAAGTCATGCGATTATTCCTCCGAAACACGGGTAATTATTAACTGAAAACTGATACCGAAACGAACGGCAATTTGCCTCGCTTTCTATCATCCTTGCATGGAATTTTGCAAAAAGCTATTACTTTAAGGAAGGTTTAACAGAAAATATTTTTATTATATTATTCAATATAATATATCGAAACATAAAGAGATTTACCTGACGCGGCCAGAGGGGGAATGGTTAACGATTTCCGGTTGGGCAGGTATGCCACGGCCATCTAAAAATCCGGCAGCTTGCTGCCGCTATGTCATAAAAGCTTCATTTTACTTCTGTAATCCCTTGATGCTATGGTAAAAAAACTGAAAACTATCACATGCGGGGTGGGTTATGAGTAAAAAAGACGCCCTGGTGGCTTACCGGGATTCGCTGTTCGATGCGGCGGAATATGGCATCAGGATTCGCTCCGGATCGCGCAGTATTCCCATTATTGGCGGGCTGGCGCCGGCGTTGCAGTTATTGGGGAACGCCCTTATGCGCCCTTTCAAGGTTGCGGCCGCCTGGGTGTTTGGCTATGAGGATACGCACCGCGAATTTCCGCCCATGCCGGAAGTGCCAGCGGCTTTCAAGGATTCCAGCCTCGGTAACGCTTTCGCGGAAAGCTGGAAATTGAAAGAGGAAGCCGCGAAAGCGAGGGTGGAAGGCTTCGCCAAACTGGTCGATCTCGATATTTCCGGCTGGTGGCAAAAAGCCAGCGTGGCGAGCTTTGCCGAAACCAAGGACACGCACGTGGTATTCGCCGAGGAAGGCCGCGCGCAAGACCGGGCCGCCTCTGCCGGCTTCGTGGACGCCTTGGGCCAAAGCAGCCATTCAGGCGTAAGCCGCTAAAATTGCTCTAAAGGCCGGTTTCCCGATTTTTTGGCCCGCTGGAAGGCCCTGCCGCCGGAGCGGAATTATCAGAAACAGTTTTCAGATTGAGTTTCACATTATAGCCTTTGGCATAGGTAACAAGTGCGTCGCCTACTGTCTTAATATCCAGTTTTTTCTGGCCATCCAGCCCGAATACCCTGGCTACTGCCGAATCATTCCGCATGGCTTCGGCTGCTTTGGCTTGCTCTTGATTGGATAAAATGCCGTCGCCATTGTCAAATGAGGCAATGAGCTTTTTCATGGTGTCGATCAGCTGTTGAAATCGTGGGGATTTCTGTAAGGCCTTCAGTTCATCGCCTGAAAACGCACCGTTTCTGTCCTTATCGACTGATTGCGTTATGTCCAGCACAGCCTTGGCCCAGCCGTTTCGCTGTTGACCCGTTGCGTCTTTCAGCGCCTCCTTAACCGATTGCGGCTGGCCAAGAGCTTCTCCCTTTTCGTTCACCATTAAAATCTGCGCTTTTTCCTGTAAATTCACCAGATAACGCTTTCCGTCCCTGCCAACGAAATTAATTTCGTAATATTCAACGCCATCAACTGGGTTTGTTTTCAGGGTTCTTATCGCCGCGTCCTTTTGCGTTTGTGTCATCCCCAGAATCATATTGCCGGAGCCGTTATTTGCCAGCGCATGGACTTTCAAGGTATCATCGAGCCTGACATAAAAATTCTCCGGTGAAGCAACAGCAAACACCCCCGGCGCAGTTGCAATGCTTTCTAATCTTACGCGCGCTGCAATATTCGCAGGAGTGTCCACTGCCACGCCATTACGAACTACGGGAATGCGCACCGGTTCTCCCCTGCCGTTTGCCGGACGCACTGCGAGATCGATATTGATCGGGTTGGCGATTTTTTTTACGTAATCCATTGTATTTTCCAGCGGCACATAAATTTTTCCCTGCAAATCCATCGTTAGATTTTTTGAGTGTTTTTTAGCCGGATCCGCAGCATTGAAATTGATGTCGTATGCCTGCAAATTTGTATTGGAAGGGATCGATATCACGACAGGTTTTCCATTATGTCCGCTATCCATAACACTAAGGGAAAAATCCGGGGACTGGGCGCCTGTTTTACCAGACAGGATAACCTCTCCGGCACCGTGCATAACTATCTGATGATGAGGATTACCGGCATCATAGGGCTGAATGGCGGCTTGCTTCAAATCGGTAAGATCTACCCGCACTCCATCGGCAACATCCAGATGGATGTTTCTTTTTTTCCCCGGATTACCGAACGTAATAGTATTGGATTTTTGAGGCAGTTCCCTGAATACCAACCCGTCCTTTCCATCAACCATTTGCGCCACTGTAGCCACGCCATCGACTTCAGTGCATGTGAATGGCTTGAGGCTGGGAGTGGTAAGCGTTACTGCTTCCGCACCAGCTATTTTTACAGGTGCTTGCGGGTCGTTGGCCGCAATGTTGACCCGCTGGGTGTTGGATAAAACTGCATAATTTATATTCGATATAACGGCCAGAACGGCAAGGTTGCCTTGATCATTCTGAGCATAGAAGGATCTGGTATAGTCGTTTTTAATTTGCTCGTTATGATATGCTCTTTCGAATTCTCTTGCCCGCGCTTCCGGGATTATGTCCTGGATGGTTGGCTCCCTGCCTGTTTTGTAGGCGCCCTGATCCGCTTTCCTTTCCTTGGCGATTGCGGTTTTCAGATCGGCAATTCTTGCTTTGGTCAGTGCCGGTAACGCCGCTGCCTGCTTTTCTAATTTGTTCTTCTCGCCCTGAAATTGCTTTAACCGGCTTTCAAGCTGCGCATGTTCTCTATGATATTCCTCAATGCTACGGCTCAGCCCTGTAATTGTGTCTTGCAAATAGGTGTCTTTGGGGTTTTTGTAGGTTTTGAGCGGGTTGTCACTTGATAATCCTATGTCACTGTGCTGCACTGCTTGCAAAAATACCTCCAGTTTCTCTGGGGCATTTGGATATTTGTCCTGCAAGGCATCGAGTATAATTTTCTTTATTTCATCTTTTTTATCAATATAGCTTGCATCAAGATTTGTGCCGAGAGTTGTGTTTATTGCATTGAATGCATCTTTATCCAACCCTCCCAATACATCATCCACCCAATTACCCACTCTGGACTTAAAAGAGCCATAACCTGCCTTGTGATATAGTGTTTCTAATCTGTTTATAAATTGTTCTTTTGTTTTTTTCTGCTGATCACTGGAAAGATCGCTAATGGAAATACCACGCCACCCTTCAGAATCTAAATAGGGTTGTAATGCTTGCGATATCTGTTCTGCTGTCGCGCCTGGCCGATTTATTTGCTCCCATTCTTTTCCATGCTCTTTTTTAAACTGTTCTATATATCGATCTTTTTGCGCATGGGAGAGGTCGTTAAGGGAAGGCCGCCATCCATCTACATTCAGATAGGATTGCAATAGATCGGCTTCTTTTGCACCCGGTTGCTCCCACCGCTTATTCAGGGAACGTAAGGTCTGAAGGGTTTGATAAGCTTCCAAGCTTTTTTCTTCCTTGCGACCGGTTTTATTGAGTTCATCTAACTGTGCAGTTGTTGATTCCTGCTGATAACCGTTTGAACGCAGGTCTCTGGCGGAAGGATTTAACTTGTCTATCTTCTCTTCGTTTTGGTAAATATTGCCAGTGCGAGATCCGCGTATTCGCGCGATATTGAAGGCCGCATGTGCTTTATTAACCATCTCCGCATGGGGCTTATCCGAATATTGCACTACCAAATCATACAGTGGCTTGGTGTAATCTTTTCCAAGGCTATCTGGTTTGGTTGTGGAAAACAAGCTACCGAGAGGGAAATTCAGCGGCGAATATTCGGCGATGTTTTGCAGCTGCCGTGTCATCTCTTCATAGGGATCTTCATTAGAACCATACCGGCCGGGCACATCACCTGCCCTGAGACGGTCGGTGGGAAGAGGGACGCCTCCATTACCAGTTCTCCATTCGGTTTCTTGCTTCTGGCGTTCTCTTTCCCGTTGTTCCGCTTGTTCGATCTCCGGTTTTTTAGCTTCCCATTCTCGTTCCAACATTGCCAGATAATTTTTTTGCTCTATTTTAGCCTTTTTTTCCTCCTCTGGGGATAGAGGCGGTAACTCAGGTACTCCGAAATCATTTAGTTTTAGTGGCGTATCAGACATAAAAAAACTTCTGCTGTTATTATCCTGACTTCAATATAACAAATTATACAAAAATAAAGTGTGACAATTTGATGAAACTTAAGGGACAATAAAGTTTACTGGTTTTTTGCCTCCAACGCCTCCAGCCGCTTCTTCAATTCCTCCTGTTCTTCCCGTGCCTTAGAGAGCATTCCTTGCACGGCGTCGAATTCTTCGCGGGTGACGAGGTGCATTTTTTGCAGCCATTTTTCCATATGGGTGGTCATCATGGCTTCCATTTCGCGCTTCATGTCCAGCAGGCCGCCCGCCGCGCCGCTGGTCATTTTGGCTAGATCGTCAAAAAATTTATTATCTTTCTGCATGTTGTGTCTCCATTGCGTGGGGATGTTTAGAGGATTCGATTCGATATTCCTTGCTTCTTACACGATTGGCAACAGCTATATCCTATCATACGACAAGGTTCTCTGGTAATTTGGAATCATTGATTTTGAGTGTGGGCGATGACTGAGGAAACAAGGGAAAGCTTTCGCAGCAGATTACGGCGTCCCGCTACATTAATGAAAGCCGTATTAGCCTTTGGCAGCCTTAGCGTGGGTGGGATGTGGTGGGGGGAAGCGACTAATCTCTCCCCCAATGGCCGTTCTAAACCAGCCGCGGTATCCGCTGGCAATCTGGACAAGGTCGAGATCCTGAAGCAAACGCAATCGCTGAGAGAGCGTTTCATCAATGTCATGCAGGCGACTATACGGCAGGATAAGCCTGTCGCCCTGCTGCCTGAAGAGGTGAAGTTGCTGGGAAAAAAATTGGATGATTACGAAATACTCCGCGAAGTGGAAACCAACAGCGGGTTTTACGGTCTGGCCTGCCGGGAAAAATCCACTGGGGAAACTCCCGGGAAAATCGTGGTGACGTTCGGCAGCGGCGATACATCAAGCGGCCCTGTCGCTTTTATGGAAGATCTGCCCAATATGTTTTTTTCCACCACCGGAGGGCGGGTTAATCAACTGCCGGATGCTAAAAAATTTGCCGAGGATGTGATACGGGATTACGGGAAAATAGATTACCTCGTGGGGCATTCATTGGGCGCGCATCTGGCGGTGCTGTTGACAGGGATGGGCATCGGCGGGCCGGAAATAAGAACCTTTAGTTTCGATGGTCCCGGTGTCGTGGAAGCCACAATAAGCCACTGCTGCGATATGTCCGGATTGAGTCCGCGGGAAGTCGAAAAAAATTTCAGGACGAAATGTATCAGCTATACTGGTGAGCCTAATGCGTATAATCGTTTAGGAATACAAGCCGGTAAAGAACTTACGCCGACCACTCAAAGATTGTCGAACTCGTCGTTTGTTCTACCCGCAGGGCACATGTATAGCGAAATGGTAAAGCAATTTTATAAGGCGCCTCCTCTTGTTGCCGGTGATCATTCCGGCATCAGTTTAGGGCCAGCAGTCATTTCGGCCATACTCGCTATGGCCTGCCTGCCGTTGGCGCTGGAGATGAAAAAGGCGAAATCTAAAGCCGGAGATGTCGAAAATTCAAGGTAATACCATCTTAAAGCCATTGGTATCCGGCATGGTAATGGATTGTAATTAATACTTTTTAAATTTTACTCCTGTATCCTACCTGAATACATTCTGTAGATGGGACAGGGCATGAAAACCATTCTGGTTACCGGCGGCGGCGGGTTTATCGGCTCTAATCTGGTGGCGGCGCTGTTGGAGCGGGGCAGCCATCATGTCGCAGTGTGCGATACGTTCGGCAGCAGCGAGAAATGGCGTAACCTGAGCAAGCATCCGGTGTCGGAAATCATCGCGCCCAAGCAGATGTTCGAATGGCTGGACAGCCATCACCAGCAGGTGGAGATGATTTACCATCTGGGCTCTAAATCCTCGACGGTGGAAAAAGATATTGATTTGATCCTGAAGCATAATTTCCTGCTGTCATTGCAGGTGTGGCGCTGGTGCCATGCGCATGGCGTACGGCTGATTTACGCCTCGGCGGCAGCGACCTATGGCGATGGGCATGAAGGGTTCGACGATTCAATCGATCCGGCCTATCTGCGCCGCCTGAAGCCGATGAGCGGCTATGGCTGGAGCAAGCATCTGTTCGATATGCATGTGGCGACGGCGTTTGCGGGTGGCGAATGCGCGCTGCCGCAATGGGTAGGGCTGAAAATTTTCAATACCTACGGCCCGAATGAATACCATAAGGAGGATCAGCGCAGCGTCATCTCCAAAATCGCGCCGCAGGCCATCCAGGGCGCGTCGGTCAAATTATTCCGCTCGTATAACAAGGATTATCCCGATGGCGGGCAGAAGCGCGACGTGATTTACGTCAAGGATACGGCGCGGGTGATGATGTGGCTGCTCGACCACACGCAGGTGTCCGGCCTGTTCAACCTCGGCACCGGCAAGGCCAGCACCTATAACGACATGGCCAAAGCCATCTTCGCCGCGATCAACCGGCCCTCCAACATCCATTATTTCGACATGCCGCACGAGCTGGTGGATAATTACCAGTATGTCACCGAAGCCAACATGCAGCGCCTGCGCGTCGCAGGCTATACCGAGCCTTTCACCCCCATCGAGGAAGGCATCCGCGATTATGTGCAGAATTACCTGCTGAAGGAAGAGCATTATTTGTAGGCTTGTCATCCCGAACTTGTTTCGGGATCCACTGTGCCATATATTCCAGACAGTGCGGAGGAGAGGTGGATGCTGAAACGAGTTCAGCATGACAACCTTTGATAGACAAGCAGGCCGCCAGCGCTTATCCGTATGCCATGCCCGATCCCAGCCATATTTTCGATCGTCAGCGCGTGCGTAAGCATCGCGATCGCGCCAGCGCCCATTTTGGCTTAAGCGATTTCCTGCTGCGCGAGACGGCGCAGCGGCTGGCGGATCGGTTGCCCGACATCATGCGGCAATTCCCGCTGGCGCTTGATCTGGGGGCGCATACCGGTCTGATGGCGGAATACCTGGCCGGGCTGAACGGCATCGAAACGCTGGTGCAGGCCGATTTGTCGGAAACCATGATCGCCAAGGCCAAGGGGCTGCGGTTGGTGGCCGATGAGGAGTGGCTGCCGTTCGCGGAAAATACGTTCGATCTGGTGGTCAGCAACGGTTCGCTGCATTGGGTGAATGATTTGCCGGGGGCGTTGATCCAGATTTGCCGCATCCTCAAGCCCGACGGGCTGTTCCTGGCCATGCTGCCGGGCGGGGAAACGCTGACGGAGCTGCGCCAGTCTTTCGAGCAGGCGGAGATGGAAGTCAGCGGCGGCCTGTCGCCGCGCGTGTCGCCGTTTATCGACGTGCGCGAGGCCGGGAGCCTGTTGCAGCGCGCGGGATTCGCCCTGCCGGTGGTGGATAGCGAGATGCTGACGGTATCGTATGAGCATCCGCTTAAATTGCTGCATGACTTGCGCCGGATGGGCGAAACCAGCGCGCTGGCGGAAGGCCGGAAAGGCTTTACGCCCTGCTCGCTGCTGATGACGATGGCCGATCATTACCTGAAGCGCTTTTCCGATGGGGAAGGGCGCATCCGGGCGACTTTCGAGCTGGTAGCGCTCACCGCCTGGAAGCCCCATGCCTCGCAGCCGCAACCGGCAAAACGCGGCAGCGGCCAGATGGCTTTACGCAGTAACTAATGTTTTACGATTAAGTGGTATGGCTATTGCTTCAGTTTTTAGAAGGAGCAAAGCCTATGCAATGCCTGAAATGCGGTTCTATCTGAAACAGGCCTTGATTATCTCTATTATCGCCGAAAAGGTGAAGGATCTTATACCAATTCACCGTCTATCTAGTAATTTACAATCCACTCCCAAGCAGCCATTGAGCGGATAATTTCCGTGTGTTGCTCGTAGAAGTTGCAGGCAACGACAAGTTGTTTTTCGACGGCTTTCTGCATGCGCAGATAATGCACTCTCGCGCCGATTATGCGCCTCAGTTCCCGAACCTCTTTTATTTGCCGCTTTGTCATATCCATAAGGTTTTGCCTTCTTCTCCAGCCGTTTATCGCCTGAGGGACACGTTACCCATACGCCGCGCCAAGTAAACGCAAATATCAAATAATCACCTGATAAATAATATCAATTCAACGCGCATTTAATAATGCAGGGAGGTTGCCATGCTTGAAGAAATCGAAGCTGAAAAACTTGAAGTGCACGTTGCGGTCTGCGCTGAGCGTTACAAATCGCTCTCACAGCGCCTCGACCGTATTGAGCGCGTCATGTGGTGGATGCTCTCCACGCTGGTGATGGCGATGGGCGGCATGCTTCTCGAAATGTTCATTCTTGTAGGAAAGAAAATCATATGAGCTTCGATAAAGCCTTTGAACTGCTGATGGTCAATGAAGTGAATGGCATGCCGGACGGCGGCTATGTCAATAACCCAGACGATCCGGGCGGTGAAACCAAATATGGCATCAGCAAACGCGCCTATCCCGATACCGATATCGCCGGGCTGACCGAGGAAGGTGCCAAGGCAATCTACCATCAAGATTATTGGGATGCGCATCAATGCGACGCCATGCCGTGGGCGGTCGGATGGGTGTTTTTCGACTGCGCCGTCAACCATGGCGCACACGAGGCCATAAAATGGCTGCAGGGCGCGTTGTCGCTTCCGGCTGATGGAGTGCTGGGGCCACAAACTCTTGCCGCCGTGGCGCGGGTTTCCGATCCGATACGCGCCGCCCGCGTTATCCAGCTGCGTCGCCTGCAGCATATATTGCGCGCGCTCTTCCGCCTGCTTT
>Ga0207138_1154_pt1 | contig 11444 bp, 11 predicted proteins | sample Alteio_BWMinHeat_6_FD_153589 | JGI IMG/M metagenome (GOLD analysis project Ga0207138, IMG submission 153589) | Enriched cells from forest soil in Barre Woods Harvard Forest LTER site, Petersham, Massachusetts, United States -... | ecosystem: Environmental > Terrestrial > Soil > Temperate forest >...
CCCCGAAAATCCATTTCCGGTCCGGGTTCAGGTAAGTCTGCGCTGGCTTGCCTTTAATCAGATTGCGCAGCGCGTCCTGCCGTCGAGAACTACCGGACGTTCGATGTGGCCACATTTCCTGTCGTAAACGAGCCGCCGACGTATTTCAAGAAGGAAGTCAAGCAGTCTTCGGAAATGAACTATGGCGAACTCCGCCGCTACATACGCGATTTGCAACAAAGCGGTTTTGACGTGGTCCGCTTGCGAGTGCAGTTGCAAAAGAAGCTGGCGTTTCCAGTTATTACGCTGGTGATGGCTGTTCTAGCCGTTCCGTTTTCGCTTTCCGCGGGACGGCGGGGGTCGGTCACGGGAGTGGCCGTGGCGGTGGGAATCGCAGTCGTGTACTGGACCGTCGCCGGTTTGTTCGAAGCCATGGGGAACATCAGTCAGCTACCGCCCGTGCTGGCCGCCTGGTCACCGGACCTGATTTTTGCCATGGTAGGCGGATATTTGATTTTGAAAGTCCCCGCTTAGAGGTCCCGCTTGCAAACACAACTCAGCGCTGAGGGCACAGAGTTTTCTAAATCAATCCTACGATTCGAGCCAGTGTCATTTGGCGGTTAGGGCTGAAGGTTGCGCGAAGTTCGCAACCGGAGAACCCAGAACCGTCAGCAGTCCCGTTGTCGTGGAGAGGGTGTAAGCCGAAATTGTGCCTGCGCCGTTGTTAGCCACGTACACGTAATCGGTAGGGTTGGTGGTCGTGTTCCCGATGTTCGTCCCGGTCGCTCCGGCGCGGACCGTGATGGAGACTGGGTTGAGGCCGGTAGAGATCGTAGGAGGCGAGAGTGGGGTCAAAACGCCGGTACCACTACTGTAGGAATACTGAGATACAGTGTCCGCCCCCACGATGTACAGAAAATTAAAGTTCGGGTCGACCGCAAATGCACGCGGGCTCAGTCCCGCGGAAAACGGCGAATTCGGAACTGCAGTCAGAGTCCCGTCCGGAGTATTGGGATTGATGCAGGATGTGAGAACGGCATCGCAAATGGCAAAAGCAGAGACGTTATTCGAGCCGGAATTCGCGACATAAAGAAAACTGCCGCTGGGATTGACGTTGAGCGCGTCCGGGCTTGTCCCAGTTGTGTAGAACGGTACTCCAGGCACTGCGAGAGCACCGGAGGCGGGGTCAACTTTGAACACGGAGACAAAATTAGCCAACTGATTGGCCACGTATAAAAACTTCCCCGACGCACTGACCACCACGGCCGATGGCAATGTCCCATTGGGAAAAGAAAATCCAGTGGGGATGGTGGAAAATGGAGAGCCCGGTACGGCAGTCAGGCCAGTGCCGTTTATTGCAAATACTGACACGTTGCTCGATCCCTGGTTGGCCACGAAGAGGAACTTGCCGGAGCGGTCAATATCCATTGCAACCGGGTCTTTCCCGGTGGGCGTGCTGCCACTGGCGGCGGTGAGCGTACCGTCGGAGTTGACGGCAAAGGCGGAGATTGCATTCGCACCGCTGTCGGCCACAAACAGGGCGTTCACGGAGGGAGTGATGGCGATAGCCGATGGGGTCGCACCGGTCGCAGCGGCATTCCCGAGCGTGCTTAAGCTTCCGTTGCTGAGATTCACCGTGAAACTAGAAACACTCTTGTCGCCTTGAGTAGTGACATACAGTAGGCCCGCGCCCGAGGCCGTCAGGTTGTTGTTATTGCTGCACGCAATCCCACAAAGAAGCAAAGCCGGAAGCAGCAGATACTCCAGAAAACGGAACTTCATCCCGATTCTTTCTCCCTATTGATGGTCCAGCTCTCGCCTATGAGGACCGAGGTTGCACTCATTTGTGTATCAGGAATGCGTGCGAAGAGCAAACTTCGCCCTCTGATTGGAACCAGCAAGAACGCGGAAAGTTGCTTACGATTGACCGTCCAGAGAATTCCTCGACCAATCAAGACTGGTAGTTGACGGGAATGGCGGAGACTTTCCCCGTTGCCGGATCTGAGACTTCCGAAACAGTAAGAGGGAGACGGATTTCGACGACCAAGCCGCCCCCGGGGCTGTTGGCAGCCTTCACGGTCCCGCCGTGCAGGCGGACGGCGCGGTCGGTGATTGCCAGGCCCAAACCAACGCCTCCGGTATGGCGTCCGCGGGCGTCGTCAATGCGGTAAAAAGGATGGAACAGTTTTTCCAGCGAATCCTCGGGCACGCCCGGGCCATCGTCGGTAACTCGTACTATGGCTTCTGATCCGGTGATTCCCTGCTCCCGCTGCAATCGCACTTGCACGCAACTGCCTTCCGAGGTGTAACGAATGGCATTGCGGACAACGTTCTCAATGGCACTGTGTAAAAGGGATGGACTGCCCACTACCACGCAACCCTCTCCAAAAATAGTTTCGACCTGGCAGTGGCGGGTTTGCGCTTCAAACGCTGCATCCCGGGCGATTTCCTGAATGATGTATTGCAAGTCCACGGGAAGTTTTTCGATGGACTCCGCCGATTCCAGACGGGAGATAGTGAGCAGACGCTGGATAAGCTCGTTGACGCGGTTAGACTCGCGATCAATGCGGTCAAGGGCGCTACCAGCCTCCGGGCCACTGCGCTGGCGGGCAAGCTCTAGAGCTATGTTAAGGCGAGCCAGCGGGGAGCGCAATTCGTGAGAAATGTCGGTCAGTAAACGAGCGCGCGAATTGACCAAGTCCTGCAAGCGTTCGGCCATGCGGTCAAAGTCGCGCATTAATTCGGCGATCTCATCATGCCGCCGCGACTGGGGATTTCCGGCGCGGGCGGTGAGATCGCCCGCCGCCAGTTTCTGGGTCGCGACCCGAAGTTGCACGATGGGTGAGGTCAAATATCGGGCCAACACGTAGCACACGAAACCGGATGAAAGGACAGCAATCAGAATCCCCAACCCAGGCACCTTATGGGGTCCAAACAGGCCGTGTGGCTCGGGAGGTAGTTCGATCACCATGGTGTAACGGTGTCCGTCGCCGGTCGTCATGGACGGGCGCAAGAACTGCGTAGGCCGCAGCCTTCCCAACCACGAGTCGGCGGTGTGGACTTGACCGCGCTGCACGCGCATGATCCAGTCGGACGGATTGTGGCCCAGCAACTCCCTGCCTTGATCATCGAAAAGGTACAGGCGGGCATGTTGCGAGTCGCGCACGGCGCGCGCGAACCTGCGCGCAACTTCTTCGCCGCCACTCTCGTAGGTTTGCACCGCATCGGCCAGGAGCTTGCCCTGCTGAGCCTGTATGCTGGAGGACTCTGTGGCGGGATGCATCGTCAAGGTCGTCAAGATCGCGAGCACGAGGAATAGGGCCAACGCCAACCAGTAGCTGAGGAAAATCTTGAGGAAGAGGCTCCTCATTCGTTCTCACCTTGGGCATGGCTGACCACGGTCTCGCCCCTGGGGTGGACGAAAATGTATCCCACGCCACGTACGGTCTTGATGTGCTCGCTCCCGTTGTCGGAATCGCCTAGCTTACGGCGTACCTTGCTGACGTGCATGTCTATGCTGCGGTCGAAGGGTGAAAAACGGCGGCCCAGCACCGCATCCGCCAGCTGGTCGCGGCTCACCACGCGGCCAGCCTGCTGGAGCAAGATATGCAGTAGGTTGAATTCGACCGAGGTCATCTCGACCGGCTTGCCGTCTTGCCGGACCGTCCGAGTGGCAGGATCCAGTTCAATGTCTGCGACGCGCACGACTTCCGGGAGAGGAACCGGAGAGACGCTCTTGGATTGGGTGCGACGCAGAATGGCGCGAATGCGGGCCACCAACTCACGGGGATTGAAAGGCTTGGGCAGGTAGTCGTCGGCACCGAGTTCGAGGCCCACAATTCGATCAACGTCTTCGCCACGCGCAGTGAGCAACAGGACCGGAATACGCGAGGTCTGACGAATGCTGCGCAGCACCTCGAAGCCATTGCGGCCGGGCAACATTACGTCGAGGACCACTAGCAGGTGATCGCCGGCGAGAGCGCGCTCCAGACCGCGATTGCCTTCGTGCACCGCCTCGACCTGAAAGCCTTCGGACCCCAGATATTCACTGACCAGGCCGCATAGCTCCACATCATCGTCAATGACCAGAATGCGATCCACAGATACATTCTAGTTTCTGAAGCAGGATGACGGGGTAAAGATTTGTCAAGGCCAAGAACGAGGATGCCGACAAAACTTTACTCGGGTTGACTGACTCTTTACTACTGCTGAAGCGGAAACGTGTTTCTATAGTGAGAAGAAGCAATCGGACATCTTCCGTACTTAGGAGATGCTCACAGGAGAGGTTATGAAAATTGGTTTCGGCAAAATATTGGCGGCAACTCTGGCCCTCGCGCTATTGGTGGGAATTGCTGTAGCCCACGCTGGCCGACGGCATGATGGTGAATTCTTGGGCGGGCACATGCTCCGCTTTTTCACCCATTATCTTGATCTGACCGACGCACAACAGACGCAGATCAAGGGCATCCTTGCTAAAGATAAGCCCGCGGTTGAGCCTCTGTTCCGGCAAGAGATGGAGAGCCATAAACAGATGATTCAGCTCATCCAAAGCGGCAGTTTTGATGAGGCAAAGGCACAAGCCATTGCGACTCAAGGAGCCCAGGTACGTGCCCAGCTTGAATTGCAGCACGCCCGTATGGCGTCGGAGGCATATCAGATCTTGACCCCGGAGCAAAAAACAAAGCTGAACCAGTTCATCGCCAAACGGGAACAGCGGTTCGAGCAGCATATGCGCGAGCACAGAGACGAAGACCACCGTGAAGACTAACTGGCTCCGGTGCCAGCGCAGTCTTGCCTTGCTTATAACTATGCCGGCAAGCCGATGGAGTCAATGACAATCTGGCTGAAATGGGAACAAGCCAGAACATAAGGAGAGAAAATGAAAACAAGCTTGCTGCTTGGCATCCTGATTGCGCTCACGTTGCCAGCAACTTTAGTGGGGAGGCCGCCGGAAGACACTGCTGCCGACTTGGCACAACTGGCACAAAAAATGGCGCGCGATTTACGCGACCGAAATGCCGACGCAGTTCTAGACATTTATGGCCGCCGAGCCGAGTATGTACACATAGAAAATGGAAAAGAGATCCCTTTCGCTCAACTCGAACCCGCAGTTCGATCGTATCTCGAGAGTGTTAAGACAAACGAAATCTATTGGGTTGGGACGCCTACCGTCTTGATGCTAGGGTCGGATGCGGCGGTCGTATATGGTACGCATCAATTTGCTGGTGCCGGCACCCGCGAAGCACACCGTGGAAAATGGACCGGCGTGTTCCAGCGCATTGGCGGACAGTGGAAGTTGGTCCACTCCCACAGCTCCGACGAGAAAGACTAAAGGGGCTGAACAACCCGACAGTTGGCAGGAAGAAATGTCCACTTAGCCAATTTAGACACCTAAGAATTGAGGCTTTGCGGGCGCTGAGTTTTTGAGGGGAGTGTACAGCGCTCTGCCAAGTGTGGCGCGGGCGGGAGCGAACGCGCCACATCTTTTGACTGCAGCAAATTGATGCTGCGGAAGCAGTGAAACTGAAGCCTGGGCTGGTAGAATCTCATCTATAAAAACCCATGCTGCCCAAAAGTCTGCGCTTCTTAATCTCTTATTTCAAGAAGTACCGTGGCAGTTATATTTTGGGCACGGTGTGCGTATTCCTGACCAATGGAATCTGGGTCCTTTTTCCCCAAGTGATCCGGCGGGCGGTGGATGATCTTCACTTAGGCGTTACACGTCACAAGCTGGTCACCTATGCGTTACTCATATTGGCGGTAGCTGCTGCTAAGGGTCTATTTCAGTTTCTGACCCGCTGGGTAGTGATTGGCGTTTCCCGCGAAATTGAATTCGATCTGCGCAATGACCTGTTTCAACACCTCGAAAGACTTTCCTATTCGTACTATCAGCGGACCCGGACCGGCGACATCATGGCCCGCGCCACCAATGATCTGAACGCGGTGCGCATGCTGCTGGGACCGGCCATCATGTACTCGGCGAATACCGTCGTGTTCACCGCCGGAGCACTTGTGTTCATGCTTTCCATTAGCCCCAAACTGACCCTGTACGCCTTCCTGCCGCTGCCAATTGTCAGCATCACTATCCAGTATTTTGGGCGCAGGATTCACGAGCGATTTGAGCGAATCCAAGTGATGTTTTCCGAGATCTCGGCACGGGCGCAGGAGAATTTTTCCGGGGTACGCGTGATTCGCGCCTATGTACAGGAAGAGGCGGAAATCGCGGCCTTCGAACAATCGAACCTTGAATACATAGACCGCAGCCTGAAACTGGTGCGGCTGATGGGCATGCTCTGGCCGACTCTTGAAACCATGCTGGGCCTGGCCATTGTGCTAGTTTTGTGGCTGGGTGGGCGCGAGGTCATTTCCGGGCGGATCACGGTCGGAGACTTCGTAGCCTTTAACACTTACATGGTGCAGCTCACATGGCCCATTATTGCGCTAGGTTGGGTCATCAATATTTTCCAGCGCGGGACCGCATCCATGGGCCGCATCAACGAAATTTTGGTCGAGAAACCCGAAATTGCGGACAGTGATGCCGTCCAGGCTAGATCGAGCGAGACGCTCGCAACTACACACGTGCGGGGCGAGATTGAGTTCCGGCATTTGAACTTCTCTTATAACGGCACATCGGTTTTGCATGACGTCAATTTATGCATCCCCGCAGGAAGCAGTCTGGCGATTGTGGGGCCAACCGGGTCCGGCAAGACGACCCTAGTGAGCCTGATTCCGCGAATTTACGACGCAGAGCCCGGAAGTATGCTGATTGACGGCATCCCGGTGCGCGAATATCCGCTGGCCACGCTGCGCCGCAATCTGGGCTTCGTCCCGCAGGAAACTTTTCTTTTCAGCGAGACGGTCCGCGAAAACATTGCGTTCGGGAGCGAGAATGCCACCGACGAAGAGGTCCGATCCGCCGCGCAGGCCGCCAGTCTCGCGGACGACATTGAAGGCTTTCCCGAAGCTTATAAGACTATGGTAGGGGAACGTGGCATCACGCTCTCCGGCGGCCAGAAACAGAGGACGGCGATTGCACGGGCCGTAATCCGCAATCCGCGCATTCTGGTGCTCGACGACGCCCTCTCCAGCGTGGACACTCATACCGAAGACAAGATCCTCAATCACCTGCGCGCAATCATGCGCGGACGCACCACGATTTTCATCTCCCACCGGGTTTCGACGGTCCGCAACGCCGACCGCATCGCTGTGCTCCATGCGGGAAGAATCGTGGAATTGGGCACGCACGATGAGCTTGTGGCAAAAAACGGATACTACACTGACCTTTACAACAAACAGTTGTTGGAAGAAGAGCTGGCGGAAGTTTAGCTGATTGTTCATCGGCAATTGAAAATCCCGGGGTTCTTTTCAATTTCCTGACAATGAAGCGCATGGTCATCCCCGAATTGCTCGATGCCGATGCCGGTACGCCCGCCGAAATCGGGGTTGCTCTGCACGATCTTCAACACATCAACCAGTGGTTCGGTGGGATTGCTACGACCCAGGCCATGGTCGCGCGGGCAGCGCAAGTTATGGGAACAAAGTCCTTGTCTCTGCTGGAGGTGGCGGCCGGTGCTGGATTTGTGCCTCATGCAGTTGCGCAGCGCATGCGCAAACGCGGGATCAGAGTCGAGATCACGCTGCTCGACCACGCTTCCTCTCATCTGAGGAACAGAAGCAACGGCGTGAATGCTGTTGCCGGAGACGCGGTGGCTCTCCCTTTCGCCAATGAAAGTTTTGATCTGGTGAGCTGCTGCTTGTTCGTTCATCACCTGGAACCGGCGCTGGTAGAGCAGTTTGTGAATGAGGGTCTGCGCGTGTGCCGGACCGCGGTGCTGATTAACGATATCGTGCGCGACCCCATTCACCTCGGCCTTGTGTACCTCAGTTTGCCGCTCTACCGGAGCCACTTCACTCATCATGATGCACCGGCTTCGGTGCGTCGCGCCTACACTGTCGCGGAAATACAAGAAATACTGGAACGCACGACGGCGGCCCGAATCGAGGTGCGTCGGCATCCGCTGTACCGCATGGCGGCGATGGCGTGGAAACGGTGAGGCCATGTACGACCTGATTGTGATCGGAGGCGGACCTGCCGGAACCTCGGCGGCGATCACCTGCGCCCGCAGCGGGGCGCTGGTTTTGCTACTCGAACGCGGCCGATTTCCCCGACATAAAGTGTGCGGCGAGTTTGTTTCCGCCGAGTCTTTCGATCTTCTTGGGGCGTTGCTCACAAAACAACATGCTTTCCTGCTGGCCGACGCCATTCGTATCCCGCAGGCACGTGTGTTTCTTGACGGACGCACAGTGCAGGCGCCGGTGAATCCGCCCGCGGCCAGCATTTCTCGGCTCGACCTGGATGCTGCGCTGTGGGACTCAGCCATGGCATGCGGCGTGGATGGCCGCCAGCAAGTCACGGTGCAGGAGGTTTCTGGCACAGGCCCGTTTATCTTGTCCACGTCCGCTGGAAAATTTGAGGCACGCGCCGTGATCAACGCCTCGGGGCGCTGGTCGAACTTGAACCAGGCTCCAGCCAACGGGTGCGCCCGAGTGAAGTGGCTGGGAGTGAAAGGGCATTTCTCCGAGCCGTCTCCGCCAAATTCCGTGGATTTATATTTCTTCGACGGCGGCTACTGCGGCGTGCAGCCGGTCGATATGGCAGCGTCCCACGAAGGACGAATCAATGCCTGCGCCATGGTGCGCGCCGACGTTGCCAGCACGCTCGCGGAAGTATTCGCCTGTGATCCCGCTTTGCAGGAGCGCAGCCAGAACTGGCGTCCGCTGAGCGATCCGGTGAGCACTTCGCCGCTGATGTTTCGCGAACCGCAGCCGGAGCGCGACAGAATTCTGATGGCCGGCGATGCCGCCGCTTTTGTGGATCCCTTCGTCGGAGACGGCATTTCTTTGGCGCTGCGCAGCGGCAGTCTGGCGGGCGGTTGTCTGGCACCATTCTTCGCGGGACGAAGTTCCCTTCCCGAGGCGGCGCGCGATTATTGTCTGGCCTATGAACAGCGGCTCGCGCCCGTGTTCCGAACATCGTCGAAAATCCGGCGGATGCTGAGTTTGCCGCAGATCATCCGTTCGCCCATCCTCTCTTTATTCGGGAAGACTCCTGCACTGGGGCGGTACTTGTTGAGGAAGACCCGGTAGGCTGATTCCTCGCAAAATGCATCGCTAGAACCCTGCCCAAGCAGAGCTTGGACGGGGCACGCTCGAAAGTAGAAGTAGACGTGAAAGGCCGGGCTGCTTGCCTAGTCTGTGTGCTTATGGAGGTACCTTGAGGCATTCTGGTGCCGTGGGCAAAAGCAGGTCCTTCGACTTCGCTCAGGATGACAGTGGTATAGAGATGGCTCCCTCAGGTGCGTCTGGGCGGCATGGCTAAAGCCGGGCCCTTCCCGCTTGATCCACTGCGTCGCATCATGTGGAGAGAATCGGTTAATGCAGGTGCTCGTTCAAGAAGGTGACGGCGCGCTGATTGGCGTCTTTCTGGGTATCGCTATCGAAGCTATGGCCCTGGTGAGGATAGATCTTGCTTTCGTAGGGAACTGATTTCTTCTGCAACAAAGTTTCCAGTTCAAGGGCGCGGTTCACGGAGACGTAGGGATCGTCCTGGCCATGCAGGATCAGAACGGGTGGCAGGGTGGTCATACGCTCGATGGCAAAGTCGGGCATGCCTCCGTAGAATTCGACGACCACTTTGATTTCGGGCGATTTGAGCGGCGGAGGATGGCTGCGAACCTCCTCGCTGAGCCCGAGCGCCAGATAGCCTCCTAGGGAGATTCCGACCACGCCGATTCCATTGTCGCGGACGTCGGGCTGGTGAGTGATGTAGCGGGTGGCATCGTTCAGGGTGCGAATGTAGTCGAGGAATTGGTGATTGTCGTCGGGCTTCCACTGACCGGCGCCGTCGAAATAGTGGGGCAGGAATACAGAGTAGCCCGCAGCCACCAGCGCGTTCAGTAGTCCACTTTTTTTCCAGTCGGAGTCGGGCCCGCCACCGCCATGGATCACGACGACTGCGGTGTGGGAGCCGGAGTTCGGGGGATCAAAACGCTCGATGGTGATCATGCGGTGATCGGAGGGAAATGCGGTCTTGGTACCGACAAGCTGCTGGGCGGGCGCGGGTAAGGTTAATAGTGCCAACATGATTCCTATGAGTTTGCAATACGCGGTCATAGCAGTTGTTCTCGCTTCAAACCGACTCGCTTCAAACCTGAATAGTTTAGACCAAATTCCTGCACGGGCGATGGCCTCCTGCCAATCTTGAGGACATTGGTCCCTGCCGGGGCGTGGATCGCGATTGACGTCTTTAGCGGCACGGCTTAAGCCGTGCCCTTTCAAAGCAGCACTTTGGTGACAGAACAGACAGCAGATCCCTCGACTTCGCTCGGGATGACAGTGGAAAAAGGAGGTTCATTCGGCTGGATTAGCGTACGACCAGGACTTCGCGGATGTTGTCGCGAGTGAGGAAGAACTTGATGGAGCCGAAGTCGCGGAAGAGATTCTCGATGTTGCGGTTGTTGAACACGCGCTGCAGACGGAAACTCTTCTCGATGGCGGTGTGAATTACGCCGGTGGGGCCTTTGCGCATGTCGCGGCGGGCCTGGACATGCTGCATTTCGAGAACATCAGTGCCCACGATGTGGTAGCGATAACAGGGCGCGTCTGGCCCGGCTTCGCGAGTGTGAAAGAACGCCAGCAGCCGGCCACCGGGTTTCATGGTGGACCACAGCCGTGCCACGACTGGCTTGACCAGGGTTTCGTCCAGATAATCGGCCAGGTTCCAGCATAAGACGATATCGAAATGCGCCGCGGGGTAAACCAGATTGTCGGAAAGAAATCGTTTGCTGTCGGCGACGGTCTGCCCCTGCTCGTCTTTGATAATGAGTGCGGGGTCGGTCGAAGCGTCGAGCAGGTCCTCGCTGTAAATCTTGTGACCACGCTCGGTTAAATAGCGGATGTTGGAGGCAGAGGTTGCGCCGATGTCGAGAATGCAAAGCGGTTCTTCGGACGGGAGCGTGCGCGAGACTTCGCCCAGCCCGCTGGAGCGGCGAGTGAGGCGCGGCGCATTGGCCGCAGCCCTGGCGCCATGGCCGGGTTCAAGGGATGGACTGCGAAAAAGTTTCATGAAGCTGTGCGTTACGGATGCCATGCAACAATTCCTTGCTTCCGGTCCGACCACATCCGCACCCTAAATATAGCGCGGGCGGCAGCGGAAGACCGGTGAAAATATTACTGCCTAGTTACCGGAGTGCTCCAGGCGCAACTCCCAGCTTCGTACTCCTGGGATTCATCCCGCAGCCCGGACCGGGCGGGCGGGGGCACTCGCCTTGGAGTCCTCTCGCTGAATTTCTACCTTGCCTTTGAACGAAGCGCCCTCTTCAATGGAAATGCGTTGGGTAACGATGTCACCCACGATAACGGCTGATTTCAGAAGCTCGGTCCGGTCGCTGGCGTGGATGTTGCCT
>Ga0207138_1156_pt1 | contig 11357 bp, 6 predicted proteins | sample Alteio_BWMinHeat_6_FD_153589 | JGI IMG/M metagenome (GOLD analysis project Ga0207138, IMG submission 153589) | Enriched cells from forest soil in Barre Woods Harvard Forest LTER site, Petersham, Massachusetts, United States -... | ecosystem: Environmental > Terrestrial > Soil > Temperate forest >...
CTAACCGGCGCTTTTCATTTTTGATGTCAGGTGTAATTCCTGTGCGAGATATAAAAAATTCCTCAGGCTCTTCAATTTTCCATATAGCAGCCAGGCTATCATTATCTGCGGTCCATTCTCTGAAAAGGGGCATTCTATAAAATTAAGGATTTACAGTTTGTAAGCATCTGTAATAATTAAATAAAAAATTAGTTATTATGTTTTATTATTTTTATTAGGTAAAAATTATTGTGAGGATCCCTTTTTTTTATTTCTTATTTAGTATGCTGTTTGCTATTTGTAGTAACGGGCAAATAGCTATGCAGTATAATATAAATATAAATAATGGCCTTCCCTCTGATCATGTGTATTGGGTAAATGTAGACAGGTATGGATATTTGTGGATATCTACTGAAAATGGTATTGTAAAATACAACGGGTACCAATCCAGGGTATATAATTTATTAGACGGGATGCCTAACTGTGACATCTGGGGCGCAATAGAAGACAAGAAAGGCAGAATGTGGCTCTATAGTATTTCTAATGATATTGGCTATATCTATAAAGACAAGTATAAGAAGGCGTATATAAAAGATACATTTCCAAGAATATACCCAAGGCAAATACAAGAAGATAGCACGGGTATTATATTTCTCAATCCTTCCAATCATAATCCTTCTGCTTTTACATTATGCAAAGAAAGAAACGATACCATATATGATCTTCAAACAGAGAATATTATTCGAATGAGCGATACAGATCTTTTCGGAAAACAAATGATGCACCGCCAGTTTCTTAGTGATAAGAACGAGTTATTGGAGGTTACAGATAAGTATATTTTAAAAATTGACTTTACCCACCATCCACCAGGTTTGATAAAATTGTGCACATACCCCAAAGATTTCTTTTCAAATAAGAAGCCATCCATGACTGCGCTTTTCGGATCATATATAATAACCTGTAACGAAAACATCAATATTCTTAACTATAAGGACTCTTCAACAAAAAAGATATTGCTGAATAACCTGCAGGAACATTTTATTACGATAACGGATAATGCAGAGAAAATCTATGTTCACAGCAACAGGGCCACATACATTTTTAATGAGAAAATGGACCTGATCGAAACGATTCATATTGATAGTTTGTTAAAAAACAGAAGTATCAGCGGGAGCAATTTTATTTTTCTATTTGATAATGATTTTTGGCAACGCATTATCGGAACAACAGATAATGGTTTATATATAAATTTTTACAGCCCTAAACATTTTATAAAAGCGCCTTATGATCTTACCGGTTATAAATATGTGGGCATCACAAAAGACTCCACATGTTGCTGGTGGAATAAATCAAAGCTAATATTAGCCTGCATCAATAAAAAAGATCACATTACATATCACAAGTTTGGCACATTCTACAATGTCAAAAAAATTGTTCCGTATAATAATACCAGGTCCCTGTTGTTAGCAGACGATAATACCTACTGGCTGGAAAATGGTACAAAAAAAATTACGCCGCTGTTTAAGGACTATAAATATTTTATAGACCTGTACTCAAAACAAAAGATCAACTTCTTTTCAAAGAATATGCTCTTTACATGCAGAGATGTCGTAGTTGCCCCGGATACCTCAGTATTTTTTATAAGCTATATTCCATCTACTTATAATTGCAAATTCAGTCACGATTCTGTTTTTGCCAATACTATTGACTATGATCGGGAAACAGGCATTGTATTCGATTCTCTTCATAATGATCTATGGACTTATAGTGACAGTAAAGTGATGATCTATCATAGAAATACGAATAAGTTTGACACACTAAAAAACATTTTTAATTCCCTGGGGTTAAGAAATGTTGAGAAAATATTGATTGACAATAAGTATGGAAACGTGTTTTTAAAAGACTTTCATAAATTGTTTATTTATAATTATCCATCCGGCGATTATAGAGAGTTGTTTACAAATTACCGGCTCGACAATACGCGGATGATGCTATATAATAACACGCTTGTCATATCCGGCAGCTTTGGTATACTTACCAGCAAAATAGATGGGGTTGCCAAAATTGAGCAACCCATTCTATATGAGAATGTAAAAAACGTTGCATATAATTATGTTTCCGGCATGCATATAATAAATGCCAATGCCATAATAAATTCAGATAATGGCACCTACTCTGTGCGGTTATCAGATACTGTATTACCCGGCAACGAAAAAGACTTTAGTAGCTCTGAACGTTACAAGTTTATATTAACTTATGCAGACAGCACGCGCCGGATACATACCTGGGACACTGTGAATATGACACAAAAAAATCACCTGCTGCAGTTTGATATAATTAACCCATATGGTAATGGCACATTAAAATACCAATACAAAATACAAGATGTTGATAGCGATTGGCGCACACTCAATTCAAATGAATTACACATTAATGAACTACCTGCCGGTAAATATTATACCCTGTCAGTAATGGCCTATGACAATGTTTGGAAAAGTAATGAAATGAAGCTGCATATTTTTATTATACCATATTGGTGGCAAACATCATTGGGTAAAAAACTGCTTGCTGCTATACTTATAATAATACTAATAGTACTGGTGTTTTCAATTGTAATTATTACAAACAGGGTTATTACTAAAAAGAACCTCAAGAAAAATTTATTATTAGAACTGGAATTAAGATCCATTTATGCACAAATAAATCCTCATTTTATATTCAACACATTGGGTGCAGCGCTATCATTTATTGATAATAAAAAACTCGATGAGGCGTATACACACATTTCTAAATTTTCACGCTTACTAAGGGCTTACCTCAAGTCATCAAGAAATAAGTTGATTGCAGTTAAAGATGAGATCACAAATCTTCGAAACTATATTGATCTGCAAAGAACAAGATTTGATAATAAATTCGATTATGATATTGTTGTAGATGATAATATTGATATTGAAAAAACTTATTTGCCTTCTTTATTATTACAACCTATTGTCGAAAATGCTATCACGCATGGTTTGTTCCATATGGATAGTGGGGGCAATCTTAGAATTGATTTTAAATATGAAAAAGCAAACGACACACTTATATGTATAATTAACGACAATGGTGTTGGCAGAGAGCAGGCAAAATTAATAGAAGCAAATAGCGAGCTTAAAAGGCAATCCTATGGAGATCAATTAGTTAAGGATTTGATAAGGATATTTAACGATTATGAAAAAATGCACGTCAATATTATTTATGAGGATAAACAGTTACCTGAAACGGGTACTATAGTATATTTGTGTATAAACAACCCCCATCATGAGTAGCGATTATAATTGCGTTATTGTAGATGATGAATCGGCAGCTATCAACTTATTAAGCTCACGTCTTAAGAAGCTGTATAACAATATTAATATTGTCAATTCTTTTACAAAATGGGAAGAAGCTGTAAATGCGTTAAGAGCAGAGCAATGTGATATCCTGTTTATGGATATGATGATGCCCGGGAAAAATGGCATGGCCTTATTAAGGTTGCTACCTAATATTAATTCTGAGATCATTTTTGTTACAGCACACGATGAGTTTGCTGTAAGCTCTTTTCAGTTTGCTCCTGCAGGTTATTTAATAAAACCTGTGGCTGATACAGATTTAGCTGTTAGTGTAGATAAAGCCATGGAAAGGATTCAGTATAAAAGATTGGCTACTCAGAAGACTCCGGATGTTAGTAGTGTGAAAAAAAGGATAGGCATTCCTAATTATAGAGGAGTAGATTATGTAAATGTTGATGATATACTATATTTCGAGGCTGTAGGCAGGTATGTAAAAGTTGTGAAAAAGGACTCTGAAATATTAAGCTCCTATAACATAGGCAAGTTTTTAAACATGTTCAGCAACGATTCATTTTTACAGGTTCATCGATCCTATATTATAAATCCCGATTGCATAAAAAGATATGAAAGTATAGGCATGATCATCATGACAAATGGTAAAGAGATCCCGCTATCTAAGAACTTTAAAGATAATTTTCTAAGGTCATTTAATAAGATAACACGCCTCGACGACCATAAAAAACAGGCAGACTAGTTTTATTTCGTTACATCTTTCCTTTCTTTCGTAATACCAAACCTGCATTTCGTTACAGTGGTGATGTGCTTCGCATGTTACTAGTATAATTTTATTTCGGGTTAGTAATAAACCTGGTGTCACTACCTGTTCAGTGGACAGGGTAATCCGAAAACCTGTAAAAAGAGTAGGAATAATAAAAATCATACAACATGGAAAAGAGAACATTATGGCAAAAATGCTTATTAAGCATAACCATAGTATTATTATGTTGCGCTTGCTCCTATGCACAAATGGCGCATTATCGCATAGGTTCAAAAAGAAATGAGATAGCGACAGTAATTAAAACGCTAAGTGACGGATCAAGTATTATTGGAGGGTATATTTATGATATCGATCCCGCCACCCAAAACCCTTCAAATGCAGACATGCTGCTGCTGCATGTTGCAATAGACGGAACAATAAAATGGCAAAAGCAGTTTGGAACAAACAACAACGGAACAGCTTCGGGTAATGATTTTGTAAAAGATTTGATAATTACAAAGAATGGAGACATTGTAGTAGTAGGTATTGTTGGCAGGGCAGGCGATCCATATACTAATAACACAGCTGCTATTTATCGGTTCGACTCAGCACATGGTAATCTGATAGCAGCCAACTTTGTACGTGATTCTCATACTAACGCAGCGGGCGAGGTTTTTAATAGTGTTGCTGAATTAGACAATGGTAACCTGGTTGCAGTAGGGGCACATGATTTTACACCAAGTATAGTTGATTGCATGCTTTCAGTATTCACCTCTTCATTAGGGTTGGTATATACAGAGCAGCGTTCTTTATGTACCGGTAGTGATGTATTTACAAGTGTTGTGGCACATGGTAATTCAGTTGACATTCTTGGTTATTACCAGGGGGCTACTTTATACGATATTGCTCTTTTAGATTACACACCGGGTACGAGCAGCTCAACAAGCGTTGTTAATTGGATATACAACTACGATGTTTCTTATCCTGTTACAATAACCAGTGCAGATGGCTCAAAAACAGTTATAAATTTAAATAGCGACTGGCCTTTAAAAGTATTCCTCACTACTGACAATTTGGTTGTTTCGGGTGTTTTAAATGATTCTTATACAGCAGGTTCGGCAATACATCATTTTATTATGAGAACGAATAAACTCGGTCTATCACCACAAATTCGTGTAATAAATGATGCACCTGCATCTACTACACCAGCTCTGTATTCCAATACAGAAGCAATGTTTCCTTTAGGTGATGATGATATGTTTACTGCACAGGTACCGGGTGCCGCTCCGTATGATCCAAGCATTACTGGTTCCTTTCCTGCAGGTACAATGCAACCCTTTGTATCAAGAATTACTTCTTATAATACAGAAACAGTGGGTGCTAAAGAAGCGTTTCATTTGCCGGGTAATGAATCTATTCTCGATATGTATGCCTACCGCAAACTTGTATTTATGGCAGGTAATATAGCCGATGATCCCGCCGGCTATGGAGGCAATGATATATATTTTGGCCAAAGTGATTACTCATTAAAAGATAGCAATTCTTGCAGGATAGATACTACCATTGTTGTAGATTCTACAGTTACTGTGGCAAACATACAAACTGTAGGCAACTTAGTAATACCGAACGGATTTCATGTAGATACCTTCTTGAATAATGCCGCATTGATAGATACACTCATGTGCGGTACTAAGATCACAAAATTCCCCGATAGCTGTTGTTGTATGAATTGCGATATGCAATGTTATTGGCGCACTACAGGGAATAATACTATTACTTCCTCTAACTTCTTAGGCACCACCAATTCAGCTGATTTGATCGTTAAAACTACTAATACAGAAAGAGCCAGGTTTGATCAAAATGGAAATACAGGTATCAACACCAGCACGCCGCAGGCGATATTAGATGTAAACTGTGCGCCTACAAGCTGGCCTTCAGGTTTGCGTTTCGAAAACCTACCGGCAGGCGCAGGAAATATATTGGTAATTGATAAGAGCGGATATGTATACGTATCAGACGTACAAGCAGGAACAGCAGGCGGTACTACAACATCTGGTAGCAGTATGCAGTCACAAATAAATGATCTTAAACAGCAGATCGCTCAATTGCAACAACAATTAAATGCTGCAACCGGGAACGGTACGGCTAATTCAGGGAACTCATTGTCTGTATCTCCAAATCCAACAAGCGGACAGTTCAATGCCTATTATTCTATTGGCAAATCTTTCCAAACTGCGGCTATTAGAGTAAGTGATAATACAGGTAATATAGTTCTGACAACCCCTGTTACAAATAATAATGGTGTGCTACTCATTAGTATACCTCCAACTATAGCTTCAACCCAACTTATATGCACATTATATGTAGATGGGACAATAGTAGCTTCACAAAAAGTCGTTCTACTGAATAAATAATGAGGTAGATATTGTCAAAAATTTGTATTCCGGGGTCTTCGTTGTAAGGCCCCGGAATATTTTTATGTGTAACATATTTAAAGAGTATGCCCATAACAAATATGTATTTAATTGCAACAATTGTCAATATTTTGGCACAAGTATTGCGATCATTTGGTACAAAGAACCAATCATAAAAGTTCAATTTTCTCCATGTATGCACCCGTCACAAAGCCTGTTTAAATAGTACTTCTGCTTCCGGTTTTTTTCAAAAAGCGGAAGCGAACCACGTCAAATGCAATACCATCAACCATATTAATTATTTTTATAGCGGAAGCAAAGCGGAAGTAAAGGATCAATTTGCACATCATATTCCCAATCCCTGGTTCCTGGTTACAAATTCCCAATTACTAACTATAAAATCCTAAACCCTAAACTATATTTGCAACCATGATCCTCTCTGACACACGCATACTGGAAGAAATAGAAAAAGGCACTATTATTATTCAGCCTTACGACCGCAAATATCTAGGAAGCAATTCATATGATGTGCATTTAGGTAAGCATCTTGCAGTATATGATGATGGTATATTAGACGCGAAAAAGCACAATAAAGTTTCTCATTTCGAAATACCGGAAGAAGGGTATGTATTACAGCCCGGAATATTATACCTCGGTGTTACACATGAGTATACCGAAACACATGCCCATGTACCATTTTTAGAGGGTAAGTCCTCTACAGGGCGGTTGGGCATAGACATTCATGCCACGGCCGGCAAAGGAGATGTGGGTTTTTGCAATACCTGGACATTGGAAATAAGCTGTGTGCATCCTGTAAGGATATACGCCGGTATGCCCATAGGCCAATTGATATATTTCCCGGTAGATGGGGAGGTGATCAATAAATACAATAAGAAGGTGGGGGCTAAATACAATGAACGTACCATAAAGCCCGTAGAAAGCATGATGTGGAAAAACGAGTTTTAGGTAGTTTATTAAGTTAAATTACCATTATATTTGTTTGTAAATATTTTTATTTTTATCTTTCAACCTTATTGTCCTAAAAATATACTTATGAAAAAAGCATTTGTACTATCAGTACTATTTATTGCTGCCTTATCAGCTTGCCAAAAAACATCAGACACTCTAAACCAACCTACTACTTATAGGGTAGATGGTATTACAGATATTGTAATGGCCGGAGATTCCGGTTCAGCCGCATATGTTAACTATTCGGTTAATTATGTAGGGCCTGTACAGGAAACAGTAACATTGTCTTTCGGAGATCTTCCTAAAGGCATTATGATAGATACAAGTGCGCAAAATGTACTTACCGGCATACCTAATTACACAGGTATGATTCATTTAATAAAAACAGACACTAATCAAAGAAAAGGTACCTACGTTATCAAGCTATTGTGCAATGGGTCTAGAACAGGTGCCAAATTCTATACTTTAAATTTAAAGGTATTGTCTAAAACTATTATACCTATATCCTCTGTCTGCGACACCCCATTAACAGGGACTTGGGATACCTGCACTGACCTTTGCTCAGGTACTACTTATACAGATGTTGTTTCTCTCGATGCTACTGTTGTTAACCGTATACATTTTACCAATTTCCAAAATGCAGGTATTGATGTATATGCTGATCTGAATTGCAGCAATGGTACTTTTGTAATTCCTCGTCAAACATTTGCCGGCGGTGCAGCAGCTGTGTGGGGTTCGGGTAGTTTTGCAAGCAAACTGTTAGCTATGAGTGTTACAGATTCCTCAGGGGTAGCTGGCATACAAACCTGCGCTGTGTCTATGACACGACCGTAATACACAATAAGGAAAAGGCATTTTAGAATGGCTGCTGTAAGCAGCCATTTTGCATGTTATATGTAAAAAAATAACTAACTTTATTATAGAATATCATTACCTATGAAACTCAAGCCTGTACTTTTATTCTCTTTTCTTTTCCTGTATAGTTACATTTCGGGTGCACAATCGCAGGGGTTGGTTTATAAATATGATACTACCGTAAAAATATTTGCCAATGGTATACAGAAAAGATTGGCTTGGTGTGGGGGGTTTAATCAACCTGAATTCGGGTTTGCAGACCTCAATCACGATAATAAAAAAGACCTGGTTATTTATGAAAGAAGCACAGGTGTAAGAACATTTATTAATACCGGCACAGCAGGTAACCCTAATTACATATATGCACCTGAATATGAGTTGAATTTTCCGGAGATAGACGGGTCTATGAAGCTGATAGATTATAACTGCGATGGAATAACAGACCTGTTTACAACATTTGGTGGCTTTACTGCGTGGCGAGGGTATTATAACAGCAATAATCAATTATCTTTTAAATTTTACCAGGTACTGCAATATTGTAACGATACATTTGCAACCGGTTGTAATAATGCATGGGTATCACCCGCGGATATTCCCGAGATAGTTGATGTAGACCATGATGGTGACCTGGATTTTTTGTCTTTTGATATTGATGGTAATGAAGTGGCCTGGTATAAGAATGTACAGGTAGAAGAGCATTTGCCTTGTGATACCATTCGTATAAAAGAAAAAGATAAGTGCTGGGGAAAGTTTTATCAAAACTATGTTCAGACACATGTATTGAATCATAATTGTAATGGGCAGAATGCAGGTCTTGTTTTAGGCCCCGGTGAGAAAAAAACACATACAGGCAATGCCTTGTGCCTGATAGATATGGATGGTGATGGTGATTATGATTACCTGGATGGTGGTGTGGGATTTAACAATATTGTGTATTTAGAAAACGGTAGAATACCTTATGGTACCAGGGACAGTATGATATACCAGGATACTACCTGGTCAAAAACAGGATATATTGTAAACCTACCTACCTGGCCGGCGCCTTTTTTTATAGATATAGACCAGGACGGTAAGAGAGATTTACTTATTGCGCCAAACAGTAAAGGTGAAAATTACAAATGCATACTTTACTTTAAAAATATAGGTACAGACGCTACGCCCAACTTTCAATTTCAGAGCGATACGTTTCTTATAGATCAGACCATTGATGTGGGCACAGCAGCTTACCCCATGTTTTATGATTATAATAAAGATGGTAAGCCTGACCTGTTTATTGGCTCAGACGGGTATTACCAGCCGGATGGCACGCTGAGATCGAGAATATCATATTATCTAAACACGAGCAAAGTAGATAGTCCTTCTTTTGTATTGCAAACAACAGATTTCTTAGGCCTTAGCAGCTTTGGTTTTAGAGGCGCTGCATTGTCTGTAGGCGATATAGATAATGATGGCAAAGACGATCTTATTATTGGCCATAGCGACGGCACGCTTTCTTATTTTAAAAATGCAGCTGCTTCTCAAAATATACAACCCGATTGGCAGCTTGGAAAATTGAACTTAACAGATGTGGGTGGCAGGCAAATAAATGTTGGTGGTAATGCAGCACCATTTGTTTATGATCTGGATAAAGATGGTAAGCCCGATCTTATCATTGGCCAATATGGAGGCTATTTAACTTATTATCGTAACACTGCAGCAGTACCCGGGCAGGTAAGTATGCAACTAATAAACAGCCAGTTAGGTGGTGTAAAGGTCGATGGACCGTCGTATGGGGAATGTTATAGCGTACCGTTTATTGGTAAGATGGATAGTAGTGGTGCTGAATATATGTTGGTGGGTAGCAATTCGGGGCTTCTGTATCGTTTTACCGGTTTTCAGAAAGGAGATACATCAGGTACCTACCTGATGATAGATAGCATGTATTCTTTTATAGATACCGCGCATTTATCTATTAATTACCGGGGCAATTATCTTGGTTTTCGCTCAGCACCTGCTATTGCCGACGTAGACGGTAATGGCAAACTTGAAATGGTGGTAGGCGATATATGGGGTGGGCTAAAGCTGTATGAACAGGATAGTTTTGTACGCGATACTAATATGCATTTAACTGTTGCCCCTATTACAAACAATAATCAGGTAACTGTTTACCCCAACCCGGCAAATAAGATTGTAACAGTATCATGGTCAGAAAGTTTTTCCAATACAAATATTACAATAGCAGTTATTAATACAAAAGGACAAAAAGTGTTGGAAAAAAATGTTGCTGCTATTCCTGCCAAAACTTATCTGGATGTGAAAAACCTGCTGCCTGGTATTTATTATTGTGTAGTCAGTTCCGAACGAAGCAATGAAGTGATACGACTTGCTGTAATAAAATAAAAAACGGCCTCTTATAAAAAGAGACCGTAACTAAAAACACATGCTTAAGTATTACTTCTTTACTTCCTGGTGTTTCAAAACTTTAGCCTCTATATAAAAAATTATCTCTTCAGCTATATTCTTTGCCTGGTCGCCAACGCGCTCCAGTTTGCGGATAATAGAAAGTATATATAACGCCTCATCCATTATTTTCACGTCTTCTTTTATCAAAGCGCCAATATTAGTATTTGCCCCACGGTTGATAGTATCTAATACCTCATCCCGCTTAAATATGCTGCGGGCCAGTATGGTATCTTCTTTTTCAAAAGCTATGCGTGTATCCATAAGGATATTGATGGCATCCTGGTACATACGTGTAACCTGTGTAGTCTCCAGCATTTTCTTGTCAAAATTCACCGGGGATTCTATTACATACTTGGCAATACCGTCTGCAATATCTCCAATGCGTTCCAGGTTGTTGTTTATTTTAAGAACAGCCAGTAAAAACCTAAGGTCAACTGCTACCGGGCAATAGAGTGCAAATATATTTTCGCAATCTCTGTCAATTTTCAGCTCAAAAGCATTCACCCTTTTTTCTTTCATTACCACTTCCCTGGCAAGGTCTTTATCGAACTGCATCATGGCTTCTCTTGCCTTATTCATTTGAGACTGAACAAGGATCCACATATTGATCACTTCTGTTTTAAGCGATGT
>Ga0207138_1157_pt1 | contig 11341 bp, 16 predicted proteins | sample Alteio_BWMinHeat_6_FD_153589 | JGI IMG/M metagenome (GOLD analysis project Ga0207138, IMG submission 153589) | Enriched cells from forest soil in Barre Woods Harvard Forest LTER site, Petersham, Massachusetts, United States -... | ecosystem: Environmental > Terrestrial > Soil > Temperate forest >...
CACAGCCTTTAGATATTCGGGTTTTTCAAAACAATCTGACAAGTCACAGTCAAAATCAGATAGTAATTTGTTTGTGACTGTTTTGAACGCGGCGTTAGTAGACTCACCTAAGGTCTGCTCTATAGCGAGAGTTACCAATGCTTTCATGATTTCTTCAGAATCAGTCATTGTTACAATTATGATATCATGATATCATAATATATGCCTTATCAATGTGATATCGTGATATCAAACTAATATACGAGCTACAGTATAGACTCTGATATGGCAAGGGATTTACTTGTCAGAGGCTTTGATGATGACGCATACTCGCAACTAGGTGATATCGCAAATAAAATGGAGGTTTCACTAAACTCTATTGTAAAAGACGCTGTAGATAAATGGCTGCAACAAAGTCAGCAGACCCCAAAAAAACATGATCTGATTTTTTATTCTGATAATGATTCTCTTTCCAATTTACTTCGTTCAACGGATCGTATTACAAAGCATAGTAATTGGTTTAGAGCTCACTACGGACCACCTACACATCATGGTGTAAAGACCCTAGATAGTTACAAATGGTTTAATGGGACAATTATTCCATATAATCCAGAATTAAAAAATATTACCGTCTATTTTACTCAAGTCGTGGAAAAGATAGTCAAGGCTGCTGGGGGCAATCTTATATGTGGTATAGGTTTTTTTGCAGGAGATATGGCACACCATGGTTCACTAAAAAAAGCACTTGCTATTGAAAAAGCATACAATGCAAGCAGACCAAAAGGATTCGTGTTTTGTCCATATCAAATAAGAGACTTGCTTTCTGCAGGTATAGATGGTTTGTTGGAATTATTTCAAGAGCATGATCAAGTCTATATACAAAACAAGAACTCGCTGTATAAGCTTCATGTAACAGAAGAAAATATTCACAAGCTATTTTTCTAATCAAAAGAATCAGACTCATCTAGTACATTAGACTTTACAAAGTCAGACCATTTTTTGTATAGTGGCATTACTGTCTCTCCTTTGATTTTGAGAGTTTTTCTTCAAGCTCCTTGATTTTATTTCAGACCACTATGAAGTGACATCACTAGTGGGAATATACCACTATAATGGGACAATTTTGGACTCTCGATCTCTCGTTAAAGTTTGTATTCTAATAAAAGATCTAGAACCAAGACTTGTGAATATTGGATATGATTTTACCTTTTAATTCTGGTGTAATGTCCTCTGGCTTCATCCCGTGATCTTTTGCGGCGTGTGCAGCGCATTGTGATAAGATATCATCTTCTGTCTTGGCTTTTGCCACAAAGCCACATTCAAATCCAACGTCTTTGCATTTGAATTTTAACATAGCTTGATAATCTCGTTGCTAGGTATAAAAGTTAGATCCAAAATTCATGCGATGTGCATGTTTTTTACAAACTGGACATAAATAGCGTCTTTTCATTTTTTCATCCACCATATCACACTAGTGTTGTCTTTTCAGATTGGGTCTGAAATTATTCCAAAATAATAGCTGGGTCCCACAGAACTCGTATCATAGTTCATACTTCTTTAGATAAACTAAACAATTAAATAATTGTTTAATTGTTATATTGACATGGAATCTCTCTGGAAGGCAATGGCTGACGATAGCAGAAGGGAGATCTTACTGTTGCTTAGGAAAAAAAAGATGACTCCAAGTGAGTTGGGTGGGCATTTCCAATTTACTCCTCCTGCGCTATCTAGTCATCTTCGCATTCTAAAAAACGCTGATCTTATTACTGAACAAAGACATGGCAAGAACAGGTACTATTCACTAGACGAGAGAAAATCACTTGAGATGATTGATTTTTTTGAAAGGATGTGGGGTTATAAAATGAACTCGCTTAAAGAATTTATAGAAAATAAAGAAAGGAAAAAGAAACATGGGTGATCTTGATATCAGAAAAACAGTTGAAATTGATGCATCTCCTGATGTGGTATTCAAGGCTTTAACTGATCCTAAAGAACTGACTAACTGGTTTCCTGATGCTGCAATACTTGAACCAAGGACTGGAGGCAAATTCAAGCTCTCTTTTTTCAAGGATTCTGATAAGAGTGGGAAAATGGATCAGGATTTTTTTCCTGAAGGCAAGGTTTTAGAATTTGTTCCAAATAAAAAACTGGCACATACATGGCAGCACAAAAATATTGCAGACTTTCCTGAAACTATAGTATCATGGGAATTGGAAGAGATGGGCAAGAACAAGACTAGATTGACACTGTCGCACACAGGATTTACAGGAAAAGAGGAAGGTATTACAAGTGCCAAAGAACACAACCAGGGCTGGTCATACTTTCTTGTCGAACTAGTTTCATACTGTAAGAAAAAATAGTTATTGTACCATTGTAATTATTTTTATTAAATCAAATGTGAGATTAAAATTTTCTACAAAAGTGGGTCCAAAATAGTCCATCGTATTGTCGTAAAAATTATTGTTTTGAACTGATCTTGGCAGAAGTCTTATTACAGAAGCATTTCGCAGTAAGATAATGGTTCAGCTTAATGTTCCTGTAAAGGCTTGCAAGAGCTGCGGCGAGGTATTTGTCATAGGATATCATGCATCTGTTGGAATACAATTCTGGTGGACTGCTCTAACATTGATTGGCGGAATTGTATATTGGGCTGTAAGAGGAAGATCTGAGAGATGCCCTAAATGCAAAGGCAAAGAGTACGAAACCACATTTAAGATATTAGAAACATAAAATCAACATCGATTGGACTCACTTTTGTTCAAGTGACTTGATATCAATAACAAATCTGTATCGAACATCGCTGTTTAGCACCCGCTTGTATGCTTCGTTTACTTTATGAATTGGTATCAGTTCTATTTCGCTTGCAATGTTTTTCTTGGCGCAAAAATCAAGCATCTCTTGTGTCTCTTTGATTCCACCAATTAATGAACCTGCAAGACTACGACGACCTGCAATTAGAGGAAACGAACCAACAGGTGTTTGCTTTTCTGGAATTCCTACAACAACCATTGCGCCATCAAGCGCTAAAAGGTCCAAGTACTGGTTCCAGTCAAGCTCTGCTGAAACTGTATTTATAATCAGATCAAAATACCCTTTTAGTTTCTCAAATGTTGCAGGATCAGATGTGGCATAAAAATAATCAGCCCCAAGCTTTTTTCCGTCCTCTTGTTTTTTTAGCGAATGACTAAGAACAGAAACTTCGGCACCAAGGGCGTGTGCAATTTTTACACCCATGTGGCCTATGCCGCCAAGACCAATGATTGCAACTTTTTTTCCAGGGCCTGCCTTCCAGTGCATTAAAGGAGAATAAAGTGTTATACCAGCACACAAGAGTGGTGCTGTCTTGTCTAAGGGAAGATTGTCAGGAATTTTTAGAACATAGTTTTCATCTACAACTATCTTGTTTGAGTATCCACCTTGGGTGAGAGTCTTTCCATCTCTTTCAAATCCGTTGTATGTGGTAGTCATTCCCTCCATACAATACTGCTCAAGATTTTTTCTACAGGGTTCACACTTGCGACAGGAATTTACAAAACATCCAACACCCACCCTGTCACCTTTCTTGTATCGAGTCACTTTGGGTCCAACCTGTGAGACAATGCCTGTTATCTCGTGTCCTGGAACCATTGGAAATTGCGATCCTCCCCATTCATCAGCTACCTGGTGTATGTCTGTGTGACATATCCCGCAGTAGCTAATATCGATAACAACATCACATTCTCCAGGCTCGCGTCTTTCAAATGAATATGGGCCAAGTGCTGTTTTTGCTTTCTGTGCTGCATACCCATGAACCTGAATCATTATTTTTTTCCTAGCTAGATTCTTTGAAGGCTTTCGTATTTAATTATTTAGTCATAGATAACGGTAATTAGTAGAGTTGAATTTTTTTATTTTTTCATAGATGATTTAGTACGTCAACTCATCTACTTGGTGTATCTATCCCAAGATGTCTTTTTTCATCAATGTATCCATCTAATACATCAATTGTTCTAATTTTCAGGGCTTTTTTTATTGGGTTTAGAGATATGCCGACGACTCCGGCAAATGCCAAAAGATCATCCATGATAATCTCTTTCCAATTGAATTGTACGTCAAGTGGGATGCTTCCATTGAATGTAAGGTGAATTTCCTTTGCTATTACGGTATAAACCAGTCCAAGTGAATCTCCTATTCCAATTCCTACTGCCGCGATGATCATTGCTTGGAATATAAAGATCAGGTAGATGTCTTTGTCAGTTGCACCTATGGCTCGTAGCATGCCCAAATCATTACGTTTGGTCATGATTTGTTTGACTGTTACCAACACAATAACAGGAGATGGAGAGAGTATCCCAAAATGTGCTATTAGATATGTCAAATCTAGGTTTGCACCAATTGCCTTTATTGCTGGCTCTGCAGCTTCTTCTACTGTTTGTGCACGAAATTGATCCGATTTTGATGGGAATGCTCTCAAAAAGAGGGTTTTCAAGTCTTCCTCTTTTGAAGGATCGTTTAGTCTTACGATAATTGCCTGACTTTGATGATGGATTTTAAGAAGTTCTCTGAGTGTGTCTATGTGCATGATGACACTGTTATCAAGGCCTCTAGCTCCTTGGGTTTTGCTTATTCCGGTGATAGTTAATCTTTTTAAAATAAATTTGCCCTCGCTGTCTTTAACCTCTATCTGAACAGTATCCCCCAGATTTGGATATCCAAGATTTTTTTGCACTATTGAACCTAGAACAATCTCATTTTTTGAGGTGATAAATTGTCCATCAACTGTTTTGTATAATGTTGACGCCTGCATGTCATAGACGGGTTTTACTCCCACAATGGGTACATTATAATCATTAATCACTTGGCCATTAATTGTTGCATTCACTGTACCAGTGATTACAAGTCGCGGAGCTGTACCCTCAACAAAAGGTAATCTGTCAAGCCAGTTAACAAGCACGAAATCATTTTTTATTATGAAGCCTTTGTGGCTTGTAATGTATACATGTCCATAGGTATAATCAATGAGATCTTTTAGTGTGCCATCATATGCTCCATAAAGATTAACGGTTGCAACTTGTAAAACTAAAAGTGCTAATGCGACGGATATTGCAGCTGGAAGTAGACTGGTTTTTTCACTTATAATAAATCGGTATCCTATTCTTGCTCTATAGTCCATATGACATCAAATTTTGTTGATGTAACTTACTTCGTATGTGTCCCAGTTAGTCCTAGAAAATTGTGCAATATTGTCAGCTGCATTGAAAACTTCTGGTAAAGTAAACATAGCGTCAAGATCCTCTCTTTTTTCCCATTGTGAGTATGAAAGTAACCTATTACCTGTAACACTTTTGTGAAGTATTGCAGAAATGAAACCTGGTTGTTTTTTGATCACGTTCTCAAATAGGTTGATCCACTTGCTAGTAAAATCAACTTGATGCATTGGGTCTAGTTTTACATAAATAATAGAGGTAACAACTTTGTTTTGTTCTGTAACTATGATATCCTTGCCTACTACACGAATTATTTCATAGATATCCAGCTCATGTGTTGCAAACGAAATAACAGATCTAGGTTCTGGTGATGTAATATGATTAATCTCTGTATTTTGATCTTTGGGAGTTGTCCACTGGGAATAATTTATGATGTTAGAACCTTTCGAACTTCTGTGGATGGTAGTTGAAACAAAACCAGTTTGTCTACTTAATGTATTATCAATAAATTCCCTGAGAAGATCAATTTGTTTTTTCTGGTATTCTGGATCAATCTTAAAATACGATATAGTAGTGGTCAAATTTCCAAGCTTTGAAATCAGGACCATAAAAATCTCAAAGTCTTTAATGTGTATGAAACAAAAAAACTATCCATAAGTACCCTTCTTTAAATGTGAATCAATTCCTTTCTTGGCATCATCTTCTCCGTTTCGTATCAGTTTTTTTACCATAGTTTAGCTATGATGGTCTCATTTCGCCATAGTCTTTAAGCCCTTACTTGGGAACTTGTCGCCGAACATCGGTGCACCGCTCTTGGACGACTCCTGTGTGGCCTCGTCTTGAATCACATCCCAATGCTCAACCAGAAGACCATCCTTGACTCGAACTATGTCCACCACAACCCAGTTGGCCGGCAGGCCAATGCCCGAATACCGTCCATGGAACATCACGAAATCACCTTCGGCAGCAATCACTCCCATCTCATGCTTCAGTGTAGGTGGAAGGCTCTTGACTAGATTGAACAGGCCGTCGCGACCAGGCTCGATAAGAGCGCTGTGCTGGATGTAATTGGGCGACCAATAGCGCTCAGCTGCTGCGTAGTCGCGCTTTTTGAATAATGTGTCAAACGCCTCTAAAACGAGCGCCTTGTTCTTTTCCTGAATCGTATTTGTCATTTTTTCTTCCTAGTCACTTTGTTAATCATCATCGACTGACCACTCCTCCATCGACTAGTAATGTGTGACCTGTAACAAAAGATGCCTTGTCAGACAATAACCACACTACTGCATTTGCAATCTCTTCAGGCTTTCCGATATGGCCTATCGGAGTCATTGCATTGAATTGTTCTCTTAATTGTGGGTTCGCATCAACAGTACGCTGCAACATATCTGTCTCAATTGCACCCGGAGCAACAGCGTTTATTCTTATTCCAGATTTGGCATATTCTAACGCAGCTGATTTAGTCAATCCAAGCACGGCATGTTTGCTTGCAACATAAATTGGCATTTGAGCAAAACCAATTACGCCTGCTGCAGAAGACATGTTAACTATTGACCCGCCTCCGTTTTTGAGCATCTGTGGAATCTCATATTTCATGGACAACCAAACGCCTTTGACGTTTATGTTCATTACACTATCAAACACAGTTGATGTCTGATCTACAAGTGATGCTGGCTCTCCCTCTATACCTGCATTATTAAACGCATAATCTAGTCTACCATACGTCTTGATGGTCTTCTCTACTAGTAACTTGACATCATTTTCATTTGCTACATCAGTTTTAACAAAGATGCCGTCACTTCCAGCTTTTTTAACTAATTGTAGAGTTTCTTCGCTTTCATTAGCTCTGCGTGCTGCTATTACAACTCTGATTCCTTCTTTTGCAAGAGCAATAGCTGTTGCTCGTCCTATACCAGAACTACCGCCTGTTATTATTGCGACCTTTTGGTTTATCGGTTTCATGAATACTGACACACTTCCAATCCATATATCACCAGCTAAAGTCAAATGCTAAAAATATCAATTGACGGATACTATACACTTGAATGTTTAGCTGATAATATCTTGACCTTGTTGAAATTACCTGCTATGGAAACAATCAATCAAATTCCAAGAAAAAACGAGGCTACAGCATTCCATGAACACAAGTGGACTGTCATAACCTCGCACTGGCAATGTGAAACCTGTGGGAGGACGTACGGTTAGATGACAGACTACAAGAAACTAACTCTTGCAATAACAATATTTGTGGTCTCATCAGGTCTAAGTATTTCAAGCCCAGCCTTTGCATTGCAAGAAAACGGAGACTTTCAGCATACACATGCAACTGCATTAACAGACCCTAGTCTGGTTTGTGGAGATCACCGATGTGCCTCAGGTGAAACACCACACGAGCCATCTCCAGTTGTGCCTGTAAGAGGTCACTAGATGACTGCACAAGTAACTGTTGAGCCGTTAAATCGGCCAACTAACCCCACTTTTTGGATATGTTACAGGTGTAACCTTACATTTTTTAAAGAATCTGTCAAGTCTTTACACAACGAAATAACAAACCATTCTGTTAGAGAGATCGAGTCAGTATTTTAGAAGTTTTGTGTCATCAAACGATTTGGCTCTTTGCCATTGATAGTGGAAATAATCGTTACACCATTCTACAAATTGCTCATCTTTGCTAAAGAAACTTGATATCAAGTCTGTCTGACCTGTCAGGTCTGGAAAGAATACACACGCTTCCGTATCTGTGACAGTGGTACATACTTTAACTGTCTCAAGCATTCTTCGTTTCACAATACCATCTGATATCATTTTAGTCCAACCCGATTTCTTTAGAATCTCATCCCTTACCTTTGGTACCTCTATGTTTTCGGCGAAAATGCTGGAAAATTTCACACCTTCCTTAACTCTGGATATCATGATTGTCGCAACATCAAGAGGATATTGATTGGTGACAATATTTATGCAAGACTTGGCTTCTTTTGCCATCTTTTTCCAACGCTCAAAAACAGGACCCACGCCACAAACCAGAGTAGAGTTTCTCAACTCGCCTAACCTCTCGATAAATTTTCTTGGGAGGTCATCTGTAGAATGTTTTTTAAAAAAATTTTCATTCCCCAATAAAAAATCAAACGGGGCCAACTGATTAAATATAATCTTCCCAAAAGAAGAAATAGCAAATGAATTATCTTTTGATTTTTCTACAAGTCCAAGTCTTGAAAGTCTTGAGATGTTACGGTGTGCTTCTTGGAGTGAAAGGTCTAATTCACTAGCTATTTTGGATAGCTTGAGATCGGATTCGTACAACTTCTTTAATATGTCTCGCCTAGTGTCACTTGCTAATTCCATAAAAAGTTCTTCTCCTGAAGTATTGACTTTGTTCAAGGGTGGCATTCTTGCGGCAAGTTTACCTATATAGTTTTGAGCAGATCAGTCTTGGTACGATTATGATGATTATTATTTCCACGAGCCTTATAGAACTTGAACTAAAGGTATTTGCAAAGAGAGGGAAGTGACTCTAGGGAGTCACGATTATCGTCCCAACTGCAATTGGGATATGTCGGATCTAAGTAAGAATATGTCCCAGAATTGCCGAATTTTACTTTGAATGTGTTAGCTGTTCTGCATTTACATCTGGGACCTTCTCGCTTGACATTGCTGGTAACAACAGTAAAACTGTTGCAAGCAACGCAAAACCTGCGAGTGTCAAACTCTTTTTTTGGTTAGTTTTCATGAATTGATATTAAAATTAATCTGCTAAATAATGTGGTAAACTTTCCACTTTACAGTATCAAACAATTAGTACTTGTCACAAAATGAGTTTACCTGAAGATATCACTACGTTTTCCAAAAAGGACAACATGAAAACAACAAACCAAAACTTAAATCAACAAAATCTTAGAGATTCTCAGACGTTGACAAAACCGAAAATTCTGGCATTTGCAGGTAGTACTCGTACTGACTCGCTTAATAAAAAATTAGTCAAAATTGCTGTAAATGGAGCAATGGATGCGGATGTCGAGGTTACCTTCATCGATCTGCGTGATTTTCCGATGCCACTTTATGATGGCGATTTAGAACAACAAGAAGGACTTCCTGCTAATACACGCAAGCTTAAGGATCTAATGTTAACACACCAAGGATTTCTAATTTCTTCACCAGAATACAATAGCTCTATTTCTGGAGTTCTCAAAAACACCATTGATTGGACATCGCGCCCGTCTGAGGGTGAACCCATCTTGGCTTGTTTTAAAAATAAAGTTGCAGGCATAATGAGTGCTTCTCCTGGTGGATTTGGCGGTCTTAGGGGTTTGGTACATGTCCGTTCTATACTTGAAAATATTGGTGTCCTTGTTATACCAGATCAGGTAGCCATGACAAAAGCTCATGAGATCTTTAACTCTGATGGAACAATGAAAAATAAAACACAAGAAGAACAAGTAAAAAATATTGGCGCATGCGTAGCTAAAATATTGATAAAATTAAATTCTTCCACAATTTAAGTCATTTAAGAAAATCTTTGATACTTGTAAAAGGCTTTGATAATTTCCAATAATGCTCAAAAACATCGTCACACCACTCACGAACTTTACTGTCATTGCCTACAAACATGTCATTCATGTTTATCTCCCCTTTCCTATTTGGAAACATTACTGCACAGCTCTCGTCCGTTATGAATATGGCAACCTCAATTTTCTCGATCTGTCTCTCCTGAAAATTTTCCCTCTGACGGAGTCGTTCATAATCCAAGGATACGATATCTTCCCATAGCTCTCGAGGAATTATTGTATTTTTTCCAACTAAAATCTGCGTCTTTACCCCTTTTTTGATCAAGTCCATTATATTTTTGGCTTGGTCAGAAAACCCCTGAGTACTCATTAATTTGAATTGATTTTTGGTACGGGATTCCATCTTTCTCAATCTCAATAATACCTCGGCTACACTACTAACCAGCTGAGTATTTTCTAATTCCCCCAATCTATGGATGAATTTTTCTGGGACATTTCCTAAAGTACGGTTCTCAAAGAATTCCTTATTTTTGTTTAAGAATTGAAAGTAAGGAAGTTGACTGCTTATTGCCTTTCCAAATTCGGTTAGCAAAAAAAATCCTTCTGCGTCCTTTTTTATCAGGCCAATTTCGGTTAATCTTGCAGTATTTCGATGGGTGTCTTGTTTTGTTAACTTGAGAGTGTTTGCAATCTTGGTAGCGTGAGCTGGCTTGTCATACAACATCTTTAGAATCTCATACCTAGTATCACTTGCAAGCTCCATGAATATGTCTGATGGAAGCGGTGATTCTTCTGAATCATCCATGCAAATGGGTTGATAGTATTATGATAAAAGGATATTTGGAAAAAGGATGGAAATGAGACTTTTTTGAAATCTAGATTCTAATCTAGAGAGCCAATTCTGATACGACGTACTGCTTTGCTTGTTCAGAATCAAACAGGGCATATTTCAAAACCATCCATGATACTTTTAGGATTTTTTTACTATAGTCTAATAGATTATGCAATAACATCTCTCCCTTTTGAAAATTCAATCCTTCTTGTAGAATGTTTTGTTATATCATTGTGCAAAGATACGGAGGATTTTTCATTGAATGTCAAGTTACACCTGTAGCATATCCAAAAAGTTGGGAGGCTATGGGATTGTTTTACCAGCCCCAAAGTCTTTAGTTCTGATGTCATCTACTTAATCCCCTTGACAGGTGATACTACTGTCGGATTCTGAGGCATCTCACCTGGAGCACATTTGTGGTCTCCGCATACTAGGCCATTATCCCACAATGCTGTTGCATGTGAATGTGAGTACAAGCCGTTTGGGTCTTCGGCAAATGCACTACCTGCGAAGCTTGGGCTTGCTATTGCAAACATCGCTATTGCAAATAGCAACGCCGTACCATTTACTATTTTAGCCATACGTTCTCCCACAGATCCCGCATTGCCAGTGGTGCGATACAACTGCCCACCTGTGTTCGTGTTTTGTTTCTGTTATGCTATTTCTTGGAATTTGGTTTGTTGTTTCCATGAATGATGTTTGGGCAGTGTTTGAGATATAGTGTAGTCAACTTCTAGTATGAAAGTAATAACTATTGTTTACAGTAAACAAAAAAAGATATTTTATGAAAATATGCTTACCACCAAATATCTTCAGGTTCTTCCTATCTGATTTCATGAATA
>Ga0207138_1158_pt1 | contig 11334 bp, 11 predicted proteins | sample Alteio_BWMinHeat_6_FD_153589 | JGI IMG/M metagenome (GOLD analysis project Ga0207138, IMG submission 153589) | Enriched cells from forest soil in Barre Woods Harvard Forest LTER site, Petersham, Massachusetts, United States -... | ecosystem: Environmental > Terrestrial > Soil > Temperate forest >...
GTTGAGTTATGGCTTTCAATTCCAACAGGCTTTATTGTAGTCCCTTTGATAAAGAAGGCAATTGATAGTATAACAAGAGAATAAAGCCTGCCAATCATAAATCAAGCAAATATTTTATATAGCTCTTTATAAATAGTATTTATCAGGGTTTTAGTTTATATCAAATTTTATAAAGATGAAGGAAGAGATACAATTGTTTCGTAAAACGCTCAACCGGTTATCAAATCTCTCCAATGATAGTTTTGATAAGCTATATTCCATTTTAGAATTTCGTTCCTTGAAGAAAAAGGAGTTTCTAATCAAAGAAGGCGAAATATGCCGTAATCTTTATTTTGTTAATAAAGGCATGGTAAGAACATACCTGATACAGGATGGGATTGAAGTAACAACATGGGTGGCACTAGCAGGAAATTTTGACACTTCGGCGCATAGCTTTTTTAAAGGCATTCCATCCCTTACTAATTTACAGGCCATAACGGATTGCGAACTTATTTTCATCTCAAAAAATGCCTATGAGCAAGTCCTATCTACTCTACCGGAAGGCAAGGACTTAGCATTAAATATTTTGCAGGAATACTACATCAATCTTGAAAACATGTTTTATTCCTGCCTATCGCTACCGGCTTTAGAACGATATAACAAATTAGGGGAACTGTTTCCTGAACATTTTAAATGCGTTCCACAAAAATATCTTGCTTCAATGATACGTGTCAAAGAAGCGACGATGAGCCGACTAAGGAAAAAGTTATCACAGCCTGATACGGAAGAGGTTTAATTAGTGTTGTTAAGAAAATTTTAATTTAAATTCCTATCGGTAAAAATTGATGTAGGTCAACAACATTTTTGAGTGTCCTACTTACTTTTGATTTTGCAAAACCAAAGTCAAATATGACGTTTCACTTCTACTCCTTTTAAGGCCAATATGTGACATCTCAGGATGTTCAAACTGCCCTACAACAGTGTGTGCCGAGAGCAATAAGGCCATTGCATTATCGCAATAGAATAGAGTAACCCTTAAAATTGTGTTTATGGAAGTTGTAAATAATTTGTTTGAGAGACTGGAAGAAAAGCTAAGTATAGAAGCTGAACAACATGAAAATAAAGTGTGTTTAGCTACAAGATCTGTAGCGGCAGTTGTCGATTCAATGTCCGCTTTGAAAGCTTATATAAAAGACTACAAATTTAAAAATGAAGAGGAAGAGATTCATTTCTTTAAAAGGCTAAAGCCAATGTTTTCAAGCCAGCTAATATATTTTCTGAAGATGCAGAAAATTGAAACGGAAAGGCCCAATGGCAGCCATAAAGTACAATGCGAATATCTAAGTAAAGAACTTGATAGACTGAAATATTTCTTTGATAATAACCTGGCATTTTACAAGTATTACCGGAATGATGCTACACATTTAGACGAGAAATATTTTACCCTTTTTAAAATAAATCTGTTTTTACAAATAGTCCGAAGTTGTTGACATTATAAGAATCTGGTCCGTAAAAATCCTGGATCGAGCCGACTCCAAATTGAACGTTTTTATAAGATAACCCGAGTCGCAGGTTGATTTCGGTTATTTCATGATACCCCAGTTTGGTGTTATAGTTATAAAGCCCCTCAACCCTGGTATAGATTCCCCAGTTTTTTGACAACATTGGTTTGTATTCAAAAACCGCAAGCATCTCAAAATTATACGTTTGAGTCAGGTCGAATCGGGGTAACACAAAAACTGAAACATCCTTGCTGAGCAACAAATATTGCAATCCTGCTGTTGGTCTGACATTCAGAGAAGTAGTGGGAAAATCCATGGCTGACAAGCCCGCTATTACTGAAATACCTTTTAATACTTCAGCAGTCAAACAAGACTGCGATATGAAAGAAGTTATTTGGTTGGCCTGCTCATAACCACTGGCAAAACTTGTGACATTAAAGAATCCAAACTTCGATGTCGGCGAAAACTGTTTGCTTAAGATCAACTGGGTGGAGAACCCTTGATTACCGGCAAGTAATTCAATCGGGATAGGTACTCCCTGTGCCGGGACATTTGCTGTTTTTAAGCTATCCGGAGTTTGGGCAAACGAATCTCCGAATCTTATGCACAAAGCAATGAATAGTAGTAACTTTCGCTTCATTTTTCCCGTTTTTAATCTTAGCAAAAGTACCGGATGCACATTTTAACGGAAAGGATAGGTTAGGCAACTATTCGGACAATTCAATCATTTTTCGATATTCTGTGGGTGCGTAGCCTGTATGTTTTTTAAAGAAACGACCGAAATAGGAAACATCCTCAAACCCTATCTCAAAAGCAACTTCACCAATAGACATATTGTTATTTTGCATTAGGACTTTGGCTTCTAAAATCAGCATTTCATTAATTAAATCTGATGCGGACTTGTCCAGCGTTGATTTTACTGATTTGTTAAGATGATTGGGCGTAACATTCAACTGCGATGCATAAAACCCTACTGACTTATTTTTAGTGACATGGTAATTAAGTAACCGTTTAAATTCCATTACAAGCCGTTCATGGGCTGAGAAGTTAACTCTCTTCCGAAAATCAAATGACCGGGTCATTTCAGCAAGAAAAGTGGTCAGGTAGAATTTTATGATGTCCGCATTTGCCTCACTTTCGTTAAGTTTCTGCATACGCTTAAGCAACACTATTAAATGTTCTGAGTCTTCCTTTTCGAGTTTTATAACGGGCCGGATTAGCCAGTCTGATAGGTCATTTTTAGTGTGAGATAAATAGTTATCAGAGAAATGTAGGTAAAAACCTTCAATATCTTCTGACATAAAAGATAAACTTGTTATTTGCCCTGCTGGCACAACGATTATCATGTTTTGATCAACAGTATAATGATCAAATCCTGCGCCCGCAACAATAGAGCCTTCGGTTACCAAAATAATTGAATGATTTGTCTGCCGATGGGGTGGTAACGGCATTTTTAATTCGTAAGTATCATCAGAAAGTCCATGGATATAAAAATCTAAAAAATTTTTCTTGCTGTATTCTTTAGGATCAAAGTAAGACATGATGATCTTAAATCCATCGTCGTCCTTTAAGGTTGGTATGTTTTTTAATTTTTTCAATCTCGGTCTATCCGATTATATTTATTTAGCTTATGGAAGCAAACATAAGACATAAATAACAACAATAATGATATTAACGGAGCTATTGCTGCTGACATACCTTCAACAGCAATATGGGCTGTTATTGCAGAAGTAAATGTGATGGCAAAGCCTGCATATACCCACTCTTTAATACGATTGGAAACCATTGGCAAAATGAGGGCGAACGCGCCTAATAATTGTGCTACCCCTAACTCAACCCTGAAGTAACCAGGAAATCCTAAATGTTTAAACTCTTCCACTATCATAGGATTTACAAAATATATGATGCCAGCCATTAATCCCGATAATGAAACAATGGTAGTTGCAATCCAATAAGCTATTTTATATCTTTTCATTTTTTCTGCTATTAAAATCTAGGCAAAGGTATCTTCTCCAAGTTTTGATAAAAAGGACTTTGTAGACAACTATTAGGATAAATCAATCATACGCTTGTTTACGTGGATCCGGCCTATCTACAGTTAGCCCAATACGTCATTTAAGACAGAGCAATTTTTTCTACATGGGACTAATCGCCGTACTTCTCATGGCTGCGACAGGCATATTCTCGTGTTTGCCTATTCGCTTATCCTGTGGCTCGTGTAAATAGTAATGCCATGACCATCTGGGTCTTTTATGCAGAAGAGATGGTGTCCATAAAATATTTCGTCCGGAATCTCTCCAGCAACAATTCCACGGTTAATCAATCCCTGCCGATATACCTCTAATTCTTCCCGACTTCTTCCAGGAGAAAGAAAATAGGATCAGCCGGAGCCGCTGATTGTATGAAAATGAATAAGCACAAATTGCACGTCACTATTGGCAATTACGATATATCTCGTGTCGACCAATGCGTTATAGCGTTTTTAGAACTTGCCTCGAAATCAACTATCTGTTGAATGATTATTGTGGAGAACTGTCGTCAGTTAGTTAGCTAACTGATTTGGATAACATAAACAAGTACATGATTGATTTCTCCTAATAGTTGCCTACTAAGTCCTTTTTATCAAAATTTGGAGCAGATATCTTTGCCTAAATTTTAATAACAGAAAAGATGATTCGCAGTCGTTGGTATTGGAAAAAACCAAATGCATTGAAACAGATAAAATGACGAAGCACATGACGAACACAAAGAACCTAGAAATATCAACACTGACCGTAGCCCATATTGTAGTTGTAGTGTCGGATTTAGAAGCCAGTTGCCGTTTTTATACGGAACTTGGACTCGCTCCTTTTGTCGCTTATGGCGGCGAGGTTGCCATTATTGAGTTGCAAGGGGGTACCCACGTTCTCCTCTTCAAATCTAATGGAGAAAAAAATGAAGATATTTTGCAAAGCACAACAGGACAGTATCGCCGCCGATTTTCTGAACAGTTCGACCTTATGATTCCTGGAAGAAGTCGGGAAGAATTAGAGGTATATCGTAATTGCCAATAGTGACGTGCAATTTGTGCTTATTCATTTTCATACAATCAGCGGCTCCGGCTGATCCTATTTTCTTTCTCCTGGGTTTGAGCAAACTTTAAGTCTTCCGTAGAAGATGTGGACATACCACCATTATTAAGTCCTTCCGCCACTGTTGTAATCAGCGATCTAATGTCGCTTTTGATTTGGTTATAATTCTCCTGAATTAATGAGATTTCTACCTTTTTTATAATCGGTATCTCTTTAAAATTCTTTTCTTCCTCAGCAATTGCCATATGATCGTTAATAATCTCAGAATGGAATATCTTCAGTTCTATCTTCTCGTCAGGATTATCCGATACCATTCCTACGAACTCACCGGAAGATAAGGTGGCTATTTTTGACGGGGGGATTGCAGCATCCAACTGCGTTGACTTACTATAGGATGTGTCATTACTATTAATAGATATGCTTTGCCTTTCCTGTATAATCTTTCCAAAGCGTTCAGATAATAATTTGGCTGTGTCTCCAACAACCTGGCCACTAATGACATTACCGACTATACTCATTATTACTTCGGCCTGTTCGCGGCCATAGTCCTTTTTTAATTGGCTATAGTCCTGAACCCCTAAACAGGTTGCTACCTTATTTCCCCGTGCTGTTGCTATCAAATTGTCTATTCCATTAAAATAAATTGTGGGGAATTCATCAAAAACAAGACTGCTTTTTAATTGATTTTTTCTGTTGACAAGCTTTATTACTCTTGAAATATATAATGACAATACCGCTCCGTATATCTGCTGTTTTTGGGGGTTATTACCCATGCAGACAATCTTGGGTTCATTTGGGTTATTGATGTCCAGTGTGAAGTCATTGCCGGAAAGTACATAATAGAGCTGTGGTGAAGAAAGCCTTGCCATCCCAATTTTGGCGCTGGCTACCTGACCTTCCAATTGTTCCATTGCATCATTTTGATAGGCTGAAATAAATGGGTTTATTAAAACTTCAATCTCCGGCTCAGTCTTTAGAACAGGGAAAAGTTGCTCGTATTCCACTTGCATTAGTTCAATAACGTGAGGTAAGGTACAGTATTTGCCATTTTTGTATTTTCGTAAGAACCAGATAATGGCCGTTACAAAATTTATAGGTGATTCAACAAAGAAATCGCCCTGCTTTTTTATCCATTCCATATTTAATCCCAACATAATTGTACGAGACGCTTCCGTTGCATCCGTTATATCTTCCATTGAAGTGGGGTCCAAAGGATTGCATCTATGTGTGCGGGAGAGATCTTCAAAGTTGATAACATAAAACTGGGGTTTTACAGGATAGCGGTGCAGGTTTTTCAATAGGGTATTATATGCAATTCGGGTCAGATCGTCATACTTGAAGTCATATAGGAACATTGAAAATCCCTTTTCAATATGCTGTGTTATTACATGGCGTATCACGAAATATGACTTTCCGGAACCTGGCGTACCTACTACTAATAAAGACCTGAAAGGATTTATCACATTGATCCAGCTCTGTCTTCTCTTACCTTTTAAATTGTACTTAGCAGGTAGGTTGATAGAATATTCATTATTTAGTAGCCGCTCTTCCTGTGGAAAAGTCTCATTTTCGTTATTAAAGACATCATCCATCCAGTTTAACTTTAAGAGCCGGCTGAGTAAAGTACCGCCCGATAAAACCATGATATAGCCAGCCGCCGTAAAAAAAATATAGCAGCCCGCCATGACTGAAACCTGACCCGCTAAATGTAAGAGATAGCCTGTAAATGAGTAAACCAATAAGCCTGTAATGAGTAAAATACCCGCCTGTCTTGCATTAATTTTCTCGTCTTTACGACCCTTTGCACCTACTAATGAAATGACCAATAACCCCATTATCAGTAATTTGGCTATAGCTATATTGCTTATAAATTTTACATGGTAAAGGTTATGCAAAATTTTTTCAGCTATCGGTGTACTTAAGCCTGCATCTTTAAAAACGGTGTAACAAAAAATATAAAAGTGGAGCATGAGCAGGGCTATGCTCAATAACCTTGTAAAGTCTATAATCTTCCTAAGCGATTGTTCGTTCTCTCCAGTTTGCATAACTATAAATTTGGCCTGTTACGTTTCTTTTTTCTTTTCTTCTTTAGTTCTGAGGGTAAACCATCATAGGTGTTTTCAGATTTCAGTATGTCTTCTAAACCATTTATATCGAGGGCATGGGTTATTTCAGAAGGATAGTTGGCTGGGAGTGTGCCGACTTTATTTCCTGAATCATGGCTATAAGATTTTTCAGGTGCGAACATTTCAACTATTGATTTGGCACTATATTCTTTGCCTAAATCACTGCCATTAAAAACAACTTTGTCTTTGTGGTTGACATAAGTAATGCCATAAATAAACCCTTCCGCATTCTGTCGAAATACAGGCTCAATACCACTTATTTTTAGTTGCTGTGTGAATTTTTCCTTAGAAATTGAATTTGGGCTATTCAGGATTTTGGCAATGATTGTCTTGCTCTTTCCTTTTAAATCTTTTCTTAGCCCTTCGTTAGCAGCAAATTTTGCTTCCAGATTTTTAAGAGTTGGCTTTGAAAAGAAACTACTTGCTTTAATTGGCAAGCCTACTTTTTTTCCTTCCTTATCTACGATAGAATAGATAATCCCTCTTTTATCGTACAAAACCGTTCCTTCCTGTCCGCGTTCTGCCTGAACATTAAAACAGGAAAGCGCTGCATTATATTCTGCCAAAGAAATGAAATTATATTGGTGCATCACATGACCTACAATGTTCGATATGGTCCTTTTAGTTTCCGATTTTGAGTAAATGGCACTGTTGATTTCTGCCGGTTTCAAAATCCAGTCAAGTGCTGTTTTTTTACTGTCTGCTTTTACTAAACCATACTTTTCTTCAATTTCCTTTCTGGCCGTTTCAGATTGATTTCGGCCAATATTATGCAGGTCTATTCGCTTGCCATCTTCCTGAATATTGGTTGTTATGATGTGGATATGTGGGTGAGCTGCATCAAAGTGTTGATATGCCAGATAGGGTTGTTCGCCAAAGCCAATTCTTTCCATGTACTCTATAGAAATCTCCTGAAGGGTACTTACCGGAATTGACTCTCCCAAGTCAAAATTTAAAGAAATATGAATGGCATTTGATTTAGACCTGGCATTATTCATCGTCATATTTTCAAACCGGTGCAGCTTACTATTAAAGGAAAGATCATCAGCTTCACAAGCAAATTGATTGGCTAAAATAAGGTCGGCTACATGCTCCTTAACCTTATTTTCATTGTAGTTTAAAATCCTACTAATGCTTTTTCCATAGCCTATTCTTGCAACCATTTTACAGCAATTTTTGACACGAGTTCAAGCAATTGATTTACCTTTTCATCTACTTTTTTGTATTGCTCCGACACTTTCAATGTGTGAAACATTTTTTGATTCCCATCTGAGGTGCTATTAAACTGCCGGGTGATTTGATTGATATTCACCCCTATAGCTTTCAGTTCTTTTCTTATACCTGCCAATTGTTCCATAGGTCCGTTCAGTGAAATGTCCTTATGATAAAGGGTTACTTTCCCGTGATTCAGGACGGCTCTTACAGCATCTCCGATATTACTGCAGCTACCTTCTGTGACAAATTTGTTCAACTTGGTAAATTCTGTTTCAGTAATTCGTACCGTTATAGGATGGCTTAACAAATCTTCCCGCACCTCTTCTTTCTTCCTTGCCATTTCTAATCCTTTTTAATAAATAAATGCGAGTTCCGAAGCATTTATCCCCCCCGGACTGACTTTGGAAGGGAGGGCAAGATCATTTTTGTATACAAAAATACATCTTGCCGTATGCGACAGACCGCGTACAAGTTTCATGTCAGCTGCCTTTTTTATGGTACTTGCTTCAGCCTTTTATTTATAAGTCTTTGAATGGGGCTTTTAGTTATGTTGCAATTATTTTAATAGGCCCTTTCAACGGTTAGTTACCAATGCCGCCTATTGGTGCCCACACGTTGGATCGACTTGATAAACCTTCGGTATTTTGCTATCAATAATCCTATTAATATGCATATCATAAATCATTTTTTTTGATCGGCTTCTGTTTCCCTTTTAGTAGAATCTTTAGCCTTTGTCTATAATTGCTTTCATTGGAACTTTATCTTCTCTGCCAGTTTGTCGCTATGATTTCTGACCACTCTTATTAGCAAGGAATACGTTTTGAATATCCTTGTAGTCATAATAAATCACACCTCCAATCCTGGTATAGGGTAGCGTCCCTGATACTCTCAGGTTTTGTAATGTGCCACGAGAAATGTTAAGAAGGTTTCTAACTTCAAGCGATTTAAGCCACTTTTTTTCAGTATTTCCCATTTGATCGCTCAGCAGTTTCCGTATTTCAGAGATAAGCTGATCTTTAAATTCTACCAGGTCAGCAATCGTTAACAATGGATCTCTGTACTGTCTGGATTGAGAGAATTCGTTAGTTTTACCGTTATTCACACTCATAACTTAATTTTTTTTCAGTTACGAATTTGGCCCTATTTAGAAGCGATTTTTCACACTTTCACCCGACTACGGTAGAAAATTCATGTTAAAATTGTAAGTGAGGGCTATGTTGAAAAGATTTAATTGATGCACGTATGATAGGATTAGCACAGGAAATCTCATTAAAAAACCTCTTGGGAATGGAGTTATCCATCCCTGTCTATCAGCGTCCCTATAAATGGACAACAGAACACACAGAGGCTCTTCTTAATGACATTTATAAGGCAATGAATGAACGGGAGAACATTCCCTATGTAATGGGAACTATTATTGCATCGAACAATTTAAATACAGGTAAGTATGAAATTGTTGATGGGCAGCAAAGGCTGACAACCCTCTCTATTTTATTGTACGTTTTAAAATGCGAATTTTCAAATGGGCTATTAAACCAGGAATACAGACACGTAGCTTCGAAGAAAAATATTATTGATAATGCAGCACATATTTCTAATTGGCTTTACAAAAAGAATATTGATGAGGACGGCTATTTAACGTGGATAAAATATTTAAGTGAAAAGCTTTATTTTGTTTTAGTTATTCCACGTTCAATGGATGATGCATTTGTGTTTTTTGACAGTCAAAATAGTAAAGGCAAGAGACTGGAAGATTATGATTTGCTGAAGGCAAGTCATCTGCGATGTATCCCTAAAGAAACGGGTGATTTAACAGCAATACGATGTAGTCAGCAATGGGAGAAATTGGACAAAAAAAATGTCCTCTTATATCTCTTGCATAATCTTTGGGGTAGAACAAGAACGATTTCGAGGAAGGACCCAACTGAAGTACAAATTAAACGTGAGTTTAAAGCAATAGATTCCTTATCAAAGGAATTTTCTTTAAATAATTATATTCAGCCCCCACTATTTTCAGGATGGAATATCAACACCATAAGAGGTGAATTAATCTATATAACTAAAGCAAAATGCACAATTAATGGGAATGGCTCTATATCTATTTTGAGCTTTGGTCAAGAATGGATGCCATTTCAGATCACTAAAACGATAGAAAGCGGAGAGTTATTTTTCTTGTTTACTGAGAAATATTATAACCTATATGACCTGCTATTCCAGAGTAAAAATAATGACAGAATTTTCAGAAATCTGTATGTCTTATTATCTGAATTTAACAATACAGGGATTGGCTTTTTGCTTGAGGCTTTCGAAGCTTCTTTAATTTTTTATTTTGATAAATTTGGTGACAATAGTAAACTTGATGAAGTTGCGATGTGGTTAGAGCATGTTCTTTTTTACAAAAGACTTGAGATGTATTCTCTAAGGTATAATACCGTAAACAACCACTTATTAAGTGTCAATCCGTTTGAAGTAATTGATTTATCATCATCACCATTGCACGTCATTGATAAATTAATGGACATAAGTGAAAAATTGTATCAGAAGAATAATGTTCTTGGATTTAATTTGGCGAAGGGGATCAGACGAGATTATTACAAATCATTTTATGGAGATAAAGGCTTTTACAGGAAGATAGATGTTGGAAAGCATCCCCGTCTATTTAATGCAAAAAATATGTTGATAAAATTAGATAATATTTAATGATTGAATTAGATATGGACGAATTCAAATTAACAGTAGGGACTTTTACCCCGGAAACTGTAGACGAGATGGTTTTTTCCATTCCAGTCTATCAACGTTTGTATGCTTGGGAGGATAAACAGATTACAGATTTGCTCAATGACTTTAAGAGTAGTTTGGAAGACGAGGTTTATTATTTAGGAAATATCACGACAGACTTAAATGAGGCGTCAAGAAGGAATGATCTAATAGACGGTCAGCAGAGGATAACAACCCTATTCCTAATTGCCACGTTGCTGGTACAATATGATGAACGATGGAATCGGTTCTTAAATTCATCTGAAGTTGAACGATTGATTTTTCCTTCAAGAAATGAGGATATGAAGTATTTGCGGAGTATAGCTGATGGGGAACAGTTTGATGACGATGAGGTTAATAGAAGACTACCAGCCGCAAGGAAAATAATATTGGATTTCATTCAAAATCAACTAACCTCCGATAGTGTCCGTACTACTTTTTCACGCTTTATTTATGAAAAAGTTACTCTTGTTTATGTAATACTACCAAAAGGTACTGACATGAATTGGTATTTTGAAGTCATGAATAGCAGGGGCGAACAATTAGAAAAACATGAGATTTTAAAAGCAAGAATATTAGATAAAGTCCCCCAGGAGAAACGTTTCGCTTATTCAAGAATATGGAACGCTTGTAGCCAAATGGACAACTATCTTGAAGATGTACTTGATGACAAGGCTGCTCAAT
>Ga0207138_1159_pt1 | contig 11227 bp, 7 predicted proteins | sample Alteio_BWMinHeat_6_FD_153589 | JGI IMG/M metagenome (GOLD analysis project Ga0207138, IMG submission 153589) | Enriched cells from forest soil in Barre Woods Harvard Forest LTER site, Petersham, Massachusetts, United States -... | ecosystem: Environmental > Terrestrial > Soil > Temperate forest >...
CACCGTGAACCTGGGCACGGGCGAAGGCTCGTCGGTGAAGGACGTGATTCGCACCGTCGAAGAAGTGACCGGGAAAAAAGTGCCGACCCGAATTGTGCCGCGGCGGCCGGGCGATCCGCCTTCGTTAGTGGCCGATCCAGCGCGGGCGCAAAAGCTGCTCAACTGGAAAACCAAAAGAACTTTACGGGACAGCATCTCAACCGCTTGGGCGTGGATGCAGCGGCAAACTGCGGCGGGCCGCAGCTAGCGAGTCGGCGAGTCCTCATGGTTGCGACTTCGACTAGACAGTATGGGCCCGGATTCTGGATCGTGGGCTGGAACGCCGCGCACGCCCGCTTGGTCATGTATGACAAAGGAGCACCCACACCAACCGAAGCGCAAAAACTCTACCGCGGAAAGGTGTGGTTTTGCAGCCAGCCACTCACGAAACGCGCGCTGCTCGCCGGCATTGGGATCAGCTCGATGTGCTAACCAATCATCGAAAAAAACCACGGTGCCATACTGCAAGTACTTGGTAAGGAAGTTCAGGACCGATACCGTCGAACTGTACAAATCACAATCCACCCAAACTACGGCAGCCTTGCGGAGATTCGCCAGTTTTTGGTTATCCGGCTGTAGCGATTCCTCAAACCACCCCGGAACCGTGATGACCCGCTGTGTGTCTGCGCCGGTGCGCCGAACGTTTTTCAGGAATTCAGACTCGCTGCAATTGAAGGTCCCACCCTTATACATCTGGTGGCCAGATGCATCCTTCTCCTGGTTTTCCGGCAATCCCGCAAATGAATCGAAAGCGTAAAAGTTCATGGGAAGTTTACGTTTTCGGGCCAGATAGCAAGCAGCGGCAAACGTCTTTCCCTGCCAGACTCCAAACTCCAAGTAATCGCCCTCAAGTCGGGACATTTGGACATAATGCATGGCTAGACTCAATGCCGCTTGACGAGGGAACGCGGACAGTGGCCCACTCAACTTCCCAGCGTAAATGCCGAAGCGAAAATACAGTGAACGACCGAGCAGCCTTTCAAGTACATCTGGCAACATCTTCTGGATTCTCTCTGGGATGGTATTGTCTGTATTTTATGAAGCGGAAGACATTTGATTATAAACCGAATCTCGGGAATTAGACAGCTTGCACTGGGGTCCTGAATGGGAGCGGATTCTTCTCTGATCTTTCCTTAAGATATCTGGGCAGTGCGGCCTTCCAGGAGGGCAGCGAAAAACCCAGGGTCCGTACTTTCGCTTTGCTCAGTACTGAGTACGACGGCCGTTTCACGGGGCTGGTGAACTCGCTGCTTTTTACCGGCGAGAGTTTTGCCTGGATGCCCGCGAACTCGAAAATGTGGCGAGTAAATTCGTACCATGAGCACTCGCCTTCCGAGCTCAGATGGTAGAGCCCGAACTTTCCGGTCAGAACCAGCTTACGGACCGCTTCCGCCAGATCTACGGTGTAGGTGGGAGTGAGCACCTGGTCATCCACGACGCGAATGGTGTCACCGGCGAGGGCTTTTTTCAGCATAGTCTCGACGAAGTTCCCGCCTTTGCCGCTGCTGCCTGCGATTCCATAAAGCCCGCAAACTCTTAGGACGAAGTAGCGATCGGTGTAATCGGGAATCAAGTATTCTCCGAGGACTTTGGAAGCGCCGTACACGTTCAAGGGCGCTGCGCGATCAGTTTCTTCAAAGGGAGTGTTTTTCGGATAGCCGCCAAAAACATAGTCAGTGCTGAAATGCACCAACGTCGCGCCAGTTCTCTGGCAGGCAATGGCCAGATTCATCGCTGCCGTACCGTTCACTTGAAACGCAAGACCTGACTTTGTCTCACACTCTTCGACCTTGTGAAAGGCGGCGGTGTTCAGTACTACGTCGGGCTGGGTTTCGGCCAGAACTTCGGCCACCCTTGATTCCGAGCAAACATCCAGTTGAGCGTGGACAAAAGGGAACACGGTATCGCCGGCATCTTGAAACACGCGGTTCATGTCGGTCCCAAGTTGCCCATTGGCGCCGATGAGCAGCACTTTCATCGGACCACCTCGGCCAGCGAGCGCAAAGCATTGTTCGCGGAAAGTTGCTTCAGGGTTTCGATGTTGTAGTACGCCGGGTTGTCCCAGTCTTTGAATCCGTCCATATGCTCAATCAGGTTTTTCACGATTGCCTTTACATTGTGGTTGGCGTGGAAGCTGAGCACATTCTCCGCTTTTTCGGTGCTGACTTTGTAATTGCGGAAGTCAGTTTTGTGATGGATGGTCAGATGAACCTTAATTCCCAACTCTTCCTCAATCGCCATCTTCACCAGGTCACCGACTTCGCCGACCGTATAGTTTCCCGAAGCGATATTGAAAATCCCCGAGATCTTCTGGCTGGCTTCAATGGCACGAATGTAGCCATTGGTGGCGTCTTCAATACTCATGATCGGGCGCCAGATAGAAGGATTGTTGACCGTAATCTCGCGGTTCCGGACGCCGTTCTTGAACATGGTGTTCACGATCAAATCCAGGCGCATGCGCGGGCTGTAACCCGAGATCGTGCCCTTGCGCAGCGAAATCACGGAGAAATCATCGTCCACCAGGTTCATCACCGCCTGCTCGCCCTGAAGTTTGGAAATTCCGTAGGGATAGAACGAGGAAACCGGACGGGTCTCGTCGAACAATTCGTTGACGGTGTAACCGTAAACCGAGCAGGAACTGGCGTAGACGTAGCGTTTCACCTTGGCTTTTTTCGCGACGTACGCAAGATAAGCCGGCGCGGCCGCATTGAAAATGAAGTTCTCGCTGGGCGAGTACTCCGCCATAGGGTCGTTCGACAGCCCCGCCAAAAATACTACTTGCTGGTACTGCTCGAGATCCGGCACAGCAATGTCAAAAATATCTTTGCGGATGATCCCGGTTTCGGAAGGCAGATGATTGCCGAACCAGAAAAGATCCAGCACATCCACCTCATAGCCACGATCCAGCAGCTTTGGCACTAAAACCGACCCGACATAACCAGCCCCGCCCGCGATCAGAATCTTCATTCGCTGTTACCTCCCCACCGTGGTTTGATCTTCTGAAAATGTGAAGTGCTCGGACTCCGGCCTGGCCAGCCATTCTTTCAATGTCTGCGCTTTGCGGTCCTTGTCGGAAAGCTGAACGTCACGTATCGGCCACTCTATGCCGATCGCAGGATCATCCCAGCGGATGCCGGATTCACCCTTATTGCTGTACACGCCGGTGCATTTGTACTGAATCTCGGCGTAATCGGAGAGAACACAGAATCCACGGGCAAAACCTGCGGGCGCCCAAATCTGTTTGCGGCTTTCCGCCGAAACCTCCGCGCCAAACCACTTGCCCAGCGTAGGGGACCCTTTGCGAATATCTACGGCCACAAGGAATGCTGTACCTCGCGTCACCCGCATCAGTTTTCCCATGGGAGGCTCCCACTGAAAATGCAGGCCGCGCAGAACGCCACGCACCGACCCAGAATGATTATCTTGCGCGAACTCGTGGGGCAAGCCCATGGATTTAAACTGGTCTTCTCGGAAGACCTCCATGAAGAACCCACGCTCGTCTTGAAAAACTTGCGGAGCCAAGACACAAACCCCGCCTAACTGCCTCGATTCGATTCGAAGTTCCATTGTGATCTATGGGTACAACATGTGGTGATAACCAGATCTCCTTTGGCCAATTTGGCCAAATTGACACCTAACTGGTGGCGTGTTGCGCCTGGGAAGTGCCTTGAGCGTCTATTGTACGGTCATACGGGGGATCAAAAGCCCTGAAAGCTGGAGCCCAAAACGTCAGACAACAGAGGGAAACTACTACATGCATTCTGCCGCATTTCGGTCCGAGAATCAAGGCTGAAGATTTGGCTTCTCTGCGAGGCAGTAATACCTTTATTTTCTATGCGGTACGCAGTTTGACGAGGGTAATCTCGGAAGGACAATTCCAGCGGGCGGCAATCCGAATGGTCCCCAGTCCAGCATTGGTATATAGCGTAAGCGGCCCAATTCTGTACAGTCCTTTAGGATATCTGCGACCCATTGGCGGTAAATAGGGCGCCCCGATCAAGGGGATTGCGATCTGGCCACCATGCGAATGGCCGGATAGTTGAAGATCTACAGGGTATCGGGCTACCTTTCGGGCATAGTCGGGTTCGTGGACAAGGAGAATGACCGGCCCCTCGGGCGGTATTCCACGCATCGTGAGTTCCAGGTCTGGATCGCCATTCAAGGCGTCATCCACACCAGCCAGCCACAGATGGTTGCCTCGCCGCTGCAGTGGGACTGCAGCGTTGCGAAGTATCTGGATGCCGTTCGCTTGCAAATTTTCCACGATGAACTGGGGATCCGTGAGCACGTCATGGTTTCCTAAAACAGCAAAGATGCCCAACGGAGCACGCAATTGACCGAGAAGGGCAGCACAAGGGCCGACAACGCCGGCTGCTTGCCTGGAATTGTCAAAGAGGTTAAACAGGAGAGGCAAAGTAACAAAATCCCCGGTGAGAACGATTAGATCGGGCCGTAGCCGATTCACCATCTCGATCGCCTTGCGAATCGGTACTACGGAAAAACAGTCGTCGTAGTGAAAGTCACTGAGTTGTACGATAGTTAAGCCATCCCAGACACTGGGCAGGCGGGTAAGCGGCACCTCAATGGATACGAGCTTAGGATCGTCTGTGTCCGCAACGATCGCCCTCGCTTCCAAGGCCAGGGTGGTGCTGGCAATCACCGCTGCGGCGGCTTTAAGAAAAGTTCTTCGGTTGAGATGTGACAACCGGATTAGACCTGTCCTTCCAGGCTGCGCGATTCGTTCCTATCGTGTACAAGTGGGGATCGACGAAGCTTGTTTTTCCTTACAGTTTTCAATTTCAAGCGTACAGGCGCTGAGGGGGTTTCGGCAAATCTGGTGTGGATTTCTCCGGGAAAAGAAAAGCGGCCGGGACTCCCGGCCGCTTTCGGTATTTCCATATTCGTTACCGACAAATTGTCAGTTAACGATAAGCGTCACCTTCAGATTGTTTACTGGCGAGGTGTTGCCGAAATTAGTGCCTGCAGTCCCCGTCACCGTAAGTTGAATTGGATAACTGCCGGCAGGTGTACCGCCAGTCCCGCCGCCACCTCCGGAGGAACTGCTCCCTCCTCCACAGCCGCCCAGGGTTATGAGCAACATCAGCGCCAGAACGGCAAGAACAATTCCCCTGCGGCGGTGTTTACGGCTACTCCAGTCTCCCGCCAGCACCATACCGACGAAACCCAGACTACCCAAGCTCGCCCACAGATCCAGCGCACTCCCATGAGAGGAGAACGCAGATGGCGCAACTAGCGCTCCGGTAGGACCGGCTGTGCTGATGGTGAGCGTCGTGCTTTGACTACCCGTGATCGAGGACGGATTGAAACTGCAGGCGGCCCCAGACGGGAGGCCGCTGCAAGCTGAGGCCGGAAAGCTTACCGTCCCGTTGTAGCCATTGGTCAGGTTCAACGAGATCTTGTAGTTAGCCGGGCTGCCCGGATTTACTGTCTGAGTGGAAGGGCTGGCGGCTAAAGTGTAGCTCGAACCAACACCCTGATTTAAAGCGGCTGAGGTATTCGGAAGGAAATTGGCATCTCCGCTATATTGCGCGGTTACGTTGTGGGTGCCTGCGGCCAAGGTACTTGTGGTGAAGGTTGCTATCCCGGAGGAACTGAGATTAGCTGCGCCAAGAGCGCTGCTCCCATCTTTGAACGTGACGTTGCCGGTCGGAATACCGGTGACGCCTTTCACACTCGATACCACGGTTGCGGTGAATGTGACTGCGCTTCCAGGGGCCGATGGATTGGCAGCGGATGAAGTCAGCGTTATTTTGTTTCCGCCGTCATTGAACAGCACAGCGACGCCGGAGAAATCCAACGAGTTTCCACTCACGACCACATCGGTAGCACCGTCTCCATTCAAATCGACCAGTGTCAGGCCCCAGGCCCAGCGATCAGCCGGAAACTCAACCGGATCGTAGAAGGCGCCACCGCCTTTTCCGTACAGAACGCCCACCGTGGAGAACGCCGAGTTACTGTAAACCAAGTCGGGTGTCCCATCCTGGTTCAGATCAACAATCTTTACGTAGCCAGGCAGCGGAACGTCTTGGAGAGGATTCTGCGTTGTACTGTTGAGCAGTACAGGGTTCGGTTGAAACGTTCCATCCCCGTTGCCCAGTACCAAAGCAATTCCCTGGTTGAAATGTACTTGGTCCTCAATAGTGACAGCCAGATCAACTTTGCCATCCCCATTCAGGTCACCCACCGCCACATCATAAGGATTGAGATAAGGGTTTTTCGCATTGGTGTTTGTGAGCACTACGTCCATCTCTTTCGCAGGAAACGTTCCATTACCATTTCCCAAGAAGATGGCGACGGCGTCGCCGGGGTTACTGCAGGGTGGCGTCGTGCCGACGCAAAAGCCATAGAGAGGAACAATAACGTCGAGCGGCTTCCCAGCGCCTCTTAAAGCTGCGGCCGTAATTTCCGTGGCCACCGTGGAAAGCGGATATGTAACTGCGGCGTTAAAGCCGGTTCCATTATTGATTAGAATACCGACCGAGGCGGTGGAAGCGGGATTGCCGTAATTGTTGACGACCGCCAAGTCGGGTTTACCGTCCCCGTTGAAGTCGCCGACGACCAAGCCGACTGGGTTGGCTGCGTTCACAGGATCGGTTTTGTAAGTTGCTCCAGCGGTGAATGTGCCATCGCCGTTGCCATTAAAAATTTGAACCACGCCGTTGAAATTATCAGTGGCCGCGATGTCGAGTTTTCCGTCGCCATTGAAATCGGCCACGGCGACATATTGCAGGGAGTAGGTGTTAGGGAATGCGGGGTTGGAGTAGTTAATGCCGGGTTGGAGGCTTCCATCCGAATTGGAAAGGAACACGGTAATGCTTGTATTGGGTGACGTAGAGCCGTTGACGTTGCCGATGACAAAGTCTGGGATGCCGTCGCCAGTAAAGTCACCGCTCGCAATGTTGACCGCCTGCGCTCGAACGCCACCCCCTGGCTCGGCGTAGTAGTTGACGGCGGAGCGGAAGCTTCCGTCGCCGTAGCCTTCAAGATAGGTGAAGCTGAATTCATCGTCCGGCACAACTACATCCGGCTTCTTGGCATCGCCGTGGAAATCAGCGACCAGAGGCGGCACCAGAGGAGAGCCGCCGGTGACGTAACCGACGGTAGCCGGCGTCACTGCGCCAGCGCCGTCGCCGAGCAGGACCTTAATATCCGCAGACCGGAAGCAGGAAGCAACAATATCGGTATTGCCATCGTTATTCACGTCCGCGACGGTGACACCGACTGGATCGCTTCCTACAGTGTAATAGGTGCCGGCCCCGAAGACTCCAGTTCCGTTGTTGATGTAAACCGTCACGTTATTGTCGTCGCAGTTCGCGCTGACCAGTTCGCCAAATGCTCCGCCGGTATTCAAAGGGCCACCGCCAAGAAAGCAAGAATTGAAAACACCGTCTGGAGTCGCCAAAGGAGCGGGTGCGGTGTAGCTGGTGCAAGGGTTGGTATTGCTATTGCAGAGGTAAACCTTGATCTGGTTGGTGGTGGCAGCGGGTGCGGCGAAATCAAGAAAGCCATCTCCGTTGAAGTCCGCGAAAACCATGGGGTTGCCTGGGACGCCGGTGGACGAGCCTGCGTTGAGCGCTCCCGTGATCGCGACGCAACTGGGTGGGTTGAAGACCCCGTTACCAGCATTAGTCAACGTGCAGATGTTACCGGGGCTGGCCGCATCAGCGACAATCACGTTTCCGGTGGCATTATCAATGGTAGCCCAGACGAACCCGTTCTTGGTTGCCGGGAATGCGGTTGCAGTCTTAAATGTACCGTCGCCATTGCTAATCCAAGCTTCAACCGTTGTGGTGCCGGGAGCGGCGGCAGGGTGGACGATCAAGAGGTCGACCTCTCCGTTTTTATGACCACTGAGGTTACCTACAAAAATCGGATCCTGCTCGACTGCTAGGGTCGGGGTCAATTTTGTGGTGAAACCACCCTTCCCGTTGTTCAACGCGGCCGCAATATTGTATGTCGGCGTATTGGTTATGGAGGTGTTCACGATGGCGGCAACGTCCTTGACGCCACTGCCCGTGAAGTCCCCGATCACCGCGGGGAAACTAGGGAATGTGCCGCCACCGGCGGCTGACTGGGTGGCGCTTAGAAACCCAATCTGTGTGGGCGGCAGTGCGGGGCTTTTCGCCATGCGAGCCCACTTGTTCACGGCCGCGCGACTGACCGGGCGGGCGCTCTGCCGCTGCATCGGGCCCGCGGTTTGCGACCTCGACTGAACCGCATTCTGGGCATTAACGCCGTCTGGAAATCCAAAGCTGGGCAAGAACACCAGCATGAGAAAAGCACCGAGACAAGCTGATCGCTTGGTCATTTTATGTGTTGCACTCCCTGTATGTTTGTTGTTGCGTGTTTTTACTTCAGATTTGTTTTTACTCCGCGTCAAATGCCGGGGGCGGTAGTCGTCGGCTGAAACCCAAATTCTAGCGGGAGGCCGCTCTGGCATAGACTTACGACAACATTCATAGTAATTGTGTTTGACCTGAAATCAAGTCGAAACTGATTCCCGACACGTGTCTAGGCCACATTTTCTGCGTTGGACTCCTGTACATTAGACTCCAGTACAAGAGACCCTAAGAGGATCGTGTGAGGTACGACTCGACGGCTAAGCGATTCGGGATGAATACTTTTGGTCACACAGGCGGAAGTGGGACCATACCCGTGGGGACGAATCGGGACGTAAGCCGCACCAAATCTCCCCGAAGAAATGTACAATCTAGGTCAGTCCAGGTGTGAGGATCCTATTTGCAACGGTCTGCCCTCTACGACAATGCATTGGGGGAATCGTACATGGCCATGCGTAATCAAAGGGTTATCCTAGCGCGCAACTATTCACGGTAAGCTGTGTTTGTTCCCATGAGCAGCTCGATAGGCTGCACCAGAGCAAGAAGCGAGAACTAAAGCTCGAGAAATCTTTAAGGAGACTTAGACCATGACAAACCCCCTGAGAATGACTTTATTGAGTGCAACCTTGATGGCCTTGCTGTTGCCTGCGACCGCACAAACTTCGAGCGCGCCGCCACCGAATACCGCTACCCCAGTTCAGACCACCACACCAGCGGGTACAACGACGACGAAATCTGGGATGAACATCAACCAGCATAAGGAGAACCAGCAAGACCGCATCGCCAATGGCATCGCTAACGGCAGTCTGACTGCCGGCGAAGCCAGTACCTTGGAAAAACAAGAGACCAACCTGAATGTCGAAGAAAATAAGATGAAACAGATGGACAACGGTAAGCTAACTGCAGCCGACCGTGCTGCCCTCCGGGAGCAACAGAGCCAACTGTCCACCGAGATTTATAAGGACAAGCACAATGCTGCGAATCAAAATGCGAACCCGACGAGTGTAGCGGGCAAGCGTGCGGAAAACCAGCAGGACCGCATTGCGTCCGGGGTCAAGAGTGGCCAGTTGACGTCAGGTGAGGCAGCCACCCTGGAGACCCAGGAAAGTGCCATTAACCGCGAGGTCGCGCAAGACCGCAAGGCCAATGGTGGCCATATGACGGCACAGGAGCGCGCCCAGGTCAACCGGCAGCAGAATAAACTGTCGAAGCAGATCTACAAGGACAAACACAACAATCGCCATCAGTAGAACTGAAAACCTGGAAAGAAAAAACGCCCCGCGCGCCCGGGGCGTTTTGTTTGGACGCAAGGGTCAGCTTGGTAGTTCTCAATCAAGTAACGTTGAAACACTTCGCGGGATGATGTATGAAGTGGCTACTTTTTTCTTCCACAACGGGTGTGGTTCGCTGTCCGCTGTGACCTGGAGTCCCCTCGAATGAATCCGTCAATTCAACCGGGAGAATGAAAATGCGCTTCCGGATCTTTGCCGTGTTGACCTTGCTTCTGCCCCTGTTTTCTGTGGCCGCCGATGCACAGTTTTACCAACCGAAATCCTTCGGTGTAGCCGGAGAAAACCTCAACGTATTTGTGAAGGCTGACCTGAACCACGACGGCAAGCCTGACGCGGTCGGACTCAGTTTCTCGAATTCGCAGACCTTCGTAACTGCTGCGCTCGGCGACGGGAAAGGAGGTTTCCTGAAACCCAAGAGCACGCAGGTCACTAATCTCAACGATCCCGGGAACCTGTCGGTTGGGGACTTCAACGGTGACGGCTTTCCAGATGTCGTTATTTCCGGATCCGATCCGGTCACGGGAGTGGCATCCATTGGCGTGATGCTGGGAAATGGCGATGGTACTTTCCAAGGGACAGTGACGTACCCCACCGGGAATGGAGATCCGTTCTCTTTAAGCGTGACTGGAGACTTTAATGGCGACGGCAAAATCGACGTGGCCCTACTGGGGCAATCGGTCTCGGTACTCCCGGGAAAGGGTGATGGCACCTTTGGCGCGCCGATCATAACCGCCATGAATTTGTCTTCCAGCAGATGTCTCGCTGCTGCTGATTTCAACAAAGACGGTAAATTGGACTTGACCGTTGGGACTGATGTATTGCTGGGTAACGGCAATGGAACGTTTCAGACGCCACTGACGGTACCGCAGGGAAACTGCGGTGTCGCGATCGCGGACCTGAACCACGCCGGCATTCCGGACCTGATTACCGGGAACTCGCCAGCAGACGGCCAAGCCATTCGCGTCCACCTCGGGGATGGCACTGGCAAGTTTGACGCTGGCATGGCTTACCACACAGGCCACACCGCTGGCAGTGTCATCCACGCTGCAGACTTGAACGGCAACGGTACGACCGACATTGTTGTCCTAAACGGCAGCGACTCTGACTTTACGATTCTCTCCAACCAAGGCTTAGGCACGTTCAAGATCGGCAAAACCTACAACGGCGGGCCAAACGCCTTCAATTTCTTTATTCATGTCTCCGGCATAAATCAGACCGACAGGGATGGAGGTCGTCAAGGGAGCGTTGAACTTGCCGCTACCTTGCCCGAGCAACACAGAAATGGTTATGCCATCGTTTGCCGCGATGTCCAGGTTGCCATCGTTATTGAAATCGCCCAGCGCGAAGGTTGGAAACGGAGCGTTCAAGGCGGTGGGGATCCCGCTTTGAAATGTGCCATCGCCGTTGCCCAACAAAATGCTGATGCCGCCTTGGTCGGAGGCTGCCAGATCCAGCTTGCCGTCATGGTTGAAGTCACCCGACAGCACAAGCCGGTGCTGAATACCTTGATCGTAGATAACGGGATCCCCGAAGGTA
>Ga0207138_1160_pt1 | contig 11219 bp, 10 predicted proteins | sample Alteio_BWMinHeat_6_FD_153589 | JGI IMG/M metagenome (GOLD analysis project Ga0207138, IMG submission 153589) | Enriched cells from forest soil in Barre Woods Harvard Forest LTER site, Petersham, Massachusetts, United States -... | ecosystem: Environmental > Terrestrial > Soil > Temperate forest >...
GGAAAAATTGTTTATTCGTTAATTTGTTATTTGGTTAATTGGTTATTTGAGATTGCACAGGTGCCCAAGTAGATATTCAGTCAGGTATCCAACAATATGTACTTCATCGCCCCCAACTAACAAATTAACCAATTAACCAATCACATTACTCTATCTGCGCCGTCGCCATCCGTTTCAGGTCCTGCAAGAAGGGATTCGTCTCTTGTACCACCTTCTGGGTGGTTTCCACCCCTGAAATCAGGTCATCCAGATTGACTGTCAGGTGCTCCGGCGATTTGATCGTGATCATCTGATCATTGAGCAGGTTAAAAGTACTTTCGATCAAATCCATCTGGGCCTGGACGTTGGTGATGCCGGTGCGAATGGTTCCCAGCCGCTCCATGCGCTTTTGCAGGATATCCAGGTTCTGCTGCAACAGGCGCCCCGTGGCCTGGTCCGGGGGACTCTTGAGTCGCTTCTGCAGCCGATCGATGTCCATCTGGATCGTTCGTTCGTTCACATTTTCCATGTACTTGCGATAGCGCATATAGGTGGTGGCGAAGTCCAGAAAGGAATCCAGCAAAAAATCCAGTTTATTGAGGTCCTCCGACATCAGGGAATAGGTCTCTTCGCCTGATTCGCGGCAGGTACTGGTAATAGACTCGCGCAGCTTTTGCAGGCGGCTGTAGCGGGCCGCCAGGTCCGGCCACAGCCTGGTGACCAGGTCCCGCTTCTCTGCTTCCCACTGTTGCCGAGAGGCTTTGGCGTAGCGAATATCCGTCCAGCGCCGATAGGTGCCGCTATCCGGCACAAACAGCATGTAGAGCGCTTCCGCGCCCGCGCCTAACAATAGAGGCACCCAACTCCAGGTAATGGCGCTGAGCCCGATGATACCCGCCAGTGTGAAGAGGTTGGCAGGCTCCCCCAGCGCTTCCTGATAGTAATTGGGTGGCTTCTTGGCTGGATCCATAGTTCCATCATTTGTGATTATCACCATTGTACAGCTGTTGCCTACCTACTGATCGCTGCGCTCTCTTCCCTCAGAGGCATTCAAAGTAGATCGTCATCCCGGCGGAGGCCGGGATCCAGGAGCAAGCTGTTGCCGGTGCCTCCTGGACCCCGGCCTTCGCCGGGGTGACGTTTAGGGCTTGGTCAGCAACGCGACTTTGAATGCCCCTGCTGTCCCCTGGTAGAATGGGGATCATGTATGATCGAACCGCGCGGCAAGCACAGAAAACCCCAAGCCATTTAAGGAACGCCCGCAAAGTCCAGGGATGGGTGTGTCTGGCCCTCGCCGTCATGCTCTCCGGCTGCGCCGGCGTGCTGGGATCGACCAAACTGGTGCCGAAGCAGGATGATATCCTGTCGATGATCCCCAAGCCGGGCGCTACGACCGAAGGCGCGTGGGCGGTTGCCCGGAATAACGGCGTGACCGTCAAGGCGCGTTGGCTCTCCCATCCTGAGCAGGTCCCCACCCGTAACAATTTCTTCGGTCGCATCAGTAATTACGTGACGCCATATACGCACGGAACCAGCACGGTGCGCCTGCGCATTGAAAATACCACCGATCAATACCTGACTGTCGCCACCGACGAGGTGGAACTGGATATCCCCAACCAGCAAGAACCGTACCGGCCCTTACCCCTGGATTATTTTAAGCGCCATTGGCCGGTCTATGCCGTCCGCAACGATGGCATGGTCCGGGATCAGGCGATCGCGATCAGCCACGTAATCCGCACGCTCTTCAGCAGCCGCACCATGCGTCCCGGCGAAATCTACGAGGGTATAGTGCCTTTCCACCGTGTCCCTGGCGATATCCAGGAAGCCCACCTCGTCGTGAAAAAATTGTTGCTGGATCGCAGTCGCTTCGATGTAAGCCTGGACTTCCAGCGCGCGACCGGTCCCTAGAGCAGAATGATTGAGCACCATGAATGACAGATCACTAGTGTCGTTGCACAAGGCCGCTCGCGGAACGGCGAAGCCCATCCTTCATCCTTCATCCTTCATCCTTCTAATCGTGCTCTTAGCACTATTACTGGGCGGTTGTGCCGTGAGCGAGATGTACCTGACGGATGACACGTTACGACTGCCCATCGATGACACTAAGCGGTTGCTGGTATTGGGGATGCAGGTACATCTCGACCCGAAGACCGGCTATGCTTCCACCCCGGATCTGGCCACGCAGAACCTGCCGCTGTTGTTGCCGCAGCTGGATCGCGCGGTCAATAAATCTCTGGGCGACGCGGCGGTCTATACCCTGCTGCAGCCGGATCAGCTGAGTCCCCAGGTCCAGGGCTTGCTCGCCAGCACCGGCCCGGAATTGCGCTTAGACCGCCTGCCGGCCATCGCCGGTGAATTGAAGGCTGATGATGTCGTCTGGCCCCAGGTGATCACCTATTATGAAAAACAGGTCTTCGATGCGCCGCATGTCCAGATGATGCCCAAAATAGGGAGCCCCGACGAGTCGACCGCGGTGTGGCGGAAGACCAGCCGATTGGAGCTCCTGGTGGGCGTCCGGCTCAGTATCGCCGATGGCCGCCTCGGCCGGGTGATCTGGAAAAAGGACCTGACCGCGAGCGATATCATAGAAGTGGAAAGTGATCTCGACTGGACTGATGCGTCGCCGCCAGGTGCCCAGGCCAAAGTAAAAGATGAACATGAGGTTACAGAGAAACTGCGCCATTTTCGGGAAACACTGTTGACGCGAGTGGTGCAGGCGCTCGTTAGCGAGATGCTCCCGCGGTACGAGTACCGGTAGAGCAAAAGGATGAAGGATGAAGTAGGAAGGATGAAGTAAAATCAGCCTTATGCGCCTTTGTCCGCTCCCAGCGATTCGGCACAAACCCTAAAGTGGGCTCTAGTTCAAGCTAACCCGAACTGGCGCAGGTGGCGTATTCGCTGAGGAGCATGGCTCGCAGGCGCACTTCCGCCTGTTTGAGGCGGCGGCAGACTTCCATTTGCGATAATTTTAAGCGGCGGGACAATTCCGCCTGGGTCAGATCGTGGAAGTAGCGCAGTTCCAGAATTTCGCGCTCAATGGGCTGCAGGCGATCGATGGCCTCGACCAGCACCATGTGTTCCTCTTGACCCTCGGCCGATTTGGTATCGGACAACATATTCATCAGGGAGTAGGAACCATCCTCGTCATGCTCGCCGTTCACCTGGTCGAGCCACAAGACGGTCACCCGCCGGTCATAGACCTTGATTTCATCGACCTTTTCCCGGCTGATAGCCAGCGCCTGCGCCAGCTCGCCGTTGGTGGGTTCGCGCCCCAGGACCTGGGTCATGTCTTTGGTGATCTTATTCAAGCGGTAAGAAAGTTCTTGCAGAACGCGGGGGCCGCGCATCAGGCTTTGCTTGTCCCGCAGGTAATGGCGGATATGGCCGGTAATATAGTGGACGGCGTACGTTTTGAATTCTGTATTGTGGCCGAACTCGTAGCGGTCGATGGCTTCCAGCAAGCCGATGCTGCCGACCTGGATCAGATCATCTACGGGATCGCTGCTGCGTCGGGCCAGGCCACGGGCAATTTTCTTGACCAGTGGCAGGTAATTTTGTACCAGGGCACTGCGTTCTTGAGCGGACAATTTCCAGCGCTTGCGGGTCACCGTCTTGCCTTTAGGCTTCTCCGTAGAGACCTCAATGGCCATATGTCGTCCTTCCCTCGTAGCCGACGTGCTGCTAAAAACAAAAATATAGTTTGCTTGCTCTGACTTCTTATCGCTGAAAATCGCGAAATCTTGCCATCTGGCGCGCGAATACGCGTTAAATTTGCTCAGCCGATCCTTAATCGGGCATTTACGAGGGGGGAAATTCCTAGTCGGAGAGCAATTGTAAGAGGCCTTCTGGATAGAGAAGCGACTGCCCGCTGCGAAAGTCGACCAGCGGTTTCCATACCGCCCGGACGGAACGCTTGTCCAGCCGGGGCAGCCAGGCTCGTTCGTACAAAGAATCATCGGCAAAGGCGCCCTGGTAAACGATCATGATTTCATGACCCGGCTTGCCCTTATACGTATAGACGTTCTCGATAATCCCCAGGTACTTCATGTCCGTGATCTCGGCGCCGATTTCTTCTTCAAGTTCCCGCCTGGCTGCCTCCTCGCTCAGTTCTCCGAAATCGATGGCGCCGCCCAGGGGCCGATAAAATGTTTGCTGATTTTGACGGTCACTGATCTCGGAGATAAAGATGCGGTCGCGATCGCGGATGACACAAACGGCCAGGGACCGGACTTTTCCTGCTTTCATGCTGGTAGTATAGCAAGTGCGCCCTCACCCTAACCCTCTCCCGATACTGCCCGGCAGGGAAAGGGGACAAGTGGTGACATCGAAGGTGGAATGAGGGGCTCTTGCTATAATGCTCGTGAAACAGGGGCTGGTTGCGGTTGAGCATCACCAGCCCTGCGGATGACCGAGAAGCCAATCATGTCGCTCAAACCGGAAGGTACATCGGGCTGGGTTGCTCCACCCTTGAGTGGAGCGGCGGTAACCACACGTGCCCATGAACGGCCGGGGCTGGCTGCGTTGATCAATCGGGAGGCCGAGCAATGGCTGCAACTGCTGCGCTATCTCAACGATATCTTCTGGGTGGGTTTTGGTTTGCATGCGGCTTACTGGCTGCGTTTCGAGTCGGGCTGGCTGCCGGTATTTTATGGCATTCCCACGCGTGAGCATTATTTGCAGATCCTCGGTTACATGATCCTGGTGTGGATTTCCTCGCTAAAGTTTATCGGCGCCTACCGCACGTCCACTTTGGTGTCCCGCGTTGACGAGAGCCTGGCTGTGCTGCTCGGTTCCGGCCTGGCCCTGCTCATTACACTGGCGCTGTTGTTCTTCTACCGCTCCTATTCCTATTCGCGCATGGTGGTGGCGCTGATGTGGAGTATCGGCACGCTGGCGATCCTGGTGAGCCGCTGGGGCCTGGCCACCCTCGCTCGCTGGCTGCGGCATCGGGGATTCGGCCAACGGCGGGTGCTCATTCTCGGCAATGCCGCCCAACAGGCCAAATGGCGGGAGGAACTACGGGCCTATCGCGAGATGGGGCATCGCTTTGTGGAGGAAGTGGTGGACCCGCAGGAGAGCATGGATCAGGTGCGGGAGGTACTCGATCGCCAGCAGGTGCAGGAGGTCATTGCCCCGGGGATGGGACAATTCTCGGATGGGCTGTGGGAATTGATCGACACCTGCCGCGAACGCCGCATCCAATTGCATCTGGTGCCCGATACACGCGGCATTATTGCCGCGCACTTCGTCCTCAAGGATACCTGCGGCGTGCCTTTGTTCAGTGTCGAGGAGGTGGCCTTGCGGCGTTGGTACAATCGCGTGTTGAAACGGCTGTTTGACCTGCTCTGCCTGGTATTGCTGGCGCTGCCGGCCGTACTGGTGATGGGCCTGATCGCGCTGTTGGTAAAGCTCAGCTCCCGCGGCCCGGTTTTCTTTCGCCAGGAGCGAGTCAGTCTGGATGGTCGGCATTTCATTATTGCCAAGTTCCGAACGATGTATAGGGACGCGGAAGATCGCACCGGCCCGGTTTGGGCCACCCCCGGCGATGACCGTTGTACCCCCCTGGGCCGCTGGCTCCGCCGCACCAGTCTGGACGAGTTACCCCAATTGTGGAACGTCTTGATCGGCGAGATGAGCCTGGTGGGGCCGCGCCCGGAGCGCCCCTTCTTTACTGAGAAATTCGGGATGGTGATACCCCGCTACGATGAACGGCACCTGGCCAAGCCCGGCATGACCGGGTGGGCCCAGGCCAATGGCTGGCGCGGCGCCACCTCGGTGGAAGAGCGCACCAAATTCGACATCTACTACGTGGAAAACTGGTCACTGCTGCTGGACGTCAAGATCCTGTTCATGACGATCGTGGAAGTATTTCGTATGCGCAACGCCTACTAAATGCTCGACCTATACGCGCTGCTCTTCCTGGCCCTGGGGCCGCTCTGCTTGTTCGGACGCATCTTGTTGAGCGGCCAAACGCTCTATTACCGGGATATTACGCTGGATTTTGAGCCGCAAACTTCGTTCATGATGCGGTCATTGCATGCCGGGCAGTTGCCGATCTGGAATCCCTTGAGTGCCGCCGGTTATCCGCAGATGGCGGGGATGCAGCCGCCCTATTTCTATCCACCGTCCATCCTGTTTTACTATCTGGATTACCCGCGGGCCCTGACGCTGTACCTGTTGTTCCATTTCCTGCTGGCCGGTTGGGGAATGTACGCCCTGGCCCGTTGGTGGTCATGGTCGCGGCCCAGCGCCGCGCTGACGGGGGTGCTGTATATGTTAAGCGGCGCCTTCGTGTCCCTGGTCGAGTTCTATCCCTCGCTGCCACCGGCGGCGTTGTTACCCCTGGTAGTGCTGGCCTTCGACAAATCATTGCAGCGGGAGGCCCGCGGCCCCTTGCTGGCCGCGACGGTTTTGTTCGCCTTACAGATCAGCAATGGCCGGCCGGATATCTCCTTGATGACGACCGTGTTCCTGCTGGCGTATGCCGGGCTGCGTTGGCTCCAGCCCATCTTTCCCGGCAGCGGTCCAGGCACGATTTTCAGGTCACTGGCCATCATGATGGGCGGAGGCATCCTGCTGAACAGCACCATGCTGGTACCCACCATTGAATTGCTGCGGCATTCGACCCGGCTTGAAGGAATCCCATTGGTGGAGAGCGGTGCGCACGCGCTCTCGCCATTTCACCTCATCACCTGGTTCATACCGGGGTTCTTCGGCGATCCCGAGTGGGGCAACGACTGGGGACGGCTGCTGCTGGGCGAACCCTACCAGCACTACAGTCAGCTCTACCTGACGCTCTATCCCGGCCTGGCTGCCTGGTTGCTGGCGGCCGCGGCCTGGCGCAGCCGGGGGCCGTTGCTGCGGATGCTGGCGCTGGTGGGCGTGGTCGCTCTGTTGCTCAGCTTCGGCAACCGGTTGCCCATTTACGGCTTCGTGCAGATGCTGCCGCTGTTCAAGTGGCTGCGGCATGCGGTCAAATATTACTTTCTGGTCAATTGGTGCCTGATCCTGACCGCAGGGTTGGGCTGTGAAGTGCTGCTGTACCGGCCCCGCCAGTGCCAGGAAATGGTGCGCTCCCTGCTCGTGCTGGTAGTGCTGAGCGGTGTGCTGGTGGGATTGATGGCCTGGCAAGCCGCGCCTATCGCGGCCTGGGTGGCAGGTATCGACTTCGCCCGCTGGGTGCAGCCCGACCCCAGCGGCCAGATCGGACCCGCCGCCATCAATGCCTTCCTGGGGCAGGCCGTCCAGGGCTATTACTGGATCATCTGGCGGCACTGCCTGCAGGCGTGGCTGATGCTGGCGGGGATGGGCTTCCTCATCAGCCTGTGGACCGCGCAGGTGATGCGCCGGGAAATGTTTATCAGCCTGTTTCTGCTGCTGGCGTTGGCGGACGTGGGGGCCGCCAATGGCCGTTTACTCTTTACTACCGAGGCGGACATGTTCGACCAGAAACCGCCGGTGGCGGATTTCCTGGAGTCGGCAGCGGGCAGTCGACAGTGGGCAGTAGGGGCGCCGCTTGCTGCGCCCGATCCCCTCAGTCCTCAGTCCTCAGTCCTCAGTCCTGCTAACGATTTCCGCATCCTGACCACTCCTGCCTCACCTGCCTTGGCCGAGGCGAATCTGGCTTACCTGACCGAGCACGACCTGTCTCGGTCGTTGCAAGACAAGTTGCATCGGCAATCGCGCGCCATCCTGGACAATAACATCGGCCTCGATTTCGGGCTGGCGACGGGCTCCATTTATGCCAGTATGGTGCCGTTCCAGGGACCCAACTACCTCTGGCATTCGCTGCAGTTCGTCAAGAACCGAGGCCGGCGCAGCCTGCCGCCCGAGCGGCGGGCCGTGTTGGAGGGGCTGATGAGCGTGCGCGATCTGATCACTGAGCGCGCAGTCGGCACACCCCCCGTCCCCCCACCCGGTTATAAATTTGCCTGGGAAGCGCCCCTGGCCGGCAATCCCAACATCCTGGTGACTGTTTTTCGCAATCGTTACTTCATCCCGCGGGCGCACTTCGTCACCTCGGCCCGGCTGGTGGCCTCCCTGGGGACTGCTTCCTATCTCATCGTGCGCCAGGAATGGGATCATCGCCGTTGGGTGATGCTGGTCCGCGACGCGGCCCTGGAGGAAACCTTGCAGATCCGAGAACAGGCGCCTCATACCGATCCTGGCCGGGCTCGCGTCTGCCGGATAGTCGCGTCCGAGGACAATCGCGTGACGATTCTCAATGAGTCGCCGGAGTCCGGTTTCTTGGTGCTGGCAGACATCTACTACCCCGGCTGGAAAGTCACCGTCGATGGGGAAGACCGACCGTTGTTGAACGCCGATGCGATTTTTCGGGCAGTATACGTGGAAGCAGGCACGCATACCGTGACCTTCAGTTATGATCCCGTTTCCGGCAAACAGGGCCTGGGGCTGAGCCTGCTGGTGGTGCTGCAGTTGCTGTTATGGGTGAGTGGAGGCCGCCGGCGGCGCACCTGGTTCACCGGATTCCAGGGCCAGGATATCGCCATAAAACTCTAGGGGCAGTGAGCCGACAATCCTGCGGCCGTTGATGAAATAAGTCGGTGTCGATTCAATCTTCAAACGATCCGCCAGGCTGATATCGTCCTCGACCAGACTCAATGCCTCGGGATTGTGCGTACAGGCCTGGAAGTCATCCGTCTTCAAACCGGCTTGCTGCGCATATCTTAGCAAGTCATCATCCTTGAGCGAGTCCTGGTTGGCAAAAAGCAGGTCATGGTATTCCCAGAACTTGCCCTGGCGGAACGCGCACTGCGCGGCCACGGCCGCATGGCAGGCATTTTCGTGGATCTGGTGGGTCAGGGTCTTGTTGCAGGAACTATCGAGGGGGTAGCTATGGTAGAACATCTGCATTTTATCTCCCCACTTCGCAAAGACTTCCTTCATGCGATCGGCCCCCCGCTTACAATGGGGGCATTGGAAATCGGAGAAGACTTCGAAAGTCACTACCGGATGGCTGCTCCCTATAGACGGCACGTTCAGGCCCGCCGGCAATTGCTCCCGGGGCAGGCCCTTGAAGTAGTTCATGAATTTCTGACGCTCATTTTCTTGAATACCCTGTTTATCCTGCGTGGCCATTGAGGCGAAGAGAGCAATAAATCCTACAATCACAACGGCAATCGCCGGGACAAACAAAGCCGGCCGGCGGGGTAGGGTGGCCAAATCTTCCACCAGGAACACCAACGGCTCAAACAGGGGGCGGCGCCGGGCGTGAGCAGGCTGACGGCATAAAGGCCCGCACACAACAGACACAGTTGATGGAGGATGAAGAGCGAGATCGAAGCCATAGCAAGAGAGAAGACCAGGTTCCAACCGGTCAGGAGCATGGCATAAGCCAGGGGACGGCCTTCTCGCCGGCGTCCGGCCAGCAGCAGGCCGATCAGGAGAATATAATCCAGCGCGGCCGGTATGGCCACCGGGACGCCCAGCAGCTTGCCATAGGAGCTGGCCAGCACGTCATCGCAGTTGACCGTTGCGTTGATACTGCAGAAGCTGGTGTAGCTACCGCCGCTGCTCACCAGGCGCACGTAAACGTAGATGATGACCAGGCTGATTGTGAAGCCCACACTCGCCAGGAGCAGGGCCGTTATCCGCCATCCCCCCGCATCCTCGGTCGCGCCCGGGTTCCCCGAGGATAAGGATGACTGAGGCTCCAGGACTGAATTCTGACTGTCGTTATTACCCTTTGAGCGTTTGGCCATGATACTTGCTGCGACCTCCATCAGCAGTATAGCCCATTGCCTGGAGCCCATCTTACGGAATAAAATACATTGCAGAATAAGGAGCTTCTATGGTCAAAAAAGTGCTGCGCGGTTTTGTCATTCTTGTCATTGCCTTGCTGGTATTGGCGGCGGGAGCGGTCGCGTCCGTCTATGGCATCAGCAGTTACCACATGAACAAGACGTATAACATCCCTGTCAAATCATTTGCGGTACCCACCGATCAAGCCAGCATCGAGCATGGCCAGCACTTATTGACGGCGATCGGCAAATGTACGGATTGTCACGGTGCCCATATGCAAGGCCAGGTATTTATCGACAATGCCAATGGCTTCGGGCGCTTCGTCGCCGCCAACGTGACGACCGGCAAGGGTGGCCTGGGCAGCACGCTCAGTACGGATGACCTGGTCAAGGTGCTGCGCCATGGCGTCAAACCTGACGGTACACCGGTGCGATTCATGCCGGTCGATGATTACGTCAATTTCAGCGACGCCGATCTGGCGGCCATCATCGCCACCATCAAGCATCTGAAACCGGTAGATAATGAGCTTCCCCCCACCACGGTCGGCCCCATCGGCCGAGCGCTTTACGCCACCGGGAACCTGCCGTCGTTGCTGCCGGCCGAGATCATCGACCATGAGGCGCACCCTTCGGCGCCTCCGGCCGGCATCACCCCGGAATACGGGCATTACCTGGCGGCCACGGGCGGTTGCCTCGGCTGCCACGGGCCGGGCCTGTCAGGCGGCCAGGTGCCCGGCACCCCTGCCGGCGATCCGAAATTCCCGCCGGCGGCCAATATCTCGCCCACAGGGATCGGCAAATGGAGCGAGGCCGACTTCTTCAAGGCCTTACGTCAAGGGCACCGTCCCGACGGCTCCGCGATCAATCCCTTTATGCCCTGGGCACTGGCCGGGCAGATGACCGATGACGAGATCAAAGCCATTTGGATATTTCTCAAGACCGTGCCGCCGAAGGAGACGGGGAACCGGTAGTTTGTAAAGCTAGCGGGAGTCGCGAAACGCCAGCATCGCATCAATGGTAGCGGCAACGGGCGTGGGCACGCCGCTGCTGCGGCCGTTGCGAACGACGGCACCGGTCAGCGCGTCATGTTCCAGCCGTCGACCCCGTTCTGCGTCCACCTGCATCGAGGTCTTGATGTGGGCGAGCTTGTGGGCTTGCGCCACCACCGCCGGCAAGGTGTCATCCGGCAGCACGATCCCTTTGGCGGCCGCCACGGCAATGGTCTCACGAATAATAGCCTCGGCCAGGCCATAGGACTGCGGGTGGTCGAGGATGGGACCAACGGGGACGCCGAGCAAGGCAGTCAGCGAGTTGAAGGCGGCGTTCCAACATAATTTCCACCACATGCGCTCGGTAATATCGTCGACGAATTCTGCCCGTACACCGGCGCTGGTCATCGCCTGCCAGACGGCCTGGGCGCGTTTGAATTGGCCGGGAAAGCGGGGTCCTAGCAGCATCCAGCCCTGCGCCGCGCAGGTA
>Ga0207138_1161_pt1 | contig 11178 bp, 6 predicted proteins | sample Alteio_BWMinHeat_6_FD_153589 | JGI IMG/M metagenome (GOLD analysis project Ga0207138, IMG submission 153589) | Enriched cells from forest soil in Barre Woods Harvard Forest LTER site, Petersham, Massachusetts, United States -... | ecosystem: Environmental > Terrestrial > Soil > Temperate forest >...
TGTTGGAAGGCATTGTCCTTCACGCCTTCGAGGGCAAGGCGCCTTTCTCCAAGTCCACCCTGGTTCGAGTGGCAGACCTCAAGCGCATCTACGGCTTGGACCTGAACGCTTCCATGAGCCACCGATTGAAGGAAGCCCCATGAATGAGATGGCCTTCCTGAGAGCCTTCGAGACACTGAGCCTGTCGCCTTCCCAGTTCCGACACGGGGATCATGTGCGCCTGGCCTGGCTTTACCTCCGAGACCACCCGATGCCGGTGGCTCTGGAGAAGTTCGCCATGGGCCTCCGCCGCTTCGCCGCTCACCACGGCGCCTCCGGCAAGTACCACGAGACCATCACCTGGGCCCTGCTGACGCTTATCCATGAGCGCATGGCGTCGGATCTAGGTATGGGTTGGGAGGCTTTTGAGGCTGTGAATACGGACCTGTTCGAGTGGCCCTCCCCAAATCATGTTGAAGGGAGTATCCGTTCAGCTTGGCGAAGGGTTGGGCTTTGAGAATCGCACCGCTTCGGGTGAGCTCATAAGCTAAGAGGGCCTCAGTTTCCTGAGACCCTCTAGGTTTGGTAGACGACCCAGGATTTGAACCTGCAAGGCTTGGGCTGTGAGAGTCGCGCCGCTTCGGACGAGCTCTTAAGCTAAGAAGGCCCCAGTGTCCTGGGGCCCTCTAGGTTTGGTAGGGGGAATCGAACTCCCGGTGACCAGACTGAGAGAGAGGCAACGAGGGTGGATTCCCAGCTACAGGGAAATCTACAGCGAATTGGTCTCTTCCTTGGCACCAGGATGGAGGGCCTTCGTTCAAAAAACTCATACCCCTGGCGGATTGCGCGACCTTCGAAGCTTACTTCGGGGATTGCCAAGCAGGGAATGGAATAGGGAACCGTGCAGGGTAAAGAAAAGATCTTGCACCGCAGACACAAGGTCTGGCCGGATGTCATATTTTCGGGGCGGGGCTGAACGGCACCATCCGGGACCTCGTGAACTTCGGAAGGGCCCTGGCCGCCGGGAAGCTCATCAAGGTCTCCACCCTGGCCGAGATTACGCAACTCTACAAAATGGCCGACGGGTCGGATGCAAGGTATGGGTGAGTGGGGAGAGCCGGCTTCGGTGCACCCGAGCCGCGCATGCCTCCCAACCAGCACTTTGATGGAGCGTTAATCGGCCGCGTAACGATTGGGTGACCAATGCTCGACATGGCAATTAACCTTTCACCCCTATAGACTGTTTCAATCCGGGAAGTTAGCTGGAACTCAGTATGGAGCATCAGTGACGATTCAACGCGCCACTCAGAAATTATTGCCTAAGGGATCCGAGCCTACCGTGCCGCGCTGCACAGCTCTTGGTTCGCGACTTCTCAGAGTGGTCTTCTCTCTCACCTGCCTCTCGCTTCCGCTCGCAGGACAGAGTTATCAAACATCGTTCGCGCCTCAGACCTTCGAGAAGACGAAATTCACATTGGCGCTAGGGCATGGTGGTGTAAGCGTAGACCCAGCTACGGGCGGAGTGAATGTTGATTATCCTCTCGGGCCGGGCATCGGCCCTTCGACCATGAAATTTCAACCCGGAATTCGTGGAGCGATTCAGCCACGGGTAGTTACTGGAAATATCCCTGGGTACTCTGGAGCAGCCTATGCAATGCCGGCGACCAGTGGGCTATCGGTTTCTCCTGGAACCCTCGATCTAAATTTTCAGACAACCAACATCGGGCGGAATTGGTACCTCGACCCTTCTTGTGGGATAACCCCATTGGGTGAGGGGTTTGGTTTTGATGTGAGAAAGCCGAATCAGGTTCAAGCTGGTTGGGATATAACACACTTACTTTCTTCGTTTGGGTACTCGACGACAATTGCGGAGACACTTCTTCCTGCTGGGTTAGCTCAAACAAACGGAAATTTTGGGGTGATCTCATCCACGGGGGGTGTAGTCCTAGGGATAAAGCCTGCAGGAACAGCCGATCCCACCATTAACGGGAATCTCTGGGGCGCTATGTATTATAAGGATGCCTCTGCAGCGTTCCCTATGAGCTACGGAAGGACTGATGGCTCTCCTACGGTAGTCCCGTCTCAGATTCTCTACATAAGCGGCAATATCCTTTTCGAATACACACTTCAGGCTGGACGTTTTGCAGGCGGTCCTTGCGTAACTATCCCAGGGAACTCGATAGATCCGACAGTTAAGGTCTACCAGAACATGTATATGACCGGTGCGCACTACCGTTGCACTGCAATGCAAGATCGGTTCGGGAATGTGATTAAATTTACCTATGGCTCAGATGGGATGACCTATTCTGCCAGGTGGTTTAAAAATGGCACAGATACACTTGTGCATATTGATCAAGGCGATTTAAGTGTCACTTACTATTCGGCAGATGGGACTCAGCCGTTTTCCTTCAGTATTGCTTATAACCCATCTTTGAGTCCCTGGTACTGGGCAGCCCAACCCAAAGATATTTTTACTTCCTGGGTTTGGTCGGACATCTATGCTCCTGCAACTCTTGATAAAACGACCTCGATTTTGCCAGGTTCAATCACAAACACAGCATCGAATGAAACGGTGAACTTTAATTACACCTCTTTTGATGTTTCTTCGATAGTGGGCAATTCCAATCCCAATGGGACTGGTCTCGCAGTCCTTCAAAGCGTGACCTTTCCGGGTGCTGGTGGCGGAACATTAAATTTTCAATATGCTGCCGGACCGCAACCCTACCGCAGGAATCTGAGCAGTTCAGGAACTTGGGCTGGATACAACGGGCCGGTCGGTTCAGTTACCGATGGCGCACCCGAATGGATGTGGTGCGTCACAACCACCACAAATCCTGACCCTATTCAGAATCGCGCAGTCTCGTATACCCGTGCATTGCCAAATCCGGACTTCACGACTCCGAATGGGTGGATCGGAGCGCCGCAGTTTTGGGTGATCACTACTCACGAGGACGGGTCGAGCACCCTTCAGAAATACCTATCTCCGCTTAGCACGCCAGGTGGTCCGTCGGAATCCCTTGCAAACCAGCTCCAGACCCTGGGTCACCTGAAGCATGTGATTTCAGAAATTCGAGAGTACGAGCCCGGGGTGAACGCCTCAGCCGATGTCTCGAATCCGCCTGATCAAAGCACGGCGTACCAGGTGACTGTATTTGACCGATGGGATCTTCGAGAGCCTGGGAATCCGACAGGGAGCATCGGGAGTTCGAGTGTTCCCTACCCAACCCGAACAAGGACCTGGAGCGACACTGGTGTGTATTCCGAGGACGAGCTCCTGAATTGGGATTCGGTGAATGCAGGCTGGCAGACTCACAGAAAGCTGATCGCACCCCGCAGCCTGAGTTCTTACTTGAGCTACGACATGGTTGGTTTGGCGCTCAGCGGAGCAAGTTCGTCTCCAGGGGTGTCAGGGGGTTCGGTGATCGATCTCACGGAGACCCGCACATACGACTCATGCTCCGACCAGTGGTTGTGGTCCCGCGTGACCTCCGAAGCCAAGCCAGGCCAACCGACCGTTCAGAAAACCTATGACTGCAAAAATCTCCTGACGAGTCTGAAACTCGGCGGAACAACTCTGGAGATCGACACAGCCTTTAACTACTACCAGAGCGGGAGCTCGAACGGCCTGCTCCACACGGTCACGGTGACATCGCCCCAGGCGCTTGGCAATCAGGGCGTAGGTGCCACTTACGGCTACGACTCCTTGGGGTTCATGAATTCCATTCAGCTGAATGGATCTGGCTGGACTGTAGGTCAGGTGAACGATTCTCTTGGACGACCGACATTACAGACAGATGCGAACGGGGTGACTACCAGCATTGGCTATGACCCTGCTGGACGGCTCCACACTGTTACGACCCAAGGTGAGGATGGCACCACCTATGATTACGATACGGACTTTAAGGGGGTCACGATCTCCCATGGGGTGCAGCAGAGCCAGGTTCGCTACAACTCTTTTGGGAATGTGATTGCCGAGAATCGGACCGCCGACGGTGCCAATTGGTCAAACAAGACTTACGGCTACGACATCATGGGTCGTAAGACCTGGGAGTGGATTTGGACGACAGGGAAGGGGAGCGAGACCATGTGGGCTCAGCCAACCCAGACAGGACAGATCCAGGTTGGGAATCAGCCGGGGACCTGGACAACCGACTGTAGGATGTTTGACCAGGCCGGCAACTGCTTAAAGCCGCTCAAGATCTATGAACCAGGTCCAGCAATCTACGCCCCAATTCAAGGGACGCAGTGGACTTATGATGGTCGCGGTCGCATGATTGGCCAGCTCGACACCAATGGGGTGGTCACCTCAACTTCTTATAGTGGCCTCACAAAAACGGTGACGCTCGGTACTTCACCAGGACTGTCCACTGTGTTCACGGATGATGTGAAAGGGCGATTGGTTCAGGTAGTAGATCCGGCTGCGCAGGTCACCACCTATTCCTACGACACCGGAGATCGGATTCTCACGGTTAATCAGTATCCGAGTTCGACCGGAACAGGTGCCTCAATTGCCGGAGCCGGTACGCCTCAAACGCGTCGGTGGGTTTATAACAGTCTCGGTCAGACGATTGCTCTGGATCAGCCTGAGAGTGGGGTGACTTACCTCACTGCATTCAATGTGCCGGGCAAGGCCACCAAGGCCGTTTACGGGCTTCCGCGTGGATGGAGGCCAGCTTCAACTGATACAGAAGACCCCAGCGCTTCGAGTGCCTCCGGGACTCGGGTGGTTTCCACGCTCTACGATCTGCTTGGTCGGGTCAATTCAGTCGTGAGCACCGACGGGACTGTGAATGAGGCGCTGACCTACGATGAGGGAGGTGCTGGAGCCTTTGCGAACGGGAAACTCACGACCGCAGTCACAGGAACTGGCGTCAAACGCCAGTTGAGATACAACGGAGTCGGGGGATTGAACGGTAGGCTGACAGATCTCATTCGCATCGTTGATGGACAACCTCCCTTTGCGCAATCGATGACCTACAACTCGAACGGCACTCTGAAGAGCCGGACTTACCCTGATGGGAAAGTGCAGTCGATCAGCTACGACACATACAAAATGTTGCCGAACGCAACCAGCTTTAACGGCGGCACCATCGTGAATCTGGCTTCCTACGATCCGGTGACTTGGAACCTGAACACCATCTCTTACCGGAACAATGCCAACAGCTTTTTCACTTACGGCGCCGATCAGGCCAGGTTGGCGAAACTTCAACACATTGTGCCAGCTGCGGGGGGTCTAACCATCTCACAGAGCTGGGGGTATCAATATGATCAGTATTCCCGGATGTGGACGGATGGTGAGGACACCTACGGCTACGACAATCTAGGCCGACTCACTTCATCTTTGGTCGTGGACCCCTTTACCTACACCTCTCCCTCGAATCGAATTCAACAAATCTTTTCTTATGACCCGTTCGGGAACCGGACAAGTCTGAGCACCATGATTGCGACGGTCACTCAGTCGACGACGGATGGCAGCTTGCAGGTCACTGGCGCCACCGCGCTACCCACGGATCCAAGGGATCTTCGTTCTTACACGATGAATAGTTCCGAAGTGTCCAGCATGGCAGGCACCAATCACCTCCCAACAACAGCGGGAGGTGTTCCTACTGGAGTGGGAGTGGGCGCCGCAGGTTACGATCAGACAGGCAACCTCCTCCAGTTTGATCGAGTCCCGGGTACCAGCGGATCAATGGTCCATCTTGGCTATGACGCACTGGGTCGAGTTACGACCATGACGGATGATGGCCGTGGCGTCACTGAGTATTACGACTACGACGATGAAGGGCTTCGGATCAAAGTCGAATCCTGGCAGTGGGGGTTGCTGCAGAACAAGACTTACAACATCTACAACGAGCTCCGTCAGTTGGTGGCTCAGTACCAGCTGGTTCTGAAGTGATCACGAGTATCGGAGCGAGGATCAAGATGCACAAGGCAGTCGAATTGGTAGGCCGACCTTCCATGTTTTTTCGAGCCATTCTCCTGTGCTTTGGGATGGTGTGGTCGCCTGTAGCCCTTCATGCCACCGACCCAGGGGCGGCCACCATCACCTCACCAACCGGGCCAATCACGGTTGCGCCAAACAGCGCAGTGACCTTTTCGGCCACAAGCAGCGATCCATTGGGCGGTGACAGCTATGTCGTTAACAGCTACGCTTACCAACAGCACCGCATCCACGACGACCTTCAATGGGATCAGTTCCGGCACTTTTAATGTGACGGCCACAAGCCTCCAAGACTCGAATGTGAGTGCTACGGCCTCTGTGGCCGTAGCGACCGTGGCGGTCGCGACGCCAGTGCCAGTCCCCTCAAATTGCCAGGCCATGGTAGGGGGAACTGTCTCGTTTTCCGCCAAAGTGTCTGGTGCTGTGAACACGGGAGTAGCTTGGGCTGTGAGCGGAGGAGGAACGATCTCCCCTGCGGGCGTCTTCACGGCCGGCTCTGAAGGTTCCTTTTCAGTCACGGCGACTAGCATTGCTGATCCAACCAAGACCAGTGCACCTATCACTGTTCAGGTGGTTCCTCTATCCATTGCAATCAGTCCGACGAATGCCTCGGTCCGACAAGGAACTACTCAGAAATTTACTGCAATCATTACTTCAACCGCAGGCACCCCTTCACAAGAGGTGACATGGTCGGTGGCAGAAACGAATGGCGGATCGATTGCAGTCGACGGAACCTACACCCCTTCGACTATTGCTGGCGACTACACCATCAAGGCTATGAGTACCCAGGACTCCACCTGCTACAACACGGTGAAGGTGCATGTGCCGGGGTGGACTCTTGCCTTGAAGAAGGACATTCTCTACTTCGCAAACAAGGAGGTGGCAGAAGTGGATGCAGCAGGTGTCCCCTGGACAATTCTTACCGACCATCGAGGGAATCCAAGACTGAGTTGGGACGGATCTTCCGTTTCGGGTGTAGACAATCAGCACCTCGTTGCACAGAAATTTATGCCATTTGGGGAAGCCCTGAACTATCAGCTTCCAGCGGGAGCCTTTATTAAAGGGTTTACCAATCACGAGCAGACAGATCCATCAGGGCTCATTTATATGCAGGCGCGGTTCTACGCCCCCATCTACGGGCGATTCCTATCGCCAGACCCGGCTCTGGATCAGAGTTTTCAAAATACGCAGAAGTGGAATATCTATTCCTACGTGAGCAATAACCCAGTCACAAGTTTTGATGCGAATGGTCAATGGGAGGAAGTCGGTCATTACTGGACAATGTATGCCACTGCGCTTGCTGTTGGATTTGACAACGATAGGGCTTTGAAATTGGCTCAGATGGCCTGGGCGCCGGATACGGACTCAAGAAGCGCCACGAGTCATCTTTCGATGAAAGTGCAATCAGACTATTCGAATATGATGACCATCCACCTTCTCAATGGACGGAACGCAAAAGATGTCCAGGCAGAGGCCACGGAAAAGTTTAGGCAAATGATTGCCAATAGCCATGGTCTTACAGATCTTGGTGGTACAGAGCAAGAAAATATTGCCCATGGATTTGGTGATAAAGACGCCCACGAGACGATGCTGTTCGGTGGGAATGGTAATATGTATAAGGCGCCCCTGGGCCACGCAATGAGCAGTGTACTGGGCTTCAATCCCGATAATCCCTATTGGCATGTCGATGCTTATAAAAATTACGCAAGCGGTCTTTACGATATTTTGTCCGATGAGGCCAAAAAATCCGGATTAAAGCCAACAATGGACAAAGATACCTTTTTAGGGAAAGAGATGGGCATTGTTTGGTCCGATAAGTTACCCTCTAGCCAAAAGGACGATTTTAAAGGACTTGTTGACGAACTTAATGCCGATCAGAACAACCCGGTTAGTGCTACCGAACCTGCTGCACCTGAACCATTTAATGGAGGTTGATGAGCATGGTTAACAATCATAAGTGCCAACGATGGGGGTCATTATCCGCCCTGTTTCTTGTCGGCCTCTTGGAATTGAATTGCGGGGTTATGCCCGGAATTGTATGGCCGTTTAAGAAGAGCAAGGTGGTTGAGACGAAGCAAATATCTGCGGACGGCCATAATTGGAAGTCTATTACGGTACTCGAATCGAGAAATGCAACTCCAACGGAGACAGTCCACGGTTATACGCCCGGCTCCACATATAGGAAATTTCTCGAAGATGATAGAGAGCGAAAAATTGAAATATCAGAAAACATACTTTCAATTCAAGACAATGGAACCTACCAACACTATGTATATTCTGTTGATGGCCGCCGCCGCTGGGCATCCTCTAGCATTGAATTATATGTCGCGTTCGATAAAATATATGTTTGTATTTACGATTTGAATAAATATGTAACAAATGCCAATCTTGAATCTATATCTATGAACCCAAAGCCAGCAGCTGAAAGTGATGGGGAGGGAGTGTATTTCTTTGGCGTTTTAGATCGGGAAACTTTGAAATTTTATGTGAACGAGTACGCACCAGTCGCGAGTCTTGAGTACCACCAGGCCCAGCAGAACAAAGGATTTGACCCAATTGGTTTTTATTTTCAAAGGCGAAGGCCAATCCAAACCCAACATTAATGCCTAGATAGTCGTGATCTTGATGTCTCGTCCTAGAGCTGAGCCACGGATAATTTGATCCTTCCATCACTAGGGATCCTTGAGGGCTGTGCGCCGAAGTGGCGCGGCGTTGATGGGCCATTCATAGAACCCCGAGACGGGCACCAGCACCCGCTGGAAGCTGGCGAAGTTCCCCGGCTTTGATTGCAGGGTGTCAGTGCGCGAATTCTTGAGCGGCTTCGTTTTGGTAGAGCCCCCAGGATTTGAACCTGCAAGGGTTGGGCTATGAGAATCGCGCCGCTTCGAGCGAGCTCTTAAGCTAAGAGGGCCCCAGTGTCCTGGGGCCCTCTAGGTTTGGTAGCGGGGGCAGGATTTGAACCTGCGACCTTTGGGTTATGAGCCCAACGAGCTACCGGACTGCTCCACCCCGCGCCGGAATGGCAAGTGTAGCACGGGGGGAGTCAGTCGCAAGGGATAAGCGGTAGGCTGTTGGGGCATCTCCGGAGTGGCTATGAATTTCCGACGCCTGCGTCTCGTGTCTGCCGCGCTGCTGGGCTTGGCCTTGGGGGCTGGGACGCCGGACCGCTGGTTCGACAAACCGCTGTCGCCGCGTTTCGTGAGCTACAAGATCCAGGCGAAGCTGGACTGGCCGCAGAAGGCGCTGACGGGGACGGAAACGCTCTCCTGGCGCAACCCCGGAACCATCGCGGTGGAGGAGGTGCCGCTTCACCTCTACCTCAACGCGTTCAAAGGGCCGTCCTCCATCTACATGAAGGAGTCCGGGGGTCACGAGCGCGGGGATGCCATGGGGCCGGAGCGTCAGGCGGGTTCCTGGGGCTACTGCCAGCTGGTGTCCGTGAAGCTGGACGGCCATCCGCTGGAGGGCCACGCGGGCGAGGACGAGACGGTGTGGTGGGTGAAGTTGCCTAGGCCGGTGGCGCCGGGCGAGACCATCGCGTTCGACATCGCCTGGAACAGCCGCTTCCCCCGCGTGTTCGCCCGCAGCGGCTGGGCGGGAGGCGAAGACCCCGCGCACTCCAGCTTCCTCATGGGCGCGCAGTGGTTCCCCAAGGTCGGCGTGCTGATGGGCTCGACCTGGCACTGTGACGCCTATCACGGCAACGCGGAGTTCTTCTCCGACTTCGGCGTCTACGATGTGGAGATCAACGCGCCCATCGGAATGCGGTTCGCGAGCGTGGGAACGGGGCTGGACTACAAGGATCCCAAATCCCGCGAGCCAAATGATGTGTGGCCGGACGCTTCGGATCCCAAACGGGAGATCTTCAAGGCCCACGCAGAGGATGTCCACGACTTCTCCTTCGCCGCCAAGTTCGCGGTGGCCTGGAATCTCGAAGTGGGAAGCTACCGGGGCGTGGAGGTTCGCTACTACTTTGAGGATGAGGACCGGAACATGCTGCCGCGGCTTCGGAAGGCCGTGGAGGCGGGCCTGCGCTGGTCGGGAGAGTGGTACTACCCTTACCCGTACCCGGTGTTGACGGTGGTGGCGCCGCCCTCCGATGCCAGCGGCGCGGATGGCATGGAATACCCCACGCTCATCACGGCGGGCACGCCCAGCTTCGACCCCTTCGGCTTCCGTTTCGCGCCAGAGGTGACGGCGGTCCATGAGTTCGGGCACCAGTACTTCTACGGCATGCTCGCCAGCAACGAGGTGGACGAAGCTTGGCTGGACGAGGGCATGAACAGCTGGTTCACGGCCAAGGCCATGGACCAGAGCTACCACGCGCTCCTGGAGTCGCGGCGCCTCTATGTGCCCACGGACGCCAGCGAGTGGGCCGGCTACTGGGCGAACCCTTCCTCAGACCCTCTGAGCCGGAAGGGATACCAGACGGAGACGGGCAACGCCTACTACGTGATCGCCTACGCCAAGCCCACCATGGTGCTCAACCAGCTTGAAGCCATGCTGGGCAAGCCCGTGATGGACGATGTCATGCGCGCCTACGCGAAGGAGGAGGCTTTCAAGCATGTGACGCGGAGCGATTTCAAGCGCATCGCCGAGCGCATCTCCGGCCGCGACCTCACGAAGTTCTGGCAGGACTTCGTGGAGGGCACGGGCGTCCTCGACTACACCATCGCGCGCGTGGGCGCGGTGGATGTGACGGAGGGCGGCTGGATGGAGAAGGACGGCAAGATGGTCTTCGCCGCGCCGCAGTCCGCGTCACCGGGCCGCACGGGCTCCATCACGCTGGAGCGGAAAGGCGACATCCGCGAACCCATCACGCTCTGGGTGCGCCTGGAAAACAATGACGAGCGCCGCCTGCAGTGGGACGGCGAGGACCGCTGGATCACCTACCGCTTCGACAGCCCCGTGAAGGCGGCGATGCTCGATCCGGACGGCAACTATCCGATGCTCAAGGACCGCCTCCACGCCAGCTACACTCAGCAGCCCTCTCGCCGCGGCTTCCAGTACTGGTCGCAGCTGGTGTGGGGCGGCTTGACGGGATTGCTCCAGTCCGCGGGCATCGGATAAGTCACGGCGCTGCGTCGCCCATCTTCACGGAGACGAGATTCCCGTCCTTGTCGAGTTCGATGAGGATGGGGAACCAGCTGAGGCCCGTGGCCTCCCAGTCCGCCTTTGAAGCAGCGAACCAGGCGGCGCGGCCCTCGAGTTCCGGAATGAGTGACCGGGCCTCGGCCTTCATGCCTGGATCCATTTCG
>Ga0207138_1162_pt1 | contig 11122 bp, 8 predicted proteins | sample Alteio_BWMinHeat_6_FD_153589 | JGI IMG/M metagenome (GOLD analysis project Ga0207138, IMG submission 153589) | Enriched cells from forest soil in Barre Woods Harvard Forest LTER site, Petersham, Massachusetts, United States -... | ecosystem: Environmental > Terrestrial > Soil > Temperate forest >...
AACATGCCACGAAGCTTTTGGACGCATTCGGACCCATATTCTTCGTATAGATGGACAATGACTTCCGTATCCGATTTGGTTCGGAACACATGCCCCTTGGCCACGAGTTCCGAGCGAAGGCTTTGATAGTTGTAGATCTCGCCGTTAAAGATGATCCAAACCGTTCCGTTTTCATTGGACAGCGGCTGGTGCCCACTTTCCAAGTCAATGATGGAAAGCCGACGAAAGCCCAGGCCGACTTGACCGGACACGTAGTTCCCGTCATCATCGGGGCCGCGATGACGGATCGCGTCCGACATGCGCTGGATCAGAGATCCAGAGACCTTTTTCTCTCGATCAAACTCTAGTTTTCCACAAATACCGCACATAAGAACTTTCTATTCCGATCGGAATGGACCGCTATAGTTCAAGACTAAAAAATGTTGGTCCTTCATTGTTCACTTTGCACGAGATGAAATTATCTCCAAATCGTCTCTCGACCGAACAAGCGGCGAACTTGCTGCCCGCGAAGATATTTGATGAGGGTGGGGTCATCCACCTGAGGAAGATTCTTCACATATCCGGACACGTACCCGTAAAGCAAGCCGGCCGAACCTAACAGATAGGGCTTCTGGAATAGACGAAGAGCACAGCTAGTCGCTATGAAAAGCGGATGGTAGCCCGATACATAGCGTGCTCGACCACACTTGACAAGGTCCTTCCACAAGCTCTCCGCCGTGCCCGTGGGCCGTTGCTGATGTAGCGGGATCTCCGCAAAGCTTCGCGTAGTCCAGCCCAGCATGTTGGCTTTGACTTCATCAATTGTGTCCCATCCCGGAGCAACCCACAAGCCACCGATTGCTTCCCAGCATTCCCGTTTGTAAATTTTGGTAGCGCCCCGGACGTGAAAGTTCGGGACGTGCTCGATATTGCGCTCGCCATCAAACAGGTGGTAGATTGTGCCCCCGCCAATCCCCAATTGTGCGTCCCGCTGGAACTCGGCAAAGCATTTTTCGAAATAATCGGGAGTGAAGGTCAGGTCGCCGTCCAGTTTAACGATGAAGTCCCAATCGTGTACTTCGAGGGCCTTGAAGCCATCATTGAACGCCTCGACCACGCCCCCGCCGGATTTTCGAAATCCGCGATTAGCACGATGCACTACGCGAATCCAGGTATACTCTCGGGCGTAGGCATCAACGATTTCAGGAGTGCGGTCCGAGGACCCATCATTTACGATAATCCATTCGCGCGGCCGAACGGTTTGCTCCAACATCGACCGAACAGTGCCGTCAATGTATTTCTCTTCGTCGCGAATCGGAGAGATGATTACGTACTGGATGTTGTTGGCATCCATTGAGTTTCTTGGCAAGACTCAGACTCGCGCAGGCGGCGCTTCCGCCTCTGCTTTGGGTTGGTGCATTTCAATGGTTTCCCGGTACGCGTTGAGCAGTTTGACCCCAGCAGCATCCCAGGTAAGCTGATTGAGAATGCTCAAACCATTCGAGCGCAACCGATTTAGAAGTTCCCGGTTTTCATCCATCAGTGTGATGTGCTGGGTAAGCGCCTCCACGTCTCCCACATGATGCACCAGCGCGTTTTCCATGTGCTTGCACACATCGGTGCAAGCATCGGAAACCAGTGGGACACAACCACTTCCCATGGCCTCGGTACAAACCAAGCCGAATCCTTCTTCAAGACTTGGGAGGACCAGAATGTCGCTCTGCCGCATCAGTTCGGGGACGTCGTTGCGATGTCCCAGGACACGCACGCTAGAGTGGGCAAGCATAGGCGCAAGCTTTTCGGCGTACGACGGCAAGAAATCACCTGCGATGGTAAAAGTCCCTTCCCGACAGGCTGTAGAACGTAACCATGCTTCCAGCGCGTAATGGACACCTTTTCTCACCGCGCAAAGACCGACAAACAGCATCTTTAAGCCACGTTTCGGAGCGTGCTCCCGGGGCTGGGGGTAGTAGATTTTTTCATCGAATCCGTAGATGTGCCGGGCTAGTCTGGTGGGACTAAACCCGCGATCCAGAAATGTCTTAACCACAAAGTCGGAGGGACAGAGAAGGCGATCTGCTTGGCGAAACTCTTCTTCCTCAATGCGAAGGACGCGCTCACTGAAAGCGCTCTCATGTCCCGGAGGCAGGGCGATTCCGAACCTCTCGCACTCTTTCTGGACGACTTCGTATGAATACCTGGTATGCGCGTTGCACCTTTCGAGTACAGTCGGAATCCCCAGTTTTTTTGCAGCCCGCAGCGTCCACAGTGCTCCCTGGGGCCAAGCGTGGATGATGTCAATCTCACCGCGCATTTTTCGGAGTTGCCGTGACACCAGGTAGTCGTGCAATCGCAGGGCGCGCCTCGACCCGACCAGTTTGTAGGGGACCCGCAGCCTTCCCTTGGCCAAAGTTGTATGTACTTTGACTCCAGCTGGGACCGGTCGCAGCACACCACCCGCGAATACCATCACCTGGGCCCCAGCGGCTGCCAGGCCATTCACCTGTTGCCACGCGGTGTAGCAAATTCTAGAGGCCCCCAGCTTGTTCGGAAAGCTGTACAGCACGCGGACTTGCTTCTTGGCGCCAGTCATTTACCGCTCCAGCACCCGGGCCGAGAGATCGATCCCCAGATCAGGCTCTTCTCCCTGCTCGACCAGGCGAATCGGGTCCACGCGAAGGTTCCATTCGAACAACACGCGAAGGTGCTCCAGGCGGGCCTTTCGAGCTTCAGAAGGTCTCGCCAATTGGATCAGCCCATAAATATTTCGGCGAAGTCCGAGCGCGGCCAAAGCAACCGTCCGGGCCCGCCGGGCGCCTCGTTTGCCGTAGTGTTTATAGTAGTAACGATAGCGTGTGATCTGCCCATCCAACGCGAATGTGATGGGAGGAAACCGCTTGCTGGTGGATTGCCCGCCCAAGTGGGTGATGGTGACATAGGGCGTATAAAGAATGGAATACTCCGCTTGCCATACTCGACGGCAAAGGTCCATATCTTCGTAGTAGTAGAAAAACTGCTCGTCAAAACCTCCCAAGCGTTTGAGCAAGTCGCCACGGAACAGTATGAAGCACCCGGCCAGCCAACCTACGGTCCGCTGCGTGTTTCCTTTCCAGCCAACGTAGATTCCAGGCTGAAACCAATCCGACAGATAAGCCAATGGATTGAGGTGCAAGGCCGCAATCCATTCGGAGCGAATGGTCGGAAAAGGTCTTACGCATGCCTGATACGAACCGTCCGGGTTTAACACCCTGCATCCGAACCCACCAGCTTCCGGATGTTTGTCGGCAAAAGAAACGATCTTGTCAAGAGTGCCCTCGTGAATAATCGTGTCCGAGTTGAGAATCAGCACATACTCGCCACGACTCTCCCGAATGCCCACATTATTTGCCTTCGCAAATCGCAGGTTCTTTCCATTCCTGATCACACGAACCTGAGGAAAGTTCTGTCCGATAAACTCGATGGAACCGTCGGTCGAGCCGTTGTCGGAAACAATAACTTCGAAATCTGACGAATGCGTAGTCGCATAGATCGACCGCAGGCAATCGCCAATCACCTTGAGGTCGTTCCAGCACAACACTATGATCGAAAGTTTCATCGCTCTTTTCTTGCGGGCTAGATCGCTCGGAAAGGACTCAGTCTTTCTCTCTGAACGGTTTCGGGCGTTTCGATCGCGGACATCGTCAACTCGGACTCGACAAACACAGGCGTAGCCGTTTGGGTGGGCTGGGCAACCTTCGCGGACGTAGCCACGTTGATCATGATCAGCAGGGCAAACCAAGATATTTGGGTATGGTCAAAATAGCTGATTCCCCAAAAAGCAACGATGTGGGAAACCAGGGCAGCGCCGAGGAACCACAGAAACCATTCCCGTTTTCGATCACCCCGCGCGGCCTTTCTGGCATCTCCAATTCTTCCGAAACTCCAGGAGATCAGGGCTATAAAGCAAATAAAAGTGGCCAGACCTCCAGTCACACCCTCGGCCACAAACTGGTTGCTCAAGTCCCACATATCGAACCCCCAGTTGGCATTGGTGTTGGTCCCAATCAGCCACCACTCACTGAAATGCCGGATGAACGTATCCACGAGCATGGCGCGGTGATATCCGGAGGAGGCCCCAGTCAGATCAATCCGAGCGATCAGAAACCAGACTGGCGCTTTCATGGCCAAGTGGAGACTAACCAAGAGCAGGACGATGGCCCAGCGAAACACGCGCATGTGCTTGCGCAAGGGCCATAGGCAGACTGCGATGATTCCGCCCACATAGGCCATGAGGGGAGTGCTCGAGGCACAGGAAAAAACAATACAGGTCGAGCCAATTACTCCCAGAGTGGCGAACTGTTTTGATTTGGTACGCCAAAGCCAGAAGAATAGGGGCACCAACGTTGCTCCAAAACTCCCAGCCAGGATGGGATGTGCAAATGGTCCTTGGGCCCGGATGGCGCCGTCCCTTATTTGCGGCGCAATCGAAAGTCCTCCAAGGTATCCGAACACATTCTGGCTACGGAATTTCTCGTTCAACATGCAAAGGCCGACGATGGCCGCAATCATAGCCAACATTTGGACGGTCAGGCGAATGTCCTTCTCATCATGAATTGCAAATCGCAGAAAGAAATATCCGCCCATGACATCCAGCAGCCACGCGACCTGGTTCACGACCGCTGCCGACTGGAAGGAGAAGAGAAACAGGAACGCCAATGCCCGAAAAACTGCCCACAGGATGAATACCGTGTCCAAAGAATTGGGGCCTATACCGAAAATATTGCGCTGGCCCGACAATCGAGCGGCAAGCATGCGCACGCAGCAGAACAAGACCACAATTCGGAGAACAAACAGGTGCACTCCACCGACTACCAGCATCTGGCCCAATGGAATTAAAAAAGTGCACAGAAAAAAAGGAATAATGACATGCTTCCGAGGCAAGGCCAACACCAGGATGATTGTGAGCACCATCGCCAACGCCACCAGCGGATGCATCACTGTGTCACCAGCGCCTCCTCCGAAGTAAAATTTGTCCGGTTGCATAGATGAACTTCTTGGACGTTAACTACAAGCCTCCAAGTCCCAGTTGCTCAATTTCTACATCGCGGCAAATGAGGCATGCTATGCTGGCGCTTTCAGACCCTTCTTGAGAAATACCAGGAGGCCGAGGCCACAACCAATCACACAAGCTGCAATGCCCATGAAAAGGTTAGGGATCGGCTGGTTCACAAAGGTCAGCGTACGCATGGCCAGGAAAATGGCCACAGTCGCCGCTGAAATTCCGCCTGCTATGGCAAATATTTTGAAGTATTCGCTCAAATCAAGGTCGGTCAGTCCGCGCAAGCGGACTAACTGGAACAAGAAGCCAGCGATAATGGCAATCATGGCCGCCACCTGTCCCCCCAAAAGGCCAAGACCCATGACCAGAGGGTAGGTCAGAATGATCATGGTCGTCGCAGTAATCAAGACGCAGCGCCGATGAAGTTGCGGCTGCCCCTTGGCATAGTAAACCGTCGTAATCTGACCGTTCACAGCATTAAAGAGCGCGACAAATGAAGCAGCAACTAACGGCCCGGCTGCAGCAGCGTAGCGAGATCCGTACAGCAACCCCAGCAACGAGCGGCCACAAAACGAAATAAAAATCAGGGCGGGCATCCCTACTAGAAGGAGGACAGATGTCACCTGCATAAGAACGCGATTGGTGCGAGTGTGGTCACCCTGGATGCGCGAGTAGGTCGGAAGCATGGTTTGACCTAGAAGATTCATGATGAAGCTGGTAGGGGTTTGCACCAGATAAATTGCCATGGTGTACAAACCAAGTGCTGCGGGGGAGAACATCTTGGCCAAGACGAATATATCGGTCCGGGCGAAGATGAGGTTCAGCAGTGACAATCCGAATGCACGCTTCGAAAACCTCACAAGATCACGTATCGCTGCCATAGGTAGCTTACTTGGCGGGAGGTATGGACAGACCACAAAAGACAAAACAGATCGTCCGGCACTTTCCGCGCAATAACCCAGGACCAGGGCCCAAACGTTTCGGAGCAACAGACTCAGGCCTATCGTTACAAGTACTCCAACAATCGCACCCCCATGATTGATGATCGCCCACTTCCGAAACTTCATTTCTTTAATTGCGACATAGGCCCGAGAGCTGAGCACACCCTCGAATAGAACACCAACCGCAGCAACACGGAAAAGCGGACTCAGCAGCGGGTTACCATAGAATTTTGCAATCAAAGGAGCAATTGTTACTAAGACCGCGCAAAACGACAGAGAGCGCCCGAAGGCCATCCACCATGCCGCCCCAACGTATTCGTCTTCACTACCCCGAGGGTTTTGGATGAGTGCTTCTTTAACGCCCACATCCATGATGGTTTGAACCACTGAACAGGCGGATAGAACGATGGCCATGGTTCCGAAGGCCTCCGGCGCCAATAACCGGGCAAGTAAAATATTCCGCCCGAACCGGACTACTTGTTCGGAGAAGCTGCCAGCACCCAGCCAGGCTCCGCCACGAAAGACCTTGGCTTTTAGACCCTCGCCAAGAAAAATTTCCACGACGGGCTTCCTAACCCGTTCTGCTAGGGTCGGGGCTGGGGTGTCCATAGTGCTCTCTGTAGTCGCACTCATGTTCTGGTTTCTCGAAGTACACCCGTTGAAACACGAACAGATTCGGCCTTTCGCTTGAGCATGTCATCCACCTCGCTCAACAGGCGTGGCACGTCCGCAACCCTGCTCCCGCCGAATTCTTTGGGGTTAATGTAACGAATATACATTTCACCGAGTTTTCTTCGATACATTCCGTGATTGTATCGGGTAATTCTGATGCAAGTGGTCTGGATCGGTAAACGAGACTTCCACTTCTTTCTTATGTGCCAGTAACATTCGTAAAAGTCGTCCCCAAGGATCAACCCGGGCTGGGTGTTGTGAATACAGAAAGCGGAAATGGCGTAGTTTTTTCGCCCTGCTTCTACCGCTGTCATGCAAATGTCGGTACCGTACATGTGGAAATAAAGTAAGCTCTCATCGAATCGAAGGCCGGATGACTTTTTCATAACGAGAACGACCTCATCGAGAGTCTGAATAGGCTCCGGGCGTTCAAACGGCTTCCCCACAATACCCAGACCGGAAGAATAGATGTAGCCGCGACCGTTGTCATTAAGGGTCTCGCCATAGCAGCCAATCACTCCCCATTCCGGGTCGTCGGTCGCAAGACAGTGCAAAGCCCGCTGCAGGTCTGATATCCAGGGTTCCGGAAGAATGATGTCGGAGTGTAGGAATACGATGAGATCATTTTCGCTCCGGTTGATCGCATCGTTGTACGCTTTGGTGGCCGACGAGTAGTCTTCTTGGACGATAATTTGATGTGGGTGAGACCCACGAAAACATGGAGAGGCCAGCAGGTTTTTCTGAAGCAATTCTCTTCTGTTCGCAGGGATTGCGACGACAAACGTAATGGAATTATGGATAGTCACGCGTCGTTTGAATGAAACCAGCCCAGCGGACGGTCAGCGATTGATCAAAACCGAACGGCGGGTTGTTAGCGGAAAAGGAAGCGGCATATGCATCGGCATCACCGATACACTTCACGCCGCTAGTTTGATCGAATCGTCCTCAATGAACTACTGCAGTTAAGCCGGTCGGAGGTTGCGGGGGCTGGCCACCGGAGGCATACTGATACGCCCCTACTTCCCAACAAGCGGCGTTGCCTTGAGATGAGCAGGATCCGCCGGGGCGCGCCAACGGAGTGTGCGAGTCCCCTGCACCTGTGTCGTAAGCAAGGGTTGCCATCTTACCGCTGGCAATATTCATAAAGTTGTCGCCTTGCTTGATCCCTATGAAATTAGACAGCGGAGCACCTTCATTTGATAAGTTCGCCACGGCATTGGGACTATCAACCGCATTGGCATCACAGGAACACAGCGTTTGCCACGCCGAGAGTGTACTGGCGCCACCTTTGGTGACAAAGTTGAACGGAGAGTTTCCCCCAGCGTGGCCGTTCATGTAGTAGTCCGAGTAGATGTTGTAGTCCCACCTGACAATCGAACTCGGCACTAGATCGCCACGGATCAAAACCGGCTGCTCACAGCCTTGCATGACGTTGTTTTCTATGACTAGCCCGGTCCCAGATGCATTTAGGCAAACACCATTCTGACCATTCTGAGTCGGTCCCCCAGACTGAATCATCGTGTTATTTACGATTACGCTGTTCGTCCCGCCAGAGATATCAAGAACTCCATTACCGCTAGCGAAGATTGGGTTGTAGATGGCAACGTTGTTCCAGACGTAAGCCGTTCCAGTGGCGGTCCACCGATTTTGTCCGGTTTCTAAGTACACCCAGGCCGTCAAACAGCATTGGGATTGCGCTGCTTGTCCGTCGAACAGGTTGTTGTAAATGTAGACCGCCTGTAAAAAATCGTTGCTTCCGGCTCCACTGAAGCAGTGGATCCCGTCATGGTGATACTTCGATCCACCATCCCAGGTCCCACTGTCATGAATGTGGTTGTTGTAGAGGAAATCAGCCGAGGTCGTGTCCCCGGCCTTGCCGCCACAAGCGATGCCGTGATCCATATTGTAAATATTGTTGTTGTAAATGTGAGACACGGTGTTGTTGAGCGATGCATTCTGAACCAACATCCAATCTGCGTCATGGAAAGTGCTGTCGTGGATGTCCACGCTTCCGCCCCAAAAGACCCCGCGATCGCTAGTATCACCGCTCATGTCTGAAAGGGAGGTCCGAACATATATATTGGCCACCACAATGTTCCTAATTTCGCAGCCCGTGCAAGGATGGGCGCTGATTCCCTGGCTAGCCGATTGAGAGTACTGGCAAGGTCCCGCAGGACAAGTCCCCCCGGCGGTGCCGTTGAGGCTGTTTTGAATAACAGCACCAGTTCCCGCAGTACCACCCGACCCACCATCAATGACGACGTAGCTGGCATTGTCAATGACGATTGCGCCGGCACCAGCAAAATACGGAGCTTGCCACACGTCACCGTCCTGCATCTGGATCACAACTGGGTTGCCGTTTGCTCCACTGCATGCCGATGGCAAGTTAAACATCGACGAATTAACTGAAAAAGTGGCCGTAGCCGGCCCTCCCGTACCTGCAGACAAATACACGGTGGCTCCAGGCCCGATCTGGGTTGAGCCGGAACCACAATGCGATGAGTCTGAAAGAGCTGAAATCGGAAAGGCATTTGCCAGGCTGGTTCCGTCTTGTGATCCTGAGCCATTCTGCGTCACGTAGACCGACTGCACAGGTGTCGAGGCAGCCGCGACTCCTGCGGCGGCGAAGCATAAGAGGGTCACCAAAAGCAGCTTGCGGGGAGCGATCACCATTTCCTCCGATTCGTATACCGGGATTTGCACCTATCAACGGTTCCGGTCAAAACCGGACCGGTGGCAAAGTGCGCATATCTGACTGATTCAACCATCTCGGTTATACCCCGTATCTGCAGGTTGCTATAAGGTCACAGTAGTACATGCCCGGTTTCCAGAACTCCTTTTCTATTCAGTGTTTCAAGGGTTTTTGGCGGAAGAGGGGGCCCGGCTGGTTGGCAAAAAAGTGGCGTTTTCTAAGCTCAAAACCAGCCGGTGCGCGACCCTATGCTTTTAGGCCAACCGGTTGGCTGTGGCCAATTCAGCGGTTTCCGCCATTGCAGGTTTGTGCTTCGCTCCGGCACGCGCAAACTTCAGGACTTCCTCGGCCACGCGGGCCTGCTGCTGTGAGGTGAGCTGCGGAAACATCGGCAGCGAGACGATTTCGCCGGCAATTTTCTCGCACACCGGGAAATCACCTTTGCGGTAGTCCATGGCTACATACGCCTTCTGCAAATGCAATGGAATTGGATAGTGAATTCCAGTGCCGATTCCCTTCGCCTTAAGATGCGCCATCATCCCTTCGCGGTCTTCCGTGCGAATCACGTAAAGATGGTGAACGGCGCGCGACCACGAGGGCTCGTGCGGCACGTTGAGAACATCGCCCGCTCCCGCAAACAGTCTCTTGTACTCGGCAGCTCGCTCCCGGCGTTGTTCGTTCCATTTCGCTAGATGAGCTAGTTTGGCTTGCAAGAGGCCGGCTTGAATCGCGTCCAGCCTGCCGTTATAGCCTTCCATATCGTGGTAATACTTGGTGGACTGACCGTGGTCCCGTAGTATTTTCATGTGCTTGGCGAGACCTGCATCATTGGTCGTCACCGCGCCAGCTTCGCCACACGCGCCCAGGTTCTTGCCTGGATAAAAACTAAAAGCTGCGGCCTGTCCGATGGTGCCAGCCTTCATCCAGCGATTACGTTTGGCCGAGAAATATTCCGCGCCGTGCGCTTGGCATGCGTCTTCGATCAGGATCAACTTGTATTGCTCCGTCAATTGCTCGATGGCATCCATGTCCGCCATCTGGCCATACAGATGGACCGGGACGATGGCGGTTACCGGGCGGCCGCTACGACGGCTGATTAATTTGCCCGAGGCGTCGAGTTTGCACTGATTCTTCAGATAATCCCGAAGTTTGTCGGGATCCATGTTGTACGTCTGTTCGTCAATGTCCACGAACTCTGGGAGGGCGCCACTTTGTGAGATCGCCTCGGTTGTGGCGATAAACGTATGCGGCACGGTTATGACCGCGTCACCCGACTTGACCCCACACGCCATCAGAGCAAAGCGGAGAGCATCGGTACCGCTGCTGACTGCGGTCGAATGTTTGGCGTCGCAAAAAGCAGCAAAAGCTGCCTCAAATTTTTCTACCATCGGGCCGCCGATAAAGCCGCCCGTCCGCAGGGCCTGGCGAAAGACTTCGGTAAGTTCATGCTCAAGTTCGATGTGAGGAGTGACCAGATCAAGAAATGGAATATTAGCGGAACTGCTCATTGTGTGACCTCCATGGTCTGTTTGATATGACGCAAAAGTTTTGCTGGATTACCCACTACGATGGTGTTGAGGGGGGACGTCTTTGGTGACTACACTGCCCGCACCGACAATCGCGTTTTCACCGATGCTGATGTTGGAAAGAATCGTGGACCCCGAGCCAATCGATGCTCCCTTTTTGACTACCGTGCGCTCCACTTTCCAGTCCGCCTCGGTCTGCAATTCACCGTCACCCGTGGTGGCGCACGGGAGACGGTCGTTGATGAAGGTCACGCTGTGCCCGATGAAAACGTTG
>Ga0207138_1163_pt1 | contig 11116 bp, 11 predicted proteins | sample Alteio_BWMinHeat_6_FD_153589 | JGI IMG/M metagenome (GOLD analysis project Ga0207138, IMG submission 153589) | Enriched cells from forest soil in Barre Woods Harvard Forest LTER site, Petersham, Massachusetts, United States -... | ecosystem: Environmental > Terrestrial > Soil > Temperate forest >...
GAAATGGCCGATGTGCTGCGCCGCAGTACCAAGCCTGTGCTGCTGGTAGTGAATAAAGTAGATAATGGCGAACGCCAGCTGGATGCCAACGAATTTTACAGCCTGGGCTTTGAGAAATTATTTTTCCTGAGCAGTATATCGGGCAGCGGCACCGGCGAATTGCTGGATGAAGTAACTGCACATATACCCGCAGATGCAGCCAGCCCTGAATGGCTGGCAGAGGATGGCAGCCCATTGCCTAAGATAGCTATTATAGGCCAGCCTAACAGCGGCAAGAGCACTTTGCTGAATGCGCTGATAGGACAGGAGCGCACCATAGTAAGTGATATTGCAGGCACTACGCGCGATACGATACATACTCAATACAATTTATTCGGTAAAGAATTTGTGCTGATAGACACGGCGGGTATACGCAAGAAAGCGAACGTGCATGAGGACCTGGAGTTTTACAGCGTGATACGCGCCATTCGTGCTATGGACGAAGCGGATATATGCCTGGTGCTGATAGACGCAGAGAAAGGTGTAACAGCGCAGGATGTGAGCATATTTGCACTGGCAGAAAGAAAAGCCAAAGGCATAGTGATACTGGTGAACAAATGGGATGTGATGGAGAAAGAGACGAATACGGCTAAAGAATACGAGAAGAAGATAAAAGAAAAGATAGCACCATTTGTAGATGTGCCGATACTATTCATATCTGCAAAAGATAAGACAAGAATTTTCCAGGCCATAGAAAAAGCGCTGGAGGTGTATGAGAACAGGCAACGCAAAGTATCAACCTCTAAACTGAATGATATACTGCTACCTGAGATAAAGAACTTCCCTCCGCCTATGAGCCGCGGACATTCGGTGAGTATAAAATTTATAACGCAGTTGCCCACACATACGCCTGCGTTTGCATTTTTTGCCAATCACCCGGATGCGATCAAAGATTCGTACAAGCAATTTTTAGAGAATAAACTAAGAAGCCATTTTAATTATACGGGTGTGCCGCTGAGGATATTTTTCAGGAAGAAATAATATTAATGTGCAAATGTGCTGGTATGCAAATGTGCAAATGAAACAGGGTCTATACATACTGCTAATGACGCTAAGCTATTCTTGTAGTGCGCAAGATAGCTATAAGCTTAATTGTGATTTCTTTAAGAACGTTTTTGACAACGAGGATACTACGCATTACCTTTTCAAACACAGCGATACAACTTTGTTATTTATTTCAAATAAAGACAAAAAAACTGCTAAAGAATTCTACAATTGCAACGTTGTAGACACAAAACTGTCAAGAATCATTTTATTTTATTCTGATAGCCGCTCTACATATGATTCGGCATTCAGAAGTTTTAAAGGACAGAAATTGTCGGCCAATCTAATGACCTTCAATGATTCAACTCATATGTTTATTAACAATCTTGTTCATGATTGGCAATATGAAGACCTATTATTATCTAAAGATTATCGCATTATTAAAAGAGAATACAAAAGTCCGGAATACTAGAAGTGAAAACGAAAAAGATAAAACGAGATAAGGTAAACATCATAACGCTGGGATGCAGCAAGAACATGGTGGACAGCGAGGTGCTGAGCGGGCAGCTGAACGCGAATGGCATTAATGTGCTGCATGAAAATGCAAAGCTTGATCATAATATAGTGGTGGTGAATACCTGTGGCTTTATTGATAAAGCAAAAGAAGAAAGCATTAATACCATTCTTGACCAGGTGGAACTGAAGCGTGAAGGAAGACTGGACAAAGTATATGTAACAGGTTGCCTGAGCGAACGCTACCGCAACGACCTGATGAATGAGATACCTGAAGTGGATGCATGGTTCGGCACCATGGAGTTGCCATTAATTTTAAAACAATTCAACGCAGATTATAAAAGTGAATTGATAGGTGAGCGTTTATTAGCTACACCTAAACATTATGCTTATTTAAAAATAAGTGAGGGCTGCAACCGCACCTGCGCATTCTGCGCTATACCGTTGATGCGCGGCCAGCACGTAAGCAAGAGCATAGAAGAAGTAGTAGCAGAAGCAAAGCGCCTTGTTAGCATGGGTGTGAAAGAGATCATGCTTATAGCACAAGAACTTACTTATTACGGGTTGGATATTTATAAAAAACGCGCACTACCTGAATTATTAAAACACCTGAGCGATGTAAAAGGTTTGGAATGGATACGATTGCACTATGCCTATCCTTCTAAATTTCCTTTAGAGATATTGGATGTGATGCGTGAGCGGGAAAATATTTGCAATTACCTCGATATGCCTTTGCAACATATCAGCGATAATATGCTGAAGGCAATGAAACGCCAGATAAGCAAGCAGGAGATATATGACCTCGTAGCTGCGGTTCGCGATAAAGTTCCGGGCATATGCATAAGAAGCACGCTGATAGCGGGTTTTCCGGGAGAGACAAGAGATGATGTGGAAGAGCTGAAAAATTTTTTACAGGATGTAAGACTGGACCGTGTGGGTATTTTTACTTACAGTCATGAGGAGAACACAGGCGCTTATGAATACAATGATAATATTTCTGCAGAAGAAAAAGAAGCACGCGCACAGGAAATAATGGAAGTGCAGCAGGAAATATCTTTTGAAAAGAACCAGGAAAAAGTGAGCAGGACATTTAAAGTACTGATAGATAAAAAAGAAGCGGGGCGCTACCTCGGCCGCACCGAATTTGACAGCGTAGAAGTGGATAATGAAGTGATCATACAAACAGAAAATGAATTGCCAATAGGGGACTTTGCGAATGTGAAGATCACGAAGGCGTATGATTATGATTTGGAAGGGGAAGTAATTGCATAGTTATTCAATGACTCAATTATAGGGGCCATGAAATTTAGTCTATATCCTGTAATATTTCTTTTGGTTGCTACCATTCTGGAGGTGATTGGAGATGCGATAATAAGAATGGCTATCTATAATCATACCGGGCTTGTAAGAATTGGTTGGTTATTATTGGGTAGTGTCTTTCTATTGGGCTACGGTAGTTCTCTCAATCTTGCACCAATAGATTTCGGAAAAGTAGTAGGGCTTTATATTGCTATCTTGTTCATAGTGTGGCAGGTGATCAATTACATAGCATTTCGTTCTGTGCCTTCTTTGCCAATTATAGTAGGCGGGACGCTGATAGTAGCAGGCGGTCTTATAGTTACTTTTTGGAAGGAAATGTGATTTAATGCACAATTATTGTTCCCGCAGATACTCGCAGAGGACGCAGAAAGTACGCAGACACCCAGTTTCTTAATAAATCATGAAAATCGTGGTTCTAATTGATCCTGTAATTCTTACCCGGCAGGGCTTTGATGATGCCTTGCATTTCTAATCCTAATAATGTAGCTGCAAGTTGAGAATTGGCAAGGCCCGTGTGATGAAAGAGTTCATCGGCATGAACAAAGTCTTTGGTTTGTAAAAGGTCTATGATCTGCTGCTCTTCGGGTGCGAGATTGATGAAGAGTTGTTTCTGAACAGCTTTAGTTTTCTTGCCTTTGTTCCAGTTCATTAGTTCCAGCAGATCGTCAGCGTTATTGATAAGAGCAGCAATGTTGGTGCGGATGAGTTCGTTGCAGCCTGCAGAGCGGTTATCAGTTACCCGCCCGGGAAACACCGCTACTTCGCGATTATAGCCACTGGCCATACGAGCAGTAATAAGTGCACCACCGCTGATGTCGCTCTCAACTACTACAGTTACATCGCACATACCCGCTACTACCCTGTTGCGCCGCGGAAACATACCTTTTTCAGGCACCATGCCATGATTGAACTCTGTTAAAATACCACCGCCATTATGTACCATGTCATTCGCCAGCTTTTTGTTAGATACAGGATAGGTTCTGTCCATGCCTGTACCCAATACGCCTACAGTAGGTATGTTCAGCGACAGCGATTTTTTATGTGCAATGGTATCAATGCCATGTGCCAGCCCGCTAACGATAGTAATACCCTCCTGCCCTTGCAGACCTTCTATCAAGTCGTCGGTAATGCGTTGCCCGTATTCGGTATTCTTGCGGGTTCCAACAATGGCAACCATTTTAGAAGTATTCAGGTCTGCAGTGCCTTTGCTATACAAGAGAAAGGGGCCATCTACACATTCTCTCAGCCGCGCGGGATATTTTTCATCAGTAGAAAACAGTAATTGTATGTTGTGCTTTTCAATGTATTTCAGTTCTTCCTCGGCCATTTGCATCACCTTCTCATCACGAAAGCCTTTTGCTTTTACCTCGCCCATGCTCTCAATATTCTTTATTTCTTTTAGCGGCGCTTTGAAGATATTATGTGCAGTGCCGAAATGCTCCATCAGTGAGTGGGCGGTCTTAGAACCTATATTGGGTACCAGTGTTATAGCCAGCTTGTATAATAGTTCCTGTTCGTTATTCATATGCCTATCAAAAGTTAAAACTAATAATGATCATCTTTTTAGAATACCAATCTAACTATCTTTACTCAAGGAAAATAGAAAAATGAAGAAAATTTTTGTCGTCATATTATTGTTGGTTGTTGCCAATGCAAGCATACAAGCAAAAGCAAAAAAGAAAAGTACCAAGTCTGATATCAGTTATATCAGTATGCATCGCAGCGCTTGTTTTGGTCGTTGCCCTGATTATAAAATTGAGATCTATAGTAACGGGCTGGCAAAGTATTCCGGCTACTATTTTGTAAAAGACAGCGGTGTGTATGAAAAGAATGTTGGCACTGCAACCATTTCAAAACTCTTTAAGGAATTTGAGAGTTATAGAGTAGATACCTGCCAAAAGAACTACGATCAAAAAATAGCTGATTTTCCCGGGCTGTATTATGTTATTACCTACAAGGGGAAGACCCTAGAAATCAATAATGCCAATTTCGGACCCCATTTCCTGATGGACCTGGCCTCTATATTAGACGCTGCAATAAAGGTTGATAATAGCTGGAAAAAGACAGCCAAAGTAGCCACCAGGTAGCAGTACAGCTATTTACTAGTACATATTGTCCTTAAAGCCAATGGTTAACGATTTGTCAATAACCATTGATTAACAATCAGTTACGCATTCTGCAATTAGTTTTGTGACAAATTAATTTTTTATGAAACGGATTGCAACTATCATATTATTATTTGGATTAATAGTAAAGGCTGAAGCTAAGATCAAGAAAGAAGATATAAAGAGTAATATTAGCTATGTGAGTTTACAAAGCGCAGGTTGCAATGGCAGTTGCCCAAATTATAAAATAGAATTATATAATTCTGGTCTTGTCAGATATTCAGGGTACAATTCTGTAAAGGATATTGGTGTATATGAGGCATTTATAGGCACGTCTATGATCATGAGCATATTCCATGATTTTGAATATTGCCAGGTAGATACCTGCCAGGCTAATTATAATACGAATGCGGAAGACCCATCAGGAATGCATATAGCCTTTAACTACAAAGCAAGTATCTATACTATTAAGAATGCAGACCTTGGGCCAAAATTTTTGAAGCAATTGGCAAACGAAATTGATGCCGCTGTAAAAGTAGATCCCAGTTGGAAAAAGGTAGACAAAAAAGCTGCCAATAATTAAAGGTGCATTTTATCTTTCTTAGCTAAGAGTTGATCAACTGTTTCGCGGTACATCTCATCCGGTACGCAGCAATCTACAGGACATACAGCAGCGCATTGGGGCTCTTCGTGAAAGCCCTGGCACTCTGTACATTTATTAGGAGTAATATAATAAGTATCTACAGCAACAGGTTGATGACGTTCGTTAGCATCTGTACTGCTTCCGTCCATTAAAGTAAAAGCTCCTTTTACAGTTGTGCCGTCGGCCATAGCCCACTCTACACCACCTTCATATATTGCATTATTAGGACATTCGGGTTCACAAGCACCGCAATTGATACATTCTTCAGTAATTTTGATGGCCATAACAGGTAATATTTATATAAAACTATAAGGACAAATCTACAAAAACAAACACAAACACAAATTAAATAGATGCCAGATTTATACCAAAGAATTGAGCTATCAGACAGGCTGGGAAAATATATGCTTTCTTTTGATGAAGAATGGAAGGCGGTTCAGAACAGGGCAATACAGGCTAATTCGTGGTTTACGGCGGCTCATGTAAGCCTTGCGGTAGAAAATATAGCCTATCAATACCTGCAAAAAGATAAACTGGAAGCATGGGTAAAACGATATTTATTACCAAAAACCAATAAGAAAGTCGGCATCGTAATGGCCGGGAATATTCCACTTGTAGGGTTTCATGATCTATTGTGCGGGTTCATAAGTGGCCATAGGTTATTGATAAAACTGTCTTCTAAAGATGAGATATTAATAAGGCATCTTATTGCAAAACTGACAGAATGGGAACCCACAGTTTCTGAGCAAATACAGATAGCCGATATGCTAAAAAACTGCGATGCTTATATAGCAACCGGCAGTAATAATACGGCCCGATATTTTGAACAATATTTCGGTAAATATCCACACATCATAAGAAAGAACAGAACTTCTGTTGCGGTACTGGATGGAAGTGAAACTGATGAAGAACTTGATAAACTGGCAGATGATGTATTCAGCTATTACGGATTGGGGTGCAGAAATGTAACACAGGTTTGCATACCTACAGGGTATGATACAAATAAGTTGCTGGAAAGATTAAAGCGGTATGATGAACTCATGATGCATCATAAATACAAGAATAATTATGATTACTACCTAGCTATTTATTTATTGAATAGAGTTCCATACCTGGATAACGGTTCTGTATTAATGGTGGAAAATGAATTGCCATTTTCTGCAGTAAGTGTTTTGCATTACAGGTACTATAAGAATAAGGAGACACTTATGAATGAACTTGTACATAGTGAAGATATACAAGCAGTTATAGGGCATGGTGCCATACCTTTTGGTGCTTCTCAAAAACCTGCGCTGGATGAGTACGCTGATGGCATGGATACCATGACTTTTTTATGTTCACTATAGATAATTTGAATCATTGCCCCAACCATTTTTAACAATTAACAGTCTTTATAAACGGTAAACAAACAATAAGCCGGGTGCCTTCGGGATGAAGGTGCCTGTGCTATTTAAGTAAGGTGATGAGATCATTTTCTTTTGAAGAATACAAAGCCATTTTTTCTGCCAATTTCCATTAACTGCGGCAGGGCATCATACTCCTTAGCACCTTGTATTTTACAGATAAAATATGTAGGCTTGTTCAATGGCTCAAGCAATAAATATTTTTCTTCGCAATCGTGGGCAACAGTATCGCAGTAATTGGAAGGCATTTCTGTAGGCCCCATTTTTTTAGCATAGAATAACTGAGCATAGCTTTTATACCCGAGCACCTGTATATTAACATCCTTGCCCTGAAAGGTTTTAAAGAAATCTATTGCGGCACGTTGGGAATATGCCTCCACTTTAGGAGTAAAATGCAATACTGTAATTTGAATAAGTAAAACCTGGAGTGCAAACAGAAAAATTACTCCTCTGCGGAAATTGTTATTCATCCAAACAAAAGCAATAATTATACCTACTATATATAAAGCTCCCCATAGACATTCTGAATAGCTCCATGAAACATTTGCCTGCAAACAGCCTACTGCAAAGGGATCTTGTATGTATGGAATAAGTCCATTTTTATAAATGCCTATGACAGGTAATAACAGTATTAATATTCCCAGCAAAAAGCCTATAAAAATAAAAAAGAACTTAACAACCGCTTTTAGTTTTTGTTGTTCTGTACTGAGACGATATAATTGGATAGCAGCTAAGTATGTAAGCGGGAAATAACACAAAGAGGAATAGTGAACAATTTTTGTTTGAACTATAGAGAACAATATGAGTACTACCCAAAATAGTATCCACATCCAGCGTGTGAAGTCGCGGGTATTGGTGTTGTCAGAATATCTTTTTTTGCCGTATTGAAATAAGAATACTGATGCCGGAAAGCAGCCTACTAACAACACAATAAAATGATAATAAAACGGACCACCATGATCAGAGTCTTCTGTACTAAATAAACGGACCTGGTATTTAATAAATTCTTTCACAAACCAGAAACCGTGATTTAAAATTTCTACTCCAAACCATAAAGAAACAGTAACTATCAAACTTAGGAATACAATAAGCAGATGTTTTACCGCATATCCTGTTTTGCCCTTATTTACAACCAGGTATACAGCAAAGGACAAAGCCGCTATTAATATTGCTGCAGGGCCCTTTGTTAATACAGCCAAACCAAGGAACAGGCCTGTTAACAGGGCGTGTATATTTTTTCTTTGTGAAAAACGAAGTAGATGAAATTGAAAGAAAGATAAAAAAATAAAAAAGTTGAACGTAGGATCTATAATACCAGACTTAAAATAAAAATGCGGCAACCATGTAGCAGCATATAGAGCTACCCACCAACGAGCTATTTTTTCATTTGCTACTTTTTTGCCAGTATAGTATAATGTCATTAAAGTGACGACACCCATAAAAGCATTAGGGAAACGAGCGGCAAATTCATTGACACCAAATACCTTCATTGACAAAACTTCCATCCAAATAAACAATGGTGGCTTCTCCCAAAATGGATGAAAGTTTATTTGCATGCGCAAATAATCCTTAGATACAATCATTTCGCGGGCACACTCAGCAAAGTTTATTTCGTCCCAATCAAAAAGGTTTACATGCCCTAAGAATGGGAAAAAAAATAGTGATGCCAGTATTGCAATTACAGTATATGATATTATCCTCTGCATGTTTTAACGCTACTTATCAACTGTCGTATTAATACTTAATTGTGCTGGTTGATATTTTTTTGGTAAGGACGAAGATAAGCAATGAAAAAACTGTACCAATAATGCTACCCGCATATACATCTGTAAAAAAATGAGCGGCAAGGTAAATGCGTGAATACCCAACGGTAAGTGCTATCAAAAAGAAAAGCAAGCCCCAAATACGATATTTTGGAGTTAGTAACATTGATAACAAGCAAAACAAAGCAAAAGCACCTGTAGTATGACCTGAAGGGAAACTATTGGTTGTCAATATATCACCCCAGCTTTGGGATATGTGTATCCAGGATGCCTTATTGAAGTATTTATAAGGTCGTGGAAGGTCGTAAGAACGCTTAATAAATTGCGACACAATGGGGGGGAAACCAGCACAAAACAAAGCAGTAAAAAAATACCACTTATTCCTAAACCTTTTGAATGCTAATAAAAAAAACAGAATCAGGGTAATGACCCATCCCTGCCCTAACCATGTAGCATAATACATGAGTATGTCACCCAAAGAAGAATAATGTGTATTGATAAAAATGAAAATAGATTCTTTACCTATAAACAACAATAGTAATGCACCTATAATAAGCCAAAGCACAAATGGTATGAGGAAGTAGTAATTATATGAATTTGGTTTTGCCTGCAAAGGATCTATGTTTTATTAACAGGGAACATTTTTCTTATTCTTGACCATATTCTAAGATACCATTCCTTAGTGAATATCTGTGAATCATTCCTTGCCTGGTTAATGAGTAAAAATGCAATGGGCAGCAACATGCCGGTCGCCATCCACATACCAACCCATACAGGTAATGTTCCTGATCTTGCCAATTTCTCGCCCGTGATAGAGGTGATATGGTATACAACAAAGAAGGAAACGGCAATGACCAATGGCATACCAATACCACCCTTTCTAATAATAGCACCTAAGGGAGCGCCAATTAGAAATAGCAATAAGCAGGCAAACGACAATGTATATTTTCTATACCATTCTATTTTAAATTTCAGATAATTTTCATGCTGAATACCTTCATCCATAGCTGTAGCCGATAACATACCTGCAAGGCTACGGACATTATTTAAGGTAAGTGTAAACACTGCAGGTTTGAGAGAATCTTTTACTAATTGTGCAAATGATGAATCGTATGCTTTTACTGCAGCAGTATCTTTTTTGATCTTACCAACCAGCTCCATTTTATCTGGCCTGGGGCTATATATGGTAACATAAGGTCCTACAAAATCATTAATATTTTTACTTACTCTTTTTTCATAGCTTTTAAAACTGTCTATATTTTCTTTGAGTTGTGCAACGTTCATCATTTGATAATTCTCTTTAAACAAGTCTTCACTGGTTCGTGTTAACTTAAAAGAAGAGAGGTCGAATATTTTATTCCATTGTTTAAAATACATTCTTGTTTGAATATTGGTGCCTGCACTGTTATCTTCTTCGTAACGCCAACCATCATATAATTTGAAAGTCAGGTATTGTTTATCAGGTGACGGGATCATTTCACCTGAATTTGCAATTACAACACGCGTATTACCCAAGCCATTAGTACGATCATAAATAATAACATTATGAATAGCGGTACCATCACGATCTTTGCTACCTATCCTGATCGAATAATTGCCAATATCATTTACAAACTGACCGGGACGAATATTTAAAGCCGGTTTTGAACGCAAGTCGTGCAACAATGATAATGCCTTAAGATTAGCAACAGGGATAACATTATTATTAAAAAGGAAAGCAAGACCACAAATAAAAATGATAAAAATGAGCAGTGGCCTCATAAAACGCAGGAGTGATATACCAGCCGATTTTATAGCTACCAATTCGAAATTCTCACCCATGTTACCAAATGTCATGATCGACGCCAGAAGAATACCAAGCGGTAATGCCATAGGCACTAAGGTTGTAGACATATACCCCAACAACTGAATGATCATCCAAATACCCAAGCCCTTGCCAATGAGTTCGTCCATATACAACCAGAAGAACTGCATAACAAGTACAAAAAGCGTAACAAAGAAGGTGACAATGAATGGCCCTATGTAGCTACGAATAATGAGTATGTCCAGCTTTTTAATCAAAAAAGGAGGCTATTTGTTGCAAACCTACTAAAACCATACTTTTTGAGGAGAAGTTTTAAAAAGGCTTAACGATTAAATTGTATCGTTACAAGTTATTAAGCACCTATACGATGCTTTAAATCGCTTACCTGGCTGTTCCACAACTGTTGCTGATCCTTAATATCGATTTTATCTGCAAAATCAGTAATTCTAAGAATCGTTTCGTTTGTAACCGGGCTTTGCTCTATGCGGAATTCAAAAAATTCATCATCAGCCTGATGATCCCAACGGTACATGATGGATTCA
>Ga0207138_1164_pt1 | contig 11086 bp, 11 predicted proteins | sample Alteio_BWMinHeat_6_FD_153589 | JGI IMG/M metagenome (GOLD analysis project Ga0207138, IMG submission 153589) | Enriched cells from forest soil in Barre Woods Harvard Forest LTER site, Petersham, Massachusetts, United States -... | ecosystem: Environmental > Terrestrial > Soil > Temperate forest >...
CATTATAGGCTTAACTCAATTTTAACAAATTTGGAAATATCATCCATAAATTCATAATAACATTGTGCCAGTATATAATAGTTCATTACAAAAGTTTGGTATGCTGCTTCTATTTCAGGCATGTGTGTTGCACGCCTGCGCAGCCCGTTCAGTGATTTTTGCATGCCCGGCATAGCACGGTAATTATATAACCAGTTATGCTGTTTCATGTAAGGAAAGTAATTTGCAAAAACCTCGGGGAAGAAAGCAGCCTGTGTTGCTGCTTTTGTGTACACATTTTCTGAAAATTTCAATAATTCTTTTTCGGATGAAAAGTATTTTGGATCGTTGGCAAGATAGTGGTCGTACAGGCAATCTAGTATAGGGCTTGCGTAGAGACCATAATCCGGTTTGAATAATATTTTCGCGCGTTTAGTTGCCATATGGTCATCAGTAAAAGCATCTATTTTCCTATGGAGTAATATTCCCTTTTTTATTCCCTCGGGATACTTATCCAGCGCAAGTTTTCCTTTCACATGATCTGCGATCAAATTACCTGTAAGAATTTCAGCATCACCAAAAGATAAAACACAATGGCCAAGGTAATTCATCAGTATTAATTAAAGAAGGTAAGTTGCTTGTCTACTACGTTTGTTATTTTATCTATGGTAGTCATTCCTTCCCAGAATTGACGGAAATATTGCCCGGGTTGCAGCACCAGCGTGGCGGGTATAGAGCCCTGCCAGGAATCATCAATTTTCGGAATAAATTCATTGGCATTCGTTTCGCTGAACCAGGCTACCTCAGGGGTTAGTTTTCTCTTTCGAATGTATTTCTCGATCTTGCCGGGATAATCTTCTTTAAAATCAACACTCACTAATATTATTTTCACGCGTTTACCTGTGTATCGTTTTTCAAGTTCATTGAAAATATGTATTTCCTTTCCGCATGGAGCGCACCAGGTAGCGAAAAAATCAATGATATAGATGCTGTCTTTTGAAGAAGCCCGTTTCATCAATTTGTCGACATTGTATACTTCTATTTGCTGCGCGTAACTGTGCCCCATCCATAACAGACCTGATAGCAATAAGCATATTTTTTTCATGATACTCTAAGGTAAGATTAAACCGCCAAACCTACCAAGTTTCAGTCATTTGCATTAGGTTTGTCCCGGTATTCAAACTGTTGTATGGATAAAGTTTCATTATTAAAAAAGAAAAATGAAGAGGCGCTGAAAGGCGGCGGTGCCAAACGTGTAGAAGCGCAACATAAAAAAGGAAAGCTTACCGCTCGTGAAAGATTGACTTTACTGCTGGATGAAGGTTCATTCCAGGAAATAGGTGCTATGGTAACACATCGCAGCCGTGATTTTGGCATGGATAAAGAAGTGTATCTGGGAGATGGTGTTGTTACTGGTTATGGTACAGTGAACGGAAGATTGGTGTATGTGTTCTCGCAGGATTTTACAGTTTTCGGTGGCAGCCTTTCAGAAACACATGCCGAGAAGATATGCCGCATCATGGATCTCGCTATGCAGAATGGTGCGCCTGTAGTTGGTTTGAATGACAGCGGCGGCGCGCGTATACAGGAAGGTGTCGTATCGTTGGGTGGGTACGCTGATATATTTTACCGCAATGTGCGTGCATCGGGTGTAATACCACAGATAAGCGCAGTAATGGGCCCCTGTGCCGGTGGTGCTGTTTATTCTCCTGCTATTACAGATTTTATATTGATGGTGGAACATACTTCTTATATGTTTGTTACTGGCCCTAATGTAGTAAAAACAGTAACGCATGAAAATGTGACGAGCGAAGAATTAGGTGGCGCGAAAACACATGCTACTAAATCGGGGGTTACACACTTTGCATGCGCTAACGAATTAGAGTGCATAGAAAATATAAAAAAGCTGCTGAGTTATATGCCGCAAAATTGTGAAGAGGATGCGCCGGTATATGCATATGAAGCTGGTAATGAATTGCGGACAAAATTAAATACAATTATCCCCGCAAATCCGAACCAGCCTTACGATATAAAAGACGTGATCGAAGAACTGGCGGATGTTAACAGTTTTGTAGAAGTACATAAAGATTATGCTGAAAATATTGTTGTAGGTTTTGCGCGTATTGCAGGCCGCAGTATTGGTATAGTCGCTAACCAGCCTGCTGTATTAGCTGGTGTATTAGATATTGAATCGAGCAGGAAGGGAGCACGGTTTGTGCGTTTTTGCGACGCGTTTAATATTCCTTTATTGGTGTTGGTAGATGTGCCGGGATTTTTGCCGGGCACCGACCAGGAATGGCATGGTATTATTACCAACGGCGCTAAATTATTATTTGCACTCAGCGAAGCTACAGTGCCCAAGGTTACTGTAATAACCCGTAAGGCCTATGGTGGTGCTTATGATGTAATGAACTCCAAGCATATTGGGGCGGATATGAATTATGCATGGCCTACTGCAGAGATAGCCGTAATGGGTGCCAAAGGAGCTGCTGAGATCATCTTTAAAAAAGAAATTGCCGATGCCGAGGATCATGAAGCAAAACTGAAAGAAAAAGAGAATGAGTACCTGGAAAAATTTGCCAACCCTTATGGCGCTGCCGCGCGCGGATTTATAGATGAAGTAATACTGCCTGAAGAAACGCGCGTAAAATTAGTAGCCGCTTATAAAATGCTGGAACAAAAAGCAGATAGCATGCCAAAGAAAAAGCATGGTAACATACCATTATAATTACCTGTAAATAAAAAATGCTTCCACAACTGTGGAAGCATTTTTTATTAGTATATAAATAAGCTTTATTGTTTTACTATTTGTACTGTGCGTTGTACGCCGTCTTTTTCAATTTGCAACAAATACATACCTGCAGCCCAGTTACTGCTATTGATAGTTGTTTGGTAAGCAGTAGTATTTACAGTAGCTGATTGTGTAAACATGTTTTTGCCTCTAAGGTCATATACATGTATGTTGTAAGCGCCTGCTTCTGCACCGCTCATTTCTACGTTCAGAATATTGTTAACTGGGTTAGGGTAGGTGGTAATAGCTATATTATTTAATACTGTATTCACACCTACATTAGATATTTCCGCGAGCGTAATAGAAGTATTACCGGAAACATCTCCATTATCATTAGTGCCATTACCATTCACGGCATTGATAGTGCAATACATGGTAATAGTACCGCCACCAGCTGTGGTTGGTGCTTTCCAGGTAAAGGAAGTATCATATGTGCCGGCTGTGACTGCTGTAAATGGCAAGCTATGTTCAATTATTGAAATGCCGCTTACCGGTATAACATTCATTGTTCCCGTTGAATTTAAAGTTCCTGCAGAAACCTGGGATGTACCAGCGCCCGTCACTGCACAAAATTGAAAACCGTATTTAGGATTGGTTGTGCCGCTACCATGTATTTTTACTTTATAAGTAAGCCCATCTTTATAATGAGTGACCGCAGTTCCATTTGAATCTAATGTTATAGTTACCGTGGGTCCCGTGCCTGTACCGTGACATCCTAAAGCGCCACACGTGTTTGGATTACCTTTTGAGCCGGTTCTATTATACCCCACTTGAGCCGGTCCATTACTTTCGCTCGTTAATAATATGTACCCTAAAAACGTAAGAGTAGTAAATAGTAAAATTTTCTTTTTCATTTAATTATAATGCTGATTTTAAAAATGGAAAAATAATTATAATATACTTATATACAATTATTTAACTGATAATATGGCAATATACAGCGACCAAATAAGAAAAACCAAAAATGAGCCTATAATATGCTATAAAATGGGCAAATTGTACCATTAGCCATATTGGCAAAACGCATAAAAAAACTCCCCGATATATCGGGGAGTTTTTTTTAAAAAGATAATTTATTTATTGTTTAATTATTTCCATTACATAAGGACTAACACCATTAGAAATACTTAAATGGTATATACCCGGTACCAATGTACTGGTATTCATATGTTCTACCTGGTTATTACCTGTGGTAGCAATATCGCGTGTAAGCACTTGTCTGCCGCTGATATCATACATAGTTAAGAAATAATGGCTGGCTGGCAGATTACTCATTTGCAGGTTCAGTTCATTATTTACCGGATTAGGATATACGCTGAAATTGCTGCTGCCAAAAGAAAAAACGCTGGTAGTGCTTTTGTGCAACCTGATAGTAGGAGCACCATAAAACAGGTCACCATTTGGTGTACCATCGCTGTCTACAGCGCATAAGATACTTTCAATGACAACTGAATCGCAGGTAGAAGAATCAGGAGCGTTCCACTGGAAGTTGATCTCGTAACTTTGCGCATTAGTAGGCAACCAACGGTGCTGCAATTGCCTTCTTTGCTCTACTATAATAGCACCTTGGCGAACACTGTCATTTGCTATAGAAGTACCACCTGCAGTTATTGGTAATGCAGAAGCAGTAGTTCCATCAACCCAACCCGGGGCAACGGGAACTGTAGTGCCCTTTTTATAGGCGTATATAATGCATTGAAATCCAAAGAAAACATCATTAACATAAGTACTTCCTGTAGTCGTAGCCGTGATTTGAATAGTATAATTAGCGTTACTTCTAAAGCCATTAGAAGTATTCAATACAGTCATAGTAGGGTTTTGCCAAACTATAGTGTTGACACTAATACTGGAGCCATTGCCTGCTTGGTGGCATGATACAGTGTAATGGTGCGAAACATCACCGCAATCATTTACGGGAGCAAGGGTATTTGAACCGATGATCATGCCCGGAATAATTTCAGGAGAGCCGCTGGTTGTACCGCCTGCATTTCTTACTTCTACGGCATCTATCATACCGCTGCGGTAACTGGATAATGTAATGGTTAAGAGTCCTGCAAATGCTGCGAATAGTAAAACTTTACGTTTCATAAGCGTTTTTTTGGTGTTTTTTTAATGCTTTTAGATAAACTATTTTTGTAAAAATTATGGGTCACAAGAAACTTATACGCTTCGAAGCGCTCAATTCCTTCCCTAATGTACTACAAAATCCCGAAAAAATAGCAGGCGAATGGAGAAATTTTTTTAAGAACGGGAATCCCATAACGCTGGAACTGGCTTGTGGCAAGGGAGAATACAGCGTGAACCTGGGACGTAATAATCCCGGCAGGAACTATATAGGAGTAGATATAAAAGGTAACCGTATGTATGCAGGCGCCAAAACCGCGCTGGAGGAAGGACTTGGTAACGTGGGTTTTTTAAGAGTAAGAATAGAGCAAATAGACCGGTATTTTGCTGCCGGCGAAGTGGAAAGTATATGGATATTGTTCCCTGACCCGTTTTTGCGGGATTCGCGTGCAAAGAACAGGCTTACTCACCCGCGCTTTCTGCATGTATATAAAAAGATATTACAACAGGGTGGTATTGTGCGCCTGAAAACCGATTCAAAAGAGCTCTACGATTTTACTTTGGAAACTATCAAAGAGCAAGGCTGTACGATACAAGAAAACATTGCAGATATTTATGGTACGGGAAAAGCAACAGGAGATCTTGCTATACAAACTTATTACGAGCAAATGCATCTTGCTGAAGGCAGAACTATTTACTATGTTTCATTTTCATTGCCTGAGCATATTGAATTGCCCGAAAGATTCATAAAGCATGAACGAATTGAGAGAGACTGAGGATTATACCATATTGCCCGACGGGCGACTGGTATTTACTGCCTCTTATTTATTAAGGCGCGGTTTTTGTTGCGGCAATGGTTGTATGAATTGCCCTTATGATCATATAAACGTACCCGAACCTTTTAGAACAGAATTGCTGAACAAAAGAAAAGCAAATGAAAAAGCAAAAGGGAACTAAAGACAATATCTTCGATATTATTTATGATGTAGTGCGTTGCGTACCAAAGGGCAGGGTAACTACATACGGAGCTGTGGCTGCAGCAATAGGCGCAAAATCAGGTGCGCGTATGGTAGGATATGCTATGAACGCCAGCTTTAGTGCTAAGCCCAAAGTGCCCGCACACAGAGTTGTGAACAGGAACGGCATGTTGTCGGGCAAACATCATTTTGCCACGCCCAAAACCATGCAGCAATTATTAGAAAAAGAAGGTATAAAAGTGAAAAATGATATAGTAGTAATGTTTGATACCTTATTTTGGGATCCTGTAAAAGAACTGGAGATCTGACAAGCCATGAAAAATAGAAAGCGATCAGTAACAGAGAATTGTGTTCAGTCAGGCTTGTTATTATTTTTTTGTTGCGCGTTTTGTTTTTGTGCTTGCAATTCCAACAAACCCAATGCGCCCAAAGTAGTAATTAGTAAAGCGCCGGGGACAAGAGAGTTCGCTGAAAAGTTGAGCAACTTGTTAGTTCCGGTAGATACACCCGGCAAAAAACAATTAAACAATATTGCTGTTAATCTGCGGTTCGCATACCAGCTGAATGAATATGCACCTATATGGCTGAAAGATGGTAAGTCCACAGAAGCGGCAGAGAAATTACTTACAGAATTAGAAAACACCACTTGGGATGGGCTAGATACCGGAAGGTATCATATAGCCTCATTAAGAAAGCTCCTTGCTGATTCCACTATTGTTAAAAACGTAAATAAGCAAATTGCAGCAGATACAGCACTTACATTTACATACCTGCATGCTTCGCACGACCTTCTCTTTGGCACAATAAAACCTGCATCTGTTGACTCGCTTTGGTTCCACGCTAATGATTCAGCCTGGGAAGCACCTGAATTGCTGGCGAACAAGGATAATAAGTTCCCCTCATTAGAGCCGTATAGAAGTAAATTGCCAACCTATAGTATGATGCTTGCTGATCATAGACATTACGCTCAATTATCTACTGACTCGCTATTGCTTGATGCTATAGAAGCGACAAAAGCCATTTCTAATTATGCTACAACAGATATTGTACAACGTAAAGCAGTACAATATGTCATAAAAACAGAATTGCCATGGCTGCGATCTTTGAATGACAGCGAAAAGGAAAATATAAAACAGGCTATCAGCAATTACCAGTATTATATGGATATAAAGGTGAGCGGTAAGCTGGATAGTTTTACTGTTGCCAGGCTTACAAGAAGTCCGCAACAAATAATAAATGAACTGAAAATAAACATGGAACGTGTGCGCTGGATGCAACAAGAGGTTGGTAAACTATATATCCTAATAGATATACCTGCCATGGAATTATTTTTCAGAAAGGATGGTATGGATATGATGCACATGCGAATAGTTGTTGGAAAGTTGGAAAGACAAACACCTTCATTAGTAGCCAATATGGCCAATGTGGTAATAAATCCGCCATGGGGCGTGCCGCCTACCATACTTAAAAAAGACGTGCTGCCGGGTATTACAAAAAGTGGTAGAAAGTACTTAGATAAAAAGGGTTTGAAGGTTTATGATAAAAAAGGAAAGAATATTGACGCATCAAAGGTAAATCCGAAAAATTATAAGAACTATATGTATAAACAAGACCCTGGAGATGATAATTCTTTAGGCTATGTAAAATTCAACCTGCCAAATCCCTGGGATATTTATTTGCACGATACGCCGCATAGAGATGATTTTGTGAAACGTAATCGCTTTTTAAGCTCGGGTTGTGTGCGTTTAGAACAGCCACAGCAGATGGCACTCTATATTTTAAGCGACCTTGAAAAGAAAAGATATACACAGGAAAGACTGGACTCTGTGATTGACACGCACAAAACAAGATGGGAGATATTGAAAACCAAAATACCTGTGCATATTGTATATCTCACCAATTTTGAAGATACAAATGGAAGGCATCTGCGCTACCTGAGAGATATATATAGTAGAGACGAGCGTTTGCTGGCTGCAATAAAATAAATTATTGCCTGACAGTTTTTACACTATCTACATTGCCGCTTGCAGATACATACTCAATAGTAATCTCTTTTATGGTAGGTACTGAAAGTTTTGTAGGGGTTGTGTCCGGTAAATGATCTACTCTTTTATTTAACCAGTGAGAACGGGCCATGTATCTTTTTTCAGGATAGTATATGAAAAGGCAGGTGCTATCCTTTATGGTGTTGATAACCATATCTGATAATTTTGCGGGAACAGCCGGGCAACCCCAACTGCGGCCAAGGCAATTTTCATTATTCTCAATATATTGTTTGCTTACATAATATGCACCATGCACTACAATACCGCGGTCAAAAGCGGCACTATTAAAGCCGGCATCCATACCGTATAAATGCAAAGACATGCCGTGGTCGCCATCATACGTATCGCCGGTAATATAAAAACCTAAACTTGTTTTATGTGTATTATTCCTGTTTGAAAAGGAAGTAGCATATTCTTTTCCAGAACCTCTGCCATGTGCAACCAATGTATTCAGCAATACTTTTTTAGTATCGAGATCTATAATCCACATGCGATTTTTGTTTGCCGAAACTGAAAGGTCGCAAATAGTAAGGATGCGTTTATTGTCATTGAGTTTGCCGTCGTTGAGTAAATTCAAATAACCCCTATATGCCTTATCAAATACATCAAAAGACAGGCATTCGGAATTGCTAAAATCAATATGATTGAAAACGTAAGCGATGTGTTTTTCTAAGCCCCTCTCTGTAAGTATCACGGGCATTGTTTCGCCTGCGTTTACAGGTTTGTAAACAGCAGTAGCCATAAAGCACATCAGTAAACACAATAGCAAGTTCTTCATCAGCTTTATTGAATTGAGTATTTGGATACCCGGTATTTCAAAGATAATCTATATGCATATTTTTTCAAACGCATGAGAATTTATTTAACAGCTTTATTGCTTAAATGACAGTTTGTTGACAAGACAATTATTATAGATTTTACCACTATCTGTATATGTTATATTCCGGTCAATTATCTTACATTTGGCTGTTTTTAAAAATATTTTTTACGATGAAAGAAGTATATATAGTGTCCGCAGTGCGCACGCCAATAGGCGCATGGGGTGGGGCACTGAAAGATTTTTCAGCAACTCAGTTAGGTTCTTATGCTATCAAAGCTGCTTTGGAAAGAGCCGGTGTACAGGCAAGCGAAGTAAATGAAGTATTAATGGGTTGCGTGATGCAGGCCAATTTGGGACAAGCACCTGCACGCCAGGCTGCACGCTTTGCAGGTGTGCCCGATAATGTACCCTGTACCACTGTAAATAAAGTTTGTGCCAGCGGCATGAAAGCTATTATGCAGGGTGCACAATCTATTATGCTCGGAGATAATGATGTGGTAGTAGCCGGTGGTATGGAAAGCATGAGTAATGTACCTTTTTACAATGCCAATCTTCGCTGGGGTAGTAAATACGGTAATGTAACATTGATAGACGGCCTTGCAAAAGACGGCTTGACAGATGTGTATCACAACTATGCCATGGGTAATGCTGCTGAATTGTGCGCAAAAGAATGTAACATCAGTCGCAACGAACAGGATGAGTTTGCTATAACCAGTTACAAACGCAGCCAGGCTGCATGGGACGCGGGTAAATTTACAAACGAAGTAGTGCCTGTAGCAGTACCGCAGAAAAAAGGTGACCCTAAATTGGTGAGCAAAGACGAAGATCCATGGAATGTGAAATTTGAAAAAATTCCCGAACTCAAATCTGCTTTCCAAAAAGATGGTAGTGTAACTGCGGCTAATGCCAGCACTATGAATGATGGTGCAGCTGCGATAGTTTTAATGAGTAAAGAAAAAGCAGATACCTTAGGTATAAAACCACTTGCAAAAATAAAAGGTTATGCAGACGCAGAGCAAGCGCCTGAATGGTTTACAACCACACCTTCTATTGCCGTGCCAAAAGCAGTTGCAAAAGCTGGTTTGAAAATGACTGACATCAGCTACTTCGAACTGAATGAAGCATTTAGTGTAGTAGGTATTGTGAACACACAAAAAATGAATCTGAAACCTGAACAAGTGAATGTGAATGGAGGTGCCGTTGCGTTAGGCCATCCATTAGGTGCCAGTGGTGCACGTATTATTGTTACACTGATAAATGTATTGAATCAAAACAATGCTAAATATGGTGCCGCAGGTATTTGCAATGGTGGCGGTGGCGCCAGTGCGGTTGTAATTGAAAGAATGTAAGGGAGCCTCACCACGGGCCTCTCCCAAGGAGAGGGGGAATAAAAATATTGAAGGCGCTTATGCGCCTTTTTTATTTAGCTTTCTTCAGCATTTCTTTAATTTCATCATCCGAGGTACTGAAACGGAAGGTGCCAAATTTGCCTTTATGAAGATTGAAGCTCAAGGCTTTTATCCCTTTCTTTTCTGAGACGATTTTGAAAACCGTAACATGTTCCGGATCGTTTTTAACTACACCGAGATATTTATAAGAAACAATCTTGCCATAGTCTTTCTTTGTGTCTAGTTGAGGATTAACTTTTGCCCAAAAACAATCCCGGCCTGGAAATATAGTACATATACTATCGGTCTGGTCATTGTTATAAAACGTTACAAATCTATCCATGACTTTTTGGTAATCTTCTTTTGTTTGAGAAAATGTAACGAAAGGGTAAAAACAAATGATAAGCAGCAAGTATTTCATACATGAAATTTTAATAAAATTAAAAAAGCTCTATAAATTTATTGATTTTAATACCCTCTTTTCTTTCTATAACCTTCCAAGAATTTTTCAAACTCTGCCAGAGTAAAGCTGCTTAGGTTTTGTTTGGCAGTTAGTCCCCCTTTTTGTGCTGCCATTACGCCATAATAAACATCATGATAACCATCTATTGCATGCGCGTCCGGGTCAATAGATAGTAAAACACCTTTTTCAATAGCATATTCTATCCAGCGCCAGTCTATATCCAGCCTGCGTGGGTGGGCGTTTATTTCTATTACCACATTATGCGCAGCGCATTCATCTATTACTTTTTTGTGGTCAATAGGATATCCTGCGCGCGATAATAATAACCTGCCGGTTGGGTGTCCCAGTATTGTAGTATATGGATTGCGCACTGCAGTCAGTACCCTGTTCATTGCTTTTTCTTCACTCATCTTCAGATTGCTGTGTACGGAAGTAATGACAAGGTCTAATGTTTTCAATACATCATTGCTGTAGTCCAGGCTGCCATCATTCAATATATCAACTTCAATGCTTTTAAATATTTTAAAAGGCTTCAGCTTTTCATTCAGTGCATCTACTT
>Ga0207138_1165_pt1 | contig 11086 bp, 10 predicted proteins | sample Alteio_BWMinHeat_6_FD_153589 | JGI IMG/M metagenome (GOLD analysis project Ga0207138, IMG submission 153589) | Enriched cells from forest soil in Barre Woods Harvard Forest LTER site, Petersham, Massachusetts, United States -... | ecosystem: Environmental > Terrestrial > Soil > Temperate forest >...
CGAGTTTTTTGAGTACCCTCTTTTCGGTTACGCAGATTCCGGGAATTTTGGAGGGGCGCGGTCTGTTGGTGGACAAATGCATAGGTCCTTCGTTGGCAGGGCTTCGCTTCGCGCAGCCCTGCGCTGCCTCAGGATGACAGCTGGGAGATTAAGGCGGTGCCGGTGAGTTTGCATATGTTTCGGTGGGTTGGGCACCACAGACAGTACTCTCAACCGGGTGTCATCCTGAGGTATTTACACTGCGATTGCGCGGGAGAAGCAGATCAAGGGACTGCTGCGCATCAAGAAGATGAGGCTGATTGTCGAGATGAATCCGCAATGGAAGATCTAAGCGCCGAGTGGTTGTGCGGCATCAGTATCAGCCGGACAATGCATAGGTCCTTCGTTGGCAGGGCTTCGCTTCGCGCGGCCCTGCGTTGCCCCAGGATGACAGGAGTTTGTTAGCAGGCGAGTTGGTCGCGGCTTAGCTTTAAGCCGTTCAGGTTGCCTAGCACCGTTACTGCGATGGAGTCGGTTTGGAAGAATTCGTTGGCTAGTTTTTTTACATCCTCCACGGTGACGCTTTCGATTCTTTGGATGAGTTCGTCCATGCCGTAGAAGCGGTCGAAATACATTTCCTGGCGGGCCAGGTTGGACATGCGGGCGGTCGAGGATTCGAGCGACAACATCAGGCTGCCCTTCAGCTGGTCCTTGGAACGGCGCAATTCTTCCGCGGGAACGTGCTCCGCCTTGAGATTGCGGAACTCGGACACGATGCATTGCACGACCTTGGCGGCGGATTCGCGCGAAGTGCCCGCATACACCGAAAGGCAACCGGTATCGCGATAGGGGTTGAGGTCGCTGTAGATGGCGTAGGCCAGCCCCTGGCGTTCACGGATGTTTTGGAAAAGACGCGAACTCATTCCGCCGCCCAGAAGTGTGTTCAGAATGTAGGAGGCGTGCCGGCCTTCGTGTGCCAGGTGATGGGAGGGCACGCCGACACAAATTTGGACCTGCTCCAGCGCCTTCTTGTTGCGCATGACGATGCGGGGCACGATCTTCGGGGGCTGACTATGATAGCCGTTCTTGACAGGGTGCATGTGGCGAAAATGCTTGTTCACTAACTCTACGAAGGGCTCGTGCTGTAAGTTGCCAGCGCCACAGATGATCAAGTTGCTGGGGCTAAAGCGCTGGTGGTAAAAGCTCAGCACCGGGTCCTGCTCGAAACGCTTTACACTGTCCTTGGTGCCCAGGATTGGTTTGCCCAGGGGATGGTCTTTCCAGAAATTTTGAGTAAAGATTTCGTGGACGAGATAGTCGGGACTATCTTCGTCCATTTTGATTTCTTCGAGAATGACGCCACGTTCGCGGGTGATGTCCTGGGCAGCGAACACAGGGTTGAGCACCAGGTCGCTGAGCACATCCATGGCGATGGGTACATGCTCGTCGAGCACCTTGACATTGAAGCAGATGCATTCTTTGGCCGTGAAGGCGTCCATGTTGCCGCCAATGGAGTCCACTTGGCGGGCGATGTCCTCGGCTGAGCGATGCTTAGTGCCCTTGAATACCATGTGCTCGACGAAGTGGGAGATACCGTTCCACTGCGGGTCCTCGTCGCGTGATCCAGTCTTGATCCAGACGCCGATCGAGGCGGAGCGAATATGCTGCATCTGCTCGGTGATGACGGTTAGACCGTTGGGCAGCACCTCACGCCGGATATTGCGGAGTTCTTCAACCATGAAAGTGTCGCTTTCTTGCTGTTTGCTGGGCTGGACTAGCCTTGTATCATTGTTACACAGTTGGATGCGGCCGGTGAAATAGTAGTTAGTTGTTTTGAATCAATAACCTACGTCTAGTTTTCCGATTTCTACGGCCAAAACAGGGTCAAGGTCACATATCGTCCTCTACAATCAAATAAGGAGAACTGACGATTCGATGCGATGACGGAAACTACGACCAAAGCGCTGTTAGGCCTTACACTTCGTGAGCTTACGGACTTTGTGGAGGAGGCCGGCGAGCCCTCGTACCGGGGACGGCAGTTGTTCGCTGCGCTTTATCGGCAGCGGGTCGGATCCGCTGATCAGATCTCTACCCTTCCCCTGGAATTCCGGGAGGGGCTGGAAATGCACGGCATTTTGATGGGAATTCCTAAGATTGAGAACAGGTTTGTCTCGGTTGATGGCACAGTGCGGTATCTGGTGGGCTTCGCGGACCGACAAAGCGTGGAAACGGTGTGGATGCCGGAAGGCGACGGGGGAGAATCCGGAGACGGGAGCGAAGCCGGGGACGATCTGCCTGGAAAAAGGGAACGCGGATGGGACCGCGCCACAATCTGTATTTCGAGCCAGGTCGGTTGCGCCGTAGATTGTCAGTTTTGCTTGACTGCGCTGCTTGGGGTTAAGCGCAACTTGACGGCTGGCGAGATCGTGGGGCAGGTCTGCGCGGTACTCAATGACCAACATGTTTCTCCGCCTCAAGACCGCGTGAACATCGTGTTCATGGGTATGGGGGAGCCTTTCCTGAACTACGAGAATTTTGTGCGGGCCGTGGGGTTGCTGGTGGAGGGCGTGGGTATCGCAGAATCACGTATGACGGTATCAACGGCGGGCATTGTGCCAAGGATCTACGATCTTGGTGCGGAGCCGGTGCGGCCTAAGTTGGCGATCTCGCTGAATGCTTCGAATGATGAGTTGCGAACCAGATTGATGCCCATCAATCGTAAGTGGAACTTAGAGAAGTTGCTGGGGGCGGCCCGGGATTTCCCATTGCGTAACCGGGAACGGCTCACGTTCGAATATGTTCTGCTCGAAGGCGTGAATGATTCCGCCAACCACGCCCGCGAACTTGCTGAGTTGGTTCGCGGAATACGGGCGAAAGTGAACCTGATTGCTCTCAACCCCGGGCCGGGGGTTGCATTTCGAACTCCGGACCAGCAGAGAGTAGGGGAATTTCAGAAGATCTTGATCACAAGTAGTGTGCCGGCCTTTGTCCGGCGTCCGCGCGGGCGCGACATTTATGCCGCTTGCGGTCAATTAAAGCGGACCGTAGAGTTGGCTGCGACGTAAAAGAAGCTTAGCCAGTCACGGCGGCCTTCGATTGGGAATGTTGTTCAAGTGAGGACAATCTACGGGTTGCGTTACCGGCAGCTTGATCCTCTGCGGTTGCGGCGGGCAGTTCGATGCGGAAGGTCGCGCCGCCTTGGCGGCGATTCTGACATGTGATTTTCCCGTTGTGTTCCTGGATAATGCCGTAGCAAACGCTGAGTCCCAGACCCGATCCCTGTCCCACCGGACGCGTGGTGTAGAAGGGGTCAAACACGCGGTCGGGTTGCTCCATGCCCAGGCCGTTGTCAGAGAATTCCAACACAACAAAAGCGTTTTCCTGGCGTGAGGTGACAGTCAGGACCCCACCGGTTTCGGTCATGGCACGCAGGGCGTTATTGGTGATGTGCAAACACACCTGCAAAAGCTGGTTGGAATCTCCCAAGACCCGTGGCAGTTCCCGGGCAAATTCGGTGTGGGTCTGGATATTAGGACCATGGGATTGCGGCAAACACAATTTTACAGCTGTCTGTATCAAGGCGTTGATGTCCACCAAGGTTTTCTCCGCCGGTACCTGCTTAGCAAAACTGAGCAGACTGGAAACCAGAGTCCGCGTACGGCGCACTTGCTGTTCAATTTTGTGCATGAGGGAGCGTTGCTCATTGCTGAGTTCGGTGCTTGACAGCAGGTCAGAGTAGCCCATCATGGCGGCGAGCGGATTGTTCAACTCATGGGCGGCGCCGCCCACTAGCTGCCCCAGGGACGCCAGTTTCTCCGACTGCAACAGTTGTGCCTGCACTCGGGTCAAATTATCCAGCGATTCCTGGGAAGCATTCAGTAACTGGAGCAGTTCGCCGTCCAGGAGATGCTGTTTAAGGAATACCAAAGTCCCCATGACGAGCATACTAGCCAGGGTCAGCACCAGACGGAAGGTGCGAACCGGTTGTGAAATTGTGCTGTCGAACAGCGACCATGCGGCAAACAGAGGAAGGGAAAAAATGGCGATCATGCCCAGCCTGGCCACCCAGACCCCATAACTCCTGAACAGCCGGGCGCTCTGTTGCAGGGGTGAATAATGGAGGGCCAGGAGGCCGATTACGGTGACCCATGCCATGGAAACCGCGAGGGGCACATCATACAGGCTACCGGAGTAATACACTTTTCGGGCGATGGCCCAGTTGGCCAGGAAGGAGCCTAGCGAATACGTAAGTCCTGCCCCAAACCAACTGGCATAAATCATTCGCCAGGAACCGCGACTCCGGAACCAGAGGGCAGCCATCCCGACCAGGAAAACCATCTTTTCGGTCAAATAAAGGATGTTGAGGTTGTGGTCGTAGCTGGGTTCGTAAGCCTGCACGTATTGCCAGGGAATGACCGCAAATAAATAAAGATAAACCCACCAGATCAGCAAGAGAGCGAAGTCGAGGGTCCCAAAGCGTGTGGTACGGTCATCCTGCTGGACATGTGGTTGCAAGGCAAGCGCCGCGATCATGGGAACAATGTGAAGGAAAATAACAACGTCTCCCCCAAATGGGTTGGGGACCTCAGTGCGTTGCAGCACTTCGAAGTAAGTCCACAGAATTTGGTAACAGAACCAGAATGCCATCCCCAGCATCATCAGGGCCCAGAAAGCCCGAACCCGGCCGCGCGTTGCTAAAACACTAGGCAATAGCGCAAGCGTGCCCGAGAGCAACAATACAAACTGAACGATGTCGCTCAAGGCGGTGAGCGCAAAGCTGTGGTACAGACACAGCGATGCGACCACCTGGATGCAGACCATCCCGGCGATTGCCGCGACCCAAAGCTTGGAGGGAGTGGACATAATTCCTTCGATTTGATTCTTAGGCACAGACGGCAAGAGGGAAAGTTACTTCGGTAACCAACGCCTTCAAGGCGTGCGCTTTCAAATGTCACCGAGGAGCCTGATGTCCAGAAGCAACTACGTGGGCATCATCCGAATCGTGTCTTGTGTTCTTTCGCGATACAGAGATCCATGACGACAAGGATGCCAGACTGCCGGGCTTTTTCCGCGGCCCCCTCGTGGACCACTTCCTCCTGCATCCAGATCGCTGGAACCTGGAGTTGGATTGCCTGGTCCACGATCTCCTCTACGAACTCTGGTCGCCGAAAGATGTTAACGATGTCGATTTTGCCCGGAATCTCCAGCAGAGACGAGTATGCCTTCTCGCCCAGTGCGTCTTTGATCTCAGGATTAACCGGAACAATGCGGTAACCATGGGTTTGCATGTAGGCAGCCACGCCATGGCTGGGACGTAAGGGGTTGTTGGAGAGTCCGACCACGGCGATGTTCTTGGAATGCCGCAGCAAATCTGCAATGGGATCCAACTGAGATACGGGCATAGTGGGGTATTTTAGCGAGTGTGGACGGCAGAGGCCAAGCCTGGTAGTGGACTACTTTGACTTTCACAGACGCATAAGTAATTACCTCACGAGTGGCACAGTTGAATCATGTCAAAGCAGTTAAGCAACGACATAAACCAAGCCGCACGAGAGCAATGAACAGCAACCAGCGGGGTAACTATTTCAGAGATGAGTTGCGGCTCATCTCCACACCCAACGAGGCGTGGTAAACCATCCTGCCGCTCACAATCGTGGCGACCACTTTGCCTGTAAGCCGGCAGCCATCGAACGGGGTGTTGCGTGACTTGGAGCGTGATTTGGCCGCTTCGAAGATCCAGCGCTGCTTAGGATCGAAAATAGTCACATCCGCATGGCTACCGCGGGCAAGCGTACCCCGGCCCCGCAAGTCCACGACGCGGGCTGGCCCTGCGGTGAACAATTCGACAATCCGGGCCAGTGGAATCCCATGCTCACGATGCAGGTGAGTAATCGCCAGGCCCAGAGCTGTCTCGAGGCCGGTAATCCCGAACATCGCGCGCTCAAACTCGACTAGTTTTTCATGCGCTGCGTGGGGCGCGTGATCGGTGGCTATCGCATCCACTGTGCCATCGGCGAGTGCTGACAGGATGGCTTCACGATCTTCGACAGAACGAAGAGGCGGGTTCATCTTAAAGTTGGTATCGTATTCGCCTACGTCGCGGTCCGTAAGGCAAAAATGGTGGGGCGTGACTTCACAGGTCACACGGGCCTTGCTACGTTTGCCGCGGCGGACCGCTTTCAACGCATCGGCGGTGGAGAGATGGGCCACGTGCAAACGTGCCCCCGTGAACTGCTGCGCTAACTGTATGTCGCGGTCCACGATCGAAGATTCCGCCAATGTCGTCATGCCACGCAAACCTAACCGGAATGACGTCGGTCCCTCGTTCATCGAACAGCTCTCGGTCATGCGTGTGTCTTCGGCGTGTTGAATCACGGGCAGGTTGATTCCTGACGCCGCGCGCAAGGTCTCGCGCATGATGGAGTCGTTGAGAATAGGGCGGCCATCATCCGTGACCGCGACGGCTCCAGCACGCTGTAGGGCCCCAAAATCGGTGAGCACCGCGCCCTTGCTGGCATGAGTGGCAGCCGCGACGGGGAAGACATTGACCACGGCTGCGCGCTCTGGTTGTTGGATCCAAGTAACCCATTCCGGCGAATCCACGACCGGCGCCGTGTTCGGCATGCAGCACACCGAGCTGAATCCGCCGGCTGCAGCGGCAGCCGTCCCGGTTGCGATACTTTCCTTATAGCTTTGGCCAGGCTCGCGCAAGTGTACGTGGAGATCAATGAAGCCGGGAGCAACGATGAGGCCGCGAGCGTCGAAGGTCTGATCGGCGTTGCCCCGGACCTTGTTGGGCAGGGCGATTTCGGCTACTCGGCCCTCGCGCAGAAACACGTCCATGACCGCGTCCAACTCCATCGCCGGATCGATGACATGGCCGCTCTTGATCAAAAGTGATCCCGGCTTGGATTGGACTTTTGCCATTACTTGCCTGCATCCGCCTCTATCAAAGTCATAGTTGGATCCTAGCTCGTTTTACCCAGCGCCCGAGCGAGCACTGCCATTCGGACTGGGACGCCGTTGTGCACTTCTTCAATGATGACAGACTGGGGACAGTCGGCCACTTCTGAAGTGAGTTCGAGTCCACGAATAATGGGGCCGGGGTGCATCAGCAAAGCGTCGCGGTTGGCCAGTTTCAGGCGACCCGTCGTCATCTGATACTTGGCAACGTAATCCTGCAGGCGAATTTTCATTCCTGCCAGGCGTTCTTTTTGGACCCTTAGCAACATGACAGCATCCGTGCCGCGTACGGCTTCCTCCAAAGTGCGAGTTATGTGCACTCCGGGAGCCAGGCTGGTGGCTACGTCGGGCAGCAACTCTGGCGGTCCGCAAAGGGTGATGCGGGCGTCGAACTTGCTGAGCAGGTGGATGAAGGAGCGAGCTACGCGGCTATGGTAGATGTCGCCCACAATGGCGATTTGCAACCCTTTCAAATTCTTCTTGTGACGCAGCAAGGTGTACGCGTCGAGAAGTGCTTGGGTGGGATGTTCGTGCATCCCGTCACCGGCGTTGATCACGGGAATATCGAGGTGCGCCGCCATCAACCGCGGGGCCCCCGCGTGGGGGTGGCGAATTACGATGACATCTGCGCCTACTGCGCGCAGGGCGTACCCTGTGTCCAGTAAGGACTCGCCTTTTTCTATGCTCGAACCAGTAGAAAGCACGAGGGTGGTCATCGCCCCCAAAGACTTGGCTGCCATTTCGAAGGAGGTACGAGTGCGCGTAGAGGGCTCGTAGAACAGAAGCAAAACGCGTTTGCCACGCAGCAAGGGGCGGGACTTTAAGGGATTCATGCGCCGTGCCAGATGGAGCAGGCCCAGAATGTCTTTGGCTTCGAGATGTTCGATGTCGAGCAGCGAGCCGCGCACAGCTTTGTTCATGGTTTGCCTGATAACTCAAGGGCTAAGCCGGAACGTAGCTTCCGGTCAACGCGCCACGGAAACAACCCCGGACCGCTGACCAGGCTTCTCCAGTCATGCTGAGGAGCGAAGCGAATCTTCGTTCGGGATGACAAATCAGTTCGGCTTCTCAACCAGCAGAACTCTTTCCGCTTCATCGAGTTCCTGCAGCTGGACTTCGATAATTTCCTGCAGAGTGGTTTGCACTTTGCGTCCTACAAATGCCGCTTCGATGGGCAGTTCGCGATATCCGCGATCCACCAGCACGCAGAGTTGTACCCGCTGGGGGCGTCCGTGTCTAAAAAGAGCATCCAAGGCAGCACGCGCAGTGCGTCCGGTGTAGAGAACGTCATCCACGAGTACAATGTTCTTGCCCGTAACCACGAATTCCATCTCGGTTTTCTGCACCACTGGCTTTGGTCCCACCATCGAGAGATCATCCCGGTACAAGCTGATATCTAGTGTACCCACGGGTACGGAGGTTTTTTCGATCCGGCTAATCATGCTGCCTAGGCGCTGGGCAAGAAATACTCCACGTCGGCGAATTCCAACCAGGCCCAGGTTTGCCGCTCCGTTGTTCTTCTCGATAATTTCGTGTGCCAGCCGTACCAGCGTCCGCTCGATTTCCGACGCTGACATGAGCTGCGCCTTCTCGCGCAGATGGAACTGGCGGTGTGAACTGTTCGGGGTCAACGCTGCATCATACGCGGGCAGGCTGAGCGGGGGCAAGCCGGTGCGAGGCTGTGTGTAGATGCTCCAAGATAATGGTATCCCTTTTAACTGCAACCAGACTTTGTCACCCTACAGGGGTGGTGACGATAAGTCAGAAAGATCTTCAGCGCGGCGGGCGGCTGCGTAGGCGAAGTGCAGAGCTCAATCCGTACAGACACGCTGCTCTTTGGATCGGCGAGGGAGGCCGGACAGCGCGATCATTCAGCCACTATCAGTACTGGTCAGTGGCCATTTTGAGAGATGCGGTTTTCAAGTCAGCCTAAGCCGAAGATCGCCTTTGCTGAAAGCAGTCCCGGCACAAAATCGGTCGTCCTTGGGTTGGCTTAAACGGTACCGTGGTCTGCTTCCTGCATCGCGAACAGACCACCGGGGTCTCGATTCGCGAGGATGCAAAATTGCGGACCGGGGCGAACCCAAGGGTGGTTGCCCGCTTGTTCTTGCACTCCCTACACCGTTTAGGCTCGTTCTTAAAATTCTTGTCGTGAAAGAACAACTGCTCCCCAGACGTGAAAACAAAATCCGCTCCGCAATCAATGCACTTTAACATCTTGTCCTGGAATTCCATGGAGGACGCTCCCTTCGGGCCTTTCCCTCACATCCATGTGCCAGGCGGAGAAATACGGAACTCCCCCAGCGCACAAATGCGCAGAGATATTGATTCATCCCCTCAAATTGGTGTTACCCCTGGGTCCCGCCATATCCAGAAAGGACATGGCTTTACTGCTAATGCGAAGCACACTCACCCCCCAGTGAGTTTTGCTTCCCATACCAGATGACGCGATCAGAAAGGGAAGGGGCCGCCCATCTGGCAGGGCAGCCCGTCGCGTTTATTAATCCTGCTCTTTGCGAGCTTTTTTGCGGCTACGCTTTCGCGCCAAAGCTTCCTTGACGCGCTTTTTCTCGCCGGGTTTCAAGTAAAAGGAGTGGCGTTTGACCTCCTTGATAATATCTTCCTGCTGCACTTTCCGCTTGAAACGGCGCAGTGCATTCTCTACTGACTCACCCTCTTGCAGTCTTACTTCTGCCAACGGAACCACACCCCCAAACTCGTCCAACGGGACTGCATAGTTATTGCAAGGTTTAGTGCATATGTCAAGTGTTATGTGTAGAACTGGGCCCATCTTTATGAAGTAGTCTGAAAGTATCATGGCAAGAGCATGTTCTTTAGCCTGAGTCCCTAGGCCATTTGATGGAGTAGTATCCTTGGGAAAATTCGGCTACACCCCGTGTATTCTAGGTTCGCGAATGTTGGTATCAATGCGCCGACGGGGGTGAGAATACAAACGAGATGAAATATGTAACCGCTTCCCAGGATCCTTTACAACACAAAGCAGGCGCTACCCGTCCAACGATTAGCCTTGCCAATCAACAAACAAGAAAAATAGGGCGAGGGACCGCTTAATGGCGCAACTCCGAACCGGCCATCATTGGATGCACAGGTGCTGGCGTATCGGTTGGGCTGGATATCGATCCTGGTGGGAGTTATTGATCGCCTCGCGACAGAAGTTGACCTGCGAAGACATGGTGAGGTAAACACACAACTCGTACTTCGGGGCTACGCTAGTTTGGTCAACCTGCTTGCTTTTTCTTCCCACTTAGGTGCGTTCAAGCCCATCACGAGGAGCCACAGGAACACCGATCCTTCCACGAGGAAGGTGGAGGCCAGAATGTAGGGTGACAAATAGTTTGTGAGCGTTGGTGACAGAAAGGTCAGCCAACACAAGCCTGCGATCGCCGTCAGTGCACTCAAAATCCGAGGCAGAAAGGTCGAGCTGAAAATCAGGTAGCCGATCAGGATCCAATAGAATCCGTGAAATCCGAGGCCGATGTTCACGCCGTGAGGTAGAAATTGAAGAAGCTCAAGGGTGAGTGCCACGAAGTTGAAGGATGCCGCGAGCAAAGAAAGGCGCCGGTCCACTGGCTTAAAGATGTCATAGAAGAGCAGCGTTACAGCGATCATGCACGAAACCTCTGTGACGCCCGCTGCGACGTCCTCTGCAAAACTCAACCTGCCGCGAGCGAAGAACTCGGTGAATGCTGCTGTCAGTAAAAGGAACAGAAAAAGGGCACCGGCCATTCTGGCCTTGAAACGCGGTGACGCTTCTGCAATCCATCTCGTCATCACTACTGCTCTCATACTCTTTCCTCTCTTTCCTCCTTGTGCGAGCGATTGAATCAGGCGTTCATACGAATCAGAGCGGGTTTCCCGATCAGAAGCTCAGCGCACGGCTCCGACGATCGGAGGTGGCTTTCATGCGGCGCGGGCCTGCTCCTTCCATCGTGGAACGTCCACGCCCATCACGAGCAGCCATAGCATCAGCGCTAGTTCCGCGAGGAAGCCGAGGACCAGATTGTAGGGTGACAGATAGTGTGCGAGCGGCGAGAATAGAAAGGTCAGCCAACCCAGACCGGCAAACGCCATCAGTGCACCCAGAATTCGAGGCAGGAAGCTCGACTTGAAAATCAGGTAGCCG
>Ga0207138_1166_pt1 | contig 11067 bp, 2 predicted proteins | sample Alteio_BWMinHeat_6_FD_153589 | JGI IMG/M metagenome (GOLD analysis project Ga0207138, IMG submission 153589) | Enriched cells from forest soil in Barre Woods Harvard Forest LTER site, Petersham, Massachusetts, United States -... | ecosystem: Environmental > Terrestrial > Soil > Temperate forest >...
GCCAGCGAAGTCGCTTTGTAGCGCTCCTGCAACAGCCAGGGATGGAGGCTGGGTTCGACGACCGCATGCGCACCGAGACGGACAAACTGGTCAAAGCCGATGTCCCATACCAGTTTGGTCAACACGTTATCCACCGCTCGATGGGTAAATCCACAAAGCAAAACCCGATCGCCACGGCGGGCCAGTTGGGCGATAAGATGGGCCAGCGTATGGGTCTTGCCGGTGCCCGGCGGCCCCTGGATGAGCAGGTAATCTTCAGCCTGCAGGGCCCGTTCCACGGCGTAGCGCTGCATGGCATTCAAGGGGAGCATGCTCAAATCGGCGTGTATACTTTCGTCGAAGCGCGGCTGGATCTGTCCCATCAGCAGGGCCCGTTGGCGCGGTTCCGCCTGGCTGAGCCAGTGATAAAGGGCGGCCTGCAGGCTGTTGAACGAGGTCTCCATCGTATCGGCGCCGAGCGCCCAGGCCCGGCCCTGCCACCGTTCGGCGGGCAGCCACTTCTTCAGGATCAGGCGCACCATTTCACGGTTGATCTCGCCGATCGTCACCTTGTAAACCTCGCCCTGGGTGAGGCTGCCCGGGTGCAGCAGCACCATATCCCCGGCCCGGAATTGGGAAAGGTTCGGTTCGGTGAAGGAAAACGAGACTTCATAACCGGAGCCGCCCGCATACTGGAGCCCGCCCAGGGCCTTCCCTTCCCGCCGCAGGGCCTCCGGTTCCAGCCAGTTGCGGGCATAAATCGTGCGACTATGGGCCCGCTCCAGCTCGATCAAGCGGAAATAGCGGTGATAATAAGCCAGTTCGGCGGCCGGCTTCGTTTCGGTACCGGCGCAACTGAGTCGCTGGGAGCAAGTTTCGCAGGATTTTTCCTGCATGACCCGGCAGGTACTCAGGCACTTGTTTTTGACGAACCATTTGCAGTTGTCGCAATCGCCCGCTTCCACCCGCGGAATGGCGCGCGCCGCCGGATTATGCTGGCGTTCCTGGCGGGACAGTGTCAGGGCATAATCGAGCGCCACCATGCGGTTGCGGATGCGGATCACCTCGCGCCGCTTGCGCCGCTCGATGGAGAAGGCACGCGGCACGCGCCCCTTGCCGTTCTGGGAGTAAAGGAGGAAGCTGTGCGGGTTACGACAGCCGAACACCGACTCCAACAGCAGTTGGTAAGCCGCCACCTGCAGTTCATCCTCCGGCCAGGGCCGCCCGGTCTTCAATTCGTAGGTGGTTGCCTGCGGACCGGGCGAGAGCAACAGGTCCAGCCGCCCCGCCAGGCCGTATTTGGGCGAGATCAGGGTGGGTTCGAGCGTGCGCTCTTCATCGATCAAAGAGGGTTCGGACTGAATCCAATCAGCCAAAGGCTCCAGGTGTTGGGCCACCTCGGCCCGAAAAACAGCCGGCATGGGCGTCTTGCCTTCAGGCAGGCAGGCCAGCGCCAGGGTATTTTCCTGCAGGACTTCCTCCTGTATGGCTTCCCAGGCACGCGACGGCTCCTGCAACAGGCGATCAAAAATCTCATTGACCACGCTACCCCGGATCAGCGCCGGGCTTTGCTCAGAATCGCCCTGGCGCTTGTGCGAATAATATTTGCGCGGGCAGCCCTCCATCTGGCGAATCACGCTGGGGTTGACCAGGATAGAGGGTTCCAGGACTACATAGCTGTCGGCATTGGCGAATAAGCTGACCACCGGGCCGTTGGGTCCCTCTTTACCGACATGGCATTTGATGTGCCGGAGCCCTAATTCCGCCCCCGGCCAGCCGTACTCCAGGAGATCCCGCCAGTCTTCGTGCAGGATCAGCTTGATGGGGGCGCCGGCATCCAGCGTCACCCAAAGAAAACCCGCGGCGGTTTCCCCCGAAGCCAGTGCCACAGGTCGGGGGCCGGGATTGCTCTCCACCCGCACGATGGCATGGCAGCTATGGTTGTGTTCCTGCATATTCTCATTGTCGTTTACCTGCAAGCTCGTGCCTACTGTGCGCAGCAAATTATATTTCACTGGTTTATCCTCTTGACAATAATTGATATAGAATGTATTATATCATTAATGAATCAAGTATTTGATTTGGAGTTAGATGGTGCCTGTAACGTAGGCCTAGATCAGGAGGTAATTCAGCAGCGATAGTAAATGTGACTACGAGGGCGGCGCCCCTGATCCACCTCGGCGGATGTCGCCCCCTTTGACATAGACTCTACCTCGCAATGGGGGCCGGGATAACTACAAATCTCGGCCTCTTTCGCTTTGGACAACTGTCACTGTGACCGCGGTGGAAATGAAGCTATACTAACGGCTAAAGGTTTGCCATCATGAAGCCTTAATGCAGGCCCACCGTGAGATTCAAGGCCACACCGCCACCAGTACCTGATTCCTTGCCGCACATCCCTTCGCGGGGTGTGGATTGGCAGCGCCTGTTTTATATGTTGGGCAGCTTTATTTTGCTGCTGGCGCTATTTTATGTGGGGATGCAAGTAGCTGCTTTCTTTTCCGAGTTGCTGGTAGTGATTGTGGTCGGCAGCCTGATTTCATTTCTGCTCTACGAAGTATCCTATCCGCTGGCCCGTATCATGCCCTGGTGGCTGGCAGTCTCGCTCACCTATCTGATCTTCCTGGCATTGATAGGTATTGCCATCGCCATGCTCATCCCCAGCCTGGTGGACCAGATCGGCCAGTTGGTGCAGAGCATTCCCCGGTACGCCGACCGGATGGAAAAGATCATGGCCCAGTGGCAGGTATTCCTGGAAAAGCGCCATTTCAAGCTGGATCTGCCCTTCTACCTGGCCAAGTTTACCGAGTATTTGCAAACGGGATTGTCCAGCCTCTCCAGTTTCCTGCCGACCTTGCTGCTGACCGGCTTTTCCACCTTACTGGACGGCGCCTTTGCTTTCATCCTGTCCATCTATCTGCTGATGGACTACGAGCTGCTCTGGAACCGCGTCACCGGCCTGTTTTTCGTCCGTTTCCGCCCCTTCATGCAATACGTCCGCTATGAGAGTTATAAGAGCCTGCACAGCTTTGTAGTGGGCTCGGTGCTGGGCGGGTTGTTCCTTTTTATCACCGATTTCATTGCCTTCAGCCTCTGCGGTTTCAAGTATTCACTGATCGCCAGCGTCCTGTACGGACTATTGATCGTGGTGCCCTACTTCGGCCCCATGATCGCCACGCTGATGCTGCTGTTGCTGTCCGCATTGCAGGGCAATTGGTGGATCTTCCTGGCCGTGAATATCAGCGCCTTCGTCTTCCTCAACATCCAGGGTTACGTGCTGGCTCCCTATATCTTCAGTGAAAGCATGGGCCTGCACCCCATTGCCGTGCTATTGGTCTTGCTGGTGGGGGCGCGCATCGCCGGCTTCCTCGGCCTCTTGCTCTCCATCCCCGTTGCCGGCCTCGTTTTTGCCGTGCTCAAGGCCATTTGGTGGATCGAGGAAGAGGGCGTCGCCCCAGCTGTGCCGGGAGACACGTAGCAGTCAGCAGTTAGTAGTACCTCCGGCTACGGATTGGCTGATTTAGAGAAGTATTGATCCTGTCTACAGTCCCGCCCACCAGGTAAGCCATGCTGAGTGCTGATAGCTGACTGCTGACTGCTGATTGCTCTCATGTGCTGGCCGTCTTTTTTCGCCCTCCGATTATTTGCTATAATGCGCCTTGCATAGCGGTTAATGCTGGCCCCGGATAAGGAAGGCAGCCACTTTTGCCCGGCTCCGGCCAGTGCGCCGGGACGGGGTTTCATTCCCGAGACAGAGCTAGAGGAAATGGAGGAAAATCACACCATGCTTGAATTACGGAAGGGAGTCAGGCGATTTGCAGCTGTCCTGGCCGTTCTTGCTGTTGTTCCCTTGTGGGGCAACCAGGTATTGGCGGGAGAACAGCGCATTGAAAACGGCACGTTAATCGTTACCGGCAATGGCATACCGCCGGAAAAGGGCAGCGTGGCGCAGAAGCGCCTGATGGCCAAGCGTGCCGCCCAGGCCGACGCCTACCGCCTGGTAGGTGAATACATTCAGGGTGTACAAGTAGATTCTCAAACAACGGTCAAGGACTTTGTTGCCCAGAGCGATGATATCAAGACCAAGGTCAGCGCTTTGGTAAAGGGCGCCCTGGTGATCGCGACCCGCAACATGAGCGACGGCTCGGTGGAAGTGGACCTCGCAGTAAAGCTGGATGACGTCTATGCGGCCATGCCGCCGGCCGTCAAGGTGGATCCGCCGCCACCCGAGCCACTGGTGGCGGAGCCGCCGCCGCCCGCCAAGGAGCCGACCTCCTTCCCGATGGACATCCACATCAAACGCCGGCAATGGAATGAAGAAGCGCTGGCGCACAATGAAAAGGGCATCGACCTCGCCACCAAGGGAGATCTCGACGGCGCCATGGGCGAATACCAGCAGGCCGCCAATATGGATCCCAATATGGACATTGCCTGGAGCAACATGGCTGAGGTCTATATCAGCAAGAAAGACTTCACCAATGCAGTGAGCGCGGCGCAAAAGGCTGTCACCATCGATGGCAGTTGGTCCGACAACCAATATCGCCTGGGCGTAGCTCTGTGGGTGTCCGGCGACAAGGACGGCGCCATTGCGGCGGAGAATAAGGCGTTAGCCATCAAGATCGACAACGATTGGGCTTTAGGAGCGCTGGGTGAGATGTACGCCGCCGTCAACCAGAACGACAAGGCGCTGGCGCAAATGCAAAAAGCGACCAAGTCCAAGCCCGAAGATCCCCAGCTTTGGTACTATCTCGGTTTTATCCAGTCGGAGTTGAAAGACACCGACAACGCCAAGGTTTCCCTGAGCAATGCGGTGGACAAAGCCACCAAGATGGGCATCGATTACTGGGAGGCCAAGGACAAGCTTTCCAAGCTTTGATATCCGTCAAATAAGCAACGGGGGCGCCATACACGGCGCCCCTTTTCTTACCGAACCGGCAACCCTTCGATCCTCTTTAGTTTCATGTTTGTTGCAAGTTGCAGGTATGTTAAACATCCCATCGATCCTCATAAGGTAGCTAGTTCATCAGTTACAATAAGGGTTAATCTCTGGTATTCCGTAGTTCCATTGGCGCAAGGAGTTTAGAGGATTGACCTCTAGGGGGATGCGATGTTGAAAAGACCCAGGCCGATTACCGTTCAACGGTGGCTAGAACAGGGTTTCACCCTGATCGAAGTCATGCTCGTCACCGTGATCTTTTCCGTCGTCATGGGCACCACTCTGGGTATCGTTGTGCACATGAACAACGAGGCCAGGATGTTGCCGGTCTATTCCCAGGTCCGCCAGACCGTCGATCAAACGCTGACGCGTTTGGGCGATGTGCTGCGCACGTCTCAGGGGCTTGTCCCGGCCACCGAGACCTCGGCGATCATTCAGCAACTGGCGTGCTCCAATGCCGGCCAAATCAGCGGCGCGAACAAGTTTACCTACACTTCCGGCGACTGTACGACCCAGACGCAGGCTGCTACCAACGCCGCCCCGCGTACCGATGCCATCGTCATCAAGGAGCCGATGGAAATCACCAACCTGACCAACACGACGCCGGAGTCGACTGCTCAACCGATCTTCAAACAGATCGCCCACCAGACATCGTTCGCCGAAGTGGCCTGGATGGACTTGTATCGCCGCCAGATGCAGCTCTACAAGTGGAACCGCACCGAGAATTTGATGTCATGGCGGCTGCAGCACAATTACAAGGACCATACGCTGCAAGGTGGCTACATTAACTCGCGTCTGGAGAAGATGTACAACCGGTATAGCCTCTGGGATCTGGTGCTGAGGGCCCACGTCGAACGCAGAAACGTCGGCTTCCGTGATGCCATCCGCATGCGCCGTTTTAACGCGGTAGTGCCGATCGGCGGCCTGGGCGTGACACCCCAGATCAACTTCGGCATCCAGTTCTGGCATGCCACGAATTTGCTGCGCTACGGGCGCGACATTTCGATCGATCAATATTATGAGAATGACAGCCCCTACCTGTACCAGGAAAACTGGAAAGAGGCCCAGGGCAATTATTATTACTACCACATCGGCGTCAAAGAGCACCGCATCAACAGCCGCTTAAATCGCCGCCGCGAGTCGCTCGACTTCCAGAGCCGCAAGTTCTTCGTCTTGAAAGAGCGCTACATGAACTGGGTCACCCAGGATGCCTACAATTTCTGGGTCAAGGAAGAGCATAGATACATACAATTTGTCAAGCAGGCCGCAGTGGGCGAAAGTGTCATGCAGGAACGGATGTTCCCGGTTTATGCCCAGAGCAAAGAACAGCGCTATCACCTGCAGGCCCGCCAGCAGCTTTACAAATTGCAGGAGCAGGTCAGAAAATATAAGCTGCAATCGATCAAGAGCAAATACAGCGCGCTGATGCTGGACCAGCCGGATTCCAGTCATATACGGTTGGAGGATCCCTTCGCGACCTCTAACGCCCTCGATATCTCGACGTTAGAGGGTGTCTTTCTAAGCAGTAACGTCAAGAACGATTTTGTCACGATTGTTTATACCAATAACGGCTCGCCTGCCTACTTCACTTCGACCATCAATAAACTGGAGAGCGATCATCTGCGCATCAAGTTGGATACGACCCTGCCGGCGGGCGCCGTTGGCGGCAGTGAAGTTCATTTCTTTACCTGCTCCAGCGGCAGCAGTACCAGCTGTGTGGGCAACTGGTCCGATGTCAGCGATGGCCAGGCCGATGATGCGACTTACGGCACGTATGAGAAGTACGACGGCACAACGGCACCGGTGCCATCACCCACGCGTTCGCCCCTTTATACGCACAGCGCCCAGGCTGCTTATACCGGCACTGTCACCAACGGCAGCAATGACGGCACCAACGAGACCCTGACTCTGACCGCCGATAATACCTTGAGCGGCTTCCCCTTCTTCATCAACACGTTGAGCATTGCCAACGGTACGGCCACGGGCGGCTCGACCACGAAACTGACTGATAGTACCCAGACCTGGAATACGAACCACTGGAAGCAGCATGTAGTCACCTTGACCAACTTGTGCAATACGTTTTCTGGTAATGGCGTTGATGATACTAATGCTTATGGCTACAACTTGCAGCCCAGTGGAATTTCATCATCCAAGCCAACAATCACCAGTAGTGATGCCACCTCGATCAACTTCAGTGCACTGAGTAGCTCGCGCACGGTTTGTGCGGCGGCCGGCGGCTCTGGAACTACTACGTCATCGTTGTCACCGATTCCAGCACCGAGTATTGCCGTCCCCAATGGTACCAGCAAGACGTTTACCTGGGCTACCAGTCCCAACATTCCCGCCGGCTCCCAGATTGGCACCCTTTCGTTCACACTTCATTTTGTCAATACAAGCAATGCCGGGGCCGGCGTTGATTGTCAAGTAGCAGTAAAGAGTAGCGATGGCAGCACTACTTACTATACAACGTCACCTTCGAACTGCGGAAACAAGCAAAGCGACAACTCTTACATTTACACATTGACCGTGCCGGCAAATAAGGTTGTCACTGCCGATGAAGCCAACAATTTAACGTATTATTACAAAGATAGAGATAATAATGGCGATGACGTAGCGATTACAAGCACCAGTGCAACTATCGCCTGGTCGGCTACCGCGGCCACGAATTACTCGATTGCTTCAGTGGAAGGAGTGGCAAAGATTGCCTCCAATCCCGCTCCTACCAGCACCTCAGTCGTCTTCCCCTGGGATCCCACCGCCAATGTGGGCCTGGGCTCCGGGGACAGCTACTATATCCCCCGCGAAGGCACTTTCTATCAGTATGTTGAGACTACCGGGGGTGGTGCTTATCCCGCCTGGTTCGATGTTACCAATAACAGCAATGCAGTAGCCACTTGTAGTACTGCGGGACCTTCATCCGGACCCGACTGCACGGTGGCTCATGCCGCCAGCAGTGATTTCACGACGGCGACAGTTCCTGTAGCTGCCAACAGCAGTACCGCCAACCTGGCCTGGACCTTGTGGAAGGACCGGGGAGCAGGCAATCCTTCCGTGAATTACACGGGCGCCACGGTCGATTCGAATAACTACCAGTATATAAAAACCACCGGCGTCCTGCAGGCGACCAATCCTGGCGATATCGGCAATAACTCCGCGGCTCCCGAGCTTCCCAACGATGGGACCACCCCCCTTACCAGTGTCAAGGTCCGGTGGATGGACATCCCGACGTCGGCCAAGAGCAGCAACGTTTCCCTGTGGACGGATACGCTCACCAGCGATACGCAGTGGAATAGCAGCATCAATGGCGGCACGCAATGTACCACAGCCAATAACAACAGCGTATGTCTGGAAAATTCACAATATCTGGGCTTCGGGTACGAATTGACCGATCCCCATTCAAGTTCGAGTCGCTACTACCAATATATTTACCTGTCGGCCAACGATACGACCAATGCCACCTCGCCGGCCGCCTCCAATGTCAAGACACCACGGGGCGCCGATGGCGTGTCGTATGGATTCCAGTATGTGTTAGATAGCGGAACCACTCGCTATTTCACCCTGACGACCAACAGCACCACCTCGGTATCTACTTCCAGTATCATTGGCCCCACAACAGCCAACTATGATCCCAACAAGAATAACTTCAGCGCATTCCTGAATACCGGCAGCAGCAGCCTCTTCGTCCTGGTCAAGGATGAACGCGACCTGATTCCTCAATCCTGCGGGCATCCCACCAATAATTGCGTCAACGTCGATCTGACCGGGTTTGCGGCCCTGGGCGGCGGCACCTTGCCGGATCCCCCGACCCTGCCCGACGCTAGCAACGGTAACAACAGCAGCTTCGCGAACCCATTCATACTGTCAGCGTCCAGCGACGGCAACGGCCATGCAGATGGCGTAGAACGCACCAATCGGTACGCCATCCCCGTCAACATCAACAACCCCAACGATCCGGCCGGCTTCTACCTGGGCGTGCCTCCCACCCCGGGCAGCTACAGCGCTACCGCCTCGGCCACTGACGGCCAGCGCAATTTTGCCATTTACAACTTCCCCAAGCACTACTCGACCGGCCAGGGTGCACAGAACAACCCGACTTATACCCAGGATCTGCCTACTGCAGCGACGTTGACCAGCCTGAACAACGGCGTGACCAATCCGGTCACGACGCCGTACCTGCCGTACTGGTTGACTAACGGAAAATATGTCGACAACACGACCAGCCAGGTCCTTTCTTCCTCCAGCAGCAACTCGAAGACGCACCTCAGTTCGACGCTGGCGAACGCGTTTCTCTTCCCGCAGGACGGCTCCGGCAACGCGCCCAACGCCTGCACCCTCCCCGGAGTGCCCAGCGGCTGTATCAATTGGACCAACCAGCAGAACTATATGGCCTGGATCACCATGGCGCTGAGCAGCAACGACTGCAAATACGATGCCAACCAGGGGCCGTCGTTCTACAGCACGACCCTGAATTCAGGCGTCACTTACAGTAATGCCGGCCCGTACCCCCAGACCAAGAATGGCGGGGGGGCCTGTAATGGGAACGGCAGCTACACCAGCACCAGCGTTAATGGCGTCACTTATTATCTGGCTGATCCCTCTAACGACGGCCACATGCATTTCGATCCTCCCATTCTGGCCGATGCCTCGAACCTGGCCGGTTCCGGCTTCAACCAGACACCGAACAATGCCTCCGCGGGTGTCGCTACTTTCCCCTATACACTCAACTCATACCAAGGGGAAACGACCTACTATCAATACATCCAGAATGGCGGGAATGTCTGGCAGATCCCTGCGCCCAGCCCCAGCATTCCCTTGTGGCCGCACTATGTCCTGGACACCGCTGCCACCATGCCTTTCGCCAACAGCACCGGCCAGGCGCCGGAATCGGCCAACAAGCGGTTCTCCTATGCGCCCTGCCGCAAAGCCAGCGATCCAGCCCTGATTCCTTCGGACTGCGCCGATGGATCCACGACCGGCGGCTGGAAGCTTTATTCCGGCAATGACAACAACGGCACTCTGGTCCAGCTGACGCTGCCGCCGGCGCGTCCCAGTCCGGATAACAACGACAACTGGCAGTTCCAGCAAAATACAAGCAAGGACGGCAGCAACCTGTACTATACCGGGGCCCTGGTGGCCTTGCAGGTCAACTCCCGTGGCACCGATACGCTGCACCGCTACTCCGCGGATAATACCAATCTCCGCTACGTGGACAGCGTCGGCGCAGTCTACAGCGCCGGCCCGGATTGCAGCAATCCCAATGGCTCCCTCAGTTACACGAATTCCAACGGAGCCACGGTCGGTACCAAGAACACCCTGACGGTGTCGGGCCTGTGCGGTTTGCCCGGCCTGGTCGGCTGGCAGATCCTGGGGCCGAATCCCAGCAGCGAGCAGGTCGACAGCGCGCATCTCACCAGCCCGGCCGGTTACCCGGATGGTTCGTACGCGGATTTCACCACGGCCTATCCGCTGCCGGTATTTCCCGACAAACTCACGTCGATCCAGGATTTCCCGCAACCGAATCCTAATAATTCAAATATCCAGAACAGGGTGCCCTCAGGCAATGCGCCTTACAGCAACGGTTATATCGACACGGACGGGAACGCGATTTCGCCGGCCAGTGTGAATACCACGCCGAAAAACAGCTCGATGCGCTTCGTGGTCTACGGCGACTCCTGGACTCAGGCGCGGGAGCCCTACGATAGCGCCGCCCCGGATTCCCCCTCCGGCAACCCGGTGACCGAGTATGCTTATGCCGGCAACATGTTCTTCCCTATCTCCACTGAATACCCTGTGGGTTATCAGTATGAGGATATGGTCAGCAGTGGTAACCCGGACCTGATCGATTGTTTAACCTCTGAGATTCCCGGTTGTAAGACGCCGGTCTCCAGCGATCCGCATTACTATGCGTTCCGCAGCGCGCACAATATTACCGATGCCACGACAGTTACCAGTTACCTCAAGTTCGATACGTTCGTGCACGATCCCAACAGCGGCGTCTTGATATTTCCAACCAACCCCAACGCGACCATCGATAACATCATTCTGCCGGGCGGCAGCAAGAACACCAAATGGTTCCGTTATGCGCCGACGGTAGTTAACGGCGTAGCCGACACGCCCACCTGGGATCTCATGGAAGTCACCGATAATGGTGT
>Ga0207138_1167_pt1 | contig 11055 bp, 13 predicted proteins | sample Alteio_BWMinHeat_6_FD_153589 | JGI IMG/M metagenome (GOLD analysis project Ga0207138, IMG submission 153589) | Enriched cells from forest soil in Barre Woods Harvard Forest LTER site, Petersham, Massachusetts, United States -... | ecosystem: Environmental > Terrestrial > Soil > Temperate forest >...
ACACCCGTGTCACCAACAAGATTATTGCCGATCTTGAGCGTGGAAATTTAACATGGTTGCAGCCGTGGCAATCAGGACATGCAGCCGGAGAAATATCAAAACCGCTGAGAGCGATAGGCAAGCCATACCAAGGAATCAATGTCATCATGCTTTGGGCTTCCGCGATGGAGCAGGGTTTTGATTGCCCTATCTGGCTGACTTACAAACAGGCGGCAGAGCTAGGCGGACAGGTCAGGAAAGGCGAAAAAGGATCGCTTGTTGTCTATGCCGACAAAATCACCAGAACCGAAACCAATGATAAAGGCGAGGACGTGGAAACCGCCATCCCTTTTATGAAAGGCTATAAGGAATTTCTGAAAATTGATTTTCCGCTCATACCATACCAGGATGATGCAAAAACCTTCTGGCAACTGGTGGCGCTAGGCAGGGAAATCCGCCTACTGCACCTGCTGGAAAGCCCGAAACTAAGCCAGTTTATCACCCGCTACCCGGTGGGCGGTGATAATGCCGTGCAGAAAATCGAATATGACGATGGCAAGGTATATATCAATAAAGACCAGTATTTTGAGGGTGTGCCGGAAGTGGCATGGAATTTTTATATCGGCGGCTACCAGCCAGCGCAGAAATGGCTGAAAGATCGCAAAGGCCGCAACCTCACTTTTGACGACATCACCCACTACCAGAAAATCATTATTGCCCTGGCCGAAACCGACCGGCTGATGAAAGAGATAGATGCAGTATAGAAAAACTGATGACTGCAATCACTGAACTTCTGCAAATACGCCAGTTTCTTTCGATTTTTCGCCGCGAAGATTGAGCAGGTTTTTAATTTTGTTGGTTTCAATTGCGGCCTCTGTCGGTAGTGGCGCTGTATTATCCTCCCTCAAATCTTCATAAAGAATTGCGATCAAAAGTTTTGATATTTTCTCGGCAGGATCAAACCAAGGCTTGGTTATTTTTTCAAGAGTTTTACCAAGAGTAGAGCCTGTAGTTGTAGCTATTTTGTTTATTTCATCATCCATATTTAAGCCTGTTTTTGCTACTCTTATGTCGTCAGAAATCAGTTTATCATATGCTTTGCGCGTAGCATTTTTTAATATGTCGAGATTAGCAAAAATATCTTCTGATGATTTGTTATCTGGCAGTATGTGGATTTGAAGTTTCTTTGTATCTAGCTCGGCAGCGCAGCTTTTTTCGAGTTGAGCTTGCAGTTTTTTCCCGCCGGAATCTCCATCTAAGAGTGCCACTATATTCCGTCCCTCAGAAAGCATTATTTTTGCCATTGCGACATAATTCTGTGCGTCTCCGGCATCAACAATGCTAATGTCATTTAGGTCTATATCAAGTGACCCAAGACTTTTAAGCTTTCTTACCGCATCCAAAAAATAAATTATGTCTGATGGGCCTTCTACCAGTAGTGTTTTATCTGCGATTAGAAAATTGTTGCTGAGTAGAATACCAAGCGATTCACGGACTGACTTCCAATTCCTGGAAAAGGGCTTTTGGTCGATTTTAGTGCCCGCCGCCGTCTTGCTTACTACCCGGTTTCTTTGAGGATAATTTTTGCTAACCAGAAACAGCGAATGAGTCGTGTAAACTATCTGTGCTTCATCCGCGATAACTTCAAAACTTCGCTGTAAATCTAGTTGAGCCGCCGGATGAAGATATGTACCAGGTTCATCAAAAAGCAATATATTGGAATAATTCGGTGTATTTTTTGTTCTCGCATAAATAATCATTGAGAGTAAAAAATACGTTCGGAATCCCGACGATCTAAGAGAAGGTCTTGTATATCGCCCACTGATGGCAGGGTCTTCAATTTCAAGCATAATCTGATCGCCATTATTTCCTGTGTGCTTGAATTTCCATTTTAGCTCTTTGCCCTGATTCCATCTATCGTTTAATAGGTTAGTTAGTGTTGTGGACGCCGCATCCAGAAGTTTTGAGGTAGTGTTATTTTGAGTAAAAATTTCCTTCTTAACATCCCAGAGTCCAGCTAGGTGAAATATGCCCTGCATAAATTCAAACTTAGGTTCCTCTAATTGTTGAAGATTGATCTGATCAACGACGTTGCCACTAGGAGACTCGAATAGCTCTACTCTGGGTCTCATGGAGAGGATGCTTTGCTCATTTGAAACGAGTACCGGCAATGGCAGCGCTGCAACCTTGACTATATTAGTTGAGGAGTCTCGTAAAAAAATAATTTCATTGTTTTCGCTTATAGGAAAAGTTGGCGGTGGCACTTCTGGCTGTGCAGGAGGAGATTGACCTTCCTGTACTGGCGAAGCTTGCTCTGGCTGTTCAGCAGTCGGGGTATGCGGGGTTTCTTTAGGTTGTTCTTTAGGTTGTTCTTTATCTACTGGAGCAGGCTCAAGTTTAGGGCCAAGCTGGCGAAGCTTCTCAAGAGTCTCATCGAGTGCAAGAAAATGCCATTTAATCTCTACAGATGAACTATCTGGAGAATCCCAGTTTTTGTCGTCAGGATCAATTTTTTTGTCGTCATTAAGGCACTGGAGCGCAGCAAGGAGATTAGATTTTCCATGATCGTTTGCGCCAATAAGGATCGTAACCCTGTCATCAACTAAAAGAGTTTCCTCCTGTTTGATAGACCTGTAGTTTTTGACGATTAGTTTTTTGAGTTTCATCTTACTTATAATATCCTTTTATGCCATTATTATAACTGCTAAAATTGTTTGGTAAAGTAACAAGAAAAACTCCTGCGGGGTTTCCTGCTATGTAACACTATTGGTAATAGTGTTACATAAACAGGCCACCGGCCAGCTCGCGCGTACGCCGATCGTGCGAACATCTAAGCCTTGTGTTTTGCCCCCTGCCCGCTTAATGTAACATTACTCTATAGAAGTGTTACATTATGACCGAAAACGCGCTTTACGATCCTGACGGCAACCGGCTTTACCTGACCGGCGACGAACGCGCCGCTTTCCTCGATGCAGCGAAAACCGCCGAGCGCAGCTTAAAATGTTTTTGCCACGTCCTGCATTATTCGGGATGCAGAATATCCGAGGCGCTTGAACTCACCCCGCGACGTGTTGACCTGGCCGAGCAATCCTTGCGCGTCCGCAGCCTCAAAAAACGCGCCGGTAAAATTATCTACCGGGAAATCCCGATCCCCCCTGCCCTGCTCGATAGCCTGGACAATGTTTTCGGTATCCGTGAAATTCAGAAGCGCGGGCAACGTAAGGAACTGGACGCCCGGTTATGGCCGTGGAGCCGCGTACACGCTTGGCGGCTGGTGAAAGGCATCATGGACGCCGCCGACATAGACGAAGGCCCGCACAAAGCGCCCAAGGGCTTGCGGCACGGCTACGGCGTCAATGCCATGCGGACAGGCATACAGCTTAACATGCTGCAAAAATGGATGGGTCATGCTGATATGAAAACGACCGCGATATACGCGAACGCTCTAGGCGAGGAAGAACGCCAGATCGCGGCGCGTATGTGGAGCTAGAAGCATATCGCATAATTCTTGATTATTGACACCTCCCCTGCCCGCTTCGCCCTGGCTGACGCTAGGGCTTCGCTATTTGCTGCAAAAATCTACCAGTTAGATATAATATATCTATAAGTTATCATATATATAACTGTTACCTATTAGCTATCTATCTGTTAGTTATCAGCTATCAATAAGATTACAGTTGTCTATATGATAGTTAGCTGGTAAATAGTAGAAAGCTGTTACCTACCAATTACCTAAAGGTTATCCATGACAACAATCATAGCTTTGGTTTCGCAAAAAGGCGGTGTTGGCAAATCGACAGTTTCCCGTGCGCTTGCAACCGAGGCGGCGCAAAACGGGCTATCCGTAAAAATTGCTGACCTCGATACGCAGCAAGGGACATGCGTTGAATGGAATCGCACACGGTTGGAGAAGGCGATTAAACCGATTGTGGCGGTTGAAGCCTTTGGCACCGCAGCGCAAGCCCTGAAAATTGCGCCTCAGTATGACTTGCTGATTATCGACGGCCCCGCACGGGCAAGCGTCGGGACATTGGAAATTGCCAAAGCCGCTAATCTTGTGGTGCAGCCAACCGGCCCCGCAAAAGATGATTTGATTCCTGCGGTAAAGGAATTTCACGCGCTTGTTAAAGCGGGCATCCCAAGGGAACGGCTCGTTTTTGCCCTGAATGGAGTAGGAACAGAGGCCGAGGAACGCGAAGCGCGGGAATACATCACGGATGCCGGGTATCTAATTCTAGGCTGTTTGTACGAACAGCCCGCCTATCGGCGCGCGCATAATAGTGGCCGTTCGGTAACGGAAACGTCCTACAAGCACCTGAATAAGCAGGCGGACGCACTTATTCAATCACTTATCGACAAAATAGGAGTTGATGACGATGGCGAACTTAGCGAAGATAAAGCGCAAGAACAGCTTGGGCGCACCTCCGTCGCTTGAGGAAGCAAGTCAGAATTTGACCGCGCCGGAGATCGTGCCGGTCGCGTCAGCTTCTGCCATAACGTCGCCCAGGCCGAGGGTAGGGGAGAGCCGAATTGATGGCCGAAGCCTGAGAAAGACAGGCAGAACGGTACAATTTGCAACAAAAGTCAGCCCGGAATATGATGAAAAATTTCGCTCTATAGCAGCACGGGATAGTCTGGTTTTTGGTGATTTATTGGAAAAAAGCCTTGCAGCCTATGAAGCCGCCAGAAAGTAGTTATCTGTTAGATAACTGATAACTACTAGCTTTCCTTATCCGGTGCTGAAAGGGCAGGGGCTTTAGGTTTTTGGTCAATAGTTTGAGGTTCATTAAGTGGCAATTCGGCTTGTGTAGATGCACTAGAACCTTTGCGCCTGTAACTATGAACAAGAGCCATTCTGTCACCGTTGAACATAAACCGCACATTTACAAAATACATATCCGCAGCCAATGACCGATATAAAAACCCTTTTTCTAACAGTTCATTCATGCCACGCTCATAGGTACGGCGCGAAAGGTCTGCTTTCCAGCGTTGCGCCAACAGAAAATTCAAACTGACGGTATCTTTATCCTTAGCACCTCTGCCGCTGATCTCTTTATAAACAAACTCGAACAGCAAGGCACCGGCCTTGCTCAATTCTCCGTATTGCCGTACTCCGGCAAGGTAAATTTTGACAAATTCCTCGCTATCAACTTCCTTTTCCTCAACAAAGGCAAAAGCGCCACGGCCAACCACTTCCCCCGTACCGGGCGCTACCATATACGCATCACCCATTTTAGACGGTTTGGATTGTCTTATACGTACAGGAAACGCTTGATTAAGCGAAGGATTAACCTCATAAATGGGATGACCATACCTGGTCAGTGCTGGAGAAGATTTAGTAACATCTTGGCGGGATTGCGACATTTTATTACCTATAAGTTGGCGGAGACACTGCCACGATTCTGCGCTAGTTCCGCCATTTTTGCAAGCGAATATTGGCGGAATCTTCCGCCAATTTTAAGAAGATTTTTGGCGGAGTTTACGCCCAGAAATTGCGAATCTTCCGCCAATTTTTATAGCACTTTTTGGCGGAACTTTCCACCATTGTTGGCGGAAGATTCCACAAAAGTTGGCGGAGTGTGGCATTATATATCAATAACTTAATAGCATTTCCCTTCTTATAATTAAAAAACGTCTTACAGTTAGGAGTTATCCACGCCTGCGCGTAGCCGCTTCAACGGCGAAGCGAAGCGCGGGGGTGGGTAACTCCGCTTGAAAGAAGACTCTAAGCCTGTGGATAACTTTTATTCTAATTCAGAAGGTTATAAAGAGATGAACCTCTGTAAAAGAGCTTGCTACGCAAGCTATACTGAGCAGCCCTAAGAAGGGCTGCAACCTTCATTAAGTAAGGCGCTGACTAATGCAGCGCCTTACTTGAAGATAAAACTGAGTGCGCTACGCGCACAAAATAATTTTATAAGTAGACGCCGCCTAACGGCGGCGAAGATGCTCGGCAATGAAGAGGTGCGGGTTGATAAACCGGGGATAATCGTTAATATTCGGTTTTGTTGCACGAATGACACGGTTTATCAGGAACAGGCCGGAATTGCCGGAACGGATTGACAACAGGAAATCACCCGTCTAAACCTGTTAACTCCGAATAACCCGGAAGAAAGGCGCATCTATGCCGACCAAAACCAGAAAGACAAAGCCCGCCGAAACAGCACCGTCCAGAACTCCCGAAGTGCTGGACGTTGCCGCCGCCGCCCGATTCCTCACGGTGTCGCAGGATACGGTTTACGCCCTTTTTAAGACCGGCGAACTGCCTGGCCGCAAGGTAGGGCGGAAATGGATCACCACCAGAGCCGCCGTCATCCGCTGGATTGAAAATTCTTCCGCCGATGACAGCCTGGCGCGCGCCGTGGAACGCGGCGACCGCGACGCACTGACCGAGGCGCTTAACAGCGGCAAGGCGCGGGTAAAATCCGGCAGCCCGTCATGAGCGGGCTTGTTGCGCCGCGTAGCGCCTGGCCGGAGGATTTTCCCGCCGTCGTTATTCACTCGACGGTAAAAATCCGCAACGCGCACCCGGCCTATGCCAGTGCCAAGGCGGGGGATGCAGCAGCGGCAGTTGTCCTTGTCCGCGACCTGTTGAACACCAAGGCCGTTGCCTTGTTGCGGGAGATTATCGGCGGGCGTCCGGCGATTCTCGCCGCCGTGACCGCAATTGAGAAAAGCGGATTTAACGCCATTCCCGACGCTATGGCGCATGACCTCGGCAAGCGGTTAGGGTTGCCGGTGGATGCCGGGGAATTGCGGCAAATCAACAAGGTAGCGCATACCCGCGCCACCGGCTGGCACCGGCTCGTGACGCCGCCACTGTTCGGCGGCAAGGTGGAGCAGGGACAGAATTATGTGCTGGTGGACGACCATGTGGGACTCGGCGGCACCCTTGCCAATATGCGCGGCTATATCGAGGCCGGAGGTGGAAAAGTCATTGCCATGACGACGCTTACCGAATCGAGGGACGCCAGCAAAATATCCCTTTACCCTGAAACACTTAATATGTTAAGATTGAAGCATGGAAAAGAACTCGAAACATTCTGGCAAGAAAACACCGGCTACGCCTTCGACTGCCTCACTGAGGTCGAAGCGGGATACCTTTTTCGTCAATCATCCGCTGACGCCATCCGAGGATGCCTGGCTGAGGCAGCAGAAGAAGCAAGTAGCAGCGGCCTTTCAGCTATCCCTTTCTAGCACTGAATACCGGCCTGCTTAACGTGGCCGGTATGTTGACCGAACAGGAAATCACCCGGAATAAATGGGCGATGGAAAACGCCATAGCACAGCAGACGCTTGAAGGACTCACCGTATCAGCGGAGGTAAGGGCTGATATGTTGCGTGTAGTACACGGAGAAATGACGACCGATGAAGTAATAGCCAACATCAAAAAGAGATACGAAAACTCAGAGCTATAGAGACGGCTATTAGCGAGGGTAGGGGACGCCCATAAAATTTTTTCTACCCCTGCCTAGCAAAAATCTTTCCACCCACTCAGAAACGCAAAAAACCCGCCGTAGCGTCGATTTTAAAAACGGCGCATTTATTTTATTTCGAGCGCATGAGCGCAATGCGGGCAAGGAACTGTATTCGGTCGGCTTAGTTCACGCAACACCGCTTCCCTGTACGCTTTATTCCGCTCGGTTTCTTCCCGATCCGCTGGCCGGGCTTGTGTATTGCCGGGTTCATTTTTCTGATTCATAGTTCACCTCTGGCGGTGATCCTTGCATTTTTTACGGTGGTCTTTGAAGGGGGTAAAATACTTTCCTTTATGGTTAATTCCTAAGTTTCACGCTGTTTCACATGGTACATTGCCCTTTGTTCGACCCGCGCCGGAGGCGAGGGGAGAGCCGCATAGCGGTAAGGAGGGACGCCCTTCGTCCCGACACTTTCAGAACGCCGCATAAAGCAGCACGGTCAAACCCCTGCGAAGCAGCCGCAGGGCGGCGCGGAGCCACGCGCAGGCTTGCCGAGCATGGCGAGCGGGGTTGACGGTGTTGCGCCGTGTGGCATCTGGCTAGCATATCGCCTGTGTCACCCGCAATGACGCGCTTGCCAACGAGCGCAGCCGCGAGGACGCACAGGCCATCAAGGGAGCGAAACGGCAAAGAATTTTGAAAGAGGGTGATCTAGTGGCCGTGAACCGGCACGGCGATATTTACCAGCTTAACAAACACATGACCGGCCTTAGCCGCAAGGATATGAACGAGCGCATGAAAGGCGTTGACCGTGGCGCGTTGCCGAGCATTGAGGCAGCGCACAGCAAGGCGCGGCAGGATTACGCGCAGGAGCGCGAACAGAAAAAGACGCAATGGTATACAGACCGTGGCGTGAAACCGCCGACACCGGAACAGCGACAGCAAAGAGCGCAGGAACCGCCGCACGGCAAGGCGCGGGAACCATTTTAAGGCTTCGTCATAATCCTTGTCTTTATCATAAAATGTACCCAGTACATTTTCGGCTTCAGCGTCACCTTGTTCGGCCAGCGCACGAATAGAAGCGACATCAACAGCGCGGGCGGGGTTGCCGCAAACGGTAAGGAGAAGAAAAGCAAGAATTGCAATGCAGTACCGGACAGCGGAAAAATTCATATAAAATACAGCAAGAGATTATCCTGCTATATTTTCAGATTATTTTCCGGGCGCAAGCTTTAATTCTTTTTTGGCTCAGTGACCGAACTCGGCGGCGGTGTTTTATGGTTCAGAGAGCCGGTATCTGGATTACTAACGGTGTCCGGCGGCGATTTGCCTTTCTGGTTAGCTATTTCTGCATCGTCGGGGGGATCTTCAGTTGTCTTGGTGAGATGACCCGTTGCGGCTTGTTGAGTATCATTCGTATATGGGGGATGAACGATACCAGCAAGCGTATATCCAATGAGAATGCCAATGCCGACCTTGCCGATGGATGACCAGTGCGTTTCGGAAATAAGAAATTTATCGTTCATAAAATAAAACTATACTTTGAAAAGCCGACTTATATTTGCTTCTGTATCACATTAACTTCTTGTTATCAAACCGTATATAACATTCCCTCTATCACTTAGCTAACGGGGGAACCCATGAAGCCGACACACACCGCGAATGTTGTTATCAATCCGAAGGAAGGCAGCGACAAAAAAGCCGTATGGCATGAAGTCGGAGCCGTATGGCCGCATAAGAACGGCAAGGGCTTTGACGTTGTAATTCCCGAAGGCATTAGCGTTTCCGGGCGCATCGTCTGTACCGAGCGCAAGGGAAAAGAGAAAGAATAAGTTTCCCCTACTGCTATTCGCATTGCTTCCGCCGACCGTGCGCGAGGGACGCGCCGGATTCGCTGCGTCGTGTGCCGCAGAAATTTCCGGCCAGTGCGCGGTGACGCCCGCACCTGTTCCCCGGCTTGCCGTCAGAAGGCGTACCGGAGGCGCTTATCCGTAACGCATGGCGTTACGGATAATGTGCATTTCAGCAGCCGCACCGACCTATGGGCGACACCGCAAAATCTGTTTGACGATCTTGACCGGGAATTTCATTTTACGCTCGACGTGTGCGCCCTTCCCGAAAACGCGAAATGTACCGTGTTCTACAGTCCCGCCGAGGACGGCTTGGCGCAGCCGTGGACAGGCGTTTGCTGGATGAACCCGCCCTATGGCCGGGCTATCGGCTTCTGGATAGCGAAGGCTTACGCGGCGGCGCAGGCCGGAGCAACCATCGTTGCGCTGATTCCTGCCCGCACGGATACGATATGGTGGCATGAGTATGTCACCAGAGCCGCCGAGATTCGGTTTTTGCGCGGGCGTGTCCGCTTTGGCGCGGCAAAGAGCGGCGCACCGTTTCCGAATGCTGTTGTGGTTTTCAGAGCCATGAAGGACGGTTAGCGTCCGCCGCCGCGCTCGATTACACGCCCGTAATCATCCAGCACGTTGCGCCCGTATGCGTCCTGTCTCTCATATCCAAGGCCGGATTCTCCCTGGCGCTCTCCTGTGAACGGAAATTGATAGTTGTAGGTCGCAAGCGTTCCGGCCCTTTGGTGGTGATCACGGCATTCCGCCTTTTCCTGCTCCGCTCTTTGGTCTGCGGAAAGCCCGACGCGCTCAAGCGAGGGATTTTCGTCTGATTTATTTTCCGGGTGTTCCGGCTGATTATACGGGCTTATCATAAGTCATGCCTCCCCTGCTCTTTTCGGTCGAAGTATAGCAGAATCGATAATTATTACAGCGAAAACATTGTGCCGCAGATTCGCAAACAGACTAGAAGGCGCGTCCTCCGGTAGCAACAGGATCGCAATGATGTTGCTTGCCTTCCATGTCAGAGAATATACTGTTATCTCTGTCAATTTCAGCATGTGTAGTAGCCATATCATTATACTCGTTAAGCGAAGCGCATGTAAAATTTCGGAGTGTTTCTTCCTTTGCGTATTCCACGTTGATGCATTTTGAATATCGGGCAAAATAAATTTTGTCATTCTGGACAATCATGCTATCGGTCAAACGATAGGTTATTTTATTGCCAATCATATCTTCTTCAGTGTTGTCCTGACCGAAACCGTTTTTGATTTCGTTGATGTATCCACGGTTTTGACTCCACCTGAATCTTGCGTAGAGGCGTGTTGTATCCATATCAATCCGCACTGAGGTTCGACCATCGCCTTTATCACACTGCAAATGGATTTCATCCCCTTGTGCCGCAGAAACAAGGTGTTGCTGCGATAGAGCAATGGCAGCAACGGCAACGACGCCCGCGCCGATCAATAATTTTTTCATGTTAAAATCTCCCCAAAATAAGCGGTTAAAACCGGTTAAATATTTTGGAGGCATAGACGCCGCAATTGCGGCTGATCGCCACAACTCACGGAGTGCTGCTAAAATATGGGAATTTGTAATGTGTCCATATCCTGCCCCCCTTTGTGACAGGATACGGCTCCAATGGTGCCGAGAGATTGAAATCGCCTGAATCTGGCGCGCGCGGTATTTCCGCGAACGGTATTGTATTCCCGCGCCCTCTCAGCAGAGAGGACGCGCGTTAGTGAATACACGCGCATAATACGATTCAGAGGATTTCAAGCCCCATCACAGTTATAAATTAACACTTTAAGCTCAAT
>Ga0207138_1168_pt1 | contig 11036 bp, 9 predicted proteins | sample Alteio_BWMinHeat_6_FD_153589 | JGI IMG/M metagenome (GOLD analysis project Ga0207138, IMG submission 153589) | Enriched cells from forest soil in Barre Woods Harvard Forest LTER site, Petersham, Massachusetts, United States -... | ecosystem: Environmental > Terrestrial > Soil > Temperate forest >...
TTGCCGCAAGCGCTGGATCACCGCATCCGCGCTCTCGCCGCGCTCCTTGCGCGGTGTGAGCGCAACAAAGATGCGACCGCTATTGGCCGTGGAATTCGGTCCGCCCGCGCCAACGGTCGAATTAACATAAGCAATCGCCTTGTCCGCACGCACGATATCGGCGACCTTGCGTTGGCGATCAATCATCGCGGGGAACGATGTGTCGGTCGCCGCCTCGGAAATGCCGATAAGAAAACCGGTATCCTCGCTCGGAAAGAAGCCCTTTGGAACGATGATATAAAGAATAATTGTTCCGACGACGGTCAACAATGTCACGCCAAGCGTGATCGACTTATGGGTCAATACGCGGTCGAGCGTCCATTCATAGGTCTTGAGACCACGCTGAAACAACTGCTCGAAGCCGCGCAATATGAAATTCTGCTTCTTTTCCTCGCGATGCGCGCGCAGCACGCGCGCGCACAACATCGGCGTCAACGTCAATGAGACAAAACCAGATATGATGATGGCGACCGCGATGGCGACGGCGAATTCGCGGAAGACGCGACCGACCATGCCGCCCATCAGCAAGACCGGAATGAAGACGGCGATCAAGGAGAAGGTGATGGAGATGATCGTGAAACCGATCTCGCGCGCGCCCTTGAGCGCGGCCTCGAAGGGGCGCATGCCGCCTTCGATGTGACGCACGATATTCTCCAGCATGACGATGGCATCGTCGACGACAAAGCCGACCGACAAGGTCAGCGCCAACAATGTCATGTTGTTGATTGAAAAGCCGAAGACATACATCGCCGCGCAGGTGCCGATGAGCGAGACCGGCACCGCCAGCGCCGGGATGATGGTCGCGGAGGCTGAACGCAGGAACAGGAAGATCACCAGGATGACGAGCGCGATCGCGATCGCCAGCGTCTCCTGGACGTCGACCACGGCTTGACGGATCGAGACCGACCGATCCATCAAGGTTTCAAGCTGGACCGAGGGCGGCACCTGCGCGCGCATGCCGGGCAGCCGGTCGCGCACGAGATCGACCACTTCGACCGTATTGGCGTCCGGCTGGCGTTGGATCGCCAGCACGATCGCGCGCGCGTCGTTGAACCAGGTGGCGATCTTGTCGTTCTCGACGCTGTCGATGACGCGCGCCACTTCAGTGAGCTTGATCGGCGCGCCGTTGCGATAGGCCACGACGACGTCACGGTAATCCGCCGCGCGCTCCATCGCGCTGGTGGCGGTGAGCGTGATGTTTTGGTTGGGGCCGCTCAGCGTCCCGACCGGCGCGCTGGAATTCGTTTTGGCGACGACGTCGCGAATGTCATCGAGTGAGATATTGCGCGCCGCCGCGGCGACAGGATCCACCTGCACGCGCACGGCGAATTTCTGCGCGCCATAGACGGAAACCTGCGCCACGCCCGTAAGCTGTGAAATTTGCGGCGCCAGGAGCGTCTCGGCATAATCGTCAACCTTCGACAGCGGCAGCGTGTCGGATCGCAAGCTGATATAGAGGACCGGGAAGTCACCGGGATTGACCTTGCGGAAGCTTGGCGGCGTCGTCATCTCGATTGGCAGCCGGCGCGCCGCCGCCGACAGAGCGGTCTGCACGTCGAGTGCCGCACCGTCGATATTGCGGTTGAGATCGAATTGAATCGTGATCTGCGTATTGCCGAGCGACGACGACGACGTCATCGATGAAATGCCGGCAATGGTCGATAATTGCCGTTCGATCGGGGCTGCGACCGAGGCCGCCATGGTTTCCGGGCTGGCACCCGGCAAGGTCGCGGTGATGTTGATGGTCGGAAAGTCCACTGCCGGCAAGGCCGCGACCGGCAACAGCCGATAAGCAAACACGCCGAACACGATCAACGACGCCGTCATCAGCGTCGTGAGTACCGGGCGGCGGATGCAGAGTTCGGAAAGACCCATCGGGTTTAAGCCCCGGCCTTGCTGTCGCGGGGCGCGACCTTGCTGCCGTTGGAAAGCAGCAATTGCCCGTCGGTCACGATGGTTTCGCCGCCCTGCAGGCCCGCTCCAATGATGGAAATCGTGCCGTCGGTGCGCTCGACCTTGACCTGCTGCACATTGGCGACGCCGTCCTTAATGACGAAAACGAAATTGCCGGTCTGGCTGACTTGCACGGCGGTCGACGGCACCGTGACCGCCTGTTCCACCCGCAGCGTCAATTGCGTGGTCACCAGCGTGCCGGGCCAGAGAATTTCGTCCTGGTTCGGCATGGTGGCGCGAATGGTGACCATGCCGGTCGTCGCATCCACGCTGTTTTCGATCATGGAGACGGTGCCGCTCGCGCGGCGCTGCTCGCCCGGGACGAGGCTTTCGACCGTGGCGCTCTCGGCCGCAAGCGCCTGACGCAGATCTGGCAGCACGCGCTGCGGGACCGCGAAGCTGACATAAACCGGCGCCATCTGATTGATGGTGGCAAGCGAGGCGGTGTCGCTCGGGCGCACGAAATTGCCGACCTTCACGCTGGCCGCGCTGATGCGGCCGGAGATCGGAGCCGTGATGTGGCACCAGCTCAACTGGACTTTCAGATTTTCGAGGGCGGCCTGATCGGCCTTGATCGCGGCGCGAAAGCTATCGGCTTGCGTCTTGGCATTATCGAGATTGGTGACGGGGGTGGCGCCCTTGCCGACAAGCTCGGTATAGCGCCGCACGTCGCGTTCCGCGCCTTCGAGCTGCGCCTGATCGCGCGCCAGATTGCCTTCGGCTTGCTGGGCTTGTGCTTCGAGCTGGCGGCTATCAAGCGTGAACAGAGGGTCGCCCTCCTTCACGCGCGCGCCATCCTGGAAATGCACGGCAACGATCGTCGTTTCCAGCCGCGCTTTGATGGCAACGCTCGCAATCGGGGTGACATTACCGATCGCCTGCACGCGAACCGGCACTTGCTTTTTTTCGGCGAGCGCGACTTCGACCGGAACCGCGCCGCCGCGGGCATTTTGCGCGGCCGCGTTATTGGCATTCCAGACGCTACGGATCAGCAAAAAGACAACGAGCAAGGCGAAAGCCGCCGCAGCCGTCAAAACCCAATTTCGCTTGGTCATCTCGGCTGTCGGCCCGGGCTTATAGATCCCGCTCCGGGCTCCCTCATTGGCCTTGGCGCTGGTCATGCATGCGCTGCAAGGCTCGAATTGCTATCATATCCGTGTCAAAACTACATTAAATCTCGTTCACGCGGTAAATACCGGGCATGCGACTAAATGCCTGCCTGAAAAGAATTTTCAGCTTGGTAACCCAAACCTTTCCAAACCGGCCGAGCTTCCCCCGCCCATGCGCATCGCGACCTGGAACGTTAATTCCATCAAGCAACGGCTCGACAATCTGACCGCCTGGTTGGCCGAGCGGCAGCCGGATGTCGTGTGCCTGCAGGAAACGAAATGCGTCGATGACGCCTTTCCGCGCGCGGCTTTGGAGGGGCTTGGCTATAACGTCGCCATCCATGGCCAAAAGACCTTTAACGGCGTCGCCATTCTCTCGAAATTGCCTTTCGACGAGGTGACATTGGGCCTGCCGGGCGACGCGCATGACGATCATGCCCGCTTCATCGAAGCGAGCCTGTCGACCGGCCACGGCAATTTACGCGTGGCCTCGATCTATCTGCCCAACGGCAATCCCGTGGAAACTGAAAAATACCCCTATAAACTCAAATGGATGGATAGACTTTTTAATTACGCAAAGGAGCGGCTTAAACTGGAAGAGGAGCTTGTTCTTTGCGGCGATTACAACGTCATCCCGACCGCGCAAGACGTTTATGATCCCCCTGCCTGGATCGCGGATGCGCTATTTCGGCCGCAGACGCGCGAGAAATTTCGCGCCCTGATCCATCTCGGCCTCACCGACGCATTGCGCGCCACGCGTGACGAGGCGGCCCTCTATACATTCTGGGATTACCAAGCCGGCGCCTGGCAGAAAAACGGGGGCCTGCGCATCGACCATGTCCTGCTTTCACCGCGCGCGGCCGACGGCCTGATCACGGCGGGAATCGACAAGCATGTGCGCGGATGGGAAAAACCATCCGACCACGTTCCGGTCTATGTCGATTTGGCCATCAAGAAGCGCTGAAGTGCCGTGGCGTCGATCTTAGAGACTGTTTGAAAAGTCTAACGGCTTGATCTGACTCGCTGATTTTCAGTCAAAAACGCAAGCTAATTTATTACGCGGCCAAACGGCTGCGCTAGTCGTATTTTACAACGTTGAGCACACGCCATGAGCGCCGACACAGACGCCGAGTTTTTGCGATTTCACGAACAGGAAGCCGAAAGAGCCCGCAAAGGCGGACGTACCAAGGACGCCGAGGAGCATCGGCTAAAGGTGGATCAACTTCGCAAGAAGCTGGGTCCCAACAACGGTCGGATTGGAACAATTGCGTCGTTGATAAGGTTGGTACGGAAAGCCCGGCAGGCCGCTTGAAAAGCCAACTACCTCGCGTTTATCCAGCTTGCGTCTATTCGCCTATGGCTGCGGGTTAATGCGCCCACGCCCTAGCCTGATGAGTAACTTAAAGGCATAGAATAGCCTTCTACTATAAAGCAGCGCGTGCTTTACTCCTTTCTCAACCTGGGGAGGAGATCAATGGCACTTGGCGACCCAAGCAAGATTCACTTACCCGGCGAAGGATATCCTCCCGCCACGCTGCCAACAACATTTTCGGACGGCGTTTTCAACATTGTGCCGGGACCTCAAGTAACAAAATTTTATCTGCAAAGATTGGCCTCATCATTAACGGGCACGAACGATTTTTTGCCGCAGCCAATTTTGCAAGTGATAATGCCTACTCAGGCATTCCTACAAATGAGCATTTTTTTCGAAGACGCGATCAAAGATATGCAGGAGAAAAATCTCATATCTAAGGAGGTAATGGATCACCTTCGCAAAGAATACGAACAAGCAAAAGAACAAATAAAGACGAAAAATTTGGCTCCTTCTTCAAATATTTAAATGTCTGAACCAGCAAAAATATATCCGTTTCCCGTTGGTGGACAAGAAACTAGCCAACAATTTTCTTCAAATACTGTCAATCCAACTTCAGAAAATTCACCATATTTTTTTAATATAAAAAGCTTTTCTCATGGTCCGGAATTATCGGAACTAATGAAGTTACAAACGTCGAGCGTAAAAGGTGACGGCATGCCAACTGATCAAGAACTCACAGATGCAAAGCTTCGGGCTGTAGGTGCAGAAACTGATACAAAAATTGCCCGATTGGAAGGAAAAATGGACCTCGTTTTAGAAGCTGTGAGATCATCTAGAGAGGAAGCGCGTGATAATCGTCGTGCTGTGATCGCAAATGCTTGGGTTGTTTTTGGCGCACTTGTTGTAGTGGTTGGCATTATTGCGGCAGCGGCGCCGGTGATTTTTGATCTTGGGTCAAAATTTCGTGAGTCCATTACCAAAGAAATTCACGATCAACTCACTCCGAGATTTTCTCCTCAAACCGCACCGACTGTACCGTTGCCACAGCCGAAGTAACCAACGCTGACCAAGGCAGCTAAAACGCTAATTTCTTGTAAAAGAAAAAAGCGCTTGAGCCGTAAACCCAAGCGCCAGTTAAAAACACTAATTCGACAATCAGTCAGTGGTTTGATTCACTAATCGTAATGATGGTCTTTTCTTGTTTTTAGCTTCTCCGATTACTTCGCCTGTCGAACAAGTTCAGCCGACGGAAAGTACCGAAGATCGCCGGTCAGCTTGACGAGCAAAAGAGCTTGCTCGACCTGCTGCCGCAACCCAAGTTTGTTCATGGCATACTCCTTGAACAAAGACGGCGCGTGTTCTGCACGGCCACAGAAGGCAGGGCATATCGAGTGTCCTGCCTTCACTCTATATATGTTGCGACCATCGTTGATGCTAGTTAGCAAGAACAGTTCTTCGCATCACGGTGCACCTGATATTGTGGCTTGGATCTGACCCTGAATTAACATGCTCTCAAGATCATTACTCGGAGGATAAAACTTCCCGCCAATTATTTTGTTTCCTATCAATTTCGCAAATCTCACCGCTCCTGAGAAATATAGTATCCCATTGCGGTTTTGAAACAAATATATTCCTACCTCACCGTCGGAAATTACATGAAGAGGGATGCCGACAAATTCTTCTGAACTATTTTCAAATTTCCATGTGACCATTGGCAAGGGACGGCTTAACCTATTTTTTATAGCAAGGGATGATAAACGAATGGCATATTCACAAAAGGTAGTCGAATAAACGTTCGCAGTTGGGGAAGTGTAAAGCACCAACGGTGTATTGCAGAGCCCTTGGGGGATTTCGAGACTTTCACGGGTTGTTTGACTCTTTGCACCGGTAACAAACGCCAAAAGAAAAACCAACATCCAAAAATAAAAGGCGACACTGAACACATACGTCATCAGCGGACTGCGGGCGGCTCGGGTCGATGCTGCAACACCGCGAATACCACGACCCGGACTCATGTAGACCAGCCATTGAATAATCACGCCGGGGACAAGCCAATATTTTGACGGATGGTCGATACGAACATCTGAAATGTTGTCGCGATTTCTCACGTTAGCTCTCCAATAATTTTCCAACGATGTTTGAAGACAAACGAAATGGCGCTGCTCTTCACGTGGAGAGCAGTTATTTCGGTTTGAGGCGCAGATATTTTTGGAAAATCGTTTTGTACTTGTAGCCGGTTTTTGTTTTTACTTTTCTGACGTGTGGCTTACGAACGGTCCAAGATTTTCTTGGCTTGATAGTAGCCATTGCCCAACCCCTCGGTTGCGCGCGCAACAACCCTCTCCGCCGGACACCACTGGTGCCGGGTGGGTGATAGCGTGAAAACCGAGGTAAACACGCCCCGCTTATTTCCCATCGAGGCACGCCGCTAGGCGCACCCATAGGCCGAAGCCGGGTGTTGCATTTGGCGGGCCGCCCGACAAAGGCGGCCTCGGTTTTTCGGCGCTATCACGCGCGACGATCACATTAGCGAAAAGCCGTTCAAAAGCAAGCGAAGATCATCCAAGTACCTGATTTATCAACAGAAATTTGATTTTGTGCTTGACAGCCGTTCTTTTTGCTGCTTTAATTTGCAGCGTTATTTTGTGAATTTTATGAGGGCGCTTGAGTGGCGGCCTACGAAACCGATTTGTCAGACGAGCAATGGCGGCTCATTGCACCCCTAATCCCTCCGGCCAAAACTGGTGGCCGACGGCGCACGACTGATGTGCGGCGCGTGTTTGATGCTTGCCTGTACATCACAAAAACGGGTTGTCAGTGGCGTCAAGTGCCAAAAGATTTTCCGCCGAAGGGAACAATCTATGAGTATTTCAAGAAATGGCGCGACGACGGCACGATCCGTCGCATTCATCGCAGCTTGTATTTTGAAACTCGCAAGCAAGCCAAGCGCAGTCGTTATCCCAGCGTGTTGATCATTGATAGCCAAAGCGTCAAGACCGGCAAGATGGGCGGTGAACGTGGCTTCGATGGCGGCAAGCGCGTCAAAGGTCGCAAGCGTAATGTTATTACCGATTCCCTTGGCTTGCCGTTTGTCTTTACGGTGACGGCAGCCAACGTGCATGACTTGCGTGGTGCTGAGAAAGCCTTGTCTCGGGCTGCTATTTTTCTTGGCGGTCGTTCCGTCAAGAAAGTTTATGCCGACGGCGCATATCAAGGTGCTAGTTTTCGAGAATGGGTCGCTGATAAATTTGATGCCGTTGTGCAGATTTCCAAAAATCTGGCGCAAAAGTTCAAAACGTTTGTTCCGGTCTCGCAACGTTGGGTCGTTGAGCGCACGTTCGCTTGGTTCAGCGATTATCGCCGATTGACGATTGACTATGAACGATTGATCTCCAGCAGCCGTGCAGTGTTACGGCTCGCCACAATCAATCTAATGTTGAGACGGCTGGCACCGGCCTGACCGTACTCTCTAGGGGTACTCTGCCTAGGATCTGGAAATTGGGCTCTTTCACGCAACTTTGTTGCGCTGATCGCATTTTGCAATCTTGTAAAATGAGAGATGAAAGATGCTGCAAATAAATTAATTTCTGTACGCTGGCACACGGTGCTAGGAGCTTTCATTAGTATGTGGATCAATGGGGCGCAGGCAATTCCCATCCATAGCGTTGAATCTCGGATAGGGTTTGAAGCCGAGCCAGAATTCACCAGTCACAGGCACGCGATCGCAATCTATATGAAAGCAAAATTCGGTGCGGTGCCGTTGTGTCTCGCTGAAAATGTCGTCATATTCGACCCAACCCCACAAAAACCATTCCGAGTCAGCGGGGATAGATTGCAAATCAGCGGAAGCAACACGAATGATTGGCGTGTGCATTTCGCTATCCGGCCCAATCAGTCCGTACCCGAACAAAATAGAATCAGGGAAGCTAAAATCGGCGAGGGACTCCTTGGCGAGCCTTTGGCAACTCACGTTGATGGTGACATTAGTTGCTGGTGTTTCGCCCCCATTCCGCAGAATTGCGGCCAGACCGTAGGTGTGGATTCGCCCTTCAATAATCCCATTAGCTCCCATCGTTGCAGGCATTCGATGGGTAACAAGATTGATATCCCTCGCGGTTACGTAAGCTCGCAATTGTTGTCTGGCATTTCTGACAGCGATTTGATTACTTGTGGTGGCAGCCTTGGCAGCCTCCGTGGCGGCCTTGATCGACTCCTTCATATCGATAGCTTGCTGATCGGCAGCACTACGCAAACCAGCGGTTTCCCTAAACAATCCGGACGTTTTGAACGCGAGAACAATTGTGAAAAGAGCAATGACAAGAGTGGATGCAGCGTTCACGAAGTCATGGTGACTATCCACCCAATCGACAAACGCACTAATCATTCGGAACGAGACACTTTGAGCAAGGCCGCAGCTTTTTTCGTTACCCTTATTGGGTTGCTTGGCTTCGCCGGCTTGCTCAACTTGTATTGGACACAGGCGGACAAACGATGATTCCAGGTCGAGAATCACAAATGCCGCGCCAACAAATATCAACGCCCATAAGGTACGTTTAAGCATCTCTCAATCGCCGTTCCGAAAATGTCTGGATTCATGCGATTATTATAGCGAAACTGGAACTCTGCGACATGAAGCAATCACTTGTTTGGATTTTCTAATGTCATTTCGTATGCATATAAAATAACGCAAAGTTTATCTGAAATATCAGTCAGTTAGACTTTTCAAACAGTCTCTTAGTCGTGCCGGCCCTTGAGCCAGCGCTCCAGGAAAACAAGCGCCAAGGCCCGTTCGTCGTCGGTCGCTTGCGCGGAGGCGTTGGCGTGTAATTCGGCGATCCATTTTTCCTGTGAGGACGCGGCGTCGCGCGCCATCGTCAAATACATCAACCCGCGCGCGGCCTGCCGCGGCACCACCTCGCCCTTGAACAACATGGCGCCGAGCATGGCCTGCGCCTGCGTCTGCCCCTTGTCGGCGGCGAGCTTGAGCCAGCGCGCGGCCTGCCGCACGTCTTTGGGGCCGCCGCGGCCTTCCAGATACAGGCGCCCGAGATGGAATTGCGCATCGGCATCGCCGAAATACGACGCCGCATAGGCGAACATTTCGCGCGCGCGATCGGGATCGGCTTTCACCGACGAATTCGCGATGCCGTCAAGATAATAAATGCCGACCGCAACGATGGCATTGGCGACGAAACGGCTTTGCGGCGTTCCCGCGCTGTCGTCGGCGTGAGAATCCGCGATGCTGCGGAAATGTTCGAAAGCGCGCAGATCGTCTCGCTTGACCTGATCGCCGTCGGCATACATGCGCCCGAGCTTCCAGCGCGCGATCGGATGTCCGGCTTTGGCGGCATTTTCGAGCAGACGCACGCCGCCGATGGCGTCGCCAACGCGCAAGGCCTGAAGGCCCGCGCGGAAGGCTTCGGCCGGCGTCTGGCCACGCTTGATCTCGGGTGAGGTCAGATTGACATTATCCACCGCCGGCGCAACCGCCATCGCCGAATGCGGAACGATCTCGATATTCGTCGCCGGCGCGACCTCGTCGGGCGAACGCGTGCCGTCAAAGGCGAGCGCGGGCACAAGCACGAAAATTCCTGCGCCCAGTATCACAATGCGCGTGAAATCAGATATCCGCATAGCACGCTTTCTCATTAGCCCCGCCCGGATGCGTCACCGCGCCATTGAGCGCTGGTCCCACCTGTTGAGCGTATTTCCACAGATAACCGGACCCATATTCGTTTGCGCGCGGCTTCCAGCTTGCCTTGCGCGTTTTGAATTCGTCGTCCGAAATCTTCGCGTTGAGAATGCCCTTTTCGGCATCGAGCTCGATCACGTCGCCGTCGCGAATAAGGGCGATCGGCCCGCCGATCGCGGCTTCCGGTCCGACATGGCCGACGCAAAAGCCGCGCGTGGCGCCGGAGAAGCGGCCATCGGTGATGAGCGCGACCTTGTCGCCCATGCCCTGGCCGTAAAGCGCAGCCGTGGTCGAGAGCATTTCGCGCATGCCGGGGCCGCCGCGCGGCCCCTCATAGCGGATGACGAGAACCTCGCCCTCTTTGTATTTCTTGTTCTTCACCGCCTCGAAACAGGCTTCCTCGCCGTCGAAGCAACGCGCCGGACCCGAAAATTTCAAATTCGCCATGCCGGCGACTTTGACGATCGCGCCGTCGGGCGCGAGATTGCCCTTCAAGCCCACCACGCCGCCGGTCGGCGAGAGCGGCTTAGAGGCGGGACGCACGACGTCCTGATCGGGATTCCATTTCACGCTTTTGAGATTTTCCGCGATGGTGCGCCCCGTGACGGTCATGCAATCGCCGTGCAGGAAGCCACCATCCAAAAGCGTTTTCATCAAAAGCGGCACCCCGCCAGCCTCGAACAAATCCTTGGCGACATAACGGCCGCCCGGTTTCAAATCCGCGACATAAGGTGTTCTTTTGAAGACTTCGGCGACATCGAACAGCGAAAATGCGATCCCGCATTCATGCGCGATGGCGGGCAGATGCAACGCCGCATTGGTCGAGCCGCCGGACGCCGCGACGGTCGCCGCGGCATTTTCCAAGGCCTTGCGGGTGACGATGTCGCGCGGGCGGATGCCGGCAAGGACGAGGTCCATGATCTTCTCG
>Ga0207138_1170_pt1 | contig 11034 bp, 8 predicted proteins | sample Alteio_BWMinHeat_6_FD_153589 | JGI IMG/M metagenome (GOLD analysis project Ga0207138, IMG submission 153589) | Enriched cells from forest soil in Barre Woods Harvard Forest LTER site, Petersham, Massachusetts, United States -... | ecosystem: Environmental > Terrestrial > Soil > Temperate forest >...
CGCTTCGTTTTCCATCACCGTATAAACGTTGCCCTTGAGCGCGAGGCGAGCGGCTTGCGCAAGCACTTCGGCGCCGATACTGTCTTTTTTGGGGCAGGCGAATTCTTCGAATTTCTCGAGAAGGATGCCTTCGTCGGGGCGGTCAAAGGAGAGCACGAGCTCGTCTTCCATCCATCCGCGGCGCATGGCGAGATAGCGGTGGCTGGCGCTGCCTTTTTTCAGGGATCCGATCGGCTCCTGGTATTCGAAGAACTTGGAGTATTTGGAATTGGCTTTGGCCTTGGGGCCTTTGGCCGCGCGAATTTTCGAGCGGCGAAGCACGGTGGAACGAACTAAGGACCGGAGCTCGAAGCTTTCGGCGATGCGCTCCACGATGATGTCTTGCACGCCTTTGAGCACGGCGACGGCATCCGCATATTTCGTGTCGGGCTTGGCAAAAGCGGCGGCCTTTTCTTCCAAGGTAGTGCCAGGCAATTCAGCTGATTCCAGCCCATGCGCGAGTGCCCAGAGGTGGTCGGCCAGCACGCCGAGGCCGGCTTCACGGGCCTGCACGCCGAGAGTCTGGCGCTTGAGCTTGAAGGGGGCGTAAATATCTTCCAAGCGATCAAGGTCGGAGGAACGTTCAATCTGTTGCTTGATTTCGTCGGTAAGGCGGCCCTGAGAAGTTACTTCCTGAAGAATATGCGCCTGCTTGCGGGCGATCTCTTCCCATTCGGTCTTCAAATCGAGGAGACGGTAAAGGTCGTCGCTTTTCAGGCCTTCAGTGTCGTCGCTTCCGTAAAAAGCGAGGTAAGGAACCGGAGTACCTTCACTCAAGCGCTTCAGGGCCTCCACCATTCCGCGCAAGCTATGCCCGGGGATCTGGCGCCGGAGCCAGTGTTCCATCGCCGTCTTCGGCTTGATATCGTTCGAAATCTTGGGGGGGGGCCGCTTCCGTCTCGGCCGTGACACCGTCCGTATGGCCTAGCAGGGCATCGGGAGTCTCGGAGGATTCAGTATTTTCAGTGACGGCGGAGGGAGTAGAATTTTCCATTTTGGGTCTCAATTTTTTCTAGGTCGCTGCTCAAGCAGCTCCTCGATTCGAGGCGGACGATTGGCAATACACAATAAGAGTTCGTTCTTAAGTCATTTTTGGGTCCCTTTATATATATCCAGGTCGCGGCTCTACGGCTCGTTAGCTTTTTTCTACTACAGCGGCAGTGCCAAAGGCAACCAAACGCAGCTGTTCCAGCTGGGGATCCGTGGTGCTGGACTCCGGAAAAGCCTCGAGTTTTACTCCGAGAACCGCGTTTCCGCCCTTGGCGAGGGCACTTTTTTGCAGATCCAGGAACAGATCCCTCATCAAAAGCTGGAGGTGAGAGCTTGCCATGGGCGAAGTAGGGCGATTTGGCACTAAGCGCAGCTCTTTCTCGAGCTTTTCGCGCAAATCCTCTTCCCGAAATAGGCGCCGGGCGATCGAACGGTGGGCGATCACGATGCCGAAAGTCTCTCGCACCGCAGCCCCTGGGAGATGATTCGGGCTACAGAGCAATACTTCCCTTTCTCCCTTTGGCAGCGAAACGCTCGGAGCCGCTTCCAGAACGGGCAAATCGGCATCGAGGACGCTGGAAAGATCACCCAGGGCAAGCTCATCCTCGGTGGGAACAGGTTCTGGGCACTGCACCGTAGCGTGGGCGGGAATACCTAGAGCGCGCGTCATCTGCAGCAGGGAAACCACCTGGAACTCTGTAAGCTGGCTGATAACGGGCGTAGGATTGATTCCCGCTTTCTCGGGTAACGTTACGGACTGGGCCTCAAGTGCCTTTTTCAGCGCCGCCCGGTCGCTTTCCTGCAAAGAGTGAATGTGTAGCTGGAAGGTAGGCGCCTGCGCGGGCGGTTCTTCCAGCGGGAGCTCGCTCAGGAGAAGGTCGGCATCCTCTGGCAGCATTTCGGCTGAGAGCAAATCGTCGAGAGGGATATTCGATAGAGAAGGGTCCTCAAGCGGCACTTCAGCAGGCTGTTCACCTTCAGACGCCATGAATTCGCCAGGCTCCCCAAAACTGGGAGCCTCCGCCGCTGGCGGTTGACCTTCGGTTTCACTTTCACTTTCGTTTACGTCACCTTCGATCATAAATTGGTCGCGCCGTAAGGCGCTCCTTACCGCCCGTGGCAGGCCTTATATTTTTTCCCGCTGCCGCAGAAACAGGGTTCATTGCGCCCCGGCTTCTTTTCGGCCTTTACCGGCTCGCTTGGCTGTTCTTCCTCGTCGCCGCGGCTCATCTTCATGGGCACGTTACGCTCCATCTTCTCCTCGAAGCGCTCGATCACTTCCTCTGCTTGCTGAGGCTGGAGCTGCACGTTGAAGATCTTGCCGATCACGTCCTGCTTCATTTGCGCGTCCATCATCTTGAACATGAGGAAGCTCTCTTTTTTATACTCGAGCAGGGGATCCTTCTGCGCATAGCCGCGCAGTCCGATGCCCTCGCGGAGATGATCCATTGCCTTGAGGTGTTCTTTCCACAGATGGTCGATCGTGGAGAGGGAGAACATCTTCTCCACTTCCGGCATGAAGGCGCCGATCTCGGCGACTTTCTCATCGTAGCGCTTGTGGAGTTTCTGGTAGACGGCTTCCGATAGCCCCTCCACGCCTTTCTTCTGCATGTCCTTGGCACCTACCTCAACCGAAGGATGGAAGATCGTCTGGAGCGAACGATTGAGCTCGGTCCAGTTCCAGGTATCAGGGGCTTGCTTGTCGTGGCCGTAATCCACAGCGAGACCTTCCGCGATGAAGTACATGAAATCCTCGAGCAGCTCCTTTTGCCCGTGGTCGCTTGAGAGAATTTCTTTGCGCATGCCGTAGACGATCTTGCGCTGCTGGTTCATCACGTCGTCGTACTGGAGTACGTGCTTACGCATGTCGAAGTGGTGGCCTTCCACCTTCTTCTGCGCATTTTCGATCGCGCGCGAAAGCCAGGGATGCTCGATCGGCTCGTCGTCGGCCAGGGAGCCGCCCATGAGGTTCTTGATGCGGTCACCGCCGAAGATACGGAAGAGATCGTCGTCGAGCGACAAATAGAAACGCGAAGTTCCGGGATCGCCCTGGCGGCCCGCGCGGCCACGGAGCTGGTTGTCGATGCGCCGGCTCTCGTGGCGCTCGGTTCCGAGGATGTACAATCCACCGGCCTTGATCACCAACTCCTTTTCGGCGTCGGTCTGTTTCTTGAATTTCGCGAAAATTTCCTTGTATGTAGGATCTTCCTCGGTCACTTCGTTTTTCGCGAGGAACTCGGGGTTACCCCCGAGCAGAATATCGGTTCCTCGGCCGGCCATGTTGGTGGCGATGGTCACTGCTTTGTAGCGGCCCGCTTGGGCGATGATCTCAGCCTCGCGCTCGTGGTGCTTCGCGTTCAGCACGTTGTGCGGGATTTTCACCCTTTTCAGAAGTTCCGAAAGCTCCTCGGATTTATCGATGTGCGCGGTTCCCACCAGCACGGGTTGGCCGGCTTCATAGCAACGCTTGATCTCTTTGACGACCGCTGCGTTCTTGCTGGGCTTGTCCTTGTAGATCGTGTCGTCACTGTCCACGCGTTTCGTGGGCTTGTTCGTCGGAATCAGCATCACGTCAAGTTTGTAGATGCTGGCAAACTCCTCGGCCTCGGTGTCGGCCGTACCGGTCATCCCGGCGAGCTTTTTATACATCCGGAAATAATTCTGGAAGGTGATCGAGGCAAGAGTCTGGTTTTCATTTTCAACTTCCACGCCTTCTTTGGCTTCCACGGCCTGGTGCAGGCCATCCGACCAGCGGCGGCCGGGCATGATGCGGCCCGTGAACTCGTCTACGATGATCACTTTGCCTTCGCGAACCACGTAGTCGACGTCTGCCTTGAAAATCACATGGGCTTTCAGAGCCGAGTGAACGTGGTGCAGGATCTCGATATTGTCGGGATCGTAAAGGTTCGTTACATTGAGAAGCTCTTCCACCTTGCTGATGCCGGTTTCGTTGAGCGAGACGGTCTTCGTCTTCTCGTCGATCACGAAATGAGTTTCTTTTTTCAGGTAGGGCACGATCTTGTTGATCGTCACGTACTTATCGGAATGGTCGTCGGTGGGGCCGGAAATAATAAGCGGCGTACGAGCTTCGTCGATGAGGATGGAATCGACTTCGTCGACGATCGCGTAGTTAAGCTCGCGCTGCACGTAGTCCTCAAAGCGGAACTTCATGTTGTCGCGGAGGTAATCGAAGCCGAACTCATTGTTCGTGCCGTAGGTAATATCGCGGCCGTAATGATCTTTGCGTTCCTGGTCATTGAGGCCGTGAATGATCACGCCGACGGTGAGGCCGAGGAAGGAGTAAAGCTTGCCCATCCATTCAGAGTCGCGTTTGGCGAGGTAGTCGTTCACGGTGACTACGTGAACGCCCTTGCCCTCGAGCGCATTGAGATAAACGGCGAGCGTACCCACGAGGGTCTTTCCCTCTCCGGTTCGCATCTCGGAAATTTTCCCGCGGTGAAGAGCGATACCACCGATAAGCTGCACGTCGTAGTGGCGCATACTCAGCGCCCGCTTGCTGGCTTCCCGGCAAACAGCGAAAGCTTCGGGGAGAATATCATCGAGCCGCTCGCCTTTGGCGTGGCGGTCCCTGAATTCCTGAGTTTTGGCGCGAATCTGCTCGTCGGAAAGTTTCTCGAACTCGGGCTCGAGCGCATTGATTTTAACGATGATCGGCTGGATGGCCTTGAGCTCGCGCTCGTTTTGGGTGCCGAAAATTTTCTTGGCAAGGGCAGTAATCACGAAATCAATCCTCCAGGATATAGTAGTAGGGGTCCATCGGGATGCCGTTTACCCGTACTTCATAATGCACATGCGGACCAGTGGAACGGCCTGTATTGCCCACGGCCGCGACTTTTTGCCCGCGCTTGATCTTATCGCCCACTTTTACGTAGGCCCGTGAAATATGGCCATATTGGGTTTGGATCCCATAGCCATGGTTGATCGTGACGAGGTTTCCGTAGCCGGGGCGTGGCCCCGCATAAGTAACCACGCCGGCAGCCGTGGAAACTATGGCGCTTCCGATGTGATTGGCAAGGTCGAGACCCTCGTGCATGGTCGATTTTCCCGTGAAAGGCGAGGAGCGAACCCCGAAACCCGAAGTATACCACCCATTCGTGGGCTTGAGAGTGGGAAGGCTATTCATATAATCGCGCTGATCAAAAAGTGCTGTAGTCAGGGATTCCACGTCAAGCTCAACAACCACCTCGTGCTGCAGCACAGAATCAAATGCCAGGTGAAGCTTGGCGAATTCCTGGCGAAGAGCGGCCGATTCCTGTTCGTCGTCTTCGCGGATCAGGTCGGAAAGCTGCTTGGCGTTTGCCTCCGGCGGAACAGAGGTGCTGGCCGACGTATCCACGGAAGTGGCGACGGCCGACGACAAAATGACAGCAGCGGAGTTCGTGCTGGTTTCGGTGGTGCTCTGGGTGGCCGTTTGCGTGGCCGTAGCGGTCTCCGTTTTTACGGGAGGCGCGGGTTTCGGCCGTGACTTCACCACGTGTTTCTTTTTCGGCACGGGGGGAGCAGGAGGAGCTTCGGCCTCTACTGGTGCGGCGGCAGGAGGCGCGGGCACAGGGGCCGCCGCTACCGGCTCATTATTTTCGGCCAATACCAACGAACGCGCTTGCTGGTCCTCGTTAGAGGCGAGGAGACGGTTCGGCAAAAGCGGATTGAAGCGCTGATTGTGGCTTTCTCGGCCCGAGGGAATCGATTTGGCCGGAGGAAGGTCCGAATGATCGTCCATAGGCAGGCCCGGGATATCCGGCGCCACCTTCTTCTTGAGGGTTTCGGTATTTTCACCCGCCTGGTTCGTGATGATTCGCAGCTTGGTCGTATAGCTCTGGATGCGTTCGAGCGCGTCCTGCACGGTTTGCAGCTTCGTGGTGAAGGTCTGCATCTGTTGCTTGAGCTGGCGGTTCTCTGTTTGTAATCGTTTATTTTCCGAAAGTTGGCGCATTACGTTCACGTAGTCGTAGACCATGAACGCGAGGAAAAAAATTCCCACGGAGCCCAGAAGCAATCCCACCCGCACGTAGACGGCGGGCAAAACCACCTTCTTCACTTGCTTGGTTTTCTCGGGGATCACGAGGACCGTGTAAAAGTTATTCAAGACTTACCCTCACGCGCCTTCGGCGCTCTTGAAAAAAATGGGAAACGTAAAGAAATTTATCAGGAAACGAGGGCCCGCGCCAAGCGGAAAGGAGTGGGGAAGTGGCTGGAAGCGATTCGCTTGTCGCCGAGCATCATACCGAGGGCCTATGTTACTCTTCTAGCATGCCGAACTCGCCACGTGAGGCCCTGGAAGCCGCTCTTCGCGACCCCCAAATGGTCGATGTGAGCACGATCGCCAACGTCAAGGTTGACCTCCGTTACGGATCTAAACAAAATTTATTAGGCAGGGACATTTACGGCGGATTCCAGCGGGCCCTACTCCACAAGATCGCCGCCGGCAAATTCGTTATCGCCGCCCGGCTTCTCGCTGAATCCCGCTTTGATTTGAAATTCCTGATTTTTGATTCGCTCCGCCCCCATTCGGCGCAGATCGAATTCTGGAACCTCGTAAAGGGCACGCCGCAGCAGCCCTTTTTTGCCGATCCCGCCACCGGCTCGCTCCACAGCTATGGCTTCGCCATCGACCTGGGCCTGGCAGACTCAACCGGGCGTGAGCTCGACATGGGCACCGGCTTCGACGACCTCACCGAGCTGGCCGGCCCGCGTTCTGAAGACGAGTTCCTCGCCTCAGGAAAACTTTCCCCCCTCCAGGTAAGCAACCGCAAAATCCTCCGCGCCGTAATGGAAGGAGCAGGATTTCTCCAGCTCCCTCATGAATGGTGGCATTACGACGCGCTGCCTGCCGCCGAGGTGAGAGCTGGATATCCCCGTTGTGAGTAGCTCCATGGAAAAGAAGCCGGTGGTACTCATTCTGCGTTCCTCGAACCGCCATTTCCCGCTCGATCTGGCTCCTGAACTTGAAAAAGCAAATTACGAAGTAACCTGCTTGGCGGGACTCGAAGACTATATCGGTTCGCCCGCCCGCAATCATCCCTTCCTGGCGGTGATGGAAATCGGCGGGACGGTAGATCTCGACCGCGCGCTCGTTGTGTTCGAATGGGCGGAGATGATGCAGCCGCTCGCGCCTGCACGCTTTCTTTTGCTCCTCGCACATAAGAATATTTCGCTCGCAGGCTGCACCCAGCTCTTTGGCTCAGCGGAGTTCGCCGTGCTCCCGCAGCCCACGCGCAATTTGCTGTTCAAGATGGCGCTCCAGCACCGCCTGCTCAGTAGCCCACAGCCGGAGAAGAAGCCAAAATCGGAAGGTTTCACGGCTCGAGTGGAGGAGCGTGGCATCGAGCGCCAGCGCATTCTCGTGATGCGCGGGCAAACGGAGAGCCAAGGGAAGTGGAACGACGAGGGACAATCCCTCTCCGGAAAAATCCGTTGGCGCTGGGTGCGCCGCCCGACGGCCGAAAAGACTCCTGCCGACGCTTATTCCTGGATTGCCGACTCCCTGAAGGAGCCGCAGTTCGATCCCGATTCCAATGGCTGGCTCATGGAGGGTGAAGACGACGATCTCGTCTGCGAGCACCAAGGCAAAGAGCTCTATTCCGCACGCAAAACTATGGAGGCCGAAGCCAGGACAAAAGCCGAGGCTTTCGTCGGCCCGGGCTCGTCCTTCCGCAATCTTCCGCCCGTTGGGGAGCCTTCGGAAGCCCGAGGGGCTCCGGCCAAACCAACAAGCGACGACAGCCAGCCTTCCAGCGTTCCGGATGAGAGCCAGATTCGCGATCAAAAAGAAAAAACAGCGCGGCCTTTGAGCGCTTCCAAGCAAGGCGCCCCACAAAGCGCACCCTCCGCGGAAAAAAAATCGGAGAAATCCCAAAAGCCCGGCGAAATAACGGAAGACCCGGTCAAACCGGCTTCCACCGTAAAGAGCGCAGATGGCGCGATCCACCTACAGAGAACGGCCCTCCGTGAATCGAAAGGCCCAGTAGCCTGGAACATGCACGACGGCAAGCCGGCGGCGCCCAAGGCGGCCCCTGCACCCCGCCCAGCCGCAGACCCAACAGAAGAGGAAAAACGTACCCGGACGGCCTCTCGCCCGGCAATTACCGCACGCGGCGAGCCTTCCGAAAAAAAGACTTCCGCGCCCCCTTCTTCGGCCGACCCTGCGGCATTTAAGCCCGCGCCCAAGACATTCAGCGAGGAAACCGCCCCCCAATTTCAAAGCTTTCAGTCATTGCAATCCGCGGAAGAAATTGAAAATTCGCCGGAGCCCGAAACGCCTCCTGCATCCGCGGAGCCGGATTTTCCGCCGGACGACCGGAATTTCGCACAGTCCATTCCCGAATCGGGCGACGCTCCCGCGCAGCCTCAGGCCACCGGCAACCCAGCCGGCACAGCCAAAAAAGAAGCCGCCCCGATGCCTTCCCTCGGCGAGGCAGTTCCCGAAGTGGGCGCATATCCACAGCAAATCGCGGATTATTCGAGCAAGCACGAATGGCACGATAATCGATCCAGTCAGTCCAGCGGCGCCATAAAAAATGCGGCCGGTACTAGTGAAGCTTCACCATCCCCGGATCAAGCTTCGACCGGTGAAGGACCCATCTCGCCCCCAGCACCCGATACCCCTGAAGAAAAAAAGACCTCCGCTTCCCTGGCCCTGCCCGAATCCGACACCAAACAAACAGTTCAGCAACAAACAGCCACTCCCATCTCGGAACCGGCCGCTACCAATAAGCCTAAGGAACGTGACCCGCTGCAAGTAGGGGAGGGAGCCAACCGGGAAACCGATCGACCCGAAAAGACGGCGAATGCCGAGAATCAGCGCCAACAAAAAAATTCATTGAAAGCGATTCTCCCATACATGGACCAGGCTCGCGCCCGCTCGCAGGCGCCTGCCCTCGAGGAATCGGAAGGCCGCAGTTTCTTAAAACAACGTCACTCGCAGCTGATGACCCTCATCGAGCTGAAGGACCAGGAGTCGTCGTGGCACCCGGCAGGAAAGCATCGTATTTACCTCTCCGCCCAGCACCGATATTTCGGCCTGAAAAATCCAGCCGACGCTCTTCCACTCTGGGTTTACGAGGGCGAACTCGCGCCGGAATTTATCGAAGAAAAGCAGGCCTGGAAGTTCTATGACCGGCTGCCAGTGGCGATCTCTACGCTGGACACTCTTCCCGCCGACGTGCTGGATCACATTAACCGTTTGTGCGGCATCGATCCGGATATGCCCCAAAAAACCACGGAGCCCGCCCCAACCAAAACAGGCCCCGCCGCAGGGGGTGAGCTCAAAATTCCCAAAGGAAAAAATCGCGACCACTACGAGCCGGAAAAGCCGAAAGCACGCGGCTGGAGAAGTGTCGTGGAATTTTTGCGCGCGATTTTTGGGATTGGCTCTTAGCCCAAGCGGCGTTGCAATTCTTTATTGAGCGCCTCGAGGAACGGCTCGGTATTGAGGTACTGATTCTCGGTGACCTTATTGCCGTAGACGCACATGGCGAGGTCTTTGGTCATCTTGCCGCTTTCTACTACGTCGACGCATACTTTTTCGAGCGTTTCGGCGAAGCGGATCAGGTCCTGATTGTTATCGAGCTTGCCGCGGAATGCGAGGCCGCGGGTCCAGGCGTAGATCGAAGCGATCGGATTCGTAGATGTGGGCTTTCCTTGCTGGTGCTGGCGGAAATGGCGGGTCACCGTGCCGTGTGCGGCTTCGGATTCCATCGTTTTGCCATCGGGAGTGATCAGCACGGAAGTCATGAGCCCAAGAGACCCGAAGCCCTGGGCCACGGTATCGCTCTGCACGTCGCCGTCGTAATTCTTGCAGGCCCATACGAACTCTCCGTGCCACTTGAGGGCGGAGGCCACCATGTCGTCGATCAGACGATGCTCGTAGGTCATCTTCTTGGCTTCGAACTTCGCCTTGAAGTCTTTGTCGAAGGTTTCTTGGAATATGTCTTTGAAGCGGCCGTCGTAGGTCTTGAGGATTGTGTTCTTGGTGCTGAGATAGAGCGGCCAGCCCTTCATAAGCGCGTAGTTGAAACAGCTCTGCGCGAAACCGCGGATCGATTCGTCGGTATTGTACATCAGCATGGCCACGCCATCGCCGTTGAACTCGTAGGCATCCCAGGTTTGCGGGGCAGAGCCATCGGTGGGCGTGAACGTCATGGAGATCTTGCCTTTGCCCTTGGTACGCACGTCGGTGGCGCGGTACTGGTCGCCGAATGCATGGCGGCCGATCACGATCGGGTGCGTCCAGTTCGGTACGAGGCGGGGCACGTTCTTGCAGATGATCGGCTCGCGAAATACGGTGCCGTCGAGGATATTGCGGATGGTTCCGTTGGGACTCTTCCACATTTTCTTGAGCTTGAATTCTTTCACGCGCTCTTCGTCGGGTGTGATCGTCGCGCACTTGATCCCCACGCTGTATTTCTTGATCGCGTTGGCCGCTTCAACCGTTACTTTATCCTCAGTTTGGTCGCGGTGCTCGATGCCTAAATCAAAATACTTAATGTCGAGGTCGAGGTAGGGGAGGATGAGCTTTTCCTTGATGAAATGCCAGATCACCCGGGTCATCTCGTCGCCGTCCATCTCCACAACCGGATTCGCTACCTTGATTTTTTTCACGGTTTATAGTCCCCAAAAACTTTTATTGATCACGTCTGTTTGTCGGTCGCAGATTATTATCAAAGATCTTAACCGAGAGGCGCTGGCTACGCAGCGACAAAAAATGAGGAGCCATGCGTCAACACGGGATCCTGCTCAATTTCTCCGATGCGCGCTTCCGCTTGAAATTCAGAGTTCATAAGCAGATCCTTTAATTAAGGAGCGCCCTACGGCGCGACAATATTACAGGAGCGCCTTACGGCGCGACATCTACACAGATGAATGACTTCCTTCAAACTCTCGTAGGCCAATCGGAATGGGACAGCTTCCGTGGCGCATGGCTACCGATCGGCTTTAGAGTAATCCTCGCCATCCTTTGCGGGGGCTTCATTGGTTTAGAGCGAG
>Ga0207138_1173_pt1 | contig 10976 bp, 16 predicted proteins | sample Alteio_BWMinHeat_6_FD_153589 | JGI IMG/M metagenome (GOLD analysis project Ga0207138, IMG submission 153589) | Enriched cells from forest soil in Barre Woods Harvard Forest LTER site, Petersham, Massachusetts, United States -... | ecosystem: Environmental > Terrestrial > Soil > Temperate forest >...
GCGGCCGTCCGGACGTTTTCCTTCTTCCAAAATGTTGCGATGCACGACGTGATCGATTTGTTCTTCAAATATCGCGCTTGCTTCGGCTAATTTCATGGCTAATTCAGGATGTTCGGCGAATTCGGATTTCAAATGCTCCATCAATTCGGCTTTTACTTTGCCCAGGCCCTCGTAGAATTCAGTCTTGCCCGAGCCCGGCGAATACAACGCGGCGGCGAGCTTGGTATTGGAGAAACTTTTGACCATCGCCACAACGCTTCGTCGTGACCGGAAAGCATGAGCTGCTTTTTTTCTTTGCCCGCTTCGCTGGCGATTTTCTTTTGGAATTCAATGAGCGGCTGGAATGCGTTAAAGCCTGCTTCGATAGCATCGGCCATGTCTTTTTCGGGCACGATGTTGGCACCGGCTTCAATCATGTTGATGCGGCCCGCCGTGCCGGCGACGACGATATCAAAGTCACTCTTTAAACGCTCGGCGTAGGTCGGGTTAAATACTAATTTACCCTCGACACGGCCAATACGGACGCCGGCCACCGGGCCGTCCCACGGAATGTCGGAAATCATCAGCGCCAGCGGCGCACCAAAAAGCGCGACCATGTCCGGATCGTTGACGCCATCAAAAGCCAGTACGGTCGTGACTAATTGGATCTCGTTGCGGATGAGGTTGTTGAAGCGGGGACGGACCGAACGGTCGATGAGACGGCCGGTGAGGATGGCTTCTTCAGACGGACGGCCGCCGTCGCGCTTGACCCACTTGGAGCTCTTAATTTTACCCGCGGCGTAGTATTTTTCTTCGTATTCCAGCGTGAGCGGCATGTAATCAATGCCGGTGCGGACGTTGGGGGACATGGTGACGTTCACCAAGACGCTCGTATCGCCGTATTGCACCAAACACACGCCATTTGCCTGGCCGCCCATGCGTCCTAACTCGACCTTGAGGGGCTTGCTCGCAAAGTCCATACTATATGTTTTAAATTCCGCCATATGTAAGAACGAACAAAAGAGGTGAGAAACAAGCCTGGCCGATATGCTCAACGAATTAAGCAGATTGGCCAATATTGTATAGCCCCATTCAGTTTATTTATCCCGCCCTTTGTTGTTAATTAATTGCTGGTCAGACTATATCATTTAATAATGATAAAAACAACAAAGCCCGCAGTCACGCGAGACAGTGTTGTCTTGCGTGACTGCGGGCGATTGGCCCAGATTAGGACCTTCCGACTTGAGGCGGCAGGTTTTTGGTGTCCACCGACTCGACTTCGCGCTTGATGACGGCGCTGTTGGAGACGATCTCGCTGAAAAGCTCATCAGTCTTTTTGAGCCGCTCAATTTCCTTTCTGATCTGAGCGGCTCTCTGCTCATGGATGTCGGCAATCTGGGAAAGAACGTAGGCCATGCCTTCAGTATTCCGAGGCACATATTTTGGGCAGCTCATATTGCAGTTGAAATATTCCAGTTTGGTCGGATTGGCACATTCACCGGCCACTCTTTTGCGGCCAAACTTGGTCATGACCCAGCCTTTGCCTCGAGGCGCGGTATTACTACCAGGTTTTTTCAGGTCATAATCGCTCTTTGGATAAGGCCCACGACCCATAGAATCCCAGTCCCATACTTGGACCAACGTGGCACAAGTATGCCAAGCGCCGCCGGAATTGGTTTGCCCGGACTTTCGGCCAAAAGCTTCATTCCTGTCTTCGGCCTTCACTCGCACGTCGTAGATCCGGTCATGGAACAAGCAGTGAACGATCTTGTTCTTCTTGAGATAGGCGATCAGCCGGTCAAATGCGCCCGAATTACTCTCTGTGTCGCTGTTGATTGTAATGAACATCGGAAACTCCTGGCTGGATAGTATCAAATAAGCCTAGGAAAACAAAGTGCCCGCGGGCGGCACAGTGTTTGTGCACCGGCGGGCGGGTCAGCTCTTCGCGAATGTCAGCCTGATTACCAGGTACATGTAGCCCAGAGTTGGCAGGCTTAGCCGATACTTCACAAGACGCGTCGTACTTGCGGAACAGACGAGCGCGACTGCCCGAAGGTATTCTTCCGAGCTAGACGAGTCATTGAAATCAATCTCAACGACCGTCCTTCCGACCGAAATGTTGCCGTAACGTTCAGCTCTTTTGAGCTTCTTCTTATCAAACATCTGACACCTCTTAAACTTATAATACCACCTTTCGGTGGTATTTGTCAAACTAACTCTTATTTAACCTTTTTTGACTTGCCCCACATGTACTTGAACCAGGTCCGATAACTTTCGGCCAGTTGGGCGCTATGAAGAATAAAGAAAACAACGTCATCAGGGGTTTTTCCAATTTCCTCGAGTCCGGTATACGTCACCACGTAGTCACCAAAAATATGAGTGGCTGATTTTGTAGAATATTCCTTGGGTAAAATACGGTACTCCAGTTGAGCAGGGAAGTACTTAGGAAAGTTTGGGATTTGCTGCATCGCTTCATGGTCAAAAAGCTGAATAAAGTTAATCTTCTTTCGATTTGCCTCTTTAAAAAATGTTTCGCGCGCAGATTTTAGGCGAGAGTCAAACCAGCCCACCTTCGCTCCGATGAAATAGCTGTTTTTACCTACCTTGAGAACATCTCGCCAAACGTTTTTCTGGCCTTCAAGCCCTCGATATACATATGCCTCTTCCGCGACATCTCGGTGAGTAAACATTTTATTTAAATGTGGCAATATTTTTTCTATCTCCCGACGTTTCTCGTCCGTCAGTTCGCGGAGCTTATGTGGATCAACTGCATTGTAGGTATTCTTTTTAGATGAAAAGATTTCGAAGCATAAACCCTTATCTACAAGATGGGCGATGGCGTCGTAGGCGTTGCGGCGATGGATTTTTGCGAGAATTGCGATTTCACTCACGCCAAGTTCGCCATGCTCAACCAAGGTTTCATATATTTTCGCTTCGTTGGGTGAAAGCCCAAGGCTCTCAAGTTCTAGTTGGTACATGGATTGGTGTTTTGTGGTGGTGTTGGCCACTCACTATAACAAGTATACCCTAGATGCCAGGAGAGTCAAGATGAATCAGAACCTTAACAAGAAGCGTGGCGTAGGCCTGTTTATCACGGAATTTGGTGAACAAGTAAGGCTTTGCTCTAAATGTGAGGTGCTCATGAATACCAATTTGTATGTTCGGGATTTAATCAAAGCCAGCCTCCCTGAAGGGGAGCATGAACGTTCTCTTCAGTTACTAGCCAACCACGGACCCATACCAAATTTTCTTGAAAAGGACCGTGAGCAGGTCCTAATTGCGACCATTCTTATTTGGGCACACCAGGCTGATAGGTTAAACGAGGCCTATTTTGAACTGGAGCATTACCTCGGCACGTTGGGGAAAGACAGACCGCTTAGAAGTGATGACTTCACGAAGCTAGCCTATATCTGTGGCAGAATTGGCATTGATCTGCCTTACAGTAATGGCACAAGATCTATTTACTGGCCAAAGCCTTTGTATGAAGCACCAAAAAGGGAGCGAAGGTGAAGAAGCATCAGAGGGAACAGTTTAAGGAAGACCTCGAATCGTATGGTTTTAAAGTAAAGTACTGGGACAAAAAGAGACGAAGGGTTTTCCTTCGTCTCACACCAGGCTGCATACTTCACGACTCGATCAAACTTAAAAAGGACTCCCTCATTATTGGTCTTGAGACCGATGAGCATAGTTCTCGGTACGACCCAGAAAAAAAGTTGCAGAGAGACCGGTGGGGCGTCAAGATCCAAACACTCAAGATACCGCTTCAACGGATCATCAGGCTTGATATCAGACCTATGTGGGTGATACCTGGCCACATCTGCTGGAAGTGGGGTCCAAAGGGCTTTTGGGTCCGGACAAGAACCAGGAGAAACTTCTCGGATTTTTAACCCAACGCCACATTGTTTACAATGTGGCGGTTTTTTATTTGAGAATTACGCGGTCTGCCACTTCGTCCAAATCAGTGAAATTGTGAGCGGCTTCGATGAGGCGGGAGCTGGAGGAGCGTCCGAAACCGGCCACTTCTACGATGTTGCCGTTGAATTTGAGGTAATCGACGAGCGGCTCGTAGTCGCCGTCGCCCGAAACAATCACAATCACGTCCACGAGCTTGGCTAGAGTGATGGCATCAATGGCGATCGCCACGTCCCAGTCTCCCTTTTTCATACCGCCGGGGAAAATCTGCAAGTCTTTTGATTTGAGTTCGTAGCCGGACTTTTCGAGGGCCGAAAAGAAAGCCTTTTCTTCGTCGGTGTCGGATTTCACGACGTACGCCACCGCGCGGACAAGTTCACGGTTCGCCGTCACCAATTTTAACAATTCACGGAAATTAACCCTCGATTTGTAGAGGTTCTTGGCCGAGTGGTACATATTGGAAACGTCCACCAACACGCCGATGCGGTGTGTTTTACGTTGCGGAACGGTGATTTTACTTTTCACGAGAGGAGAATTAGAGCTCGAGCTTTTTGACCAAGGCGGCGTGGCGTTTTGGATTGTTGCGCTTTAAGAAATCCATGAGGCGCTTGCGCTTAGCGACCATTTTCAACAGGCCCAAACGGGATGAGTTGTCTTTTTGGTGCTTCTTTAAATGCTTGGACAAGACTTCGATTTCCTTGGTGAACAAAGCAACCTGCGCTTCGCTGGAACCGGTGTCCTTGTCATGGACGCGGACCTTTTCTAAAACCTTTGTTTTTTGCTGGGTAGTGAGTGCCATGTGATGTGTATTCAGTATTTAAAACCAGTTTTAGTTTATCACAAGTGAACTTTCTTTACAAGGCGATATTATGCGATATTTTAATGTTGCATAATATCGCCCGAGAATAGCGACATTCTTAAAAATGTCGCTATTCTGTGATTGTGCGACATAGATTGGTGTATACTGGAGGTATGGCAGACATAAAAATACTCAAACAACAGTACCTGGAGCATTTGGAAATCGAGAAGAATCGCTCGCCAAAGACGCTGGAGAACTACAGCCGCTACTTGGATAGATTTTTGAAATTCGCCAAGATTTCCGCGCCGGAGGATTTAAGCGAGGAATTAATTCGCCAATACCGTCTGCATTTAAACCGCCTCACGGACCACGACGGCCAGACGCTCAAAAAAGTCACCCAAAACTATCATATCATCGCTCTGCGGAGTTTTTTAAAATACCTGGCCAAGCGAAATGTGAAGACGGTCTCGGCCGAAAAGATTGAGCTGGGTAAACAAGAGGACCGGCATGTGACGTTTCTGGAAGCAGGGGAGTTGGAGCGGCTCATCGCCGCGCCAGCAGGCGCGGGGCTCGATGTCCTGCGAGACAAAGCCATCCTCTCCATGTTGTTTAGCACCGGCCTACGCGTATCCGAACTCTGCTCGCTCGACAAAGACAAAGTAGACGTAAAGCGCGGAGAACTATCTGTGATGGGCAAAGGCCGCAAGATACGATTGGTGTTTCTCTCTGAAGAATCCAAAAAACAAATCGCGGAATATGTCGCCAAGCGCACCGACGTGGACGAAGCGTTGTTTATCCGGATTCCCAAGAGCGGCAAATTTGGCAAAGATTCAGATTTGCGCTTGACGCCGCGAAGTATCCAGCGTATCGTACACAAATACGCGGTCAAAGGCGGGATTATCGGCAAACACGTCTCACCGCACTCGCTCCGGCACTCGTTTGCCACGAATTTACTCCGCAACGGCGCCGATATCCGAAGCGTCCAGGCCATGCTTGGCCATTCGTCCGTCACCACCACCCAAATCTACACGCACGTCACCGACACCCAACTAAGAGAGGTGCATAAGAAGTATCACGGAAAGAAATAAACAAAAGCCGTCCGCGGGAACAGGCCACGGACGGCTTTTGTTCCTTCTGGACGGCACAGAGAGACCTCACTATTGGAAGATCTCTTTGAGGTTTGAGTGGTTGACCAACCTCTTTGGCACGATGAACGGCTCGCCGATAGGAGTCGGCTGGCCAGTGAGAAGCACGACCCGTACTCCTGTGTTCTCTCGAGCAAATTTCTTGGCGTTTGATTCCAAAGAGATGGACATGAAGACAAGGACGCCTTCGTGAGCCAGAAATTGCTCAGCCGGAATGAGTTCCCCGAAAACTCGGGCATCAAACATCTTGGGGTTGTCTTTCCACCCAGCTCGAACCTCCTTGTTAAGGCTCTCGGCAAGCGCATTCGAAGTATCCCGAATCTGTTCCTCCGACGTTATCCCGCCAATGGTCAGAAACGCAACGCGGGTCGGTGGTCTTTCGCTCATTACAACTTCCTCCTAGCCCTTTAGGCTAAAAAATTAACACTGCCAGATTCTACCACCAAAACATCATCCTGGCAAACTTTTATTTATAACTTGGGTGCTGTTCTTTTTTCTTGGCGCGGAAAGCTTCGTCGCGGGCGAGAGCGAAAAGGATACTCGAAAGGCGATTGAGGTAGGGGAGGATGTTGGGGTTGATGTTTTTGGAAACTGCCACGACGCGCCGTTCGGCGCGTCGTGAGCGGGCCCGGAGCATATCCAACCAAGCGGAGATGCGAGTCGAACCGGAAATGACAAAGCCTTTCGTCGGTTTTAATTTGTCTTCGATAGTTTGGATGACTTGCTCGGCCGCCAGCGTTTTTTCAGCCGGAAAAAATGGTGGCTCACGCTTTTCTTTGAGCATCATGTAGGCCAGATTAGCTTGAATGATAAAAAGATTTTCCTGGATTTGATGCAATTCTTTGCGAAGCTCCGGCCGGATTGCGTCGGTCTTCAGCACCCCGCACATGCTGTTTAACTCATCCAACTCCCCAAGCGCCTCCACGAAGGGGTTAGTCTTTTTTATCTTCTTTTTTCCAACCGCACTGACACCCTTGTCTCCTTTACCAGTATAGAATAAGCTCTTTCCCATATAACATTAAACTATCAGACTGGTAATCATTATCAATAGCAAATATAATAAAGGTGTGAAGACATTTCCTAAAACCATCCTATTCATAGTACTCTACAGCGTTGTTTTTGTATTTTTGAGGCAATTTGGTAGTTACGTTGGCTATAATGTTGACGCGCTTACTTCAGACTTAGGCGGATTGACCTATCTTTATTCTACGGTAGGACTAATCTTTGCCATCTTTGCTGCCTCTGTCATGGTCTTTGAATCTCAGCGCTGGGACAATCTCATAGATTCATTGAAAAGTGAGGTGAGTGAGTTGGATGAGTTGTGGGCCTGGTCTGCTTTGTTAGAAAACGAACACAGTATAAATCTTCACAATAATATAAAGAAATACCTCGAAATTTCCATTGCCAAGATCAAGGACCTCTCATCAAGCAGGGAAGCGCTAATTGTTACTGTAGAGCCCATGCGCAAAGAAATCTTCAACCTAGCAGAAAATTCCTCGCCAACCGGTCAGCACCTCATGGATACACTAGATAATTTTATTGAGTTTAGAACGAGACGAATAAATTACAGTATCTATCAGCTTCCAAAGATTCTTAAGGGTGCCCTTCTTTTCAACACAATACTGCTTATTGTTCTTTCGTACTTAATCGGAGTACACAATGTCTGGCTTAACTATATTTTCTTGATAAGCGTGACGACCCTGGCCAGTTTTATCTATTTTATTATTGACGATATGGATAACCCATATCGCGCCGGCAACTGGCAAATAGAAGCAACTGATTTCGAAAAACTCCTCAAGAAGATAAGCTAGCTGTGCCCGGGGTGGGAGTCGAACCCACACGCCTTTCGGCAAGCGATTTTAAGTCGCTCGTGTATACCATTCCACCACCCGGGCATATTTCATTGTGAGGCGGCAGTGGGATTTGCACCCACGCATGTCGGTTTTGCAGACCGAAGTGTTACTACTTCACCATGCCGCCAGCTATAACGTACGGGCTATTTTTTCTTCCTGATACATCTCTAATATATCACCCACGACGATATCCGCCATATTCCGCGAATCGAGAGCCTCAAAGCGGATACCGCACTCCGAACCTTCGTTGGCTTCAGTGACGTCTTCTTTTTGCTGTTGGACCTGGGTGACTTTGCCGGCCATGAACGTCGAACCGGCGCGGGTGACATCAGCCAATGAGCCGCGCGTGACACTGCCGGACTGTACGCGGCCGCCGACGATTTGGACGGTACCGGATTTTTTAAAGACAGCGAGGATTTTAAGTTTACCAAGTGGTATTTTGCGCACTTCAGGCTCGAGCAATCCGGACATCTGGGTGCGCACGTATTCAATGAGGTCATAGATGATATCAAAGGAAGCGACACTCACGCCGTCATGGTCGGAAAGCTTACGCACGGAGGCATCGAGAGGCACGCGAAAACCAATCACCGCGGCCTTACCGGCCATGGCCGTACGGATATCGGCATCGGTAATCGGGCCAACGCCTTGGTCAACGATAGTATAGGCCACATCGGCTGATTTAATCTGGCTCAAAGCGGCATCAATGGCTTCCAGGGAACTGGCAACGTCGGTTTTAATGAGCAGGCGGACATATTTCTTGCCTAATTCAATTGAATCAACTTGTCCGCCCTTGAAAAAAGCAAACAGGGGAGCGAGGTTAGTGTTCTCCGCCGCGATGTCCATCGCGGCGTCCTTGGTCGGCGTCGAAACAAACTCGCGGCCAATCTCGGGCGCGGCCGGCCAGCCGGTGATGACGACGGGTTGGGAGGGCTCAGCAATGACAATCGGCTCACCGATGAAGCTATCCATCGATTTAATCTTGCCGACGACCGTACCGGCAACAATCCAATCGCCAAGCGAAAGCACGCCCTTGTGAATCAGCGCCGTAGCGATATACCCGCGGCGCTTGTCCAAGTGCGACTCGATGATGACGCCCTTGGTTGGCAGGGAACGGTCTTCTTTTAAATCCTCAAGCTCGGCCACGAGCAGGACCATGTCCATCAGGTCATCAAGGCCGCGCTTTTCTCTGGCCGATACTTCCACCACGGGGACTTTACCGCCCCAATCTTCGACGAGTACTTCCAGCCCGGCCAGGTCTTGTTTTACTTTTTGGACATTCGCGCCGGCTTTGTCTATTTTATTAATGGCGACGATGTACGGAATCTTGGCTTCTTTGATGATACGAATTGCTTCGGCCGTCTGAGGCTTTACGCTCTCATCCGCCGCCACCACCAGTATGGCAACGTCAGCGACCTTAGCACCACGTGAACGAATCGCCGTGAATGCCTCGTGCCCAGGCGTATCGAGAAACGTAATCATCTTGTCGCCATGGTGCGCCTGGTACGCGCCGATGTGCTGGGTGATGCCGCCCGTTTCTTTGGCCGCGACGTTAGACTCGCGAATCGCGTCCAACAGCGACGTCTTGCCATGGTCCACATGGCCAAGCACCACCACGATGGGGGGGCGATGATGAGAACCGGATTGTGCAGTGGTAGTGGCCATATGTGTGAGCAAAATTCTATCATTTTTCGCCCTTCCGGTCAAAGATTTAGGTTGAATTAAATAGCCATTTCTGATAAAGTTTGTTAATTATCAGGAGAGGTGGTGGAGTGGTCTAACACGCATCTTTGCTAAAGATGTAAGGGGCTTAACCCCCTTCGAGGGTTCGAATCCCTCCCTCTCCGCCAAAATAATCTATACATCATGTTAAAAGAATTCAAACAATTTCTTCTGCGGGGTAGCGTCATCGACCTGGCAGTGGGTGTCGTGATTGGCGCGGCCTTTGGTACGGTCGTGGCCGCACTCGTCAAAGACATCCTCACTCCGCTCATATCCGCCATCGCCAAAGTACCGGATTTTGCCGGGTTATCAGTGACGGTCAACGGTAGTAAATTCATGTATGGCGATTTCTTGAATGCCATTATTGCCTTCGTACTAGTAGCCGCCGCGATATTCTTTTTCGTAGTGAAGCCGATGAATATGATTGTCGAGCGCTCCCACCGCGGCAAACCAGCCGACCCGACGACCAAACGATGCCCCGAGTGCATGGGGGAGATACCCCTTGCCGCCAACCGCTGCATGCACTGCACACAAGTCGTATCATAGAAAATACTTCGCCGATTAAATGGAGAGATGGCTGAGTGGTTGAAAGCAGCGGTTTACTAAACCGCCGGACTCGCAAGAGTCTCGTGGGTTCGAATCCCACTCTCTCCGCCAAATTAAAAATCAGCCCCGCGGCGCTGATTTTTAATTTCTTTCGGAGTATTTCTTTTCGATTTCGGTAGCGACCTCAAAGTCGCGGTCGGTGACCTTGCCACCGATGTCGAATCGCTGGAGCTCAAACAATACTTTTGAATATAAGATATGCGTGTCAGGATGGTGGTCCACCGACTCAAAATAGGGAGCAAGGCTGTCCACGAACCCGAGCGAGTCCATGAAATCTTTAAACCCAAACTGTTTTGAAATCTTATCGTTGGCAAACTTCCAACCAGCCAGGTCTTTTAACCGAGCATCAATCTCCTGGCGTGTAAGTACCGTTGGTTTATCCATACTTTCATTATATCAAACTAGGAGAGCATTCTAACGATAAATACTATTAAGGCGATAACAAGCAACGTATGAATCAAACCGCCACCAACATGGAAACTAAAGCCAAGAAGCCAGAGAACCAGCAGTACGACTAAAAGTGTGGTAAGCATACAGCTATAGTCGTAAGGGGAGCTGTTCTATTACAAAACGTGTAATTTTAGCTATTATAAAGCGTCTTTATTCAGTAACAAACTAATTAATACACCATGTCAAAATCTGCATTGATTGTAGCGGTAGTAGTACTCCTGGCGGGCGGTTTGTGGTGGAAATTAAGCGGTAATCAGGGTTCGTCGCCGAGCACGTCGGCTTCGCCGACGGCGACTGCAGGTGTGTCCAGCCAAGGCCGAGTTATTTTCAAGGTTACCGACCCTGGAGCTACTGTCCAGAGCGCGACTGCTATTAATATGACGGTCGACAAGGTTGAAGCGCATAGTACCACTCAAGGTTGGGTCATGGTATCAAGTGCTACAAAACAATATGATCTTTTGCAATTGAAAGCATCTGGCGCGTCAATGCTCCTTGCTGACACGAATCTGGCCA
>Ga0207138_1174_pt1 | contig 10947 bp, 8 predicted proteins | sample Alteio_BWMinHeat_6_FD_153589 | JGI IMG/M metagenome (GOLD analysis project Ga0207138, IMG submission 153589) | Enriched cells from forest soil in Barre Woods Harvard Forest LTER site, Petersham, Massachusetts, United States -... | ecosystem: Environmental > Terrestrial > Soil > Temperate forest >...
TTGGTGAACCAATTCACTTGGCGCGAAAGCCGAACCCCGTAGACAACGTCGTAACCTTCCCGCCACTTTGCGAGAAACTCTTCGATCACTTCCGGGGGATCCTCTCCGTCACCGTCCATGAATATAATCGGGTTCCCGCGAGCATGATCAAGACCCGCCCAAAGTGCTCCCTGGTAGCCAAAATTCCGGCTCAGGCTAAGTACCCGCGTGTGTCCGTCCTGGCATAGCTTCAGGATCTCCTGGTGCTGGGCAAGGCTGGAGCCATTGTCCACCAAGATGCACTCATAGTTCTCCACTCCAGATTTTTTCAGAACCTGGTGCGTTCGCGCCAAGAGCTCCTGGATGGAGTTCAATTCGTTAAAAAAGGGAATGATGATGCTGACTAGATTCATGGGTTAGAGCCTCTAAGGTCTGCCTGGATCAATCGGGAGCTCACCCGAAATTTCACGGCACTCATTGTTCACGTGCTCAAAATCACTCGGATAGTAGGCAATTTCTTTGGCACAAGCGGGAGTATCGTGGAGCACAAAGGAGTTTCGCGCAACAAAGCGAGATATGTCTTTGGCGATACCATTATAGATACCATAGGGGCGAGACACTGCCTCGAGAAGCGCCAGGGCCACAAAAGTAGGCAGTAAGAGCGGCCCCTTGGATCTTTCCTCAAGCCATCCGGCAATTACTTTCACAATCGTAACCATGCCCAGAACATAAAGAAAGGTGAGCGAGGGCAACGCATAGATCACATAGCGCGAAGCAAATATACCGCCACTTCTTAGTGAGCTTAGGTAAAGCACATAGCTATTTCCAACGAGGAGCAGAGCGTGCAGGCAGCAGATGGACAGATCGGCAGAGCGCTTTCGCCAGTAAAGCGGCACGGCAATAAAGAGAAACGGAAAGCTCACGACAGCGGCGTGGTAGCTATGATGATGAAAAGCCTTCAATAAAACTTCGAGCACGGAGCTCCCATAGAGGCTTAAGGGTGCCTTAGGAAAATGCATGGGCTCGAGTTTCGAAAAATAATAGAGGCCTACGAGCAGGCTAATTCCCAGCGCGGCGGCCACTTTCTTCTGCCGTAAGCTGAAGATCGATACGCGCTTATCCTTGCGCCATTCATCGAGAAGCAAAAGACCACCACTGAGAAATATCTGCGGGAGCGAGGCATAGGTGGTGAGCACCAGCCCGAGGCTGGCCAGATAATAGAGCACCCAGCCTTCATTTTTCGTACGCACGATTTGCCAAAAGGCCAGAAAATGGAGAAGCGAGAAGCCTACCCAAAGTGAATAGCCACGGCTCTCAATCGCATAGTAAGAGCCAAAATTATTAGTATAGGTGAACTGAGCAATCGCGAAGGCGAAAAGGCAGGCCGTCCAATAGCGGAAACCTTTTTCCTTGAAAAAATAACGCCATAAATGCGCAAATAAGAAAACATTCGCGCCGCTCCAGGCGGCAACCGGAATCACTCGAAAGAAAAGACGCAGGTCCCAATACTTTAAGGGCTGATCGTTCCAGGCATAAACCCAAAGGCGATCAAAAACATAAAGAAGTGGGCTCTTGCTGCCTTGTCCTTTCGGCGCACCGTCTCGGATCAATTGCCAAAGATTAAGCTTTAAGTTCCAGAAAATCCCGTCGGTTTCGTCGAGCCAAAATGGTTTGCCTTGTGAGGCGAACCAAAGGTGAACCGCGAAATAAAAAAAGAGCGGAAGGCAAATCGCCCAAATAGGCCAGCCTAAACGTTTAACTTCAGTTTTCATGGCCAAGAGCCTAACCCAAAACTATGAACTCCTTGACGATATTCCAATTGCCCCAAATTCGAGGCGCGAAGAGGAGGCATAGTGGTTCTATGTTGACGATGAGCAACGAAGGAGTTGGGGCAATTGGAAATCGCCCGAAGGGTTTTACCATATTTTGCCGATCTCATCGTTACTCCTCCTCAACGTACCCCGGTACGTCTTCGTCGTCGCGCCTCGATCTCGACAAAATATGGTAAAATCAAGGGGTTCATAGTTTTGGGTTAGGCTCTTACGCGAATTCGGAAGAGACCAAGGGTGGTCATCTTCAATAGAATCCAGCCGTCTCGAAAGCGGCGGATATTAGTGGAACCGTAAGTGCGGGCTCTGTAACGAACTGGAATGTCGATGGTGCCGAGGCCCAGCAAGGCCATGGGAAATAGAAGCTCAAAATCGCCGAAGGGATCGAAGTCGCCAAAGTCTTTACGCCAAGCACAGAAGCGTTCGTAGTCCCGGCGCGCCATTAGCTTGGTGCCGCAGAGAGAATCGCCAATGGGGCACTGGAGCACAAAGCTCAGCGCTTTTGCGAAGAAGATATTTCCCAGCCAATTGAGGAAGCGCATGGCTTCCCCCTCCATGGGATAGAGCAAGCGGCTGCCGTTCACGAAGTCGGCTAGGCCGAGCTCGTAGGCTTCGTAAAATCGGGTGAGAAGTTCGGGGGGCATGGTGAGATCAGCGTCGAGGATCGTCACTAAATCACAGCTGGCCTGGGCCAGCCCGGTGCGCACGGCATCGGCTTTGCCCTTGCCTTCCTGCTGGAGCGCCACGATGCGAATCAAATCCCCATGTTTTTTCTGCACGCGAAGGATCTCTTCCCAGGTGCCATCATTGGAGTGGCCTTCCACAAAGATTAATTCCCGCTTTGCCCCTCCAAGATCGGGTAAGCGGAGAATAGCGCCTTCGATATTTCCGCGCTCATTCCGGGCTGGCACTAAAATGCTTAGGCTCGGCTTCGTTTTGGACGCCATTACTGGGCGCAATAGAACTACTTCCGCCAGCCCAAACCAGCGAATGATCGGCAGCGCTTGAAAGAAGCGATTAAGAAAATCTCCCAATCCGAAGAGGCGAAAGGGAAGAAAGCCCACCTGACGCGTGCGCGTGATTTCAAAACCGGCAAGTTTGGCGATATTTTCCAGGGAGGCTTGGGTGAAATAAGTAGTGGGGAGTTCCCCTTTACGAATGCCAAGCGAGTTGGCGAGGGAATACATTCCGCGAAGGTAGCTGTTATAAACCACGACCGTAAGGCGGTCGCCCCGGTGCATGGCTTTTTTGAAATTTCGAAGTAAGCCTTCCACATCGAAGTGGTGATTAAAATTTCCATTGAGGAAAAAAAGACGTCGGGATTCGGGTTCCGCCGCAGGCAATTCTTGCAGGTCGGCAGCCAAACTTTTCTTAGGGCACTGAATCGATCGAAAGATATCGCCGTCGTCGTGGGGCAGTGAAAAAACCTGAATGGTTGCGTCAAAATACCGGCTATGGGTGCTAATTTCATCGCCAATCAATTCGTGGATAAAGCAGCGGGCACTCGAGTAAAGGCGTCTGCTCCAGTTCCCCGAGGCACATTCGGGCTTGGTATTTTGCGGCATTACCTAGCTTGTATAATGCAGGGGGTTTCTGGGCCAGAATTTTATTGGATTAGCCCTATGCTTCCAGTAACCTGCCCCTCTCAAATCACCTATGTATACCCTCGGAATCAGCGCCTACGCCCACGAGTCATCCTGTGCCTTACTCAAGGACGGAAAGATTTGCGCCCATGCGGAAGAAGAGCGATTCAACCGTGAAAAGCACACGGCAAAGTTTCCCGAACAGGCCATTCGTTTTTGCCTGGAGAGGGAAGGCATTAGGATGGAGCAAGTAGAGGCGATCGCTTTCTACTGGGTACCGCTCAAAGAACTAAAAGATAATCTCGGTCATTTTTTGCGGTATTTTCCAAAATCTCTAAACTTATTGCGAGCTCCCTCGGGTCAGGAAGACATGGGCTTTCTGGAACGCGTGCAGAAAATGCGCAGCGTGGGCAAAGACCTGCAAGCGCGCTTTCAGTTTAAGGCTGTGCCAAAGATAAATTTCGTGGAGCACCACCTCGCCCACGCCGCGAGCGCCTTTTTTGTTTCTCCCTTTGCGGAGGCCGCTATTCTTACAATCGACGGCCGAGGGGAAAGTACTTCGACCATGCTGTCGATGGGGCGCGGCAATAAGATAGAGAAGCTAAAAGAAATTTCCGTGCCTAATTCCATTGGCCATCTCTACGCCTCACTTACCGATTATCTCGGCTTCAAGCCATTCTTCGACGAGTGGAAGGTGATGGGCATGAGCGCCTACGGGAAAGATACCTACGTGAAGGATTTCGAGAAGGTATTGCGTTTCGATGATCACGGCCTCTATACCCTGAATCTCGATTATTTCGGCTTTCACACCCACGGCCAAGCGCAATGGCTCGGCCAGAAATTCATTGATACTTTTGGACCGAAGCGCGAAAAAAACGGGGCGTATACTCAGCACTACTACGACATTGCCTTTGCCTTGCAGAAGCTAGTGGAAAAGGCCGGGGTGAATCTCGCGAACCATCTTTACGCGATCACGAAGAGCCCCAATCTTTGCCTTGCAGGCGGAGTGATTCTCAACTGCCTCATGAACCGGGAAATCGTGGCCAAAACGCCATTCAAAGAGTTTTTCTTTCAGCCGATCGCCAACGACGCCGGAACTTCTTACGGGGCCGCGCTCTACCATTATCACCATTCCCTGAATCAGCCCCGCGCTCAGGTTTTTGAACATGTTTACCTTGGACCTGATTTTTCCAACGAGCAAATCGAACCCGTACTGAAAAAGCACGGAGTTTCTTATAGGAAATCGCCACAGATTGAGGCCGATACGGCCCGGCAAATCGCCGACGGGAAAATTGTGGGCTGGTTTCAGGGCCGAATGGAATCCGGGCCCCGGGCACTTGGAAATCGTTCGATCACCATTGATCCCACCCGGGCCGAGATGAAAGATAAATTGAACGCCCGAGTAAAGCGCAGAGAGGGTTTCCGGCCCTTTGCTCCCTCCGTGCTCGAAGAAAAGTTTGAGCAGTATTTTTCCATGCCAAAGGGTCAAAAATCTCCCTATATGATCCTGATCGGAGACGTGAAGCCCGGAATGGGAGAAAAAATCCCTGCAGTCACCCATGTGGACGGAACCGCCCGGGTGCAGACTGTGAGCAAAAAAACAAACCCGCGCTATTGGAATTTAATCAGCGAGTTCGAGAAAATCACCGGGGTGCCCGTTTTATTGAATACTTCCTTTAACGAGAACGAGCCTATCGTATGCACTCCGGAGCACGCCGTGGCCTGTTTTCTGCGTACTGAGTTCGATGTTTTAGCTATTGGAGATTTTCTGGTTACTAAGCGCCTCGCCCCCGAAAAACAATCCTAAGAAAAATAAAAAACCGATCACACTGATCGATAGTCCCAATTTATAAACGTCGGGATCAAAAACAAATCGAAGTTCATGTTCCCCCTGCGGAACAACCACTGCCCTCATGGCATAGTTTGCCTTCAAAATCTCAGCGGGTTTCCCGTCCAGCCATGCCTTCCAGCCAGGATAATTGGTTTCGCTTGCCACAAAATAACCCGCCTTCTCACTGGTGAATTTATAGCTAATGTCGTTATCGCTCTCAGAAACGATCGATACATTTTCCTGAGGCGCCAATTCTTCATTGATTTTCACCGGCGGATCTTGTGAAAAAAATACCGAATTACCATCGTAATTTTGTGCCGCCATCCGCTCTCGAACCAAATTCGGCGGAATTACCTCATACTTATATAAGATCCTTCCTCTTGGCTTGGCGTACTTATTTTCATACACAGACACGATTCCCGTCTTGACCAAGGTAAGTGCTGGATCCGTTAAGCGGGGCTCGGGGTGTGTCAGAATGTATTTTACATTCAGGAGTCCAAGCTTTTTAAAGTCATCCAAAGGGGCCGGGACAAAATAAATAACCGGAGGAATTAAGCCATCGAAGCCTTCAAGGGACTTATAACCAAAAATAACCTGAGAGTTGGTGGGAATGATTTGCTTCTGTTTTGCTCCCCCGGTGAAATCATTTACCGTGGCTCGGTAATCCTTGGCGTTCTCCAAAAGAAAGTCAGAAACATAGTTTTTCGGAAAAAGTGGGAAAATCTTCTCGTCGTTGATGGGCAGCCAACTCTTTGTGAAAAAACTTAGTTCCACAATAGTGCTAGCCACCAATACACCTAAGAAATAAGACTTCGGAAATCGCCCTTTCCGATAAAAAAGCAGTGCCAAAAACACAACAAGCGCGGTCAGGAAGGGCAAGAACATCGTCGGGGAAAACAAAGAAAAGTGTTCGAATGTCTTGCCTACCCGAGCCAGCATCCATTCATGATTGCGAGAGCCGATAGTGCTTTTATCGAAATTCGCAGCCACATATTCCGAAAGCTTTTCCTGAAGCCATTTTCCCTTTAAGGAAAAAAGCGCATCCAGCGCTACCACTCCCAGAAAAATGAGACCGAAGAAAGCAAAAAAGCTGTTCTGAATTCGAACATACATGCGGGAAGCAATTGGCTCTTTCAGATATTTGTCGAGGCTCAATGCACCCAATATGCAAATGCCGGTCGTATAAACCATCAAAAAACGAAAATAAAAATAGCGGTCGAAGGGGGTAAAGATCGGGATGAATAATCCCCCCAAAACCAGCGCCAGAAATGGCTTCATCCGATTATCTCTATTACGGAAATCAAAAAGCCCACATAGCCCGAACAACAATGGGGCGGATCCAATATAGGCGGTAAAATCCTGCAAATGTGTATTGATCAATTTGGCAATATCGAGAGCCCGCACGCTTCCGAGAAGCTGGGGCATCATAAAGGAAACAAGAAATGGCACGGATAATAATCGTTGCTGCAAGTTCTTTCCGAAAACCGTGCCGCTCGCTCGGGAGGAGCCCCTCGCCAGATCCTGGATGAAATATTCCAGGGTCGGAAACCACATCACGGAAGAAAGGGCCGCGGCTAGAAAAAGAATCCCCACGCCCGAAAGGATCATCTTCCCAAAACTCCACTGCCGGGCCATCCAGTACCACCAGCAAAGAGAAAAGCTGCCAAAAATAATCAAGACAAAGGCATCTGCCTGCAGGAATCCATCCAAAAATGACAACGCCAAAAATAATGCGCTAAGGGCAAAGTATTTAGGCCTGCCTCTATCCCAGAAATAACGTAGAGCCCATAGTAAATAAGGAACCCAGGAAAATGCCCCCAGCATCCACCAGCGTAAAAGTAAGGTAATAAACATGCTCGATAGCATAAACGCCGTAGAATAAAGGAAGGAAACGCCAAATCCTAAATCCAGTGAGCGCAGAAGCAGAAACATGCCAAAGCCAGCGATCCACAGCTGAACTATCAGTTGAATCGGAAACGTCTTATTCAAAGGCCCGAGAGTCAATATCCAGTTCGATGAACAAAAATGCGATGCATAGGTATTGCCATACCAAGGCACGCCACCAAAGGCGTTAGGGCTCCAGTACGGTTTGTACAGATGTTTTCTCGCGTAAAATTTCCACTCGTAATACCACTTCAAAATATCGTCTTCAAAATGATTAAATGGCGCAAAAGTGGGATGCTCCGCCGCGAATGGCTGATAGAGCATATTGTACTCATCTACGGGCAAAAACGTTTTCCCTTGAAATAGCACCGGGAAAAAAATCCCCGACAAGACCATAACCAGGAGAACGGCTGCCAAAATTTGGGATCTGATTTTCATTCGCCCTTAGGCCGATGCGCGAGCAGGAATAAATTGCTGGGCATTCCCAAAAACCACGCACTGTGAAGATGCGCGGAAAATTTCGAGGATAATGCCCGCCTCGCCACAAGAGTAAGCTCCCCTTTTGAGAGCAGATTCAGGTGGTCTTCCTTGGCCCACTCATTCTTGCCCAAAAGCCTTAGGATCCAGCGGTGCATTTTCTTGGGCAGCCAATGAAGGAAAGGAATTTTCGTATGAAATTCCATCCAATGAAAACGAGCGGGAGTCGTAACAAAGAGTCCTCGGGCTCGATCGGCCAAGTCAGACAAGAAACGAATCTGGTTTTCTTGATTCCCCACGTGCTCAATAACGGCCGACGAAATAATCCAATCGAATTTTTCAGCGCTTTTTAATTTTTCCCACTCTGGGGTTTTCATGATTTCCACAGCGGGAAATATGGGTTTTAAGAGATCGATATTTTCCGGAGAATAGAGCGTGACGCGTGCGCCCTTCGCCAAAAGCCAGGGGATCATGCAGTTACTATCGGCTCGCTGGGTATCGGGGGTAGCGCCTACGTCGAGAACGGTTTTGCCCTTTAAATCTCCGGCAAAATCGCAAAAGGAATCAAACATCTTTTTTCTGACACGAATGCTTGCGGCTATTTGGACTTCCGTGAGCCAATGCCCCCGCCCAAAGTAGTCAATGCCAGTAGATTCCTGCCTAGACCCGCTCATAAAGGTTCTGTTATCGTGTAAAAAAACCATGAAAGCAATTAATCTTAGTGTAGTTATCCCCTGCTTGAACGAAGCCAAAACAATCGTACAAGTCATCCAAGAAGCCCTCATCGGCCTGGAGAGTTCGGGCCTTTCGGGAGAAATTATAGTCGCCGACAACGGGAGCACGGATGGCAGCCAGTCGTTGGCCACCCAAGCTGGCGCTCGGGTGGTCAATGTCCCGCAACGCGGCTATGGCGCCGCTCTTCATTATGGAATTTCTGCCGCCAAGGGCACTTACGTCATATTTGGTGACGCAGACATGAGCTACGACTTCAAACTAATACCGCGATTCAAAAATTTCGTGCTTGAAGTGGACGATGACCATAAAAAAGACTTTGTATTGGGGTCTCGCTTCCGGGGCGAAATTGAGCCGGGATCCATGCCATTTTTAAATCGCTATCTCGGCACCCCCGCTCTCAACTTGGCCATTTTTCTATTTTTTGGCCTAAAAACCAGCGACTGCAATTCCGGCATGCGCCTATTGCGAACAGACTTCTATCGAAGCTTGCCCATGAGAGCTCCTGGAATGGAGTGGGCCAGTGAGTTGATCATAAAATCAAAAATCATGCGGGGGCGTCACGCAGAAATTCCCGTTAACTTAAGAAAAGACCAACGTGGCCGCGCTCCTCATATGCGCCGCTGGCGCGATGGATGGCGGCATCTAAAAACTATCGTTTTGCTTGCCCCCAATCGTCTTATCTTTCTTCCGGCCCTCTTGGTCACGATGCTCGGAATTTTCAATTTTTCTTCCAATTTTTCTATGGGCCTAAGCCTGATTTTAGTGGGGATGGTTGGTTGCTGCCTCGGCTTGCTCGTGAAGCTGATTCTACATGCCGATGGGGTGCTGGCATCGCGTGTAGTCGAAAAGCTCCTTCGCCTTCCCTTTACGGAATTCCTTTTAGGTTTTGGCGTGCTCGAAATGTTGGTCGGTGCGCTCGGTTGGATTTTTCTGCCATTTACCTTCTGGTACTGCTTTCTCATTTTGAGTGGCACGTCTTTGGCTTTCACCGCTTTTACTTGGGGCGTGCTGGTCAGCCATACAATCAATCTTTTGCAGACAAGTGTGAGAGATTGATTCATTGCGGCTAAGTTAAAGATTTACTTTTTTTTCTATCCGCGTTTAATCTTGGACGAGCTCTGTCCGTCAATTGACCACGCGTGCCATTTGGCAGAAAAAACTAGAATGCCCACCTTAGACACATCGGAAATTTGGAAAGTTGATTCGGAAATCACTACGTCCGATCGCGCTCAGCCCCATGCCAACGATTCCATGGATTTCAAGCGGAAGATTTTTCTTCGCGGTGAGGTGGAGCGTGAAAATTATATCCTTGAGCGGATCGTAGGGTTCCCCAGGGTGCTCCACCTTGGCTGCAGCGATGCCCCCTTCACAGCGGAACGATTGGAAGAAAAAGGCCTCCTGCATTCCCGGCTGTTGGAGCGCAACACACATGTGGTGGGCTTTGATTTGAGCCAGCATGGCCTGAACCTGATGAAGCGGGCTTTTCCCGGCGCGGAGTTCATGCACGGAAATGTGGAGGAAATGAATCGCCATTTCCCTGAGGCGAGCTTTGACCTTCTGATCGCCGGTGAAATCTTGGAACATCTTTCCAATCCCGGAGCCTTTTTTGATTCCTGCCGCCATGTTCTTTCGGAAGATGGGGTGCTGCTGATCACAGTGCCGAATATATTCGGCATCCGTCGCCTGATTCACAGCTTTTTTGGGGTGGAAAACTATCACCCTGACCACGCCTTTTATTTCAGCGAGAACACTCTGCGCGTATTGGCCGGCCGGCATGGCTTCTCGATTTCAAAGTCGTTTTACTATGGATCAGGCTCCGGAAATTCCCTGGCAAAGAAGCTGCTATACAGCTGTGTTGAAACACTACCCGCCTTCCTATTTGGAAATCATTTTCTCGAAGGTCTCGTAATTGAACTGAAAAAACGACTCTAATGCGAAGACCGAGCGCCCCCCATTCTATGGGCATTTTCCGCTACATTGTCTGCGGCCAGCTCCACCGTAATTTACCTCCTATTCGCCCACGGCCAGCCCTGGGCGGCGAACTTCATTCAGCTCTACTCCACCATGGGGATGGTAGCCGGATGGATGAACGCGCTAATCTACTTCATCTCTCCCCGATCATTTTTTCTCCAAAGCCGGCAAGGGGCGATCCTCTGCATGGCCATCGCCATTCTGCTCACGAAATTATTTTTTCAGCTGGCATTCCCGCATGCCTTTGGATGGAATGAATTTTTCTTTGTCTTTTCCGGACTGATTCCTGTGCTCTACGCAAACGCGTTCGGCGTGGAATTTTATGAAGGGAATTATCCGTGGGTTTACCGTCGAACGGTGCTCTACAATATCAGTCTTTTGTTCGTAGCCTTGCTGGCTTGGTTTTTCACCCCCTCGCAGGAGGGTCTTTTCCATTGGACAGGGATTGTCGGCTTGGTATGGCTGATCGTCTGGAACTATGATCGATGGAATACGATCGATGTGCCGAAGGTCAGGCCCCAATCCCTTCGGCCCTGGCTGAATCCCTCTTTGCCGATCTTGGAGAGGACGCTTTGGGACCAGTGGGTATTGGCTCGGCTGGGCGCCCTCGATTGGAGTTTCTGGATCTACCTGATCGGCCGAGTGATTACCTTCAGCG
>Ga0207138_1169_pt2 | contig 10933 bp, 6 predicted proteins | sample Alteio_BWMinHeat_6_FD_153589 | JGI IMG/M metagenome (GOLD analysis project Ga0207138, IMG submission 153589) | Enriched cells from forest soil in Barre Woods Harvard Forest LTER site, Petersham, Massachusetts, United States -... | ecosystem: Environmental > Terrestrial > Soil > Temperate forest >...
AGGGGAGCAATCCGCTGAGGTGAAGTATCGAAAGGCTTGCGAAGGAACGAAAAAGGCGGCTTCTTTCGAAGCCGCCTAGAATGAAACGCTCAGATGGTTAGAACTCTATCCGGGCGTGCAGTTGAACCAACCGGCCCGAAACGGCCGAACCGACGAACGCACCGTAAATGCTGGTGGGTGGAACGGTGGTGGTGGTTACAATACCAAATGGGGCGGCGTAAACATTATTTACGTCACTATTTGGCGGTGCAAAATTGGGATGGTTGAACACATTGTAGAAGTTTGCCCCAACCGCGAAGTTGAAACGCTCCGTGACCTTGAAGCGTTTTAATACATCGAAGTCAGAGTTGAAGTAGCCCGGACCCCGGAAAAAGTTTCGTCGAGTTGTGGCGAAACCGGTCTCGGCAAGGTTGAAGTTAGCCGGGAACTGAGTCGCAGGATCCAGACACGGTACAAGGTTATTAGAGGCATCAACCTTGGGTTTGCCGCAAGAAGTAGGGCCTGTTCCGCTCCACTGGGCGACTATCTCCGTTGTATTGACAGCATTTCCCATTAAGAGCGGCGACAATCCATCGCCGACCGTGAAGGGGTAACCCGTGCGGGCAAACACCGTTCCAGACAGGCTCCATCCGCCAATAACTTCATTCAGCATGCCACTAGTGGATTTGAAGGGCAAATCCCACACGTAGCTGGCTGAAAGGCTATGCCGGACATCATAGTCGGAGTTGCTGTAGTCATTGATGCGCAGGTTGCCTGGGTTTAGTTGCCCAACCAAGCTATCATTGACGCTATAGGGACTCACACCGCCATTGGATACGTCATCCGTACCGTGTGAGTAAGTGTAGTTAACGGATCCTGTGAATCCCTTCGTCATCCGGCGGCTTAGCGAAAACGTCAGACCATTATAGTAGGAACTGGCGTTGTTAGTAACATCTGTGACGTTATTGATCCGAGTGTCAAGCGGAGCAGTCGGAAGCCCACTGAATGTACCGAAAGCGCCTGCCCAGCTATTCGCCCACGGATTCAACAGGAAGATGTCCGATCCGCGGTTCCCTACGTAATTGATAGACAATGCGGTCTTCTGCCCGAAGGAGTGCTGGATTTCCAGGTTCCACTCCACATATTTCGGGTTCGAAACCGTGGTGGGAAGCAGCGAGTTGTAGTCAGGTTTGGCGCAACCCGGTGCAGCTGCGTTGTATTGTGCAAGGGTCTGGCCGCTAGTAAATGCAGTTACAAATGCTGTATTGCAAGCGGCAATTTGCATAGCTGCTGGCGCACCCAGCGGGTTGGCGGTGTCTTGAGGCGAAATCGGCATAGGTGTACCCGGTCGGAAGGTGAAGCGATTGGAAGTAGGCGAGTTCAAAGCAAATGTATCCGCCAGGGTGGCTGGGTACAGATCAGTGAACACTCCGACTCCGCCACGAATTACAGTGTTCGACTGGCCCCACGGATTCCAGGCAAAGCCGATGCGGGGCTGGAATGCTACCTTCTCGATCTGGGGGAATAGTGAGTGATAGGTGTTGAACATCTGGTTAAATGGAATGCTGGGGTCGTGATCCAACTGCGTAAATGGACCACTCAGACGCCCGATGCAGTTCGTCTGGCAGACCAGGTTCGAGTTGCGGTCGCCACGAAGAGTGAGGGTCAGCTTGAGATTCGACTTTAACCTCCACTGGTCCTGGAAGTAAGCTCCAAGGCTATAAATAGCCATAGGTTGCTCGAGTGCTTGCGGGAAATACCGGCGAACGCGGCCGGTGAGCCCGTTAACGAACAAATCCATGCCACTGAAGCCTGTATTGCCTCCGTTGATATAGATCGAAGGTTCGGCGGCACGTCGCCCGAACAGACCATCGGTAATGTCATTGCGACGGAAATTGACGCCTAACTTAAACTCGTGACTGCCACGAGTCATCGACAGATCGTCGGTAATCTGGTATTGGGTTACCTTTCGCCCTTGAGGAAACGCGGAGCTAGGTCCAAACAAGGGATTCTGGCCACCACTGTACCAACCGGTGCCGGCGGCATCGATAATGTTGTTAGGAAATGCTGCGATGGCTCCCGAGAAGTTGGGGAGAGCGAAAACCGCACTATACCAACTTCCCGAGAGGATGAATGAGTTGATGGTAGTTGGATTAATCGTCCGCGTATAGTTGACCTGGCCTTCGTACTGAGGCTGGGTGCTAACGACATTGAACAGAGGACTAATCGCGTCGGTAGTCGTTGGTTGCACACCGCGATCCATTCGATAGCGAATGAAAAGCTTGTCATTGTTTGACACATTGATATCGCCGCGGCCAGTCAAAATCCACTCCCATGAGGGCTGCCCGACCGTCGAACGCAAATCAACGGAGCAAGGAAGAGTGCTGCCGTATCCAGCCAGTGGGCCACTTGCTTGTGGAGTAAGATCGCCGCAACCGCCGCCGTTGCTCAACAGAGTCGGTGTCGCTCGCGCAATACCTGGGGCATTGGCGTTGAGGTTTAGAAAATTCTGATAGTACGGGATAGCCGCTGGGTCAGCGGGCAATCCTGCGCTACCGACCGAAAGGTTGTTCACAACCGCCTGCAGAAACCCAGCGCTGGGGATGGTAACCAAAAGACTGCTGGCACTGATCAAGCGCAAACCTTCATAATCCACAAAGAAAAACGCCTTGTCTTTCTTTATGGGCCCACCAAACCGGGCTGCATACTGGTTATTATTTTCAAACGGACGAGGAGTCTGTGGCAACGTTTGGTTGTTAAACCAATCATTAGCGTTCATAGACCGCCCGTTCCACCAGTACATAGCGTTGCCGTGATATTGGTTGGTGCCGGAAAGAGTCGCATAGTCAATTTGCGCGCCAGCCTGGCGACCATACTGGCCGGTGTAACCATTGCTGACTACGGCTGCTTCCTGAACTTCATTCTTGCCCAACAACAGGTTCGTGGCTCCCGAGTTATTCAGGTTCAGGTAGGGATCCATTTCGTCGTTGCCATTCACCGTAAACAGATTCGCGGTGGCGGGCAAACCAAAGGCGGTAAAGTTGCCGTAACCACCACCGCTCGCTGTGCTCATTTGGATGCCAGGAGCGACCTGTGCAATGGCGGTCAAATCATTGCCAGAGTTCGGGATCTGGTCAACCTGCTGGCTGTTAAACGAAGTCTGCAAGTTTGCATTTTCAGCCTGGATGAGCGGGGCCGCACCGGTGACTTCCACTGTCTCGGAACCTTGGCCAATCTGTAGTTGAATATTGGCGGTCGTTATAGCACCGATTCCGACCACAACCGACTGCTCGCTGGTACGGAAGCCGGATTGAGTAATCGCAAGCTTGTAATTGCCCGGTTTTAGCAGCGAAAAGCGATATAGGCCAGCAGACGTGGTTTTCGTGCTTTGGCTATATCCGACTTCGCTGCTCGATAGCGTTGCGGTTGCGCCCACCACGATAGCGTTGGACTGGTCAGTGACCGTACCGACAACGTCGCCGGTCACGACTGTCTGCGCCATCGCTTGAAGGGCAAACAAACCAGCCATCAGAACTGTGGCTAGCTTGATTAAAGATTTAAATGCCATAGCATTTCTCCTGGAAAGTGAGTTTCATTGGAGCGGATTGACCTTCTATACAACTAAACATTCCGGTTACTTTAGGGCAACTGTGATTCCATACTGTAATTTTGTAAACAACTGTAAACAGGCTAGTTGCTTCGACTACACATTTACCCTTACAGTAAAACGGAGGAAGGCTGACGGTTGTTATATGAAAATCAGTATATTTTTGTGTTCAGCAGACGAATACTTCGTTTAATTTGTGCAGGTTACACTAAGTTGACAGCCTCGATCCTGTCAACTTAGTGATCAATGTTATCTTGGCGCATTCGCGACTTACACCACTTTCTCGCACAGTCGCCCGAGGGTGAGTAGAGCGCGATCATAACTCTCAGACCAGGTGTGGCCACAGTTGATGCGAAGGTAATGGTCATACCGGTTGGTGGCCGAGAAAACAGATCCGGGGAGCGTGCTGATGTGGGCGGCTAACGCGGCCCGATAAAGTTTGAGAGCGTTGACCTGTGGAGGCAATTCGACCCAGAGCATGTATCCTCCGGCAGGACGGCTAATGCATGTGCCGTCGGGGAAGTACTTGGCGATGGCCTGGCGGACGCGGTCCACCTGTACAGCCAAGGTGGTACGTAAGCGTTTCAGGTGACGGTCGTATCCGCCGGATTCCAAGAACTCGGCCACCACCATTTGGGTCAGGGAAGGAGTGGCGAGATTGGCGAGAAATTTTTGGCGCTCGATTTCCTCGCGAAAGTGCCCGCTAGCGACCCAACCCAGGCGGTATCCCGGCGCCAAGATTTTCGAGAAAGACGAGCACAGCAGCACCAGCCCTTTGTGATCGAATGACTTTGCTGCGCGTGGACGGGATCCCTGGAAAGCCAAGTCCCCATAGACGTCGTCTTCGATGATTGCCACATCGTACCGGGACGTCAATTCGACCAGGTCGCGCTTCAATCGGTCGGTTAGCACATATCCCAGCGGATTGTGGCAGTTGGTCATGGTGATACAAGCCTTGACCCGATGCTTGCGGATTGCGCGTTCCAACTCGCCGAGATCCATCCCCGTCTGCGGGTGTGTGGGAATCTCGATGACCTTCATCCCCAGCGAAGCCGCGCTTTCCAGAATGGCGAAGTAAGTCGGGCTCTCAAGGGCGATCACATCCCCGGGGCGGACGACGGCCAAAATGCTGAGGTTCAGAGCTTCCAAGGCGCCGCAGGTGATGGTGACATCGCGGGGCGATAAGCTGCAGCCCATCTCAAGGGAACGGCGCGCGATCTGGCGACGCAGCGGTTCCCATCCTGGAGGAAACTCGTAACGTGTACTGTGCAAAGGTTGACATCGGATAATTTTTCGCAGGATCAGGTTCAAGCGATCGGTGGGGAAAAGTTCGGGACTTGCGTTGCCCGCTCCTAGCGGAATATTGGCGGGATCGTTCGCACTCTCCATGATCTCGGCCAAGATGGTGCTGTTGCTTACGGCCACCGGCTTGGTCTTGGTGGTGTCGAAATGGGGCTCAGGGATCAACGTGGAAAATGGGGTGCGAACGTAGAACCCCGATTGAGGACGGGCCTCCAAATAGCCATGGCTTTCCAGCCATAGATAGGCCTGGAGCGCAGTCGACATGCTTACTTTGTGCTGTTCTTTCAGACGTCGAAGAGAGGGCACGCGGTCTCCGGGAAGTAATGCTCCACGGGCCACTTGTTGGGTAAAATTCTCTGCAATTTGCAGGTAAAGCGGGGAATCGGGAATGCATGTCGCAGCCATGCTGGCACCATAAGACAGATTTATGCTTTGTGCAACTGTACCGGTTATAAACATTTTAATGTGAATCTGTACATAATACTGAGCTGCCGCTATATTGAGTTCACGAAGCTCCCCAATTACATGGCAGACGAACAAAAAGGCGAAGAAACCCTGGATCCGAAAGACTGGAATTCCCTACGTACGCTGGGACACCAAATGGTAGACGACATGTTGTCTTACTTGGAGACTGTTCGGGAGCGCCCGTGCTGGCAGCCTCTCCCACAGGAAGTGAAAGCGAGTTTTTCCGAGCCGCTTCCGGAAAAGCCACAAGGAGCCGCGTTGGCATACCAAGATTTCAAAAAAAATGTCCTTCCTTTTCCGTGCGGAAATATTCACCCGCGGTTTTGGGCTTGGGTACATGGCACCGGAACGGCGGGAGGGATGTTGGCGGACATGCTGGCATCTGGGATGAATTCAAACGTGGTCGGCGGTGATCACGCGGCGGTTTACGTGGAGTATCAAGTCCTTGCTTGGCTCAAACAAGCGCTGGGCCATCCCATTGAAGCCAGCGGGGTGCTGGTTTCGGGTGGCACGATGGCCAATTTTGTTGGGCTAACCGTAGCCAGAAACGCGATGGCGGGTTGTGATGTAAAGTGGATGGGGTTGGCGAACTCCCGGCCGTTGGTGATTTATGGTTCGACGGAAACCCACAGTTGCATTCAAAAAACGGCTGAGGCTTTGGGATTAGGTACAGAAGGGTTGCACTGCGTTGAGACCGACGGCGATTTTCGCATCAACATGCAGGCTTTGAGGCGGGCTGTTGACGGGGACCGCAAGGCCGGAAAAGTCCCGATCTGCGTGGTGGGAAATGCAGGGACTGTGAACACCGGTGCAATTGACGATCTCCATGCGCTTGCTGATTTTTGTCAAGCGGAGGACCTCTGGTTTCACGTCGATGGAGCGTTTGGGGCCATGGCGGCCATCTCACCCAAGCTGCGGCCTTTATTGCGAGGAATGGAGCGTGCTGACTCCCTCGCATTCGATCTGCATAAGTGGATGTATATGCCTTATGAAGTTGGTTGCATTTTAGTGCGGTCTGAGGAGAAGCATCGTGCCACTTTTTCCGTACCAGCTTCGTACCTTAGCGCACAAACCAGAGGAGTTGCGGGCGGGCCGACGTGGTTTAAGGAGTATGGGCTAGAGCTCTCGCGTGGCGCCCGCGCCCTGAAAGCATGGTTCTCTTTGAAAGAACACGGCCGACACAAGTTTCAACGGATGGTGGAACAGAATGTGACGCAAGCAAAGTTTCTGGCTGAGCTGATTGAATCCAATCAGCAGCTGGAATTACTGGCTCCCGTGCCGTTGAATGTTGTGTGTTTCCGTTTTCGAGGGGGGATGAAAGATGAAAAAACTCTGAACGCTTTGAATCAGGAAATACTCTGGCGATTGCAAGAGTCGGGGGCCGCTTCGCCTTCATCCACGATTCTGAATGGTCGTTTTGCGATTCGCGTGGCCAATATAAATCATCGCAGCCGGAAAGAAGATTTTGAGTTTCTGGTTCGGGAAGTGATTCGACTCGGTAAGGACATAGCGCCTACCATCTAAGCGCAGCGATCTCGGCGCAGAGTTCCCATTTCGAGAAAACTCGAAGCGTGTGCTGTGCTCGGTGAGGAATTTTTAGTGCTTTCGCTGACTGGGTGAAATTTTCTACAAATCGAAACCAACACTATACAAAGTTGCATACCTGTACTTGTCATAACTGCCGGATTCCGATTCGGTACATGAAATGAATCGCATCCGATAATTGCTAAGAGATCGAGAATTTCATGAGCGCAAGAACCGTTCCGAAAGCCAAGAAAACCATCGAAAAGACCTTGGACCCACAAGACTGGAGTTCGTTGCACACACTCGGTCACCAGATGGTAGATGACATGCTTTCCTATCTCGAAACGGTTCGGGAACGGCCATCATGGCAGCCGTTGCCAGCGGAAGTTAAAGCGAGTTTCTCCGAGCCTTTACCATTCGAGCCGCAAGGCGCGGAATCCACTTATCAGGATTTCAAGCGGAATGTTCTGCCCTTTCCGACAGGTAGCATTCATCCGCGTTTTGGGCTTGGCGATAGTCGTTATCGGTCTCAATGTGTAGTCCGCCGGTGCCAAGCCCAGGGCTTCCAGCGCATCTCGTATGTCGGAACTGCGAGGTTTCTGAAGGGGCAGTCGAAAGACATTGTTTGCGCCGCGGTGGAACCAGAAGGGGCTGAAGTGCTGGCTGGGAAAACAGTGACCAAGCCCGATCATTTATTGCAGGGTACAGGTTACGGCAAAATCCACCCGTTCTGGGATCCCCCGCTGATGGATCTCTCGATCGCGATAACTGACAACGAAGCGGAAGAGTGGCGAAGCCTCCTGGCGCGGCTTGAAGGTTTGTACGTGGGGTATTCCGCTGCTGCAAACGTCCTGGCTGCCGTAAAGCTGCTCCAATCTGGCAGAGTACGTCCCGACGGGTTGGTGGCGACGGTACTCTGCGACACTGGTCTGAAATACTTAAGAGTGCGGAAATAATTCCAAGATCGCGCTGTCCCTTGCAGGAAAGCACCGGGTGGATCCCGCGCCTACCTCTCCTAAGCCACATTTTCGATGGCCAGGGCCATTCCCAATCCCCCACTGATACATGCAGTCGCCACGCCACGTTTAGCTTTTCGTTTCAGCATTTCATGCAACAGGGTCACCGTGATTCGGGTTCCGGTGCAGCCGATTGGGTGGCCGAGCGCAATTGCGCCGCCGTTAACGCTCAATTTTTCGGGATCTAAATGTAACTCGTTATCGCAGGCCAGCACCTGCGCAGCAAAAGCTTCGTTGAGTTCGATGAGATCAAAATCAGCCGTGCGAAGCTGGTGTTTTTGCTCCATCTTGCGCAGAGCTGGAACTGGGCCGATACCCATGATGCGGGGATCAACCCCGACCGAAGTGACGGCCAGAATGCGTGCCAGCGGTTTAAGGTTGTTTTTGCGAGTGAAGCTTTCGCTGGCCAACACGATGGCTGCAGCACCGTCCGTGATGCCGGAGGAATTGCCTGCCGTTATCGTCCCGGTCTGCGAGAACACAGGCGCAAGCTTGGCCAGTTTCTCCATGGTTGTACCGGCGAACGGGTGTTCATCTTGAGTGAAGCTCTGCGGGCCCTTCTTGTTTTGTAGTGTAACCGGTACGAGTTCGGCGTCAAACCGTTTGGCGGCGATGGCCGCGGCGGCGCGAGTTTGTGAGCGCAACGCGTATTCGTCCTGCTCTTCGCGGGTGATCTTGTACTGTTCCGCCAGAACCTCGGCGGTCTCACCCATGAGCATTTTTGCCAACGGGCAGAAGAATCCGTCGCGATACATACCGTCCACCAGTTCCTGATTGCCCAGGCGATATCCCCAGCGTGCGCCATCGAGGTAGTAGGGCAAGCGCGACATGGATTCGGTGCCGCCAGCGAGCACACAATCGAGATCGCCAGTTGCGATTTCCTGATATCCCAGCGCGATGGATTTAAGGCCAGAGCCACAAGCTTTGTTCACTGTGTAAGCGGGGGTTTCCTTGGGGACGCCGCTGCGGACGGAAATCTGGCGGGCCGGATTGGGGCCTCCACCAGCTTGACGCGCATTGCCGAAAATCGTTTCTTCGATCTGGTCCCGGCGAACTCCAGCACGATGTATGGCAGCTTCAGCTGCGACTACGCCCATATCAGCGGCGGTCATGGAAGCGAGCGAGCCGCCAAACTTGCCGATGGGCGTACGCACGGCAGAGAGAATGTAAACGTCGTGCAAACAAAACCTCCGGATTCAGTCTAGCATTCGATGGAAGGCAGGCCGGACTCAGATGGCGCTTGCAGAAAAAAGCGGGTGAGCTGAATCCACGCGCGCCGTGGAATCATCTTGACTCGTGCGAAGATAGATTCTGGACCCCCCACACTGAGCAAATGAACACATCAACGTTTCGCCGGGTATTCAAAGCCTTTCACTACCGCGATTTTCGCCTGATGTGGTTTGGCGCTTGCACATCGAGTATTGGCACGTGGATGCAAATTGTGGCGCAAAGCTGGCTGATTTACCGGATGAGCCATTCGGCCTTCTTACTCGCACTTGACCAGTTTCTTGGCGGCATCCCCATCTTCCTTTTCTCGCTGATCGGTGGCGTGGTTGCGGACCGGCGCGAGCGCAGAAAGATTCTCCTGGTTTCGCAATACATTCAAATGGCCAGCGCGGCGACGCTAACGGTGCTAGTAGCGACGGGCTGGATACACGTCTGGCATATTCTCTGTCTCTCGTTTATTTCTGGCTTGGCTCAGGCGTTTGGCGGGCCGGCGTATCAGGCGCTGATCCCGACTCTCGTCGAGCGGGAAGACATGCCCAACGCCATCGCGCTGAATTCGATTCAGTTCAACATGGCGGTCACTGTCGGACCTGCGCTCGCCGGTCTAGCGTTGGCGAAGTTGGGTGAGAAGTGGTGCTTTGGACTGAATGCGCTTTCATTTCTTGCGCCGGTCATCTCCCTCTCCATCATTTCGTCTCGTTTCGTACCCGCAGTCACCACGGAGTCGATCTTCAGCAGCTTGAAGCAAGGACTCAAGTTTGTTCGTAAGCAGAATTCCATGGAAGCACTGACGATACTAGCGTTCTGCATGACCGCTTTGAGTATGCCCATGCGGACCTATATTCCCGTATTCGTCAAAGACATTTTTCATCGCGGTCCGGAGACTTATGGGAACCTGCTTTCATTTATGGGGATTGGTTCGATCTGCGGGTCGCTGATGGTCGCTGGAAGGGGCAACATCCACAACAAGGGTCGGATCGCTCTCATCATGCTCATCTGTTTGGGTGCCGGGATTGCTGGGTTCTCCTTCTCTCGATTATTGCCACTGAGCTATGCCATGCTGGTGTTCGTAGGGGCCTCCATGATGGCTGTTTTTGCCACCGTGACTTCGCTCGTGCAGTTGATTACCACCAACGAAATGCGAGGACGTGTTATGAGCGTTTACAACTGCGCTTTCCGCGGGGGCATGCCCATGGGAAACTTGCTGTCAGGATGGCTCGTTCCTATGTTTACAGCGCCGGTAGTACTGGGAGTAAATGGATTTCTGCTGATTCTGGTGGCTGTGTACTTTTTGTTGGTGCAAAGGCGAGTGGCAGCACTTTGATCGACGGTACCCGCTTGTAGCGAGATTATAAATCAAAGAATCGTTCTATTTGACGCCAGTATTTTTGCACCACATATTCCGTTTTGACGTGACCGCCTCGCGAGAAAAGCTTAATCTTGATGCCAGCGCGCCTGGCAAAGCCATCCACGAGTTTCCACGGAATGTACGGATCATCTTTTGCATGGAAGATCATGATCTTGGAAGAAGTGAGTTCTTTCACGTGATGCACCGGGTTGTAAAACACACCGCCATGCAGTTTGTTCCAATTTCGGGCGGAAAGACGGTATCCATTGCCGAAGGCTTGGCGGATGTACGCAGCATAACTTGGGTTGGAAGTTTCCTTCTTTTGCTCCTTCTGTAAAATAGACCAGTCCACCACCGGACAATTGGCAATTACTTTTGTGATTCGCGAATCAAGAGAAGAAAGAATCGCAGCGGCCCCTCCAAAACTTCCACCGATGATGAATATCTGTTCGGGCGAACAGCGAA
>Ga0207138_1175_pt1 | contig 10916 bp, 4 predicted proteins | sample Alteio_BWMinHeat_6_FD_153589 | JGI IMG/M metagenome (GOLD analysis project Ga0207138, IMG submission 153589) | Enriched cells from forest soil in Barre Woods Harvard Forest LTER site, Petersham, Massachusetts, United States -... | ecosystem: Environmental > Terrestrial > Soil > Temperate forest >...
ATCTGCTGGGGCGCCTGTTGAGCGGGACCAATTACCAGGCTCTACAAGACGGTCTGGGATCCATTACCGGTCTGACAGATGGGACAGGCGCTGTTCAGGCAGCCTATTCATATTCTGCCTGGGGGAATCGGACCCAAACAGTCGGAGCGGGCACTCTGACACAGTCGTTTGGCTTCACGGGCAGAGAGCATGAGGGCAGCACGGTTTATGATCGTGCTCGGTTCCTCAACCCAGCCTTGGGCCGCTGGACCTCGGCCGATCCCATTGGCCTGGCCGGTGGAGATCTCAACCTCCATCGGTACACGGGCAACAACCCCACTAACCATAGGGATCCAAGCGGTAATGCAGCTGACGTGAGGACCGCAGTATATGTAGGACTTGGTGCAGGCGCGCTGGATGCGGGGATGCAGTGGTACCGCACCGGCTACTTCAGTTGTATCAGCTGGATGCATGCGCTTAACTCTGGCGTTATTGCTGGAGTTTCGGTGCTCGCCGCCCCTATCGTTGGCGAGGCTGCGGGAGCTGTTTTGGGGAAAGTAGTCCAATGGGCCAGGGGGGCTGAGGTTGCGGGAGAGGCTGGGGGTGTTGCGGTAGAAGGTGCTGAAGCATCGGCCGAGAGCGGAAGTTCCAATATTGTTTACCGTGCACTTTCGCCTACAGATGCCACCTCTCTTGATGCTGGCACCGGCTTGGTCGCAAAGGCTCCAAATGGAACTTGGACTGCTGCGGAGCACATTGCTAATGCTGGCCCTGGTTCCGGTGGAGCAGTAGCGAATAGCCCTTGGATTTCTACCTCTCGGCTACTTGAAGTTGCCCAGTCTTATGAAGAAGGAAATGGTGTAGTTGCTATCGATCTAAGTAAAGTTGAGTCGTTTCAGACCGAGGTTTGGCAGACTGCACCAAGAGTGAATGGTGTTGAGGGATTACCATATCATCGATCGATCTGGGCACAGGAAGTGACAATTTTCCAAGAGATTCCACAAAATGCGATTGTGGGGTTGGTAAAATAATGACTGACTTGGATAGGGCTCAAAGGCGGTTTAAAGAAAAGGTCGGGGAACTTCTATTGTCGATACAGACCATAAGAACGATCGATACCTTGGCTTTTAACGAGGTTGATACTCAGGCAAGGCTAGTGGCGCTCCTTCTTAAAGGTAGCGAGTTCGTCTCGAAGTCGCTGCTAAATGAGTTTCATATGGCATCGAGAATATTACGTGCGGAAGCGCCATACTTTAAAGACAAATCAGATATTCTCGTGAAAATGGCTGACCAGCTAGATTTGACGTTTGACCTTATCCTGCGGGGAGAATGTCATGGGGATAGGGTACCTGGAGTACCTAGGATAATTTAGGACATATCATGGGTGTAAGCATGAATGGAAAATTCTGAAAAAGTCGGGAATGTTGTTTTGTCGCAGCATATTCCTGAGAAGGTCGAAGTATCGGGATTTGAGCCTGCGGATGATAGCGTTCATATGATCGAATGGATAAGGAAGGGGCGAAATTTCCGTCAGTTTGTAATTTATGACCTTGAGACGGAACTATATGCCCAGGATCCGGGAGCACAACTCTTATCAGCGAAGTGCAAGGCAAAGCCTAGCTTTGAAACGAGGGTGAAGACTGATCAAACCAGTCAGCTTGGGGTAGTAACTCAGTTTTCAATATTATTCCCGATCTCATTGCGTGTTAGGTCGGCTAATGGGGCAATATGGAAGCTGGATGTTGAGCATAGCTACCATGCAACCAATCTTGATTTGACCGACAAGTTTCAGCTTAAATTGAATTTCACGATAATTGGGCATCAAGTCGAAACCTAAGGCGACCATTCCGGTAGTGGTACCCGCGCTGTTATGGAGCAATTAACTCAATGGTTACAGGAGGAGCGAATCTTAATGGGATCCTGCGAATCGGCCAGAGGCCGACCAGCGGGGACAGGCCGGCCAGTAAATAAACGCCGAATTCAGAAGTTAGAATTCAGACCAAGGCCCCAAGGATGCTGATCTTGAGAACTAGTAGAGACGCGCAAGTCCAGCCACGTCGCTTGCTGTTGCCGGTTTTGGTCTTTCTCTTGCTGCTCCAGTCCATCCCGATCCCCGCGTATGCCTATCCGCTGCCCTTTGTCATTTCCCCGTTGCTTCGGTCAGCCAGCTCCTCAGAGCTCATTAATTCTCACCGGTTCCGTTTCAGTACTGCGTTCAGCGTTCTGACTTCTGCGTTCCCCTCGATCACCAGCATCACCGATGCCAACAGCCACCGAACAGATTTTACCTACGATACCAACGGCAATCTGACGGATATCAAAGACGCACTGAACCAGCACACGACAATCACCTACGACTCATACGGCCAGCCGCTCACGATGACCGATCGCAACGGCAACAAGGTGGCCATCACGTATGACAGCTATGGCGAGGTCACTCAGCTCCAATGGGAAGACAGTTCCGGTACTCCTGTTGCCACGGAAGGTTACAGCTACGACGCCGCCGGCCACGTCACCAGCGCCACCGATCCGCTGAACCACACCACCAGCTTCACCTACCAGCCGCTGGGCTACCTGACGCAAATCACTCTGCCATCGAGCAGCAATCCGACGCTGAGCCGAGTGATCAACTTCGTGGTAGACGCCGCCGGCAACACGACCCAAACGACCGATGCCAATGGCCACGTAACCAATTACGTCTACACCAGCCGCAACCAGCTCCAATCCGTCGGCCGCGTACTCGACAGCACCCACACGGCCACCAGCTCCTATGTCTACGACGGCGAGAAACGCCTGAGCCAGGCAACGGATCCCAATGGTTACCAGGTCAGCTACGTCCATGACGGGGACGGGAACCTGACCAACGCCAGCGATCAATTCAGCCATCAGGTCAGTTATGCCTACGATCAGCTCAACAGGCTGACGCGGGTAACGGATGTCAACAGCCATCATAGCGATTACTCCTACAACGCCCTGTCGCAACTCGTCCAAGTAACCGACACGCTCGGCAACATTACCACAATGAGCAGCGATCCAGTCGGCAACCTGACCACCCTGGTCGATCCCCGCGGGAAGGAAACGAGCTTCGTTTATGACGCCATCGACCGGCTGATCACCAAGCACGCCCCACTGAGCCGCACCACCAGCTACTCCTACGATCCGGGCGGCCGGCTGACCGGGCTGACAGACCCGAAGATCCAGGCCTTCAGCTACAGCTATGACGCCCTCAACCGTTTGACCCAATTGAGCCAGGGCGCAACAGCGCTGCGCAGCATCAGCTACGATGCAGCCGGGAACGTACTCACAGCCGCCAACAACCCCGATAACATCTCGCTGACCTATGCTTACAACGAAGTCAACCAGCTGATCAGCGCGGCCCGCAACGACGGCAAGGGCTTCACCTATGGGTATGATGCCGCCGGCAATCGGACAAGCATGACCGACGCTGAAAGCCTGGTCACCAACTACTCCTACGATGCCTTGAACCGCCTGGCCGGGCTGACGTTCGATCCCAGCGGCCAGAACCTGGCGTGGAGCTTCGGTTACAACCTGGGTGGACAGCGGACCAGCCTGAGCAGGCCCAATGGCGTCAATACGGCTTACACTTACAACAGCGCCAACCAGCTTACGCAGATCGCTCATACTCAAGGAAGTACAACGCTTTCCAGCTTTGCCTATGCATACGACAGCATCGGGAACCGCAGTAGTGTTACCGATCAGGGTGGAAACGTAACCTCATGGGTCTATGACATGGCGAACCAGCTCCTCAGCGAGACTCAAGGTGGAGCTACAACGGCATGGACATATGACGCAGCGGGGAACCGGTTGACAGAAACGGCCGGTGGGGTCACAACTACGTACTCCCCCGACGATGCCAACCAGTTGACCCAAACCAGCAACGGCACGGTTACGACGGCCTTTACCTACGATGCCAATGGCAACATGACGGCGTTCGCAGACGGGACGAACACCACTACAAATGCCTATAACGCCCTTGACCAGCTCACCAGCTCATCTCTGAATGGGAGTGCCACGTCGTTCGCTTATGGAGCAGACGGAATGCGGTATTCAAGAACCGATGCCAGCAACACCGTCACTACATATCTCCCCGAGCCACTTACAGGGAATGTGTTCGCTGAATACGGCAGCAGCGGGTTAACAGCCAAGAATATCCACAGCGATGACATTGACGATATGTTGGGCAGGCTAACGAGCGGGACCAATTACCAGGCGCTCCAGGATGGATTGGGATCCATTACCGGTCTGACCGATGGCACGGGCGCTGTCCAGGCGGCTTACAGCTATTCTGCTTGGGGTAACCGTACTCAGACTGTTGGAGCCGGCACCCTGACCCAGCCTTTTGGCTTCACTGGGCGGGAGCATGAGGGCAGCACAGTTTATGATCGTGCCCGATTCCTTTCAACCGGTTTCGGGAGATGGACATCTGCCGACCCGATCGGCTTTGCGGGCGGAGACCTGAATTTCCATCGTTATGTCGGCAATAACCCCACTAACCGTACTGATCCCTCTGGAAACGGAGACGTGAAGGTTGCCATAGCCGTGGGAGTGGTTGCAGGGCTTGCTGATGCTGGCTGGCAATGGTACCACAATGGCCCTTGCCGCCCCATCAATTGGCGGCATGCAATCGGGACTGGCCTTGTGGCTGGAGGCTTAACGCTGCTACCAGGCGCAGCAGGAAAGGCAATGGGGTGGTTAAGAGGAGCGGCAACTGCAGGCGATGCGGCTGGCGCTGGTGCGGCAGATGGTGCTGTATCGGCTGCTGAGCGGGCAGCAGGTAGAGTAAGGTGGGTTGATGAAAATGCGAGCATGAGTCAAGAGGCGCGTGCTTACAATGATTCTGCTCTGGGTGCCCGATCTAATCCATACACGCGGAGTCCACAAGCTCCTGCCATTGAATATACAGGTCCGAATGGTGCCACAAGAGCCGCAAGATTTGATGGTCTGGATGACGGTGTACTTGTTGATAGAAAGCTAGCTGTTGTAACAACCGAAAAGGCAAAGAACCAGGCGCTTCGACAAGCAGAGGCTTTGAGCCAAAATGGTCTTTCTGGTCGATGGGAGGTGCCCACCGAGCAGCAGGCTACTAGAGCTCAAAGAATGTTTGATGAATTAGGGATCACCAATATTATAACGAGGGTAATCAGTGCATCAGGAAATTGACAAACACCTAGCTAAGGCAATTATAGACATAACAATTTTCTTGGAATTCTCAGACGAGACCGTATTAGATGCAGATGCTTCCGTTGGAGCAATGGAGCAGCTTGCTGCGGAGCTACAATTGATGTCGCAAGATACAAAGAATAGCCTTATTGAGCAGTTTCAAAGTTTGGCGAGTGAATATCCCGCTGGAAGAGGCGATTTCGTTAGAAGTCTAGCGGAGACAATGGGACTAGTTTGATCTTCAAGTGCATTGACCGAGTTATGGGCGGCGAGCACCCGAGCAAAACAGTTTTTAAGAACGGCTGATGTCGGAAATGGGAGTCCTGATGGGGAGCCGCGCTCAGCGGGGACAGGCCGGCCTGCGCATGGGGAAGGGCTGAATAGCGGAGCGGTGCGAGGCGAGCCCGGGGCGGGGCAAGGGACGGTAGGTAAACGCAGAAGTCAGAAGTCAGAACGCAGAACGAGGCACCAACGCGCATTGACTCATCAAAAATCTCACTTTCCAAGTCCCTGACTTATCCTTAGATAACCAAATAATTGTCGCCGTTCCTGCCTTTTACCGCCAAGGGCCGGAACGGCTATTATGCTATACTACTGGGCAGTTACCCTATGGGAAGTGAATCTGCAACCTGGGATCGGCCATAGGCAGCCTGGGCTTGCCTCCAAATCCTGAAGGACGATATCACCAGGTACGGAGGCCGCGTAAACGACTCCCAGCAACTGCTACGCAGTCTGCAGGGAGCTTTGGACCTGGATGGACTGAACACTATGGTTAAGCGAACAGAACAGAGCCGATCCTGCGGGCTGGTTTACGACAGCCCCGAGTTTAGCAATGTTGCACGCGCCGTTAAAGTCGGCATCTCCGGACCAACCGCAGTGGCTGCAGGCGAAAGCTTTCGCGGTGCGTTTGCCAATCCACAGGCACTGGTGGCAAGTCTGGCTGGTATAAGCGGGATTCACCAACACAAGTCCAACCCCGGCCAGCGCGGCCTTATAGGTGATGAACTGCCGCAACTGATAGAAGGCCCACGCATGGCCCTCCCTGCGCTGCTTTGGCCCTTTAGCTTTGACCCGCACACGGATGCCTGTCAAATCCTCCAGGGCAATAACGGCCCGAGTCTGTACGGCCTCCCTAACCAGTTGCTGGCTAATGGTGTGGTTAACCCATTTCTGAAAGCGTCGTTCTCTGCCGCTGAGCCTTCGAAGCAGGCGTTTGGCCGACTTCGTGCGTTTGCGCTGAACGGACTCTCGGGTGTTGGCGAATCTTGCTCGGCAAGCCTGGAGCTTCGCCCCACTCCAGGCATGCCCGGTACTGGTGGTGGCGATGTCTCGCCGGCCCAGATCGACACCGATAACCTTGGGTGTTTTGCCGGTGGGCGGGGTGTTCAGTTCCACCTGGATCTGGATATAGTAACTGCCGTCCCGATGTTTGACGAGGACGGCACTGGTTGGTCGCTGCCCGCGAAGCAGGGCCAGTTGGTAGTTACCGATCCGCAGAGGCAACCAGACCCGGCAGCGTCTGAGCGTTATGCCGACGGCCAGAGTTGCTTCGCGGTACTCGAAGGTGCGGGCATCCAGACTCAGGCTGGTTGGCCGGAACTTGTGCACACGCTTCTTCGCCTTGAGCGCCCCGATTACCCGCCGGATCGCCTGGCAGACGTGGTTGGCCTTCAGGCCGGTGGTCGACCGAACAGAGTAGTAGCTCATGTGGTGCAACTGTGTAGTGTTGTAGCAATGGGCCTCCTGCGCCGCTGCCAGAATCTGGTTACAAGCCTCAGCAAAACTGGTCAGTGTCTCGTCAATCCGCTGCGTCACATCATTGGGGACTTCGAGCTTGCACGATACGCTAATTATCTGGCCCATGCGCTAATTATATCTCATCCGGAGCGGCACCGAAAGACCGCGATCTGCAGGCCGCTCCTTTCCTTCTTTCCATCCAATCCACTCACTAGAACCTGGTCTGGATGGGGTATCCAGAAAGGTTTTATCCGATGAAAAAATATCGCCGCATCATTGTCAACCTGCTAATCGGCCTGGTTATCGGGACGATCATGATGATCGCCAACCAGCATATCAACTCCATCAAGACCATGGAACTCGCCCTCTATGACAAGCGCTTCGAACTGCGCGGGGCACGCGAACCTTCTTCGGACATCATCCTGGTGACCATTGACGAGAATTCTATCCAGGATATCGCCGCCTGGCCCTGGCCCCGGTCGACGCACGGCAAGCTGGTGGACCGCCTGAAATCATACGGAGCAAAGGTGATCGCCTTTGACGTGATGTTTGAAAAGCCCTCCCTCGTTCCCGAGGAGGACAAAAAATTCGCTGATGCCATGCGCCGGGCCGGCAATGTCATTATCGGCAGCCGCTTCGTCGGGGGAGAATATAGCGAGATCGGCGGCGGTCAGGTGAACACGGAAAAGCTGACCCTGGTGGAACCGCTGCCCGAATTGGGCAAAGTTGCCGCGGGCACAGGGTATTACAACCCCATGTTCGACCTGGATTCGCACATTCGCAGCAGCAACGTCCTCTCTGTTTATCCGGACGATCAAGGCAAAGATGTCTCTTATGACTCCCTGGAACTGGCTATCCTGCGCAAGTATAAGCCGGATCTGGCGCAGACCCTGGCCACCCAGATGTCCGAGCAGCCACTTTATTACATCAATTTCGCCGGTATCCCCAAGACTTATAAGACCTACACCTATTCGCTGGTGCTTAATAATATCAGCCTGGAGCAAGGGGTTAGCTATAACGATATTTTCAAAGATAAGATCGTCCTGATCGGCGCCACTGCCCAAATCCTGCACGATAACTTTGATACGCCGTTCGCCTCTACCAAAGGCGAGCATCAGATGCCGGGGGTGGAGATCCATGCGGCGGCATTGGATACGCTGCTCAATGGGATCGCCATGGAGCCCGTTTCACCGATGACCAATAACCTGGTGATCGTGCTGGCCGGGCTGGTTATCGGGTTGGTGCTGACCCGCATCAAGCCTGTGATTGGCGGGGTCACGACACTGGTTATCATGGCGCTGTACAGCGGCGCTAATTGGTGGCTATTTGCCCACCAGCGGATTTGGCTAAATCTAGCCGCACCGCTACTGGTAATGGGCGTGGTATTCGTAGTCTGCTCCATTTATCAGTTCCTGACGGAAGAACGCAAGACCCGCTTGATCAAGTCGACCTTCTCCGGTTACGTGTCGCCCAAGTTGGTGGACCAGCTGACCAGGGACCCGGACAACCCTCCTATTATGGAAAGTCAGCGTAAGTTCGTGACGCTGCTATTCTCCGACGTGCAGGGCTTCACCAGCATTTCGGAAAAACTGCCTGCCGAGCAGGTGGTAAATATCCTCAACGAGTACCTGGAACAGATGGCGTCCGTGGTGTTTGCCAATGACGGCGTGCTGGACAAGTACATTGGCGATGGCCTGATGGCCTGGTGGGGCGGGATAGTCGTGCCGGGTATTCCCGAAGATACGGCGCGCGATGCCTGGCATGCCGTGAAGACCGCCATCGAAATGCAGATGAAGATGGAAGTGCTGCAAAAGAAGTGGCTCAGCGAGGGTATCGTCCCCCTGGTGATTCGCATTGGCGTCAACTCCGGTGAAGCCATCATCGGCAATATCGGCTCGTCACAGAAGATGGATTATACGGCCATCGGCGATACCGTCAACCTGGCCTCCCGGCTGGAAGGCCAGAACAAAGAATTTAATACCCATATGATGATCAGCGAGAGCACCTACCAATTGGTTAAGGATCGGGTCAAGGTGCGCTTTCTGGCTGTTACGAAAGTCAAAGGCAAGGAGGAAGGAGTCCGTGTGTACGAGCTGATTGGTTTCGCTGATCAGCCGGCCGCGAAGACCGCCGCTCCTGCGATGGAGGTCAAGTAATTATGAATTGGGCATTATTGGAATCAATCACGATCAATATCACGTTCATTAGTATGTTGGTCGCCATGATCGCCTATATTTTTCACGTGGCCAACCACGAAAATGTGTGGTTCGGCCGGCTGGGCACGCTGGGACTGTATGTTGCCATCGGTACGGACATGACGGCGATGCTGGCTCGCTATATGCGTTCCGGGCACGTGCCCTGGAGTAACTTGTTTGAAGCGATCATGTACTGCACCTTGATCACGTTGATCATGTACATGGTGGTGGAGCGGTATTATGGCAAAAAGCTCCTGGGCATCGGCGCCAGCGCCATCGGGATCATGATGTTCGGTTATGCGACGCTCATCCTGCCCAAGGAATTCGATGGCCCGGCGCCGCTAATGCCGGCCCTGCAGAGCTACTGGATCAAGATCCATACGACCATCATCGTGGGGTCGTACGCTCCCTTCATGCTGGCCGCGGCCACGGCCGTAGCTTACCTGGTGGTGACCCGCGGCCAGGATCTGCCCCAGACGGCTATCTCCCACCTCGCCGTCTCGGATACGGTGGATGATGAAGAACTGCGGCAGCTGAACCTGGCCTTCCCCGGCAGCGGCCGCGTGGAATTTGCCGCCGATGGCCCGACCGGTGAATTGAAACCTCAGCCGCAAACCGGCTCCGGTTCCTTGGCTGCGGCCGCGGCAAAACCGGACTTCAATGTCGAACTGGCGGAACTGCTTGATGATATTACCTACCGCCTGATTTCCCTTGGCTTTCCCATGCTGGCGATCGGCATCATGACCGGCGGCCTGTGGGCCTGGTATGCCTGGGGAGCTTACTGGAGTTGGGATCCCAAGGAAAACTGGGCGCTGGCGACGCTGCTTATCTACGCCATTTACCTGCATGGCCGCCTCAACCGCGGCTGGCTGGAGCGCAAGTCCGCCATTATGGCCATTGTCGGCTTTATCTTTGTGGGGATTACGTTCATCGGCTTCAACTACCTGGCCGGCGGCCTGCACAGCTACGGGTTCCAGAAGTAGTTCCCCCCTCATTCTCAGAATACGGTCGTCATCCCGGCGGAGGCCGGGATCCAGGAGGCACCGGCAACAGACTGCTCCTGGACCCCGGCCTTCGCCGGGGTGACGTCAAGTGCACGGCTTCTCAATAGCCCTGGCACTCAAAATGTCTGTGCTAAGCTGAATGTGGGCAGCTGGACTGTCCTGTTCACGATTATTTGGAGAATTTATAGTAATGAAAAGACAGTTGCTCAGCCACCATCTGGCCCGCTGGACGGTCCTGTTGCTGGCAGCCGACGATGCTAAAGACGATCGCTATGCCCCGTTAGGCGGACAGGCCGTTATGGAGGGAGTGATGATGCGGGGGCTGACCACTGTCTCCACCGCAGTCCGTAAGCCCGACGGCAGCCTGGCCCTTCAGGTCGAGCCGTTTGTGCCGCTGCGCAACCGTGTTCCATTAGGCAACTGGCCGATTATCCGGGGCGTGCTGACCCTGGTTGAGTCCATGATCATCGGCACCCGCTGCCTCAACTATTCGGCAGAAGTGGCGATGGGTCAGGAAGAAGGCTCTACCAGTTCCTGGGCCACCACCCTCTCGCTCTTCGTCGGCATGGCACTGGCCATCCTGATCTTCATGGGCCTGCCGGCCACCCTGTTCATGTACCTGAAACCGCGTATCCCCAACGTTTGGGAGCTGAATCTGTTGGAAGGCGGCCTGCGGCTGAGCCTCTTATTGGCTTACCTGTGGCTCATTTCCCGCCTGCCGGATATCGACCGGCTGTTTTATTTCCACGGGGCCGAGCACCAGACCATATTTGTCCACGAGGACGGGCAGCGAGCCACTGTGGAACTGGCGCGGCAGAAG
>Ga0207138_1127_pt1 | contig 10862 bp, 17 predicted proteins | sample Alteio_BWMinHeat_6_FD_153589 | JGI IMG/M metagenome (GOLD analysis project Ga0207138, IMG submission 153589) | Enriched cells from forest soil in Barre Woods Harvard Forest LTER site, Petersham, Massachusetts, United States -... | ecosystem: Environmental > Terrestrial > Soil > Temperate forest >...
CTATAATGGCCTTAAAATCAAGACAGGGGCATTAACTTTTGTTTCAACAACTTGAGCGCTTGAGCGCCGATGCGATTCTCGGACTGATGGCGAAATATCGAGCCGATCCCAATGCCCAAAAGGTCGACCTTGGGGTGGGTGTGTACCGCGACCTTAGCGGCAATACACCCATCCTGGATTGCGTCCGCAGGTCGGAAAAGGAGGTTTTGGCCGCTCAAACCACCAAATCCTACGTGGCCGCCGCGGGCCGCGAGGAATTCAACAGCGCAGTGCAGGAATTGGTGCTTGGCGCGGCGCACGCAGCGTGCCGCGATCGGCGCGTAAGCACCGTGCAGACGCCGGGCGGATGCGGTGCCTTGCGGCTGGGTGCAGAGCTGATTCGAGCGGCCGCACCTGCTGCCGCGGTGCGCCTGAGCGATCCCACCTGGGGCAATCACTCGCCGCTGTTGGGAAGTGCCGGTCTTAGGCTCGAGCGCTATCCCTATTACGATCCGCGCGCCCATGAGCTGCGCTTCGACGCGATGATGCAAAGCCTCGAAAAGGCGCCCGCGGGCGATGTGGTTCTGATTCATGCCTGTTGCCACAATCCCACCGGCGCGGACCTGCAACCCGATCAGTGGCAGGCAGTGGCCGAGCTGCTGCAGCGTCGCGGGCTGATTCCGTTTCTGGACCTGGCGTATCAGGGATTTGCTGCCTCGCTCGACGGCGACGCCGCCGCTGTGCGCATGGTTGCGCAACGCGTGCCGGAAGCGTTGATCGCGGTATCGTTTTCCAAGAACTTGGGTTTGTATCGTGAGCGCGTTGGCGCGCTTGTGGTCGTCAGCGAAAACGCAGCCCGCTCCGATGCGGTCTTGAGCCATACGCTGCAAATCGCGCGCGGCATGTATTCGATGCCGCCGGATCACGGCGCGGCGGTTGCCGCACGGATCTTCGCCGACCCGGCGCTGCGGGCCGATTGGGTCCGGGAACTCGACGCCATGCGCACGCGGATTCAGGAAATGCGCGCATTGCTGGCGCAGCGGCTTTCGGCTGCGGCGGGCGATGGCTCGTTCGACTTCATACGCGCGCAGCGCGGCATGTTTTCGCTGCTCGGCGTGTCCGCGCAGGCAGTTGATCGGCTGCGCGAGAGACATCACATATACATGACCGCAGACAGCCGCATGAATTTGGCCGGCATCATGCCGCACAATGTGGATTACGTGGCCGCGGCGTTCGCGGCCGAGCGCGCGTCCTGACCCGCGCGTGCTGCAGTACTAGTTGGCCAAGGCTTGGCTGAGCGCGGTAATTTCCGCCGCGGAATCCTGCATCACTGCCAGTGTTTTCGATTCGCTCATACCAAGCCGCCACGCGGCGGTGAGGTCTTTCAATGCGCTTTCCAGGCCGGCGATATCCGTGCCGTACGAGGCCATCAGAACGGCGACGCCGACCACGTCGGTCAAATTCGGCGCGTCCCCCTCGGGCCGCGAGAAATCCTCCTGTCCCACCGCGTGCACCATCGCTTCGGAAAAATCCCAATTCTCCAGAATCGCTTTGCCGATGCTCGGATACCATTGGTTGATGATGTCATTCAGCGCGCTTTCGCTGGCAAACAGTTCCGGATGCGCAGCGGCGCGCGTCAATATGTAGAGTTTGCCGATGCCGTGCATCATCCCCGTCAGCATGGCCTCGTCCGGATTGACCTTGCTGCAGGTTCTCGCCAGCACGAAGGCATATGCGGCCACATAGGTGCTGCGCTCCCAAAGATCGTTCAGATGGGGCGCCAGGCTCGCCAATTTGTTGCCGTTGCGGATCTGATTCATCGCGAAGGACATCGAGGCGCTGCGCACCATGTTGTAGCCGATGCGATTGATCGCCGTGCGCAGATCCGTTACCGCGCGCCCGCTGCGATTGATCGACGCGGAATTCGCAATGCGCAGCAGCCGTGCCGCCAGGGCCGGCTCCGATCCCACCACCCGGACAACCTGATCCGTCGAGGACTTGGCGTCCGCCAGGACGCGCCTGACTTTTACGGCTATCTCGGGAAATGACGGAAGATCGACATGGCCGCGCGACAAATCGGCGGCCAGGGTACGGATAAAATCAAATTCGGCGTTGCTTGCGGGCTGCACAAGACCTACTGGATCGACCGCGGCCGGTCATTCTTGAGGGTAATAATCGATTATCTTGCGGCCCGGCTCCTGAAGCGCTGCCGCACCTCGCCGTTCTGCGACCGTTCGGTGTAGTGTCCGGCGCAATACCGGGTTATCACATGGCGCCAAAATGCCACCGAGCCGGGATGCCGCAGATACTCGACGATTTCCCATTCGCCGGCAAATCGATCGAAAATCAAAGTCGCGGCGTCGCGTCCGATGCCCGCTCTGCGATGCTGATTGCGCACGAAGAACTCGGACATCCTATAGTTTGCCTTTTTTTCACCCGCCGCCGGAATACGCGGACGCGTAACCAGCGCGAAGCCCACGGTATCGCGGCCTTTGAGAATCAGCAGCGGATGCGAGTGATCGTTGGAGAACCAGTTCGCGAAAATCTCGTCTTGATGCGGACTACCCGCACTGAGAACCGAAAATAAACCGGTGTTCAAGTCGGCTAAGGAGTCGATGTATTCGCCGTAGACACTCTGGATCCACTGGCGATCCTGCTTCGAACGTCCGACATCGCGAATACTGACGAGCAACGAAACTGCATCCTCAATGCTTGAAAATACACAGCCCGGACGAACATGCCTGATGGCAGCCCGCCCGGGCGTGTGGGTTCAACTGCGTAAGCGAATTACGGCTTCGCAGCTGATGCTGCACTGGCAGCTGCATCGGCAGCGGCGCTGGCAGCAGTAGCCGAATCAGCAGCGGGCGCGGCCGGCGCGGCGGCAGGAGGAGGCTCAGCAGCGGCCGGGGCAGGAGCCTCGGTCTTGCTGCCGCAGGCACTCAGCATGAATGCAGCGACAAAGGCGCTTAAAGCAAGTTTGGTCTTCATCTATCGATACCCCAGAAATTTTAAGGATAAATATTTAGGCCGAGCGTGTTGTTTTGGGCCTTCACCCAAGTGTCGGAACGGATTTTAGAGTGTTTTGCCTCACTTTCATACCTCTTTCGCGTCCACACGCGCCTCCAAGTACCGGTGGGGGTTAAACTTCATCGCCCGCTCGATGACGGAGGAAATGTGAGCGATTTAAGACCCGATCAGCTTTATGCAGCGCATTTGACGACGCTTATGCACCGCACCGACCGGTCCTTGGGCGCCACTGGCTTTGATGCATTGGTGATCCATGCGGGGCGCCCGCCGATCCAGTTTCTGGACGACCAAGACTATCCTTTCAAGGTGAATCCGCAATTCAAGGCTTGGGTCCCGATAGTGGACAATCCGCGCTGCGTTCTGATCTATTCGCCGGGCGCCCGTCCGCGAGTTTTGTTTTACCAACCCAACGATTTTTGGCATAAACCCGCCAGGATGCCGCAGGCGCCCTGGACCGCCTGCGTGGATTTGATCGCCATGGATGACGACGCGAACGCCGGCGCTCATTGGGCCAAACTCGGCCGCGTCGCCGTCATCGGCTCCGATCGCGACGTGCTTCCCGGCCTGGGTTCCGCGAGCCTCAATCCGCCGGAACTGCTGGCACGACTTGACTACGACCGCGCCGTGAAAACCCCCTATGAGCTTGCCTGCATGCGCTTGGCAAGCGAACTTGGCGCGCGCGGCCACCGCGCGGCGCTGGCGGTGTTTCGCCGCGGAGGCTCCGAATACGAAGCGCATATGGACTATTTGACAGCGTGCGCGCAGCGCGAGGAGGAAATGCCGTACAACAACATCGTGGCGTACAACGAAAATGCCGCGGTCCTGCACTATCAGCACCTGGAGCGCGTATCGCCCTCGCCGCTGCGTTCCTTCCTGATAGATGCGGGCGCGCAGTATCGCGGCTATGCCGCCGATATCACCCGCACCTACGCGCAGCGTCCCGGGCGATTTGCGGATCTGGTGCAGGCCATGGATGGGGCGCAACAGCAGCTGTGCGGCGAGATCGTCGCCGGCCGCGACTATCGCGAAGTGCACCTCTCGGCGCACCGCATCTTGGGGGATGTCATGCTCGAGATCGGCCTCACCAAATTAGCCGGGCAGGCCGCCTTGGAATCAGGGGTCACCAGCGTGTTCTTTCCGCACGGCATCGGGCACCTGCTGGGGCTGCAAGTACACGATGTGGGCGGCGTGATGGGCGATGACAAAGGTCACGAACGTGAGCGGCCGCCCGGCCACCCTTACCTGCGCCTCACGCGCATGCTCGAACCCGGAGTGGTGGTCACGGTGGAGCCTGGACTGTACTTCATCGATTCGCTGTTGGCCGCGGCCAACGCGGACGCTCGACGTACGCACATCGATTGGTCCGTGGTCGAGGAATTCAAACCCTACGGCGGAATTCGCATCGAGGACAATGTCGTGACGACGAGCTCGAAGCCGGAAAACATGACGCGCGACGCGTTTGCCCGGTGCGCTTGAGCCCAGCCGCGGGTTGAAATTTTTACAGCGGCCCGGTCAGACCTTGGCCTTGCGGCGCTTCGGTTTGGCGGCTTTTTCGCTTTCCTCAGCCGCCGCGGCGGTCTTCTTGGACTTCTTTGGCGCCTTGGCCGCTTTCGGCTCCTTCGCCGGCTTGGCGGCCTTGGGCGCTTTCGGGGCCTTCGGCGCCTTGGCAGCCTTGGGTTCTTCCTTCTTTTCGGTCGCCACCGGCGCCGAATCCACCAATTGCATCAATGCCATGTCGGCGGAATCGCCCGGCCGCGGTTCCATCTTGAGAATGCGCGTATAGCCGCCGCCGCGCGCCTTGAAACGCGGGCCCAGATCGTCGAATAATTTCTCGACGACGCTCACATCGCGCAACCGCGCGTACGCCAAGCGGCGCATGGCGATCGAATCAACCCTGGCCAGGGTGATCAGCGGCTCGACCACCCGGCGCAGCTCCTTGGCCTTCGGCACCGTGGTGCGAATGGTCTCGTGCCGCAGCAGCGAGGTGGCCATGTTGCGCAACATCGCGTGACGATGGGAGGCATTACGCGATAGCTGACGCCCGCTGTTTCTGTGACGCATTGTCTCTATATCCTCAAATGCCGTCGCGCTCGTCGTCGCGCTTCAATCCCGGCGGCGGCCAATTGTCGATGCGCATACCCAATGTCAAGCCGTGGCTCTCCAGAACCTCTTTGATTTCGGTCAGCGATTTCTTGCCCAGATTCGGCGTGCGCAGCAATTCGACTTCCGTGCGCTGGACCAGATCGCCGATGTAATGAATGTTTTCGGCCTTCAGGCAGTTGGCGCTGCGCACGGTGAGCTCCAGCTCGTCGACAGGACGCAGCAAAATCGGATCGAACTGGGTTTCCGTGGCCTTGGTGGTCGACTCGTCCTGGCCCTGCAGATCGACGAATACCGACAGCTGGTCCTTGAGTATCCCGCCGGCGCGGCGAATCGCCTCTTCCGGATCGATTGTGCCGTTGGTCTCGATATCCAAAATCAGCTTGTCCAGGTCGGTACGCTGCTCGACGCGCGCACTCTCGACATTATAGGTCACCTTGCGCACGGGGCTGAACGATGCGTCCAACTGCAGGCGGCCGATCGCGCGCGTCTGTTCCTCGAAAGCCATGCGCTGCGCCGCCGGACGATAACCGCGGCCGCGCTCGACTTTCAGCGACATCGACAATTCGCCGGCTTTGGTCAAATTTGCGATGACCAGATCCGGATTCAAAATCTCGATGTCGTGATCGCCGGCAATATCCCCGGCGGTCACGGGTCCGGGACCTTTCTTGTGCAGCCGTACTTCGGCAACGTCGCGCGTATGCATGCGGATCGCCACTGCCTTGAGATTCAGCAGAATGTCGACCACGTCTTCCTGCACACCCTCGATGGCCGTGTACTCATGCAGCACACCCTCGATTTCAATCTCGGTGATGGCTGCCCCCGGCAATGAGGACAGCAGCACGCGCCGCAGGGCATTGCCCAGGGTGTGGCCAAAACCGCGTTCGAACGGTTCAATGACGATGCGCGCGTGACGCGGCGACACGGGCTGTACCTTGACGACCCGCGGCTTTAAGAATTCATTGATCGATCCCTGCATGGAATACCCTCGTTGACTAACCGGGGACAACGCAGCTGAAGCTGCGGTGCGTTACTTGGAATACAACTCGACGACCAAGCTCTCGTTGATGTCGGGCAGAATTTCCTGCCGATCGGGAACCGACTTCAAAATTCCCGAAAACTTCTTGTCGTCTACTTCAACCCAGTCGGGAAAGCCGACTTGTGCGGCGATCGTGAGTGCGGCGGTCACACGGCTCTGCTTCTTGGCGCGCTCCCGCAGGTTGATCACATCGCCTGCCTTGCACTGATAAGAAGCGATATTGACCAGCTTGTCATTCACCGCCACGCCCTTGTGGCTCACCAGCTGGCGAGCTTCGGCGCGAGTCGCCGCGAAGCCCATGCGATACACGACATTGTCCAAACGGCATTCCAAGAATTGCAGCAATGTTTCGCCCGTGGCGCCCGGACGGCCTGCCGCCTTCTGATAGTAGTTGCGGAATTGCCGCTCGAGGACGCCGTACATGCGGCGCAGCTTCTGCTTCTCGCGCAACTGCAGTCCATATTCCGACAAGCGCTGCTTGCGCTCGCTCTTCACGCCGCCCGGCGGCACTTCGAGCTTGCACTTCGACTCCAGGGGCTTCACGCCGCTCTTCAGGAACAGATCGGTTCCCTCGCGACGCGACAGTTTGCACTTCGGACCGGTATATTTTGCCATTAGACGCGCCGCTTCTTGGGTGGACGGCATCCGTTATGCGGAATCGGCGTGACGTCTTCGATGTTGGTGATCTTCAGGCCGCAGCCGTTCAATGCCCGCACCGCGGACTCACGGCCCGGGCCGGGACCCATTACCCGGACTTCCACGTTCTTTACGCCATGCTCCTGCGCCGCGGTGCCGGCGCGCTCGGCCGCAACCTGCGCCGCGAACGGCGTCGATTTACGCGAGCCGCGATACCCGCAGCCGCCGGAAGTCGCCCACGACAAGGTGTTGCCCTGCCGATCGGTGATCGTAATGATGGTGTTGTTGAACGACGCATGCACGTGCGCGATCGCATCAAGCACGTTCTTGCGCACTTTCTTGCGTACAGGCTTGCCCCCGGCGGCCGTGGCCGCGGTCGCGGCTGCGCCGCTCTGATTTGCGTTCTGTTTCTGGTCAGCCATGATTTCCTATGCGCTGCGCGCCGTATTGGGGTCGAGGCGACCCCGCCCGAAAAAAATTCTCAAACCTTGCCCGGCGGCGCGTTCATCTTGACCGCTTGCTTGCGCGGACCCTTGCGCGTGCGCGCGTTGGTGCGCGTGCGCTGCCCGCGCAGCGGCAAGCCCTTGCGATGCCGGATGCCCCGATAGCAGCCCAAATCCATCAGGCGCTTGATGTTCATCGACACTTCGCGGCGCAAGTCGCCTTCGACCGCGAATTTCGCCACCTGCGAGCGCAGCGAGGCCACTTCGGCATCGGTCAAATCCTTCACTTTGACGTGGTACTTCACCCCGGCGGCATCGCAAATGCGCAGCGCACGGCTGTTGCCGATGCCAAAAATGTGGGTTAGACCGATGACCACATGCTTGTTCATCGGTATGTTGATGCCGGCGATACGCGCCATCTATCTCTCCACCCGTGCCCACGGAAAAAAGCGCGGTAGTATATTAGAAAAACCCCTAAAGATCAATTCACTAGCCCCCAACTGCCGGCCGCTAGCCCTGACGCTGCTTGTGGCGCGCATCGGACGAGCAAATGATGTAGACGACGCCGCGGCGCCGCACAACTTTGCAGTTCTTACAAATCTTTTTAACCGAAGGACGAACTTTCATTTCTTAGCTCCAATGCCGCGAAGGCTGGCCTTTTTCATCAGGCCCTCATATTGCTGCGACATCATGTGCGATGACGCCTGCGCCACGAAATCCATCACGCCGACCACGATGATCAACAGCGAGGTGCCCCCGAACTGAAACGGAATGGCCGGGTTCACCATACGAATGATCTGGGCAGCAAACACACCGCCATGATGTACAAACCGCCCCACAGCGTGAGGCGCGTCAGCACCTTGTCCAGGTAATCGCCGGTCTGTTGGCCGGGACGGATGCCGGGAATAAAGGCGCCCGCCTTCTTCAGGTTTTCGGCCGTGTCCCGCGCGTCGTACACCAATGCTACGTAGAAAAACGCGAATCCGATGACCAGCAATCCGAACAATAAAACGTGCAGCGGCTGCCCATAATTGAGGACGGCAGCGACCTTTTGCAAGGTCCTCTGGATGACATTCGGATTCGGGCTGTTGCCGAAGAATTGAGCGATGGTCGCCGGAAACACCAGCAGGCTGGAGGCGAATATCGGCGGAATCACGCCCGCCATGTTCAGTTTGAACGGCAGGTGAGTACTCTGACCCTGCATCATGCGCCGGCCCATTTGACGCTTGGCGTAGTTCACCTGGATCTTGCGCTGTGCGCGCTCCACGAACACGCAGAACAGCGTCACCAGGACCACCACGACGACGATCAGCAGCACGATCAGCGGATTCATTTCACCCGAGCGCACCATTTCGAGCGTATTGCCGATGGCGCGCGGCAGACCCGCGATGATGCCGGCCACGATGATCATGGTGATGCCGTTGCCGATGCCGCGCTCGGTGATCTGTTCGCCCAGCCACATGACGAACAAAGTGCCGGTGGTGATCGAAATGGTGGCGACGAACAAGAACTGCGCACCCGGGTTCGGCACCAGATTCCCGCTCGAGTTCTGAATGGCCAACGCTGCGCCGAAGCCTTGGAACGCGGCCAGGCCCACGGTGCCGTAGCGCGTGTACTGCATCAGTTTGCGGCGGCCGGATTCGCCATCCTTGCGGATTTGCGACCATGGCGGGTACACCATCGATGCCATCTGCACGATGATGGATGCCGTGATGTAGGGCATGACGTTCAACGCCAGGATGCTGAAGCGCTGCAGCGCGCCGCCGGAAAACATGTTGAACATGCCGAGCAGCGTGCCGTTCTGGTTGGCAAAGAAAGCGGCAAATTTCGCGGCATCGATGCCCGGAACGGGAATGAATGTGCCGATCCGATACACCACCAGCGCGCCCAACAGGAAGAACAGGCGCTTGCGCATTTCCGCGAAGCGTGTGATGTCTCCCAGAGCGGCGGCTGCATTGGTGCTGGATGTGACCACTGGTTTCTCTTAAGTCTCGAAACGGCCGCCGGCGGACTCGACGGCGCTCTTTGCGCCCTTGGTCGCGGTAACACGCAAGTCTTTGACGGTGAATGGCCTGCTGACGGTACCGGACAAAATGATCTTCACGAGTTTCGTGCTCTCCGGCACGAGGTTCGCCTCGATCAGCTTGGGCAGGGTGACCTCAGCGCCTGACACCCGCATCAAGTCTGACAGGGTCAGCTCGGCGCGAGACGCCTTCATCGCAGACCTAAAACCGACCTTGGGCAAGCGCCGCTGCAGGGGCATCTGGCCGCCTTCGAATCCAACCTTGTGATAACCGCCTTTGCGCGCGCGCTGTCCCTTGACGCCGCGGCCGCAGGTCTTGCCCTGGCCGGCGGATGCACCGCGGCCGACCCGCAATCGGGTTCGTTTGGAGCCGGCACCCGGTTTGATCGTATTCAATCTCATTTAGACACCTTTTCGGCGGGCACCTTCAAGGCGGGTTCGACTTTGAGCATGTGGCTGGCCGCATTGACCATGCCGCGATTGGACGGCGTATCCGCCACCACCACGCTGTGACCGATCCGGCGCAAACCCAAGCCCTGCACCGAACCGCGGATGCTGGCCAGCTGCCCGAATACGCTCTTGAGCAAAGTAACTTTGATCGCCTTGTCCGCGATCGCCTTGTCCGCGATTGCCTTATCCGTCATGACCTTAACCCACGATCTCTTCGACACTCTTGCCGCGCTTCGCCGCGATGTCATCGGGCGTGCGCAGCTTGCCCAGCGCATCCATGGTGGCGCGCACCACGTTGATGGGATTGCGCGATCCGTAGCTCTTGGCCAGCACGTTTCGAACCCCGGCGCACTCGAATACCGCACGCATGCCCCCGCCGGCGATCACGCCGGTGCCGTCCGCGGCCGGCTGCATGTATACCCGCGTGGTTCCATGCCGTCCTTTGACAGCGTAGAACAGGGTTTCGTTCTTCAAGGACACGGTGACCAGGCTTTTGCGCGCCTGCATCATCGCCTTGGAAATCGCCACCGGCACCTCACGCGCCTTGCCATAGCCAAAACCGACTCTACCGGCGCCGTCGCCCACAACGGTCAGCGCGGTGAAGCCGAATTGTTTGCCGCCCTTGACCACCTTGGCCACGCGGTTCACGGCGACCAGCTTTTCGAGCAGGTCATCGCCGGACATTGGTTTTTCTACTCTCGCCATAACGTCCTTTTAGACCTCTTCAGTTAGAACTCTAGTCCCGCTTCGCGCGCGGCCTCGGCCAGCGCCTTGACGCGGCCGTGGTACATGAAACCGGAACGGTCGAATGCCACTTTCTTGATGCCTTTGGCCGTGGCTCGTTGCGCAATGGCGCGGCCGACCGCCTTGGCCGCCTCGATATTGCCGGTGGTTTTCAGTTCGCCGCGCACGTCCTTTTGCAAGGTCGACGCGGCGACCAGCACCTTGTCGCCCTCCGGCGCGAAGATCTGCGCATAGATGTGCTGCGGCGTGCGATGCACCGACAGGCGCAATGCGGCAAGCTCCTTGATCTTCACGCGGCCGCGCAGCGCGCGGCGCAGGCGAGTGTCTTGTTTGGTCAATTTCATGGTTACTTCTTCTTCGCCTCTTTCAGCGAAATCGTTTCATCCGAGTACTTCACGCCCTTACCCTTGTAAGGCTCCGG